>WNGF01004493.1_pt1 | contig 19561 bp, 22 predicted proteins | sample 5400641 | NCBI WGS metagenome assembly WNGF01 (sample SAMN13153371, study PRJNA577476) | soil metagenome | isolation source: 80 cm soil or saprolite under grassland replicate 2 | place: USA:California | collected 2016-06-15
CCGGGAGGAAGCCGACGACTTGGCCCGCTTCCTCGGCGCGGCGGCGGTTTCGACTCGTTTCTCGTGAGAGGCTCAGCCGGCGGCGGACGCCTTCGCGAGTTCTCGTTCCCGCAGCTCCCGGCGCAGGACCTTGCCGACGAGTGAGGTGGGCAGTTCGTTCGCGAACTCGACCTGCTTGGGCACCTTGAACGGCGCGAGGCGCTCCTTGCAGAAGGCGATGATGTCGTCGGCCGTCGCCGCGGTCCCGGCCTTCAGGACGACGAACGCCTTGACCGTCTCGCCGCGATACGGATCGGGGACGCCGATCGCGGCCGCCTGCGCGACCGCAGGATGCATGAACAGGACCTCCTCGACTTCCCGCGGATAGACGTTGTAGCCGGAGCAGAGGATCATGTCCTTCTTCCGATCGACGATGGAGAAGTATCCGTCCGTGTCCATCCGCGCGATATCGCCCGTGAGGAGCCATCCGTCCCGCAAAACCGCCGCGGTCTCCTCGGGCTTGTTCCAGTATCCCTTCATCACCTGCGGGCCGCGGATCGCCAGCTCGCCCGACTCGCCTTGGGGCATCTCCCTCGTCGGATCGTCCGCATCCACGATCCGCGCGTCGGTGTCCGGGAACGGGATCCCGATACACTCCTTGACGACGCCGTTCAGCGGGTTGCAGTGCGTGACCGGCGACGCCTCCGTGAGGCCGTACCCCTCGACGAGGCGACCGCCCGTCGCGGCCTCGAATTGCTTCCGCACTTCGTTCGGGAGCGGCGCGGCCCCCGAGATGCACGCCCGGATCGATCGGAGGTCGTACTTCGCGAGCTTCGGATGTCGGAGGATCGCGATGTACATCGTCGGGACGCCGGGGAAGATCCCGGGCTTTGTCTTAGAGATCACCTTGAGGATCGCCTCGATCTCCCGCGGGTTCGGGTATAGGATCATCTCGTCCCCCATGACGATCGAGAAGAGCATCACGGCCGTCAGCCCGTACACGTGGAAAAGGGGGATCGCCCCCATGACGCGCTCCTGGCCCGTGGATCCCGCAGGGAGCCACGAGGCGGTCTGCATGGCGTTGGCGACGAGGTTGCGGTGGGTGAGCATCGCCCCTTTGGGCGTGCCGGTCGTGCCGCCCGTGTATTGGAGGACCGCGACGTCGTCCGGCCGAACGCGCACCTCCCGGCCGGGATCCGCGGAGGCCTTCGCGACGTCGGCGAATCGATGGATCCATCCCGCGGACGGAATCGCGAGGGGCCAGTGGCCCTGCTTCTTGAGGTCCCGCCGCTTCTTGATCGGGTAGAGCTGCCGCAACGGCGTCCGCAGGAATTCCCGGACGTCGCACACGACGACGCGCTGGACCCCGGTGCGGCTCTTCGCCTGCGAGACGTTGTGCCAGAAGAGGTCGAGCGCGATCACGGTCTCGACCCCGGCGTCGTTCCACAGCGCCTCGAGTTCCCGAGGCGTGTACAGCGGGTTCGTCTGGACGACGATGCCGCCCGCCGAGGGAGACGCGGTCTCCCGGCCGCACGCCGATCCCTCGGAGGCCCGAGGCGAACCGGTCCGCGGCGTCGTCGACCTCGCGGTACGTCCAGGTCTTCCCGTAGAACGTCACGGCCGGCCAGTCCGCGTGCTCCTTCGCCGCACGCCGGAGCAGCTCGTGGACCGGGATGTCGGGGTACTCGAGGGAATGCGGAATGCCCTCGGGCCACGAGCGATGCCACGGCTTCTCGAGGGCGGCCTCCCCCTGCATCGGTCGTGGTAACGCGGCGTCAGGCTAAAAGCGTGTCCGCATGCGCCGCGGGTGCGCAACGATTATCCGCCGCGGGTCCCCATGGGAGGGGCCCATGTCCTCGGAGGCCCGGTTCCGCATCGAGGCGAAGGAGCGCATCGCGACGCTGTGGATCGACAACCCCCCGCGGAACCTCCTGCGCCTCTCGATGGTCTCGGAGCTGCCCGGCCTCGTCGAGGCACTCGAAAAGGACGACGCGATTCGCGCGGTCGTGATCTCGGGCGCGGGACCCGCGCACTTCTCCGCCGGGGTCGACATGGACGAGTGGTCGAGGCTGGCGCCGAAGGAGACGCAGGATGCGATCCGCCGCGGCCAAGACGCCCTCTGGGCGCTCGAGCACCTGACGAAGCCGACGATTGCGGCGCTCGCCGGCGTCGTGCGGGGAGCCGGCGCCGAGCTCGCCCTCGCGTGCGACCTGCGGATCGCGGACGAGAGCGCGGTGTTCTCTCATCCGGAGGTGGACCTCGGCTGGATGCCGAGCCATGGCGGCACCGCGCGGCTCTCGCGGGTCGTCGGTCGTTCGAAGGCCCTCGAGATCCTGCTCGCGGGGAAGGAGGTCAAGGCGCTCGACGCGTTGCGCATGGGGATCGTGGACCATCTCTCCGCCCCGGACAAGGCGTTCGAGCAGGCATCGACCCTCGCGGACGTCTTCGCGCAGAAGCCGCGCGCGTCCGTGAAGGCGGTCAAACGCGTCCTGACGGAAGGGGACGAGAAACCGTACCGGAACCGGTTCCTCCTGGAGTCGCAGCATGCAGTGCAGCTGCTGTGGTCCGACGACTACCGGGCCGCGATGGAGCGTCTCCGGGAGAGGCGCCCGAAGTGACGCGAAGCGGGTCGAGCGAAGGCCGGCTCAGCCGCGCCGCAGGATCGTCTCGCGGGGACCCCACCGCTTGAGCTCGATGTCCACGCCGACGTCCGTCGCGACGAACGATCCGTCCTTGAGGCCCGCGTCCTTCAGGACCTTCCGACGCTGGTCGTCGTCCTCGAAGGCGAGGAGCGTCTGGAACAGCCCGAAGTCGATCTCCACCGTGCCGTCTACGTGGACCGCCCCGATGAGCCTCGAGCCGCTCTCGAGCACCGTTCCGGGCGGCTCGATGGCGCGCGCGTGGACCCGTTTCAGGTACCCGTAACAGACGATCCGGCCCTCGGCCCACTCTCCCGCCCGCACCTTTTCGTACGCGTCCCGCGGATCGAACCCGTGGATGTCCACGAACGTCGCTGCATCCTTGGGATCGTACGACCAGCCCTTCTTCGGATCGCGGGCCACGCGGATGCGGATCTCGCCCTCCTCTTCGCACTCGCACATGACGGCCTGCAGGATTCGGCCCTTCACGGGGAACGCGGCCTCGAACTCGAGCCCCGATTTGATCGGACGCGGCACCGCTCGGCGAACGCCCCCGAATCGATAAACCCGACGACGCGTGCCTTCAAGTCGTGGCGGGCCTTTCACGGGTGCACACGCGGGGGAGCGCCATCCCGGAGGAACGCCTCGTCCACAATTACCTCGTCGAGTCGGGCCTCGCCGCGCGCATCCCGAAGGGGATCCAGATCTGGGAGGAGACGCTCCGCGACGGCGAGCAGACGCCGGGCGTGGCGTATACGCCGGAGGAGAAGCTGCAAATCGCCCGGCTGATGGACGAGATCCGCGTCCCCATCATGGACGTCGGCATGCCGGTCGTCTCGAAGGAGGAAGCGCGCGGGGTGCGCGCGATCTCGAACGAGGGCCTCGATGCGACCGTGATGGCCGCCGCGCGGACGGTGCGGAAAGACGTCGAGGCGTGCATCGACTGCGGCGTCGACGAGATCGCCCTCTTCACATCGGGCTCGGACCTGCACATCAAGCACAAGCTCTCGATGACTCGGGAGCAGGTGAAGGACGTCGCCGTCGAAGAGACGGAGTACGCCATCGCGCACGGCGTCGAGGTCTCGTTCGTGACGGAAGACACGTTCCGCGCCGACCTGGACTTCGTCGTCGAGCTGTACAACGCGTGCACGGAGGCGGGCGCGCACCGGGCCGTCATCTGCGACACGGTGGGCGTGATGACGCCGCCGGGGATCCGCTGGTTCTTCAACCAGCTCAAGCCGCGGCTCCGCACGAAGGAGCTGTCGTTCCACGGGCACAACGACTTCGGGCTCGCGGTCGCGAACAGCCTCGCGGCCGTCGAGGAAGGCGTGCAGGTGCCTCACACGTGCGTGAACGGCCTCGGCGAGCGCGCGGGGAACGCGAGCTTCGAGGAACTCGTGCTCGCGCTCGAGGCGCTCTACGGCTACGACACCCGGATCGACGTCTCGCGAATCTACGAGCTCTCGCGACTCGTCGAGGACCTGAGCGGCGTCCCGGTCGGCGTGGCGAAGCCCCTCGTGGGACCCAACGCCTTCGCCCACGAGTCCGGGATCCACGCGCACGGCGTGATCAAGCACACCGCCACCTATGAGCCGATCCAGCCGGAGCGGATCGGGCGACATCGGACGTTCGTCTTCGGGAAGCACACCGGGTCCGTCGCCGTCGCGGAGAAGCTGCGGTCGCGCAGCGTCGATGCGACGCCGGAGCAGGTGGCGGAGCTCGTGCGGCGGATCAAGGAGTTCTCGGAAGCCCGGTCGAAGGAAGAGCAGCGGGCGTTCGTCGCGTCGTTCCGTGAGCGCGTGGAAAGGCATCGCGGGGTGACGGATGAGGAGTTCTGGGCTCTCGCGATCAAGTCGGGCATCTCCCGCCCGAAGGGAGAGCCGTAGGCATCGCTAGCCGCCGCGGCTCGGCGGATCTCCGGGTGGATCTCCCGGATTCGAGGCGGCCGGCCTGCGACCGATCGCCGCCCGCCCGATCGCGGCAACCCGGCGGGAGCTCGAGACGTAGATTCCGAGGAGCACGATCGCTGCGCCCGCTAGGTCGATCGGCTCGAACGATTCCCGCGCCAGCGTGGCCCCGAGCAGCAGCGCGACGATCGGGATGATGAGGGCGACGAACGACAGGAAGGTGGCTTCGGTCTGTTTGAGGAGCCATTGCCAGGCGACGAACGTGACGACGGACCCGGCGAGCGCCAGGTAGACGATCGCACCGATCCCTTCAGGCCAGGACGGCACGCTCCATCGCTCGGCTGCTACGAGGGACACGGCGGCCAAGACCATGGCCCCCACGCCCATCGCGGCCGCATTGAAGGTCACCGGGTCCACGTCGTGGCCCCAGCGCTTGATGGCGACGATCGAGAAGGCGGCGCAGGTCGCGCCGAGGACGATGGCGAGCATGGGGAACGCCTTCGCGACCCCGGCCGTCCCGATCTGCGCGCGGAAGACGAGCAGGATGCCGCCGAACCCGAGCCCGACTCCTCCGAGCTTTTGAAGGGTGAGGCGTTCTTCCCGCAGGAACGCGTTCGCGACCAGCGCGGTCTGGAACGGGAAGGTCGCGAACAGGACCGCGGACAGGCCGCTCTCGACACCATTGTTCTCGCCCCAGTAGATCAGCCCGTAGTCGGCGGCGAAGAACACGATCCCGACGAACGCCACGAGGCTCCACTCCGTCCGGTCCCCGGGCCATTTCGAGCGGAGGATCGCCCCGACCCCCGCGAGGGTGATCGCCGAGAGGAAGAATCGAAGAGAGGCCGCGAGGAAGGGCGGAGCTCCCTGCAGGCCGATCCGGATCGCGAGCCAGGTCGATCCCCAGATCACGCAGAGCATCGCGAACGCAGCGCCTCGCAGGAGCCGAGGACTCACGGCCCGCCTAACGCTCGCGCCTTTTTAGCCTTGGTCCCGGCGTATGCGCGTGCGATCCCGGGCGACTCACGTGCGGGAGGATTTATCCCTGTGAGCCCGATAGCGAAGCGGAGGGTTCTCGAATGGAGCTGCCCGATCTCATTGCGGGCCTTACATCGATCAAGGGTTGCCTCGGCGTGGAGACGGCGCGCACCACGAGCGGCAAGGAAGTCATCTTCGCGTGGTTCGAGGACAAGGCCGCCGTCCTTCGATGGTATCACAGCCGGGTCCACCGGGCGACGATGAAGGGCGCGTTCCCAGGGTACGAGCCCGTCGGCCCCCTCGCGCACCTGCGCGACGATGTCGGGCCGATCATGGCGATCGCCTCTCTCACCCTTCGGCGATCGCTGGCCGAAGGCGGCGGACTCCCGATCTCGCAGATTTCCATCGAGCTGTACGCCCCGCTCCCGGGCGGGCTCCACTTCGGCGGTCGGTTCGCGCCGGACGCGCTGCGCGTCGACGGCATGCGCGACTACAATCAACAGGTCACGGCCCTGCCTTCGAACCGCTAGCAGGCGTCTCCGGACGGGCCAGCTTTATGTGCCGCCCGGGGATGATGTAGGACAGAGCATGACCGCGCTCACGATGGCGGAGAAGATTCTCGCGCGGGCAAGCCACGTCGACTTCGTCCGCCCGGGACAGATCATCGACGGGGCTGTCGACTTGCTCTACATGCACGAGATGCTCGCGATGGCCCTGCTGCCCTTCAACGAGATCGGCACGATGAAGGTCTGGGACCCGGAGAAGATCGTCGTCACGCTGGACCACTGGGTCCCTCCGCCGACGCCCGAGATCGCGAAGATGCACCAGACGATCCGCGACTTCTGCCACAAGCAGGGGATCCGGCGGTTCCACGACGTGGGGGACCACGGCATCGTCCACCAGCTCATCGCGGAACGCGGGTACGCCCATCCGTGGGATCTCGTGATTGGCAGCGACAGCCACACGAACATGGTCGGCGCGGTCGGGGCGTTCGCGGCGGGGATCGGCGCGACGGACACGGCCGCCGTGATGGCGACCGGCCGGTTGTGGCTGCGCGTGCCGGAGACGATCCGCGTCGACATCAAGGGGAAGCTCGCCGACCGAACCGGCGCGAAGGACGTCATCCTCAAAGTGATCGGCACGACGGGGGACGACGGCGCGCGCTACGCGGCGGTCGAGTTCACCGGGCCGACGGTGAAGGCGTTCCCGATGAACGAGCGCTTCGTCCTCTGCAACATGACGACGGAGATGGGCGCGAAGGTCGGGATGATCGAGGCGGATTCCGTCACGAAGGAATACCTGGCTCATGCGGGCGCGCCGTTCCGGCCGATCGACTCGGACGAAGGGGCGACGTTCGCGAGGACGTTCGCGTTCGACGTCGACGGGATGGGCCCGCAGGTCGCGTGCCCGTCGAACCCCGCGAACCTCAAGCCCGTCGAGGACGTCGAAGGCACGAAAATCGATGTCGCGTTCCTCGGGTCCTGCACGAACGCTCGGATCGAGGATCTACGGATCGCGGCGGAACTCCTGAGGGGAGAGAAGGTGGCCGCCGGGGTGCGGTTCCAAATTACGCCGGCGTCACAGATCATCTACCGGCAAGCCCTTCGCGAGGGCCTGGTGGAGATTTTTATGGACGCGGGCGCGACGTTCACCTCGTCGACGTGCGGACCGTGCTTCGGCGGGCACATGGGCACCCTCGCGGGGGATGAGGTGTGCATCTCCTCGACGAACCGCAACTACCCCGGCCGCATGGGCTCGCCGCAGGCCCAGGTGTATCTCGCGAGCCCGTGGACCGTGACGGCGTCCGCAATCCACGGAGAAATCACGGACCCGAGGAAGGTCTAGGCCGTCGCGTACGCGAGAAACGCGTCCACTCGCTTGAGGGTCTGGTTCTGGGGATCCACCTCGAGTCCCAAGACTTCGAGCGCGGTCACGCCCAGGACGGACGCATCGCCAGAGCGGCCGAACACGACGGGTGCGTAGGACTCCTCCCCCTCGCACAGGATCCGGCAGTCCCCGATCTGGCGCTCGACCTCGGAGCCGTCGATTGTCCTGAACCTTCGAGACCGCGTGGGCTGTACTCCCACCCGGACCAAAGCCTCTTCCGGAATCCACGTAAGGAGGGACCCTGTATCCACGACGAGTTCGAGACTTTCCGTTTGGCTCCGATCAGCCGACAGAAGCGTGACCTTTGACCGCACGATTCCCATGCCGCTGGGCACCATCGCGAAGGACAATCGCTCCTTCGCCTACAAGTACGTTACTTCGCGGAAACCTTATCGTCGCAATCCGACTTCTAAGCTTGATGCAGACTCGTTTCGAAGGCCGCGTGTGGACGTTCGGAGACGACATCTCAACGGATCACATCATCGCGGGCAAGTACCTCGGAACCACCGACCCGAAGGTGTTCGCGGACCACGCGTTCGAGGCCGTCGATCCGACCTGGGCCAAGAAGGTCCAGACGGGCGACATCATCGTGGCGGGAGCGAATTTCGGATGCGGCTCGAGCCGGGAGCAGGCGCCGATCGCCCTCAGAACTCTCGGGATCTCGGCGATCCTCGCGAACTCGTTCGCCCGGATCTTCTTCCGCAACGCGATTAACCTCGGATTTCCGGTGATCGAGTGTCCAGGCCTTCGTGAGAAAGTGAACACGGGGGATACGCTCGAGCTCGACATGGCCCGCGGCGAAGTCCACCTGCAGGATGCCAGTGTCATGCGGTTCACGCCTCTGCCTCCGAATGTCCTCGAGATCCTCGAGGCGGGCGGGCTCGTCCCAAAGCTGCGGAAGGAGGTCGCGGCGAAGTCGTCGTGAGCGCCGTCGTCATCCCGTTGGGCGTTCCGTTTGGAGATTGCGGATGACTTCTTCCGGATGCAGATCCGGCGGGAATACAGGATAGAACACGTTCTTCACGCGATCGTTCGCGAGGATGAGCGTAAGCCGCTTCAGGAAAACGTGGCCCTCGAACTCGAACGTCGGGAGGCGGAGGGACTTCGACCACGATCGGTCGGCATCGCTGAGCAATTCGAACGGGAGGTGGAGTCGCCCGACCGCTTCGCGCTGCCATTCCTGGGTGTCCGCGCTCACGCCGTACACCTGGGCCCCGAGCGCGCGAAGTTCCGCATGGTGGTCTCGGAACGCACACGACTCGGGCGTGCACCCGCGGGCTCCGGGGATGAGATCCCATTCCTTCGGCGTGGGCTCGTCCGGCCGCCCCGTGTGCGGATAGACGTAAACGACGGTCGTGCCGTGCGCCGCCGCGAGATCGACGGAACGGCCCGCTGTCGATCGCAAGGCGACGGATGGGATCCGCATTCCGCGGAGGTGATTGCACGCCCCGTCGTCCACCGGGACCGGGAGACCGGGAGGGAGCGACGATGTCTTAGGCTCGGCCATCGGGTAACTGCACTCCACCGCGACGGAAAAGCCCATCGCGGCACGGCCAAACGCGTCTGCGATTTAACCTTAAACAAGGTTAACTTGGCACAATCGGCGCCGGCATCCGCCAGGCCTCCGAATCCTTATGCTCGGCGCTCTCCTTCCGGCGGCTCGATGGCATACAAGGTCATCCTCCTGCCGGGAGACGGCGTAGGACCCGAGGTCATGCGGGAGGGCGTGAAGGCCTTGAAGGCCGTCGAGGTGGCCTACGGTCTCTCGTTCGACCTTGTGCCGTATCCGTGTGGCGGCCAGCACTACCTCGACACCGGCGAAGAGTGGCCCGACGGCGCGTTCGAGTCGTGCAAAGCCGCGGACGCGATCCTCCTCGGCGCCGTCGGGCTCCCGCAAGCCCTCCTTCCGAATGGCGAGATCGCCGGCATCGGCGTCGTCTTCGGATTGCGGTTCGGCCTCGACCTCTACGCCAACGTCCGCCCGACGAAGCTCTACCCGAATGTCCGGCACAAGATCCACGACGGCTTCAAGCAGGTCTGGGAACCGGGCAAGGTGGATTTCGTGATCGTGCGCGAGAACACGGAGGGGCTCTACACCCCGACCCGGGGGTTCCTCGAGCGTGGCGGGACGCGGGAGCTCGCGGTGGACAGCCGGATCATCACGCGGAAAGGCGCGGAGCGAGTCATCCGTTTCGCATTCGAGCTGTCGAAGCGGCGCGACGGCGCTCCGGTGAACCGTGAACGGCGTGTCACGTGCGTCGACAAATCGAACGTGACGGCAGGCTGCAAGCTCTTCCGCCAAATCTACGACGAGGTCGCGGCCGGCTACCCGACGATTCAGAAGGACTACGCCTACATCGATGCGTTTCAGCAGTGGCTCATCCGCTCCCCGGAGGCGTACGACGTCGCGGTGACGTCCAACGTGTTCGGGGACATCGCGACGGACCTCGCGGCGGTGCTCCAGGGCGGAATGGGCATGGCGGCAGGCGGGAACATCGGCGACGCGCACGCGATGTTCGAGCCGATCCACGGGAGCGCGCCGAAGCACGCGGGGAAGGACGAGGTGAATCCGATCGCAATGATCCTCGCGGTCCATATGATGCTCGATTGGCTCGGACGACGGAAGGGGGACAAGGCGATGCGAGAGGCGGCCGCCGCCCTCGAGAGGGCTGTCGTCACCGTCCTCAAAGCCGGCAAGACGCTCACCTACGACCTCGGTGGCACCTCGAGGTGCAGCGAGGTTGGGACGGCCGTCGCGAGCGTCATCTCGAAGCGCGGAAAGGAAGCGTAGAATGGCGGAGCCGCTCGCGACCGAGTCCGCTTGGGCCGCCCTCGCGACGCCCGCGTTCCGGGCCCTCTGGGTCGCGGCGCTCGTCTCGAACCTCGGGACCTGGATCCAGGATGTCGGCGAGGTCTGGACGATGACCTCCCTGACGAGTTCGCCTTTCTTGATCGCCCTCGTCGAGACGGCGACGACCTTCCCGGTGTTCGCCTTGGCGATCCCGGCGGGGGCGATCGCCGACGTCCTCGACCGCCGTCGATTTCTCTTGGTGTCTCAGGGTTGGATGCTCGCCGTGGCCCTCGTGATGTTCGCCGTCGTGGGGCTGGGAGCGATGTCGACGACCCTCCTGCTCCTGTTGATCGCCCTCCTCGGGGTCGGCACCGCGCTCACGTTGCCGGCCCTCAGCGCGATCATCCCCGAGATCGTCCCCCGATCGCAGTTGTCGAGCGCGGTCACCCTCAACGGGATCACGGTCAACGTCGCTCGCGCGTTAGGCCCCGCGATCGGTGGGCTCCTCGTGGCGGCGGTCGGCCCGGCCGCGACCTTTGGGCTGAACGCCCTGTCGTTCGTCGGAATGATTGTCGTGCTCTCCCTCTGGCGGCGTCCGGTATCCGGCGGAACGCTCCCACCCGAGGACGTCGTGGGCGCGATGCGGGTCGGAGTCCGCTATGTGCGCCACGCACCCGCCATGCGGGCGGTCCTCGCCCGCGTCGCCGGTTTCGCCTTCCCCGCGAGCGCGATCTTCGCCCTCCTCCCGGTCCTCGCGCGGATTGAGATGGGCGTCGACGCAGCGCAATACGGCGTCCTCCTCGGGAGCTTGGGGGCCGGCGCGATCGCGGGAGCGGTCGGGCTTCCGCGCCTCCGGCGGCTCCTCCCGATCGATCGTCTCGCGGCCGCGGGCGGCCTCCTGTTCGCAGGCGTCCTGGGCATCCTCGTGGTGACCCGAAATGTCCTCCTCGTCGGCGCCGCGGCCTTCCTCGGCGGCTTCGCGTGGATCGCCGTCCTCGCGACGCTCAACGTCGCGGCCCAGACCGCGGCTCCCGCATGGGTCCGCGCACGCGCCTTGGCCGTGTACCTGCTCGTCTTCTTCGGCGGATATGCCCTCGGCGCGTTCACCTGGGGCGCCCTCGCGTCCCGCATCGGCCTGTCGGATGCGTTCGCCGTGGCGGGCGGAGTCCTCCTCCTCACGACGGCCGCGTCGGGTCGCTATCGGCTGTCGCCGCACGCGAGTTTGGACCTGAGCCCGTCGCTCCACTGGCCCGAGCCGATCTTGCGGGGATACGGCCCCGAGGACATCCAACGGCCCGCGAAGGTGACCGTGGAATACCGGATCGACCCGATCCGGACCGCCGAATTCCTCGAGGCGATCGGGGATCAGCGCCGGATGCGGCTGCGGGACGGAGCCCTCCGCTGGGATCTCGCCGCGGACGCGGCGGAACCGGGGAGCTTCGTCGAAAGCTACGACGTGGAGTCGTGGACCGAGCACCTGCGACAGCATGAACGGGTCACGGTCAGCGACCGCGCGGTGGAGGAGAGGGTCCAGCGGTTCCATCTCGGACCGGAGGCGCCGAGGGTTCGCCATTTCCTCGTCCACGCGGTACCCTCAAAACGGTCCGGCCCGAGAAGCCGGAAGGAGTAGATCCGGAATGCGAACCCGCTCACCGCTCCCGCCACTGATACAACCGCCACGCCGCGGCCAGCCCGACGGCCGTGGAAATGACGAGGAGGGCGGCGTCGAGCGCGATTTCTCCGGCGGCTGCAGGTTCGAGCCCGAGCGCGCCTTGGACGAGCAAGGCCGCATACGTTGCGGGGAGGAGCTGCGCGAGTTCCCGCCAGACCGGCGGCAAAATCGAAAGAGGATAGTACAACGGAGAGAGGATCCCCAGGAGCGTGAAAATCAGATTCCCCACGGGCCACACCTCCCGCTGGCTCCGGAGGCGGCTCGACACGGCGATGCCGATGGCGGAGTAGAGGACCCAGATGATGAGGATGCACGCCACCAAGACGAGCCATCCTGTCAGCGAGACATAGGTCACGCTCGCCAGGATGATCCCCAGCGCGATGAGCGCGGGTGCCGCGGGAATGAGGTTCGAGAACGCAACCCCGAACAGATAATGGAGCTTGTCGTGCGGTGACGCAACGAAGATGTCCTGGAGCCGCAGCTCGATGCGAAACACGGCGGAGTCCGAGAGGCACCAGCTGCCGATGTTCTGCGTCGAGAAGAGCATCGCGCCAGCCACCTGGAGGGGGAAATAGCTGGCGGGGGCGATCCGGTGCAGGAAGTAGAGGAAGAAGAACGGTTGGAGGAGCGGCACGATCGCTGCCGCTGGACTGCGCCAGACCCAACGCCAACCGATCCAGGCCCAAGCGGGAAGCACGCGTCCCCGTTGCGGCATCTCCTTCCGGCCGACGGCGGTCGCCATGGATCATCGCTCCCGGGCCGTCTTCCGGGCCCACACAATCCCGAACGCAAACAGCCCGACCGCTTCGACGAGCAACGCGACCGCCGCGATGGTCGTCTCGCTTGTCGTCAAGGTCTCGAGTCCTGCCGCGCCGTCGACGAGCGCAGCCGCGGCGCTCGTCGGCAGGAGCAGGACGACGGACCGCCATTCGACCGGCGCAAGCCGGAGCGGGTAGAAAACCGGCGGCAAGATCCCGAACGCGTTGGTCAGGAGGGCCGAATACGGCCAGATTGTCTTCATGTCCTTGAACAGTGTCGACACGACATATCCGATTGTGGACGAGACCGCCCACACCGCGAGGAGCGATGCGAACAGGACGAGCCACCCGAGCGGGCTGAGCGGATGGAGGATCTCGAGGACCGCGACGAGGACCAAGCTCGGCGGTAGGTAGGCCACGAGCATCCCGCCCGCGATTCCGACGAAGTAGGCTTCCGGCGAGAGCGGGCTCGCGTGATACAATTCGTTCAGCTTGTGGTCGATGCGGATGTACGCGGCCTCGTTGAGGACGCGCTGGCCAATGAGGAACATCGAGTACACCAGCGCTCCGATGACCGTGATCGGTAAGAGGTCCCGAGCGAGGATGGCGACGAACACGAGGAGTGCCCCCGGCGTCAGTGTGCCGGTGACGATTGCCAGCCATTCGTGCAGCTGGACGCGGATCTCGGTGGCGAGGAACATCCCGGAGCCGGACCACTTCAGTCCAAAGGCCATCCTCTCACTCCGCGTCGATCGAGCGGCCGACGATCGTGAGGAACGCTTCCTCCAGGGTCACAGGCCCGACGGTCGCCGACAAGCGGTTTCGGAGGGCGACGTCCATCACTTCGTGCACGCGCTCGGGTTCCGTAATCACGTGCAACGCCGTCCCTTCCGCGACGGCCTGCCCGAACGACGTGAAGAGGTCTCGGTGGTCCCCGCCGTTTTCGATCGAGACTCGGAGCGTCCCGCCGATCTGCCGCTTCGCGCGGTCCGCGGTCCCTTCGAACAGGATCCGGCCCTCCTCGACGATGTACAGTCGTTCCGAGAGGGCCTCCGCCTCGTCGAGATAATGGGTGGTGAGGAGGACCGTCGAGCCCTTTCGGGTGAGTTCCCGGAGGACGTCCCAGACCGCCCGCCGCGCGAACGGATCGAGGCCGATCGTCGGCTCGTCCAGGAACATGAGGGGCGCCTCCGTCGCCATGACGGTCGCGACCATCGCCCGCTGCTTCTGTCCGCCGCTCAACGTGACGCTGAGCCGGTCCGCGACCTCCTCGAGGCCCATGTTCGCGAGCGACTCCTCGGTGCGCGCCTGAGCGACCTCGCGGGAAAAGCCGCGGGCGCGGAGGTAGCAGTACACCTGCTCGCGCGGCGTGAGATGGAAGAACGGCTTGCCCTCCTGGGGCACGACCGCGATGAGCGGCCGCACGCGCTCCGGGGTCTCGACGACATCGTACCCGAACGCTGTGACCGTGCCGGACGTCGGGATCAGGAGGGTCGACGCGATCCGGAGGAACGTCGTCTTGCCCGCGCCGTTCCGGCCGAGCAAGGCGATGCGCTCGCCTTTCCGGAAGGCGAGGGACACGCCTCGAAGCGCCTCGACGCCGGACCCTCTCCGGCCGCGGTACACCTTCCGCACCTCGTGGGCGCGGAGGGCCTCCTCGGTCATGCGCCGGAGCAAGCCCGTGGTGCGTATAAAGCTAGATTCCGTCGGCGGGTCACATCGACTTCGATTCGAATTCCGGATGCTCGCGCTTCTCGAACATCCCGAACGCGGCCTGGCGCTTCGCCTCTTTCTCCGCCTCGCTCATCTTGACGACCATCGCGACGGACCAGATGTGGCCGAACGGATCCTGGAGCTTCCCGTACCGCTCGCCCCAGAACTGGTTCTCGAGCGGCATCGTCGGCTTCGCGCCCGCGTTGATCGCCTGATTCCAGAGCTTGTCGACGTCCTTCGAGTAGATGTGCATGTTCGACGTGGTCCCGCCCGCGGAGGTCGGTGACTTCGTGTCGCTGCCGGGGAACTCGTCGGACATCATCACGAGCGAGTCGCCGATCTTGATCATCGCGTGCATCAGCGTGCCGTCCGGCATCGGCTGCCGGGTGACTTCTTTCGCGCCGAACGCCTTCTTGTAGAACTCGATCGCCCTTCCGGCCCCGTTGATCACGAGGTACGGCGTGACGGTGTGCATCCCGGACGGGACGGCGGCCGTCCGTGCGGGTCTCGCCGTTCGCGCGGTCTTCTTCTTTCGTTGAGCGGTTCGCTTCGTCTTGCGTGCCATGAGGTCTTCCCTCGTCGTCCGATGACGCTCGGGCACTTAAGGATGCCTCCGGATTGTGCGGCCGAGGGCTCACGGTCTGAGCCAGAGGCCCATGAGGATCTCGTCGACGTACTCGTCGCCGATCCGGACGTGCCGCCGGCGGACGCCCTCCTCTCCGAAGCCGAGGGACTCGTACAGACGCCGGGCCCGGACGTTCGTCGCGAACACCGCCAGCTCGGCCTTGGCGAATCCGCGCGCCCGCATCCACTCGAGGATTCGCTCCATCAATCGTCGGCCGAGGCCCGCTTCCCGCCAGCCGTCTTGGATCGCGATCCCGATGCCGCCGACGTGGCGGTCCTTCGGAAACGCGCCCGCGTGGCAATCGGCGGCACCGATGACCTCGCGGCGGTCGACCGCGACGATCAGGACGTTGCGGACTCCATCGAACTCCTCGAGCCAGCGTCTCTCGGACTCGATGTCCGGGACCTCCTCCACCATGATGTAGATTCCCTCCCGCCCGATGCGGTTCACATTCCGCATGGTCGACTCCGCGTCCTCCATCCGCGCGGGGCGCAGGACGACCTTGCGTCCGTCGCGGAGCGTGATCTCCTCCGCCCGCAGGGGGTCCGCCATGCGCCTCACAGGGGGAACTTGTCGAGGGTCTCGGGCCGGCGTCGCTCGCCGGAAGCGAGGTATGCCTCCATCTGCTCCTTGAGCTGCGGCGTCAGGTCCGCGTAGACATCCTCGAACAGGGATTCGATCCGCGGCGGCGGGTGTCGCTCGACCTCCTTGATCGTGTTCTGGATCAGGTCGTCGATCTCCGCCCGGAGCCGATCGTCGTCCGCCTTGGACCACAGCCCCTTCAGCTCGAGGTACTTGCGCATCCGGTCGATCGGGTCCTTTTCCCGCCACCGATCCACTTCCTCGGTCGCCCGGTAGCGCGTGGGATCGTCACTCGAGGAGTGCGGCCCCATGCGATATGTGAGCGCCTCGATGAGGGTCGGTCCGCCGCCGGCGCGGGCCTTGTCCGCCGCGGCCTTCGTCGCCGCGTACACCGCGAGGAGGTCGTTCCCGTCCACGCGGACGCCCTCGAAGCCGTACGCCTGGGCTTTCTGCGCGATCGTCTTCGACGCGGTCTGCCGCGCGATCGGCACGGAGATCGCCCACTGGTTGTTCTTGCAGAAAAAGATCGTCGGGGTCTTGAACACGCCCGCGAAGTTCATCCCGCCGTGGAAGTCGCCCTCGCTCGTCGCTCCGTCGCCGAAGTACGCGAGCGAGACGACGTCGTCCTTGCGGATCTTCGCGGCCCACGCCGCGCCGACCGCGTGCGGGATCTGCGTGCCCACCGGACTCGATGTCGTCACGTAGTTGATGTCCCGCGACCCGAAGTGGTTCGGCATCTGGCGCCCGCGTTGCGGGTCTTTCGCGTTGCCGTACGCCTGGGCGATCAGGATCTCGATCGGGAAGCCGCGGTAGATCGCGCACCCCGGCTCCCGGTACGCGGGGAAGACCCAGTCGCGCTTCTCGAGCGCCATCGCGCTCCCGACCTGGCACGCCTCCTCGCCCGTGCTCGGGACGTAGAAGCCAATGCGGCCCTGCCGCTGCAGGGAGAGCATGCGGGTGTCGAGCAGGCGGACGAGGAGCAGGTGGCGATATCCGGCCTTCAGCAGCTCCGTCGGCAGCTTCGGTTCGAGCTTCGAGTCGTACGTGCCGTCGGGATCGATGATTCGGAGAAGCCCCTCTTCTGCGATTCCGTTCACCCCGCCGGATCTCGTCGCCGCCCGCGGATTACGTTCTCCATGAAGAATTCACCGGCCCGATAGGAGGACCGGACGAGCGGGCCTGCCGCGACGTACGCGAAGCCCATCGACTCCCCGATGTCGCGGAGTTCATCGAAAAATTCCGGGGGCACGTATTCGTGCACGACGAGATGCCAATCGTTCGGCCGGAGATATTGACCGAGGGTCAGGATGTCGACGTCGATCGCGCGCAGATCGCGCATTGTCTGCAGGATCTCGTCGCGCGTCTCCCCGAGGCCGAGCATGATCGAGGACTTCGTGAAGAGTCCTTCCCGCATCGCCTTCGCCCCTCGAAGGACCGCAAGGCTCTGTGCGTAGTTCGCCCGGCGATCCCGAACCGTTCCTTGGAGGCGCTCGACCGTCTCGACGTTGTGGTCGAGGACGTCCACGCCCGATTCGACGACCCGCCGCACGGCCTCGAGGTCTCCTTGGAAGTCCGGGATCAGGGCTTCGACGAGCATGTCCGGCCTCCGCGCCTTGATCTCTCGGACAGTCGCGGCGAAGTGAGCCGCGCCTCCGTCCGGGAGGTCGTCTCGGTCCACGGATGTCAAGACGACGTAGGAGAGGTCCATCTCGGCCAACGCCATCGCGACCTTCTCCGGCTCCCCGAGGTCGAGGACGCCGTGCGGGTTCCCGCTCTTGACGGCGCAGAAGCGGCAACCGCGCGTGCACGTGTCGCCCATGAGCATGATGGTCGCCGTGCCACCGCCCCAGCATTCCCCGACGTTCGGGCAGTGGGCTTCCTCGCACACGGTGTGCAAGCCGAGCGACCGGAAGAGGGTCTTCAGATGGACGTAGTTCTCGCCTGCGGGCGGGCGGACTCGAAGCCACGCGGGCTTCCGTTCGGCGAGCATGATGCGCTGCTAACAACGGCCGTGTTTATGTAGCTAACTTGTCGCCTGCAGGCGGGAAGCGTCAGCCGAACCGGAATTCCACGCCGTAGGACCCGCGTGGATAGTTCCAGTCGATCGCATTCTTCCCGATGTGTTTGCAGACGATCGCGCACGCACCGAGTTCGATGCATCCCTCCGTGTTGTACACGAGCTCTCCGTTGTCGAGACGGTAGACCTTCGATGGGCAGACGTACAGGCAAGGCTTCGTATCGCACGTTCGACAGACGTCCGTGTCGACCGTGATGAACGGTTCCTCGTCGAACTCGAAACGGTCCAGTCCGACCCGTTCGTCCACGGTCAGGAGCTTCGAGGCCTCCGGCTTCGGGGGCTCCGGCATGCGTTCCGACGTCGAGAAGCGGGGCACGGGTAATAAGGGTTGGGAACGAGCGGCAGCACGTTATCAGCGAGGGCAATCGGGGAGCAACATTCTATAGGATTCCTCCGGGATCGCGCGCCTCGCGACCTGCCGTCCTCCGTGTAGGATCTGCCCTCATGCCGCAGCGCAATCAGAAAGGATCCACGATCGATCCCAAGCGCGACCTGGCCGCGATCGGCACGGCGCTCGCCCGCGAGCTCCTCGCGGTCGCCCTCACCCCGGATCCGGAGTCGGGGATCCTCCTCCTCTCCGGCCAGCCGTGCTTCATCGTGCGGCCCGAAGTCATCGTGAACATCCAGAAACAACTCGAGCAGACGATGGGCGGCTCGTCGAAGGGGATCATGTACCTCTCGGGTGAACGGAGCGCGGGCGCAGGGCTGAACCCGCTCGCGTCGATTCAGTCCGACAAGCATGGACCGTTCAATCTGGACCGCGCGCGGCGGATCATCGACACGTCCGCCTTCCTGGGCTGGGGCCGGGCGGAGATCCGTCTGTTCGACCCGAACGCCGGTCGATTCGTCATCTCCATCCGGAACAGCCCGCTCTCCCGTTCGTACGGCCCGTCGAAGAAGCCCGTGTGCCACTTCCTCGCGGGCTGGCTCGCCGGGCTCGGCCACATCCTCCTCTCGAAGGAGCTGCTCTGCGAGGAGACGGTATGCGCGTCGCAGGGACCCGATCACTGCGAGTTCGACCTCCGGCCGACGCCTCGATGAACCGCCACGGAAAGGCTTTACTCGCCCATGATTTTGGGCGGTTACGGAACACTCACCCTGAGGGTCCGTCGATGCAAACCAACGACCTTAAGCTATGGGCAATTCTTCGCGGAAGCAATCCGTGGGGGACGACGAATGAAGCTTGTCACCATCCTTGGAATTGTCGTGGCATTGGTCGTGGGACTTGTCGCTGGATACTTCTTGCACCCTGCAACCGTGACGTTGATCCATATCGTGAACGAGCAAGTCGTGTTATCTGGGTTCGGCTTCTCATGTGCGCCCTCCGCACAGCCTCCCTATCTTCAGGGCGTACTCCAGTTCAATCTCACAAGCTCGTTTTGGACTCCGATCCTTGCGGAAGTTGCCTACGTCGGTGACTGGACTGGGGACACGGACCAGAACCTCGCCGCGAACGGCACGAAGCATGTGAACGTCACCTGGGGTTCAGGCATGGACCAGAACATCCAGGTGACACAGTGTCCGGACGTCATGGTTCGTGTATGGCGCATCACGCAGACGCTCGAAGCCTGCCCAAATCCTCCGTGCTGACTGGTTTGTTTCCTGTCACTCCAGTAACATCTTATATCGGTGCCTCTCGCTTTGTGTCATCGTGGGCAACAACCTCGGAGGCCTAGGAAGAATTCCCAGTGTCCCGGTCGGGCTGGTGGTTATCGCCGCCATCATCCTCGTCTTGACGATACCATCCTACCTCGCCTGCGTGGGGCTCACTGCCGTCGTCGGCCCAACAGACTGCTGGGGCCAATTCGCTCCATTCTTCTGGGCTGGAGGGCACTCAGGCAGCCGGGCAGTCCCGGGCGAAATTTCACTGGGTAAAGGCTTTTACCCGCTCCGCTTTTCCGCAGCGGGAAGCGGGAACTCGTGGAGCATTTTGACGCCATCGTCGTGGGGGCCGGG
>WNGF01003982.1_pt1 | contig 19559 bp, 18 predicted proteins | sample 5400641 | NCBI WGS metagenome assembly WNGF01 (sample SAMN13153371, study PRJNA577476) | soil metagenome | isolation source: 80 cm soil or saprolite under grassland replicate 2 | place: USA:California | collected 2016-06-15
GTTGCTGTTCCGTTCAAATCGCTTCGCTATGTCGCCGGCAAGGACAAGCTTTGGGGCGCGCACTTCTGGCGCCGAATCAAGCGCTTCAATAACGAGCTTGATATGTGGATGCCACTCAATCGCGACATCTCAAGCTGGCTGGCGCAGGAAGGTCATTTATCGGGCTTCGAAGGAATCTCAACCGAGCGCACCCTGGAATTAATTCCAAGTCTGACAGTGTCTGAGACTGCAAAACGAAAGGGGACGTTGAGTGCCGCGCAAATCAGTGCTGGTCTCCTCGATCCAGGCCGGCTGGTCAATGAACCGATCAAGTTCGATCCCGGGCTGACGGGCAAGTACAGCATCACACCGAACGTCACTCTCGACTTTGCTTTGAATCCGGATTTCGCGCAGGTCGAGTCGGACCAATTGGTCGTGACAGCGAACCAGCGGTTTCCGATCTTCTTTGCCGAGAAGCGACCGTTCTTCCTCGAAGGCATCGATATTTTCCAGACTCAGATCGTCGCGGTGCACACGCGTGCAATCATCGATCCCGACTTTGCCGTCAAGCTAACCGGCAAGGTGGATCGCAATACTTTTGGATTACTCCTGGCCTCCGACAATGGTCCAGGAAATTTCAGCCCGGAAGAGCGATTGACAGCCAATCCAAGGCTGGTTGATAAGAATGCGTCGATTGGGATTCTCCGTTTGAAACGCGACATCGGGAAAAAGGATTCTTTTATTGGGTTTCTCGCCACCTACCGGAGATTTGTGGACCAGTATAACGAGCTGGGAGGGTTCGACTCGCGCTTTCGCATCAATAAGCAAACGACTTTAACAATTCAAGTACTGGCCACACATTCGCGGCACCTCTTCTTTTTCCCTGACGTGGGCCAAACATTGGATCGCCCCGAGAATGGGTTCATTTACGCGACGGATTACAATATGAGTGGACGTCACTTCGGTTACGAATACTCGACGGTTGGCCGCACGCGCTACTACCGATCCGACGTTGGATTCAACCGCCGTACGAATACCAACAATCATAACCTGTTCATCCGTTATAACTCTGAGCCGAAACCGAAAGCCAGATTGATCTCCTGGCGTGTTTATGATGACCTTTCGACGAACTTCGATTGGCTAGGACACTCGCAGGTCTTCAATAACGAGTCACAAATACAGCTCACCTTTAGACGCCAGACCTATTTTGGTATCGGCCTCGACAAAGGTTACGAGCGAGTTTTCGAAGAAGAGTTTGGACCGACGCGGAAGGTTCTCGGATCGAGTTGCGTGCTTACCAATACCTGTACGTTCTGGGGTGACGACAATGAGCGCTCTGCCTCGAATGGCGGGATGTACATATTTGGGGGCTCGACTCCGAGCAAGAAGATCAACTTCAACATGTTTGTCAATCGCTCTCTGGGTAATCTGGATTTCGATTTCGGCGCCGGGCCACGCTATCCGCGTGCGAGCATCCCTGCGGTGGCCGCGCGTAACGCCCAAGCCGCGGGTTTATGTAATGGAGCAACACCGCCGGCAGTTTGCAAGGCGCCACAGGATCCAGGACCCGGCGCTTTCTTCCACATTGACGGCGAGGTGACTTATCAACCGTCGAACCCTTTAAGTATCACGTTGAATTTCACGAAAGAAAGACTTAGACGCTACGACACTCATCTGCTCGCGTTTGATGAAAACATTGTCTCGCTGCGCAGCAGGTATCAATTCACAAGATTTATTTTCGCCCGCGGGCGTATCGACTTCGATTCGATTGCCTCAAACATTAAGGGACAGTTCCTCTTTGGCTGGACACCAAATCCGGGAACTGCTTTTTACGTGGGCTACAACGACGACCTCAATCGCCATGGTTTCAATCCCTTCACTGGCCAACTCGAGCCAGGCTTCAGACGCAACGGCCGGACCTTCTTCATCAAAATGTCCTATCTTTTCCGTCGCAGCTTCTAGCACCCAACTTATTCGACTGAACTAATCAAGTACTAATGCACTTTTGAACCGGGAGGCTCCGGTTTCAGTGGAAGCGCGGGCCCCGCCCGCAATGAGCGCAAAGCGCGAAACGGCAACGTGAATACGGTCTTAGCTGTTTGAAAAAGACTTTCTGCCTGCGGCGCGGGCGAGGGCGCCCGCGTTCCCGGTAATTCCGATCTGATTGCTGAAACTGCATCAGTAACAAAAATCAGACTCGTTTGGCGTGCAGCATCAAATCGCTCATAATCCTATTTGGTAGTCGGACAGTTTGAAGTGAAACGATTTTCTTTAGTACCCGGCTTCAGCCAGGTGGTTACTGAGATTCGAGGCACACGCGCGACTGCTAAGCTGTCTGGTGGAAAAGAACCAGCAGTGGGCGCGACAGGCGCCAGTGTTGATGGTTTCAGTTGCCAAGCTGAGCTTTGAACGTACCGGCAAACCGAATCGACACGCATTTCATGATGTGGGACTCGCGATGGGAAATATGCTTGTCCAGGCCACCGTGCTCGATTTGTTCGTCCATCAGATGGCTGGGTTTTCTCCGGAAAGAGTTCGAGAGATTTACGGCGTGCCCGACGGCTTTGAGCCGGTCGCCGCAATTGCGATCGGTTACGGCGGGGACGTCGATGGCTTGCCAGAGCCTTTCCGGCAACAGGAACTACGCGAGCGAAGCAGGAAACCGATTAAGAGCTTCGTTTTTGAAAGTCGCTGGGGTGAAGTTTCGCACTTGGTCTCGCCAGGAAGTGTTTAGAGGCGAGCTATTGCCCGCCTCTTTTCTTTCGCATCGCTTCAACAAGCCCAGCCTGTCGTAAGGCGATTCCGGCCGTCAATCGACGCGTCAGTTCAACCGTATGTGGGCTTACATGCTAAACTGTGCTGTTTTTCAGGCTTTAAGGGCCATGTTTATCTTGTCCTCTTCATCACCAGTCAGGTTTTTCTTATCGGCTTTTGCGCTCGCTTCGCTCTTCGCCCTCACGTTTGCTGTGTCATCGTGCAAGAGCGATTATCCGACTTCAGGAAGAGCAGCTACCGGTGACGCCAAGACGCCACCGCGCCAGATCAAAACCGCGAAGGTAGTGGAAATGCCGGTCGGCGAAACCGTAACAGTAAATGGGACGCTGGCGGCTTACGATCGCACGACCGTCGGTATGAAGGTGCCCGGCCGGCTGCAAACAATCTCCGTTGATCTCGGCAGCATCGTTCACAAGGGACAAGCCATTGCTCAGCTCGAGCAGCAGGATTACAAACTGCGGGTGCAACAGACAGAGGCAGCCCTGGCACAGGCGCGCGCGCGACTGGGCTTGTCACCCGATGGCACTGACGATCGCGTCAGCTCAGAAGAGACAGGAACGGTAAGACAGGCTAAGGCGGTTCTTGAGGACGCGAAGTTAAAGCGCGATCGGGCCGCAAAACTGGTCCAGCAAGGCGTAATTCCTCACGCCGAATACGATACGGTTGACGCAGACTACAAAGTAGCGCTCAGCCGTTATCAGGACGCGCTGGAAGAGATTCGCAATCGACAGGGATTACTGGCGCAGCGTCGCTCGGAATTGGCGCTGGCCAAACAACAGCTTGCCGACACGATCGTCTATTCACCGATGGAAGGCGTAGTGCAAGAGAAGAAAACTAGCGTCGGAGAGTATCTCGCCGCGGGTGCACCCGTAGTCGATGTCGTGCGGATCGATCCTTTGCGGTTGCGCGTCGAAGTTCCCGAGCGCGAATCGCATAATGTTCGCAATGGCCAGAGTGTGCGGGTTACAGTCGAAGGCGACGCGAACTCTTATCTTGGTTACATCAAGCGCTTGAGCCCGACCATCAGCGAGCAAAACCGCGTTCTGGCGGTTGAGGCCGACGTTCGTAATAACGGCCGCCTGCGACCGGGCGCCTTCGTAAAAGCCGAGATAGTGACCAATCAATCAAATACCGCAGTCACCGTTCCGACGAATGCGATCGTGACCTTCGCCGGAATTGAAAAAGTCCTGATGGTTGAAAACGGACAGGCGGTGGAGAAAACCGTGACGATTGGTCGCCGCGGACCTGATTGGGTCGAGATAAAGGCGGGTGTCAACGTCGGACAGACGGTAGTTGTCGATCCAGGGAATCTGCAGTCAGGACAGGCGGTGGTTGAGAATTAGATCTGGGGTTTCAGCGTCAAAGAGCGCGATAACAGCCCAGCAGGCTGCTGAAAAACTAAACATTCTTCCCGCAAGATGATCATGGTCAACTATAATCTGGTCCAACGCCAACGACGGAGGAAGAGAATGCGGGGAGACAACGAACAACAAGCCGGGATGTACAGTTACATTTCGCCAGAGCAACGCGTGCCGGCGGATCATCCACTGCGGCCGATTCGGAAGATGACTGATGAAATTTTCAAGCAACTGTCGCCGCGCTTTGACAAGTTGTATTCGCGGGTGGGGCGACCGTCGATCGCGCCGGAGCGGTTGCTGCGAGCGTTGTTGCTGCAAGTGCTTTACTCGGTGCGCAGCGAACGGATGCTGATGGAGCAGTTGTCCTACAACATGCTGTTTCGTTGGTTCGTCGGCCTGAACATGGACGATGTGGTCTGGGACGCCACCACTTTCAGCAAGAACCGCGACCGCTTGCTGAGAGGAGAAATCGCCGAAGAGTTCTTCGCGGCGGTACTCGATGTGGCGCGCGCCAAAGAGTTGCTGTCGGACGAACATTTCACCGTGGATGGAACGATGGTCGAAGGCTGGGCGAGCTTGAAAAGTTTCCAGCCGAAGGATGAGTCGGGGCACGACCGTGACGACAAGCCGGATGACCCAGGCAATCCGACGGTGAACTTCCATGGCCAAAAACGCTCGAATAAAACGCATCAATCGAGGACTGACGCGGATCTCAGACTGTTTAAGAAGACCAAGGGCAGCGAAGCGAAACTCGCTTATCAAGGACACGTGCTGATGGAGAATCGCAACGGCTTGGTGGTGAATGCGACCTTGACCATCGCCAGCGGGACTGCGGAACGGGAAGCGGCGTTGGCGCTGATTGAGCAACGACCGCAAAAGACGCGGATGACGTTGGGCGCTGACAAAGCTTACGACACGAAAGACTTTGTGGCTGATTTGCGCGCTGGCCAGGTGACCCCACACGTGGCCCAGAGTAATAAGCACCGGAGAAGTGCGATCGATGCGCGCACGACGCGCCATCCTGGTTATGAAGTAAGTCAACGGAAGCGCAAACGAGTAGAAGAAATCTTCGGCTGGCTGAAGACTGTAGGACTGTTGCGCAAAACCCGTCACCGCGGACTGAAGTTGGTGGGTTGGATCTTCAAGTTCGCCACCGCTGCCTACAATCTGGTACGAATTAGAAATCTGGCCGAGGTCACGTGAGAAACTGCGACTAACCGCCAATAGTCGTTCAGGCAAGCGTAACAAAGTGGCAAATGAGCCACTCAAAGGATCAATAACCGAAAGAAAATTGCGCATCACTGATAACCAAAACTGATTAATGAAGACCGAAGCTCTATCAACGCTCACTTTTTCAGCAGCCTGCTAGGGCTCCGAAGTAATATCGTCGCGGCACCCTTAGCAGCAGCGCCATCATATCGCTGTAGCGATTACTGTGGCGCGCTTTGCGAGAAACCTTCACCGGAAGACTTGATCAGAATGCGGGGTGGCCGAGTATCTTGTGACCCGTTCGTTGACCACTTGGCCTCAATGCTTTGGCCATCTGCAGAGAGACTTCCTGTTATCGTGACAGTGTTTCCGCCTGCATTATCTGATTGAAGTTCTATCGAATTGCCTGTTGCATTCAAGACTTTGAGCCTCGTTCCATATTGAGCCTGGCCACCAGATTTACTGTCGGTCCAAGCCGTGAACGAACCATCTGACCTTTGGGCCAGGTGTAAACAAAAGTCTTGGTAGAAGGCTTCCTGTGGAATCGGGCGCGACCGATTAGAGTGCAGGTACCAATCTCCTACAAGCGGGCTCGCTAGCCGGTTCGAGAGGGCGCCAGGACGTTTCAGCAGAACCTGTCGAGCTAACCCGTTACGGTTGAAAGTGCCACTCCATTCTTGTTTGTCTGGATCAAATACCAAATTGAGATGAAGAGAAGGCTGATCGACTGTGCTGGGGTCGAAATCAAGACGAAGCCGTTTCCCGTCCCAGGTTGCGATCTTGCCTTCGTTAACTGTGTACCAGCCCCACTTTTCCTGTAGGTTTTCTATATGATGGATACGAAGCTCAATGGTCGAGAGATATTCAATAGAGGCGCGCATCCTGGTAAAGAGAACAACATCGAAACCGTCAATCGCCCCAAGTCCATCGCCGTCTGTTTCCCACAGGCCGGCTAGCAATTCGGGATGCGTAATGGAAGGTTGGCTCTGTTCCCGCTGAAGTTCTTCTTGCTCCGGATCGCGCACTTTGTAGTCCGCCGGAGGCTGAAACATTGCTGAGTCAGGCTCGCCAAGGAGGACGTTGTCAAGCTGGACGGTTTCGTCTTCTCCGCTGGGGTCATGATGAACGCGAAGCAAAGACATACCGAGATCGGTAGAACTCCACGAGTCATCAATCATGGTGCGCGGAGGGCCGTTAACATTCGGCTGGGCAGGGATAAAAGTGTAAACGCGGCATCCGCGTGTCAGGATTCCCTGAATGGTGCGTTCTCCCAAGCTTTCCGAACGCTGCGTCGTACCGTTTGGATAACTTCGCGCTCTGTCTTGCTCGCGCTCACACGCATCCAGCGGTTCGGCTATCGCTCTAATCTGATGCGGTAGCGGTCGCATCTTGAGCACCATCTTGGTCATTTCATCCCAACGAAACTCCAACTTTGTAGTGGGATCGGTGACCTTCGCGGAAAGCGTCATAAATGTAGCGCCGCCAAATACTGCTACTTTGGGAGAAGGCAGTCCTTCTTGAAGAACGCGCCCCGCAGAATCTCGTGCAAGGATGCCATGAGATTCGTATGTAATTTGCTTTCCGTCAGCTTTGGTTTCGACCTTACGTGTATTGACTTCGGCATGAAATGGCCGGCCGGTTACCGCGGGGAAAATGTTGATCGGCATATTGGCGCCACCGTAAGGGATTGCACCAGGCGACCACTGGCTTGTGAGTGGGCCCTTGATCTGGACGTTCGATTGAGATTGGTCAACAGGTTTTTCGTTCGACCTCTCCTGCTGACCATTGACATTAAACGTCCCAAGAAAAATGGCTACAATCGCAAGAGCAAGAAGTATTCGCATGGAAGCTACTTTTCTAACCAATCAATCAGCGCTCTCTGAACTTGTTTCATCTGATTGCTCGTGTGTCGGCCCGTTCAGGCGGCTTCACATCAAGAACTCTGGCCATTATCCGATCTACTTAGCCGCGTTAGCTGCTTTCAGCGCATTCACGATGTCAGTCCGTCCACGCTCGATGGCGTAATCTAAAGCAGTCTTTCCCCTCTTGTCCTTGACACTGCTAATAGCGCCAGCCTTTAAGAGCGCCAAGACGGCTTCAGTTTGATCTGACCGTGCTGCCAACATTAAAGCTGTCGTGCCCTCTCGGTGTTGCACGTTCACATCTGCCTCTTCCGATATTAAAGCCTTGAGGCTCTTGGTGTGACCAAACGTCGCCGCAGCCATCAACGGGGTGTAATTGTAGTTATCGGTCTGAGCGTTTACTTGAGCCCCTCTTTCCAGAAATACTTTGATCAAGTCTGCGTCATCAAAATAGGTCGCCGCGTACATAAGCGCGGTACTTCCACCCTGGCTCCTGATAGTCACATCAGCGTTAGCACTTAAAAGCGTTAATACAGTGTCTCGACTCCTGCTCCGGCAGGCATACATTAATGCTGTCTCGCCGTTGTCATCAATCGCATTTACCTGGGCGCTGGCAGCAATAAGAATTTGAACGACAGAATCTTTTCCGTTGCCTGCGGCAAACATCAGCGGAGTCATCGCACCGGCGGTGACCTCGTTGGCGGCAACACCATCCGCCAATAACTTTCGCACGGCCGCGTCGTCACCTAACGCCGATGCATAGACGAACGCCTCGGTCGGCGACTCTATGCGTGCCCCTGCGCTCTTTAAGAATTGCACCACTGGCAAGTCGTTTTCGATCGCCGCTCGAAGTAATGCTGTGCGTCCCTCATTGTCGCGTGTGTTTACGTCGGCTCCGGCGTCGATCAAAGCCTGCATGATGTGGGTATTACCATGGTGCGCTGAATTGAAGAGTGGGGTTTTGCCAAAAGAGTCTCTCGAGTTAGCATCCGCACCAGCAGATAGTAGCGCCCTGACTACTTCAAGTTGCCCGAATTCCGCAGCTTGCTCTAACGCGGTATCGTCCCAAGCGTCTTTCGCGTTAACGCTGGCGCCGGCGGCGATCAGATCATTCACGATCGCCAGATTGCCTAATTGAGCGGCGGTAGATAAAGCAATGTGTCCTTGATGGTCAACAGCATTTGGATTACCGCCAGCGTCAAGAATGGTCTTGACAGATTTAACGTCACCTTTTTCTATAGCATTGAAAAGCGCACTAGAGCTGTCGGTCCGCGCCACCGTCTGAGCCAGGGCGTACATAGGAGCCAACGAGATAAGCGATAACATCAAGATTCTTTTCATACTAATCTGTCAGAAGCATATAACTGTGGCCGCGCGAGTCGCGACAACCTGCCAGAATAAAGACTTGATAAAGGACCCGCAATCGAGGCTCATACGCAATGATTTTGTTGGGCTCCGGTCACTGACGTCTTATTCGCCGCAGCCGGACAAGGTCAACTGAAATCGGTTTCCCCAGATCGTTTTGGATTTCCAGCACTCTGGTGCCGATGATGTGCGGCCGTTTGATAGTTAAATCCGGTGCGACGATTGGGCCGATGTAATTGTCCAACACACGCACACCGTTGGCACTACGACTATAGAAATAGACTGGCCAATGCCACGGCTGATGACCGCCTGACGCTTGGGCGTTGAAGACGAAGAACTTTGAATCAGGGGTCCAGGCTCCGCGATTAACACTCATCCCGTGTTCGCAGTCGGGAGAACCGTAACTCTTGCGCAAGAGTGAGTGACCTTTTGCCGAGCGAACTTCGATAAGAGATTCCGCGCGCCTGGCACTCAATTGTGAAATTCGAACCGTAGCAGCGCCATCGGGAGACCGATAGACCTGGGCCTTCAGCGGCGAGGTGTCGCCAGCGCCACTAAACACCAGGAGGAACAATATGAACAAAACCAGCTTGTTCATGACAGGAGCCAACGAGGTACTTCGGCACACCCGGGCTAAAGTGCCGCCAACTTTTTGAGACTCGCCAGGGCATTTCTGACCCTTACGTCTGAGCGCAAATCCTTTCCGTGAGCAGTCGGCTGCGGGTATGCACTCTCGATCAATAGGACATCTGATTGAGCAGGCTGATTCTGCGCAACTCTATCAGTTACGATCACAGGTACGGCACAGGGTATCGAGGACGCCGTGGTATAGAAGGCTCCCGGATAGATACGCTCGCCATTGACGACAACAACAAATGGGATTCCGGAGACGGAAGGCCGCGGTAGATGTTTGAGCGCTTCCGGCTTCAACTTCATCGCGTGCTTTGAGAAGTCGTAAGCGACGATGTCTTGATCCGAAATGACAGGTTTGCTTGCCAGTGGTAGCTCCCTCCATCGTTCCGGCGTTTGTGCCAATACCCTCGCATCAACTGAGCCTGCGATTGGGTAAATTCCAAACGCGCCCCGCTTCGGAATGGCCGCCAGAGAGGTAACAGTCAGTAAGAGAATGATTCCCAATACAATGCCGACTCTCATTTTGTCTCCTCCTGTGCGTACTGAACATTCAGTTGACCGGGCGCGGCGATTACATACAACCTTCGAATCTATCAATCAAGTTGAGAAAGAGGCTATCGGCCCCGGTCCAGTGAATGGTTTCGACATCGGATGCCTGGGACCACGACCCCTAGTCACTTGTCTTTCCTGCGGGCGGCATCGTGAATGTCTGTGCAAGCTCACCCGTCTTCATGTCCCAGAACTTAATCGTCGTGTCGACGCTGCCGGTCAGCAGAAAGCGATCGTCGCGCGTGAAGATGAGCCCGTCGATGTCAAACTTGTGCCCCTCCAGCGTGAAAAGTTTTTCTCCAGTCTTCACGTTCCACACCAGTGCCTGGACGTACACATAAGTGTTTTGCTTTGGATCGAGTCCAATGTCACTTGCCGCGATCAGTTTTCCGTCGTGACTGAAGGCGATTGTGCTCGAGGTGGTAGCGATGCCCGGCGTGCGGATCATCGACATACTTCGGACTTCCCGCCAAGTGGAAGTGTCCCAGAGCTTAACCACCGAATCACCGAGTGACGCCAACAGCCGGTAATCGGGACTGAACAGCAATCTAAAGGCGGTGTGATCGTGCGCCTTCCAGACCTTGATTTCTTTTCCCGTGGCAACATCCCATTCGCTGATCCTTCCATCGCCGTTGCCCGCATAGATCTTATTTCCGTCACTACCGAACGCGACGGAATAGATTGACATGTCTATGTCGGCTGAATTGATGTGCACGAGTGACTTCAACTCTGTTCCTGTTTTCACATCCCAGAGCTTCAGCATGCCATCGTTGCCTGAAGCCGCAAGCATCTGACCGTCAGGACTGAACGCGACAGCCTTGACTGAGCATCGAAAGCCATTGAGTTTCTGAAGCTCGCGGCCGGTGGCAACGTCCCAAATTCTCGCCGTGCGGTCTCGGCTCGAAGAAGCCAGCAGTTTTTCGTCCGGACTGAAGACGCTTCGGTAGATCGCGTTTGTGTGTCCGGTCAGAGTCCGCTGCAACTCTCCCGTGGCCATGTCGATAAATCTGATCTTACCGTCGCCTCCGGCAACAACGAGTGTCTTGCCGTCACGACTGAGACTTAAACTACCAACCCCGGGCTTGACGTTTGGCGGCATCGGCGGTGTGGGGCGACAATTTGAAAGTGTCTGTGCCCGGCACGAAACAAGGCTGAAGCTCAGAAGGAGTGGAACGCAGCTTGGTCGGAAGATTTGTCGTAGTATCATCACGATTGAGCAGTTGACCGGGCGCGGCGATTAAAACCGATTTCGATTCAATCCTTCAAGTTGAAGAACGCGGAACCTGATGCGTTCCGGTCCAAAACGATTTGTTCGGTGCGGCGTCATATTAATCTCCGCAGCTTCAGTCTTGTTTGCACTTCTTTTTGACCGCGTTTGAGACTTATCAAATACTCTTTCTCGTCTTGCATAAACATTTTGCGAATTTGCGATAACGTAAGCTCTTTCGTCGAATGACCATCAATTGCCGCGATGACGTCCTCCTCTCGTATCCCGGCTTCTGCTGCCGGACTGTTTTTCTCTACCTCGTTAACGACTACGACAGAGAAGTCTTTTCCTTCGGTCGCAATGTCCAACCCGCTCATGTCTTCTTCGTAGGGCTCAGAAAATTGCGCGTTGTGCTCAAGAATCATTCGCCGGCGAGAATAGTCGAAAACTACTTTGAAGCGACGGAGAATTTCGCCTCCAATGAGACCATCATACTTAGCACTGGCATCATCGCCGCGTCTGGCGCGAGAAAATCGAGCAACCGAATTCTCCAGCTCGAAGCTTCCCAAGCTGGTGGTGCGGGTTCGATTCCCGTCGCCCGCTCCAATTTGCCGAGAATTCTTGATCTCAATTTTCAAGAATTAGAGAAACGTTACAAACGTCCCGCAGATTTCGCTGTGCGCAAGTGTAAGCCACCGATGGACACTCGCACCCGGTCTACGAAACCGTGCTCAAAGCCTAGCTTTTCGCGAAGCGTAATCGCCTAATCCAGCCGCTCGTCAAAAGAAATCCATTGATTCGGTGGTGATCGTCTCGGGTAAACCGAACATATCCAAAATTATCATTCCAGAAGTTGTCGGCAAATGTCGGAACAAGTTGAATCGCCTTCGCTTTCTTCCGCCGCAATATCAGAATCCCTTCCTGAATTGCGAACTCATATGTTGATTCTAGTTCGTCGCTGTAATAAGTGCCGGCGTATTCGTTCAGTTGTGTCAGTGACGGGCTGACGCGATCGACTGCTTTGTAAGTCTGTGGCTTTCCACCTCCGACTATTTTGATCATTTGGGTTGGGCGTCCACCGGCTCTTGGTGTTTCAAAAAAAGTTCGACGGATTGACCGGATACTCGAAACCGATTCGGACCGATTGGAATTAGCAGTGAGCCGCCGCCGCCAGGATCGACTAACTTGCCCTCTTTAATGGTGAGCATCCAAAGACCCTCGGTAACCGGATTCCAATACACTCCCGCAAATCTTTGAAGCTCCGTGGCGGATAGTTGGGGGACCTCTTCCGCTAGAGGCGTTGGTGTGGGCGCAGGCGCTGGGCTGGTTTTAAACTCGTTTGCGAGATAAATGTCCGTCACTTGATCAGCGAGAGTATCCATCGGTGCATTTCTTGAATTACACAGGCAAATCACGGTAAATCGTTGATCAGGAAATCTGTTCATTGAAGTCTTGAATCCAAAAAACCCTCCATCGTGTCCTACCGCATTCAAACCCTTGTATGTGTAATTGAACAATCCGAACGCGTATCGAATCTTTGTGCCGTCGTTCAACGCGTCCCCGGTTAACAACAGATCGATCCAGCGCTGTCCACCGGCCAGCTTGTTGTTGTAGAAGTTCCGATCCCATAGCAAGAGATCATCGACGGTGGTTAGCACGCCGGCCGGTCCAACCGTTCCGTTATTCAAGTGCACGGGAACGAAACCATTTCCCTGTGGTGAATAGCCTACGGCCCTATTCTTAACGACTGTGAATAGATCTTCGTAGTAGTGTGTGTGTGTCATCCCGAGCGGCCTGAAAATGTTTTCTTCGGCAAACTCTGGAAGGGACTTACCCGAGACTCTTTTTACAATTTGTGCGAGCAAGACATAGTTAGAATTGCTGTAAGCCGACTCGTCAGCCGGCAGGACATTCAGTCCTCTCTGGCGGGCGATCAACTTGAAAACATCTTCGCCACTCGTCAGAGCCATGGTTTCATACATTTCCGCGTCTGAGTTTATTCGCTCCGACGGCAACCCACTTAAATAGCTCAGTACAATGTGATCGCGAATGCCGCTCGTATGATGAATCAAATGTCGAATCAAGATCGGCCGTTGGTACTGTGGCATCTCAGGCAGGTACTTCCGGATGTCGTCGCCCATAGATAGCTTGCCCTGGATGGCGAGCAGGGCGATGCTCGCCGCAGTAAACTGTTTTGACATTGACGCAATGTAAAAGACCGACTGCGATGTGAGCGGAATGTTATGGTCCAGATCCGCCATTCCGTACCCATGCCGATAAATGAAATCACCATTGCGTATTACCCCCAACGCGCAACCTGGCGAGTTGGGTTTATCCCATTCCTTGAACAACTCATCCACTCTTTCATTGCGACTTACAGCTTGCGCAATTGCGACCGGAACTAGCAAACCGATCAACGCTGCCGCGATTATCGCCTTTTTCATCTACCCCTCCGCGCTTTATTGCTTGTTATCGACTTAACAGAAACGTGTCTCAGCAGCCAATCAGACATCGCATCAAAGTAACCGGGCACATACCTTTTCAAGTTTGGAAGCTCATTATCGTTTGGCATGTCACTTTCCATTTCCATTAGGATGTGATGAGCTCTTGGCAAAACTGTGATTGTGAAATCAGTGTTCTTTCGAAGAGCGAGAGTCCGGGCAAAAATGGGAGTTACTTCGCTCACCGGATCGAGTCCGTCAAGCTCGCCAAAGACACCCAACACTGGACCTGTGTACTGTTGCCATAGTGAGCGTGCGTCAAAATTCGGGTCGTAAAGAAAGAACCACTGGTCGCGATGTTCCCAATCGATTTTCGGATTTGGCCTCGCTAAGAACCAATTCTTTCGCAGTTCGTCAGTCAATTTCGGATTCTGTTGTAACTTGCGCACCAACTCCTCCAGCGATTGAGTGCTCGCCGTGGGCCCCGCCTGAATAATTTGGTAAAGGATTCTGTAAGCTCTCTTCCATTCAGCGATCCCATCGTTGGTGAAGCCTGCATTATGAAAATCGATCTCCAAGTTGTAGAGCACTTGATCGCCGACAGAGATGCCGGCACCGGCGCCCGATACCGAAATGATAAAGGCGATGTCTTTTGTTTTCGCGGTCATCTTGGGCATAATCCATCCAGCCTGGCTAGCGCCCCAAAGACCAATCTGCCGCGGATCAATATCTTTATGGTTTTGCAGCATTTTGAAGCTGGCGAGGGCGTCCGTCGCTAAATCATCAAGTGTCTGCTTTGACCAATCGCCAGTCGAATCGCCGACACCGCGCTTGTCATAAATCAGCACCGCGATTCCGTGACGTGCAAAATGATCAGCCACGAATCGAATTATGGACACAAAGCCATTGCGACTTTGCTCGCCGGACCCGTGAACACAAACGACTGCTGGATGCGGGCCCTCTCCCGCTGGAATGAGCAGAGTTCCTCCCAGGGTTGCGTTTCCACTTTGAAACTTGACCTTTTCCTCGCGATACAGATGAGTCTTTTCCGCCTTTCTAATTGAACCTTCTCGCGTCCACATTGATAAAGCAAAAACATCGGTGCCACGTCTTTGAAAATCTATCTTGAACTCAACAGGAGCGAAGACTTGGAACGCTGGTCCCGCGACCCAAGTCAAATCGGATTGCGGAGATGTTCGATCAAGACCGCGCGCTACACCACTCGATGGAAAATAAAAGTAAAGCCGGCGCTGTGATCGACCAATGACGATTAATTCTCCCGATGGGAAGCGATAAGTACCAAGAAAAGAGTCGAATACCTTTGGATCGAGATTCTGAGTCGCCGCATTTTGCGCAAAGCAGTTGGCGACTGTCATCACTACAATAAAACCTACGATCAAGGAGAATCTACACATTAAATAAGGAAGCTTGACGTTGGAGATATCTGCGCTCGTAATTATCAAATTTTCATCAAAGTTGTGACGAAGAGGGTTACTGGTGGGACTCGGCCCATTGACAGGCTAGGGCTTCGAAGCGCTTGCCAGTTAGTTGAAAAAGCAGAAAATCATCAAGCCGAATAGCACCTTGTCGCAGGTTAAAACTCCTTCGCCGCATAGTTGTTATTTAAGGAACACCATCGAATTCGTCGGTGCCCTCGAACAAGAGCTAATTTGGCGAGGTGGCGGAGCATTTGGCCTCCAATTCCGGCTACCTCTTGCTTCTGGCCGAACATATAGATCTTCCAAATACAACCCTGTTTCCCCAGTGAATGACGAGAAATCTGTAAAGAAGAGCGCATAGCTAACGGGGTCATCGTGCTGATACCCAATGAACGCCTCTGCGGTTCTTTCTGTCCCAAACAAGCATTCCGTGAGTCGGCATTCGTTGATCCTTACATCTGCGTTCATGCGATGCTCGTCTGCAAAAGCAGTAATGAAATTCGCAATTAGGCTAACGTCGCTCGGCGTAGCGGGAACTACTTTGAAACCATGAATATCCATCCTGCCTAAGCATAAGAAACAACCGGCGGGCCTGTATTGGAAAACGCAAACGCTTTGGACGGAAGAAACATAGGACTGACCTATTGCTACGAGCATTCTCGATGTATCATGACCTCTCATTGAATATGTGGGAGCAGAGAGATGGAGATCAGGCTTTGTTCAGGACAATACTATGGTGCGACGAAAGTACACCAAGTGATTCAAGGTTTTCGACTAATGGAAGCCACCTATCCGGCAGGGCTAAAGCTGCCAAAGCATTCGCATGAATGCGCTTGCTTTTCGCTTATGCTGCAGGGCGGTATGAGTGAGAATTATCGAAGTCGAACGCTAGAATCAAAAGCCCAAACCGTCGGTTTTAATGCGGCCCAGGAAGAGCATTCCAATACGATCTCAAAAAGCGGCGCGCGGTTTTTGATCCTGGAAATTGACCGGAACATCACAGAACGCTTACCGAAACTCGAGGGCCGATTCGGCAGTTCCAATGTATTTCGAGGTGGAGACTTAAGCTGGCTGGGCTTGAGACTCTATCGCGAAGCCAGCCAATTCGATGAAGTCTCGTCACTGGCAGTTGAAGGCTTGGGCCTTGAAATGATCGCGACGCTTTATCGAATGGACATAAAATGCTCAGGGCGAGTTCCGCAGTGGTTGCTCGAAGCCCGCGATCTGATTCATGCTCATTTTGCGGAGCCGCTCTCTGTTTCCAAAATCGCCGATACGGTTGGAGTACACTCCGTTCATTTAGCACGCACTTTTCGACAACACTATCATGCGTCGATTGGGGAATACGTTCGTAGGCTGCGGATCGAGTCAGCGCAGCGCGATATTTCCTCGACTGATTTATCGCTTGCAGAGGTCGCGCTAAGGTCAGGTTTCTACGATCAGGGCCATCTGTCGCGAGTATTCAAACGGTTTACGGGTTTGACGCCAGGCGCATACCGCCAGTCTTTCCGATAGGCGGTGTCAGCTTTTGATCCCGGGAATTGAGCGAATCACTTACGGAAGTACGTCCAGATGCAATGGAGACTATTCAAGTCTGACGGCAAGAACGTTGTAAAGCGACGCCAAATTTCAAGAATGCTCTTACGGCCGCCGAGGTCGGCGCAATTGCCGGCGTTCATCCGGTCCATTTGGCGCGTGTGTTTCGCGCCAAACACGAGTGCACAGAACAACGTGACTGCATGAGGCAAGAGTACACACCGTCCCGCAAACGTCCCGCAACGACACGCAAATCAGGCACTGCATGCGCGGTATGCAGTGCATGCACGGACATTTTTGCTGAGCGATTTTGTAAGTATTGAAAATAAAGGATCGAAAATTCAGATTCCCAAGCTGAAAGTTGCGGGTTCGAGCCTCGTCGCCCGCTCCAAATTTCAACCAGCTAAATCGAGGAGTCCTCAGACGGACGATGTTTGAAAATGGTTTTGTCCCGCGAGGTTGATTCAATTGCCTTCAGAGCAAAGCCTCTAAGACTGAATTTCTACTTTCGGCAAGCTGTTGCTTCCAATTTGCACTTTCGGCAAACGGATGCTTCCAATCTCATCATATAGGGTGAGAGTGTAGGGTCGTCGTCCTCGTGGCGGTCGATCGTGAGTCACGGAAGCGGTTCCGCGCCGAGGATTTGAAACCGCCGCGACGCGCGAAGAAGATCCGCAACGCTCTCGCCGGAGAACGCGAGCTTCAGCAGTATGACCTTCGCAACGTCATTGTCAGTTCTCTTCGCCACGGCGAGGAGGTCGTGATCGGGGAGACTATTCTCGAAGCGGAACGGCCGGTCTCTCTGCTCGTGGCGATGCATGCGCCGAAGTGGGACCGCAGTCAGCGGTACACGTTCGACGTGATTCAGATGGCTGGGACAAAGATCGCCGGCGGATACACGATCCAAATCGCTGATCTCGAATGGAGCCCGCAGTAGAACGCCGGGAGGTGGTGCGGCGAGCGATTTGTAAGAGGTGCAACCAGAGCGATTCAGGCTGTATGAGACCTCATGCGCGTTCCGCGCGCAGCTTACCGTTGGGAACAGTGGTAACCGTTGACGGCTCCGTCATAGTGCCTTCCGGCGCGTTTAGCTCAAGCACCTTCGATCAAGGCTTCGCGATTCAAGATCGCACCGGCGGCATCTATGTCAGCGTTGGCGATGATCTGGGGTTTGCGCCAAGGCAACAGGTTCGCGTATCGGGTACACTCGCCGATAGCGTGTTACCAGGACCGCTCGTGCTGATTGATGTGACCGAAATCAAAGCTCATGGAAGTGGACCGAAAGTGTAGCCACTCCCGGTCGCAACTGGAGCAGTCGGCGAAGCCACCGAAGGAAAGCTTGTCAGGATAACGGGAACGATCACTCAGCCCATTGTGAATGATTTGCCATTCGGGTTCATCATCGTTGTGAATGATGGGTCCGGTGAGGTGAATTCATTCATATGCGCCTCGACCGGCATCGATGTCAGCGGTTTTAGCCAGGGCCAAACTATTGAGGTGACGGGATTCAGCGGCCAGTTTGCCGATCATTTTGAAGTCGATCCCCGCACGCAAAGTGATATTCGGATTGTTACGAACTAACTGCGTGGGGTGCTGCCCGTTGTTTGATTCCGCCCAACTCTTAGAACTTTTGGCAACGCTTAACTTCCTCTTTGCACTTCCGGCAATGTAAGGTTCCAAAATTCATACTCGCCGATAGTTGGAGTGGTGAAAGCCGAAGATTTACTGAATTTTCGGCAAGTAATTGCTTCCAGCAGCGGCAAAGAATTGGTTCAAGTTACAGTTGTTGTGGATGTAACTTGAACCATTAATTTGCCGCCCCGGCAACTTATTGGTTCCAATGGCTTCCGGCAAGCAATTGGTTCCATTTCAGAAATCTGATTGTTGGCAGTTAGGGCCCGCGTTCATAGTTTAAGATCTCATCTGACTCCTGTAAGGATTTCGCCGATCTCCGACTCGGTTAGTCCTTGAGCACCGCCTAATATCCTCACAATTCGTTTTCGAGAAGGATCCCCCAGGATGCCGATCTCTCCGCGGCCTGATTGCCCCACACTCATGCTCGTCGCCCGCATGATCTCTGCCCAACTCCGTGGCGTCATCAGCCGCGCCTTGTGAGTACGGATTCACGTGTCCTATCAGCATCAACCTCACAATTTGTGCCCGGCGGAATCTCAGCTCAATGTCCTACTGTTGCGGATATGCCAGGTGCGGGCAACACAGAGAAAAAAGGTCTTGACAAGGAAAAGCGCGTCATGATATTTAGACTTTTGTTAGGCCATACAACAAAGCTTTCTTTTGTCCCCGCACTTAGTAAAAAGACTAGCCTTCTTGATCGTATTTTGGCTTTGTCCCTTCTAGAACGGTTCGCGCTCTAGTTATGCAACACGGGTTTCAATCGCGGACTCAATCGGCCTTTTCGGCAGTCCCTCGATTTGTTTGAGTTCTCTTGTGTATCCGTTCGGTGAAGTACCAGCCTGTCGACTTGTTCGACTCGGTCAAAGGTCCAGTGAAATGTAGCTGAGGGGTTTACTAGGATTCAAATAAACACTTTCTTGGTCCCCGGAGGATAGTCATGTTTCTCAAAAAACAACCGAAGTTTTTTCCTGAGGTGTGCGGCTGCGAGAGTTTTACTCTCATTGGATCCCCCAAGCGGAGCCATGTGCCCAATGCTGCCGTGCCTCTCATTCGCGCAATGCGATATCGGTCTCTACTGAGAACGTTAGCTTTCGGTTTGACCGTGTTCGTGGTAACTGCCATGTCGATCGCGGCGCAAACGACCAGCGGTTCAATCACCGGAAACGTCGTAGATACGCATCGATCTGCCATCGCAAATGCAACCGTAACTATAACCGATGTGGATAAGGGCTTTACTCAAACTGCGACAACGGATGAGGAGGGGAGATTTGTATTTCCGCAGGTTCCACCAGGCACCTTCGATATTGTTATTCAAGTTACCGGTTTCAAAAAACATGAGCGGAAGGTAGCTCTAGTTTCAAATGACAAGTTATCACTCGGCAATATGATCTTGGAAGTAGGGGCGGTAACGGAAACGGTCGAGGTTACTGCAGAAGCGACACTGATCCAGTCAGAAAGCGGAGAACGCTCCACCGGCGTGCAGAGCGAAGAACTCCGAAATACCGGAATCAGGGATCGCAGCTTTGTTAATTTCGTGACTCTGGTGCCCGGAGTCATTAGTAACACCTCTA
>WNGF01003984.1_pt1 | contig 19553 bp, 18 predicted proteins | sample 5400641 | NCBI WGS metagenome assembly WNGF01 (sample SAMN13153371, study PRJNA577476) | soil metagenome | isolation source: 80 cm soil or saprolite under grassland replicate 2 | place: USA:California | collected 2016-06-15
AATAAGCGTCTATGAGAGTTAGATCTTCGCGGGTTAGCCGGGACTCCTCGGCCAGGGTCATGAAACGCTCCTCAGCTTGGCCCGCTGTGTCTTGGTCGCGCTGAACCGGCGGAACTGGCCCCGCACTCCGGCCACCGCCGCACCGCCTCTGGTCACGATAACCGGGTTCAATTCAAGCTCGGTGACGTGGGGGACACCCACAGCGAGACGGCTTACCCGCTCTAGTAGACGAGCCAGGGCCGCGAGATCAAGCGTCCCGGCCGAGGCTGGTTCGTCCGTCTCGCCTGCGACCGCCTGGCCCGCGGCCCCTGCGCCTGCGGCGGTCTCGCCTGCGGCCCCCCCGCCTGCGGCCCCCCCGCCTGCGGCCCCCCCGCCTGCGGTCGCTCCACCTGCGGCCCCTGCGCCTGTGGCCGGGTTTGCGTGCGCCGACCTGCCGTGCAGCTCGTCCAGCATCTCGGCGGCGTCTCGGGCGGTAAGGGGTGCGTTGCGGCTGACGCGCGCGCCGACAAGCACCGCGGCGGGGCCGCTCAGGAGGAGGGTCACCTGTGTGGTGCCGCTACCATCCCGGGCGACGCGCACGATGACCTCCGCACCCTGCTGCGGCTGGCGCCGAATTCGAACCCCGGACATTGCTGGCCCGAGTGCGGAGGCGAGCTGCCAGTACGCCGCCCGGACCTGCCCCGGTGTGGCCAGCCCGCAGCGGGTGATCCCAGCGTGGTCGGCGAGGCGCGTGCCATCGGCGACCAGGGTTACCGGGAATCTCAGCCACCACGCGGCCTCCACCGCGCTGTCGGCGCAATCGGCGGTGACGGTCTCGGCAATGGGGATGCCGTACCGCCTGAGCAGCACCGTAAGCAGCCGCCGTGATGAAGGATCATCGGCATCGGCGCTCGAGGTTGGCACTTTTCCTGCCGATGTGGCCGCCATCACGGCTCCTTAGGCTCGGGCCCTGGCCGACAGCTAGCGCAGCCGCCGCAAGAAAGGGTCTTGCGGTTCCGCCGGAGTGATTCGTACCCGCGCATCGACGGCGCTGACACCGTCCGGACGGGCAATAACTGGGTTGAGATCAAGTTCGGCGACCTCAGGCAGATCGTCGGCGAGCCTGGAGACCCGCAGCAGTGTGTCGGCGAGCGCGGCGACATCGGTGGCCGGGGTGCCGCGATGGCCGAACAGCAGCGGGGCAGCGCGCACACAGCGGATCATTTCGGCCGCCTCAGCGTCGGTGAGCGGAGCGAGCCGTACCCCGTGGTCGCCGAGGACATCTGTGGCCACGCCGCCCAGGCCGAAAACCACCAGTGGCCCGAAAATCTGCTCCTGCACGACGCCCACAAGCACCTCGACGCCGCCGCTGATCATCGGCTGAACGAGGGTCTGGTGCAGGTCTGGTCCGAACGTGCCGGCCAAGGCGCGGTAGGCATCACGAACCTCGTCGTCGCCGGCGAGGTCGAGCTTCACGCCACCGGCGTCACTCTTGTGCACGAGCCCTGGCACATCCGCCTTGAGGGCGACCCGCCCGCCCATCTCCGCCGCGACCCGGACCGCGGCCTCCTCGCTCGTGACGGGCCGGGTGGTGACCAGTGGGATCCCGTAGCAGGAAAGCAGCTCCAGGGCCTGACCCGTGGACAACCACCCTCCGTGCCGGTAGCGGGCCAGGAAACGCCGCAATAGCGCGCGGGCGTCGGCCTCTCGCGCGTCGTGGAGTTCCGGGACCACTCCGCGCTCGCGGGCCTGCCATGCGTGGTGGCGTGCGGCGTGCCCGAACGCGCGGGCAGCGCTCTCCGGATAGGCGTATGAGGGCACCATCTGCCTCGAGGTGGCCAACGGGCGAGGAGTGCCGCCGGAATGCCCCGCGCTGTCCTGCGGCAACAGCCGCACCGCCTCCGGTTGTGTCAGGCGTGCCGCCGCCAGCGGCTTGGTGACCTTCGCCATGGTGATCGCGGGAACGAGGTCGGCGATAGCCGTCGGGACGGTAATCGCCAGCACCATGTCTACGCCTTCGTCGGACGCGACCTCCTCGAGGCAGGAACGGAAGGCATCTGGGGTCACGGCGGCAGTGGTGTCCACCGGGCCCTTGACGGCCGCGCCCGGGGGCAGCATGTGCCGCAGCTTGCGCTGCGTGTGCCCGGCGAGCGCCGCGAGGCGCAGCCCCGCGTCCTCGCAGCCGTCGGCGGCAAGCACGCCGCCACCACCGGCGTTAGACACCACGGCGACGCGGTTGCCATCCGGAAGTGGCTGGCTGGCCAGCAGCGCGATTACTTCGACGAGGTCACCGAGACTGGTCGCGGCGATGATGCCGGCCTGGCCAAACAGCGCCTCCCTGGTAATCAGCGGTGTGGCTACGGCCGCGGTGTGTGACGCGGCCGCAGCTTGCCCAGCCGCGGAACGGGCTGAGAGCACCGTCAGCACCGGCATCTGCTGGCCAACGTGGCGGGCGGTTCTGGCGAACTTCCGCGGGCTGCCGAACGATTCCAGGTACAGCACGGCGAGGCGGGTCAGCGAGTCCTGCTCCCACCACATCAGCAGGTCATTGCCTGACACGTCGTACTTGTCACCGACGGACGCGAATGAGGAGATCCCGATGCCGAGCCGGGACAGCTGCTCGAGCAGGGCGACGCCGACACCGCCGGACTGAACAACCAGGCCCGCCTCGCCGGGCGCGGGGTGGGCGGCGGAGAAGGTGGCGTTCAGGCCGAGGTGGGGTACCGCGACGCCGAAACAGTTAGGCCCGACCAGCCGCATACCGTGCCGGCGGCATATCGCCAGCAGGTCGGCGCCAGCCCCCGTGTCGAGCCCGGCGGCAATTACAATCAGGGCCCTGACACCGCGCCTGCCGCACTCTTCCGCCACATCCCGAACGGCTGCCGCGGGGACCGCCACGACCACGAGGTCCACCGGCTCGGGAAGGTCGGTCACCGACGCCACGGACGGCACGCCCTCAACCTGCCGAGCCCGCGGGTTGACCACATACAGGTGGCCAGTGAAGCCACCGGTGACAACGTTGTGCAGAATCGCGCGGCCCACCGTACCCGGCCTGCGGCTCGCTCCCACCACGGCGATAGACGTTGGCTGAAGCAGATGCCGCAGGCTCGCGACGTCCGCCAGGCCTTCCCTGCGCGCCACTGTGTCGAGATAGCTGTCCAGGCCACTGTCGCCCTCGTCGTGGGGAAGCGGGAAGGTCAGGTCAATCACCCCGTCAGCCGCCTTCCGCGTCGCCGGCAGGCCAGCATCGGCGAAAACCCGCAGCATGGCGGCGTTGGTCGCCAGTGTTTCCGCGGAAAATGCGTGCAACCTCCTGCGTCTGGCGATCGACACCAGATGCTCCAGCAGCAGCGTCGCCACACCACGGCCATGCATGTGGTCGGCGACCGCGAAAGCGATCTCCGCGAACCCCGCGTTGCCCGTGGGTTCGTAGCTGGCCACCCCGATCAGTTCACCACCGAGCCAGGCGAGCAGCGCGGCGTGGTCTTCCCCTGGCTCGCGGCACACCCGTTTGGCCTCCTGCTCGGCAGCATGCGGGCTCAGGTTGAAGAACCGCAGGTAGGCGTTGTCGGGGGACATCGTCGCGTGCATCTGGCGCACCGCATCGAAATCGTTCTGCCTCGTCGGCCGGATCTCGACCGTGGTTCCATCCGTGAGCAACGCGAATACGCCAGTGTCGCTGGCCAGTTCCTTCATGAACGATCCCTTGAACGCTTGACTGGACTCGCGGAGAGCCGTGCGGTACCCGCCGGGTGGCTGGCAGGCACTATCCGGGCATACGGGCCAGGGAACACGAGCGCGACGTGGCCATCGCTTAGCCATTTGATGACGTATGGCGGGGTTCCATCCTCGTGCCGGACACCGATGACCAGGCCGACACGATCCCCGTCCCCGTCAACGACCAAGCGGTCGCCCACAGCTGCTTTCATGGCGGCCTCCTCTCATTACGTGAGGTTCTACCGCCATGATCGGTCGCAGCCCGGACGTGACGCACCGGGCCGAGGTCCCGCAGCAGCTGGGCGAAGGTCCTCGCGAGCCAGGCCGTCAGCCCCGGGCCGGTACGGTCATGCTCGGTGCGGGCTCGGTGTTTCTGGTGTTCCTCAGCCCCGGTGCGGCCGGGCACCGCGCCGTTCACGCTCCCAGATCGCAACGCACTCAGCACACGTGTCGAGGGGAGGCTCGTCGCTGAACTCGCCACGTACGATCATCGGCTCGCCGCAATACGCAACAACGATGGAACCGGCAGGCTGGGCGGGCGGCGGGTAGCCGTGCACCAGGCCAGGCGGCCGGACCTCGATCAGGAGGGCGGTCGTTTCAGACGCGGTCCGCGATGTCACGTTTCTAGCCTACGACGCCAGACGCGAAGAATGTGATCACCGTATCGGTCCGTATCTGACCGACTTCAACCATCCGGATGGGCGCACGATCGTGCCGATCCGTCGGGCCCGCCGACCCGATCACCGGCGGTTCGATGTAGTGGTGCATTTGGGGCCACTGGTAAGCGGGTACACCAACACCGTGAAGCTGGTCCTGAACCTGATCTGGCTGGTGTTCTGTGGCATCTGGATGGCCATCGCTTACGTAATAGCTGCGGTCATCTGTTTCATCCTGATCATAACGATCCCGTTCGGGATCGCGTCGCTGCGGATCGCCAATTATGTACTTTGGCCATTTGGCCGAACGATTGAGCCGCGGCGCGATGCCGGTATCGGTTCGCTGCTGGGAAACATCATCTGGATCCTGCTAGCCGGTTGGTGGCTCGCACTCGGGCATCTCGTGACCGGTGTTCTGCTGTGCCTTACTATCATCGGGATCCCACTCGGGATCGCGAATTTTAAGATTATTCCGATTTCACTCACACCGCTTGGCGTGCAGATCGCCCCGACGGACGTGCCACGATATGAAATGTGACGCGCTCGGTAGTCAAAAGCAGGTACGGCTGAGGATTTAGGCTTTTCCTGGCGGCCAGGCGAGTGGCGGGGCTGGTTCGACGGGCGCCACGCGCAGCGCCAGCGTCCACCACCCGACGTCGACCCAGCGGCCGTGCTTGTAACCGGCGGCCGGGAACACCCCTACCGGGGTGAAGCCAACGGCCTGGTGAAGCCCAATGCTCGCCTGGTTGGGCAGTGCGATCCCGGCGTAAGCCCGCACGTAGCCGAGCGCCCGCAGGTCTGCGAGCAAGCGTTCGTACAGGTTTTTGCCGATCCCGCGGCGCCTCGCGGATGCCCCCAGGTATACCGACGTCTCCACCGACCAGCAGTAAGCATGTCGGCTGCGGAACGGCGCGGCGTAGGCGAAGCCGGCGATGCCTTGCGGAGTCTCGGCGACCAGCCAGGGTAGCGGCACGATGCCCGCCCGCATGCGCCGCAGGATCTCGTCGGCGCCCGGTGGATCCGCCTCGAACGAGATGGTGGTATCGCGCACGATGGGCGCGTAGATATCGCGAATCGCTGCCGTGTCGCCAGGAGTCGCGGGGCGTACACGCACGTTGCCGACCGCCATGATCACAGGTTAGAGTCTGCTTGAGAACTCCGGTCCGTCTCGCGTGCGCCACATTAAGAGCCTGTTTGAGAACCCCGGTTCGATCAGCGAGCGGGTCGCGCGGCTCACTGGCTGAACGCCACATTCGTGCCGACGATGTGGATCCTTACGCCCTGCCGGGAGACGCTTACGTTCTGCAGACTCATTCCCATGGGAAGCGATGGCAGCGACAGCGTGAAATCGGTCAGCGGGCCCAGAACGTCAAGTGGGATGTCTCCCGTTGAGATCACCCGGACGTGGACCTTGTTCTTGCCGACTTGGGTGACCCGCGCTATGCCAGAACCGCTGACGACGTCGAGATCGACCGTAAATCTGACCTTGTCGCCAGTCACCGACGTCACCCTGACCGATGGCCCGCCCGCCGACCCGAACAAGTCCCCGAAGGTGATAAGCGCCGTGCCGGACAGGTGCTCGACGGTGCCGCCGTTGAAGCTCGAGTTGAGCCGCACGCCGTGCAGCGTCGCGTTGAGCCCGCGGATGTCGACCGGGCCCTCGCTCACCTTGTCGGCGCTGATGTTCACGTCGTGAAAATCGCGGCCGGCCAGTTGCGTGAGGAAGGGGAAGCCCTGAATCGACACGTTCGGCTTGGTGTTGAACCCCTGGTCCTTTATCTCCTGCCCGATCCTGTTCTCCGTGTAGGCCGAGGCGACGCGGTCACCGATGACCAGGACGGCAATCACGACAAAAACAACGATGCCGACGATCAGCCAAGGGCGGGACCTCCTGTTCCTGGAGGGTGCTGGCTGGGTCGGCAGTGGCGTTGTCGGGTAGTGGGTCACGGGGCTTCCCCTCAGGGCAGATCGGCGATGGCAACGGCCTGCAGTTGCCCGGAGCCGTAGTTGGTAACAAAGAGCGTCTTGCTATGCGGCTCCACGGTGAACTGGCGAGGCACGTCGCCCGTCTTGAGCAGTCCGAGCAGCGCCGGTCGGCCAGCGAGGGCGGCCGAGGTGTCGATCACGGCGAGATTGGCATTCGCACTCTTCGAGCCGAACAGGTTGGAGTCGGCGACCACAATCCGCTTGCCGCGATTGACGAAGGTCAGCCCAATGGGCGCCGCACCGACCTTGAGCCAGGCCATGAGGGCGTGTGCTGGATCGTGTACCAGCTTGGCCGCGGAGAAGGCGAGGACCGCGTTGCTGTCCCGCGCGGTCACCCACACGACCGACGCGTCATCAGAGCTGATCGCCCGGACTGGGCTGCACCCGGCCGTCACCGTGGCCTTGACCGAGGTGGCGGGCCGCGTCTCGGCACGGCGCAGGTCGAGGACGCTGAGCGTGCCCTCACCGGAACCGGGCTTGCGCATCTGGCTCGTCACATACAGCCAGCGGCCGTCGCTCGACACCCGCAATCCTGTTGGCTGCACTCCGAGCCGCACGGATCCGACGACGTCGGCCGGACCGAAGCCGCTGGCCAGCGCCTTCCGCAGGTTGAACACCACCATCGCGCGGCTTTTCTCGAGGGTGACGAACGCGAACCTGTCATCAGGCGACACCGTCACCTGGACGGCGCCCGTGCCGGCCCGGCTGGCAAGCGTGCCGACCACGGTGTCCGGGCTGCCCTGCTCGGCGCGGACCGCATCGATGACCCTCGCACCGCTACCGGTCGCGACAAGGAGGTAGCGCCCGTCGTGCGTGAGCGCTTCGCCCTTGGGCGCGGGCACGGCGATCGTGCGGACCAGGGCCGGGGCCAGCGACGCGCCGTTCTGCAGGACCGCGACCGATTTGCCGAGCGTCACGAACGTCCATTGATTGTCGGGCGTCACGGCGACGGCGAAGGGTTTTCCAGGCAGCGCGACGCTTGATTGGCCTACCTTAGGGAGGGTCTTCGCGGTCGCCACCGCTTTTGTGCACCCGGGCGCGGTAAGGGCGCCGCCGCCGTCACCGCTGCCCGTGCCGACGGCGCGGATCGCGAACGCAGCGGCCGCGATGGCGACCACGGCTACGCAGGCGGTAATCAGCGCGGCGCGAGACCGCAGCCAAGGTCGGCGGGCCGGTTCCCCCTCGCCCGGCGTGGTCACAAGTGGTGGCGGGCTCGGTGGCCGCTCGGGCGGTGCGCCGCCGAACGGTGCTGCCGGGCTTGCGGCCTCGGTCTCGCGCCCGGTGCCTTTGTCGCCTTTGTCGCGCCCGGCGCCGGGGCCAGGGCTTTGCGGTCGGCCTCCGGCCGCGATCCAGCCGCCACCGAAGTCCGCCGCGCTCGCGCCTGTCCCACGTGAGCCCGCTATTTCAGTGCCGCCGTGACCTCCGGGACCAGCACCTCCGGGACCAGCGGCTCCGGGACCAGCGGCTCCGGGACCAGCACCTCCGGGACCAGCGGCTCCGGGACCAGCACTGCCCGTACCGCTCCCCGCGGCGGCCACTTCCGTCCGTTCCGGGCCAGCGGCGCCGGCCGCGCCCGCATCGGCCGCGCCCGCGCCGCCCGCGGCCGCAGCAGCGACGCCTCCTGGACTACCGGCGTCGGCCGCGTTTGTACCGGCAGGCGCCCGGCCCGCGACTTCGGTGCCTCCTGGACCTCCGGCCGTCACGCCCGCACTACCCGGTGCGCGGGCGGGTCCCCCGAACGGCGCATCCGCGTCGGCGACCGCGCATGCCGAACGCAGCGCCGCGGCGAACTCGCTGCATCGGGGGTAACGGTCCTCAGGGGACTTGGCCAGCGCCTTGGCCATGACCTCGTCGACCGCCTGAGGCAGGTCGGGTCGGCGCGAGGTGAGTGTAGGGGGCGGCTCTGAGAGCTGTGCCCACAGGACCGCCATGCGCTGGTCGCGCTCGAATGGGGGCGATCCGCACAACATTTCGTAAGCGGCACACGCCAGCGCGTAAAGGTCGGCACGACCGTCCACGGGGCGGCCCTCGATCTGTTCCGGTGCAACGTAGTCAAGCGTGCCAAGGAACTGACCGGCCGAGGTGAGGTCCGCTGGCGCCAGTGACTGCTTGCTGAGCCCGAAGTCGGACAGGTAGACGTGATCGGCACCGCCGCCGCCCGCCGCCGGCGCGTCGAGCAGCATATTGGCCGGCTTGACGTCGCGGTGCACCAGGCCGCGCGAGTGAGCCATGTCAAGCGCGGACGCGATTTGCGCGATGAAGGTGGTGACGCGGGCCGCACCGAGCGGTCCCTCGCGCTGGAGCAGGGTCCGGAGGTCATGGCCCGTGACGTACCGCATGGCGATGAACAGCACACCGTTCGCCTCGCCGGCCTCGAAGACCGGAATGATGTTCGGGTGATCGACGGCCGCCGCGGCCCTGGATTCCCTTATGAAGCGCTGCCGGAACTCCTGATCTCGGGCGAGTTCAGGCGCGAGGACTTTCAGGGCGACGGGCCGGTCCAGCCGGGCATCGTGAGCGCGGTAGACAACCGCCATCCCGCCGCGCCCAATCTGCTCCTCTAGCCGGTATCCGGCGATCTGACCGCTGGGCGCGAACTCGCCCGCGTCCCACGGGGTCTCGTCACTCACTGCGCCCTACCTCCCCGCCCGTGCCAGCGTTTGCTGGCTCCCCTCAAACGCCGGCCACATTGCCGGGTCCGGCCAGGCCAGGACGGTCCGCAGGACGCAGTTAGGGTCCCTCGTGTCGGCGGCCAGAGCCGTCCCAAGCGAGCCTAACTACCCGTACCGCCGACCTTCGGCCGCCAACCCTTGCGTAGACTGGAAAGTTTGAGCAGATTCTACTTTACGCCGAATCGATCTAGACTTGGAGGATGACGACCGAGCGTTCTGTCTCGTCGCATGCCGGTTCGGTACTCGTGGTAAAGACGCGGGGATCAGATCAAAGGTTGCACCCGGGGCAGTCATACCTCATGGGCCGCGATCCGCAGTGTGACGTCGTGGTCGCCGATTCCCGTGTGTCCTGGCGGCATGCTGTGGTGCAAGCGGACGGCGACAGGTGGGTTCTTGAGGACACGGGAAGCACCAACGGGACGTTCCTGGGGAACCGCCGCGTGCACCGGGTCGAGATCGATGGGGACTGCATCCTCCGGCTGGGTCACCCCGAGGAAGGGCCCGTGGTGCTGTTCTCGATCCCACCGGAATCCCGGGGGGGTCGGGGCGGGGCGGTCCCCGCAGCGGGGCTGAGCGTGGACCGGCGCCCCACCGCGGTGCGCCGTGCGCCGACCCGGGCCGTACGGATCGGGCGGTCGCCTGACAACGACATCGTGCTGAGCGACCTGGGTGTTTCCCGCCGTCATGCGGAGCTCCGCAACGTCGGCGGTGGCCGTTACGAGATCTCTGATCTGGGCAGCCACAATGGGACCTTCGTCAACGGAGAGCGCATATCACGCGCGACCGTTACCGAACGGGACATCATAGGCATCGGGCGCGCCACGTTCCGCCTCGTCGGCGACGAGCTGCGCGAGTTCATCGACGAAGGCGATGTCTCCCTTGTTGCCCAGGACCTCACGGTGCGGCTGCACGGCGGCAAAGTGCTGCTCGATCACGTCAGCTTTCCCATCGGCGAACGCAGTCTCGTGGCGATCATTGGCCCGAGCGGCGCGGGCAAAACCACGCTGCTTGGCGCGCTGACCGGAATGCGGCCGGCCACCGATGGCTCGGTCCTCTACGACAACCGTGATCTGTATGCGAACTACGCCGAGCTGCGCCACCGTATCGGTCTCGTGCCGCAGGAGAACATTCTGCACACGCAGCTGTCTGCGCGCCGAGCCCTACGTTACGCGGCTGAATTGCGCTTTCCCGGCGACACGTCCAAGAAGGAGCGGAACGGCCGGGTTGAGGAGGTGCTCGGCGAACTCGGGCTGAAGGCACACGGCGATACGCGCACCGGATCTCTGTCCGGCGGGCAGCAGAAAAGGGTCAACGTCGCGCTCGAACTTCTGACCAAGCCGTCGCTGCTCTTCCTCGATGAACCCACATCCGGGCTGGATCCTGGGCTGGACAAATCCGTGATGGAGATGATGAGTGGCCTGGCGAAGGACGGCCGCACCGTCATCGTCGTAACCCACAGCGTCGCCAACCTCGATGTGTGCGATCGCCTTCTGGTGCTCGTTCCTGGTGGCCGCGTCGCGTTCTTCGGCCCTCCGGCCGAGGGTCTCCGTCACTTCGGCAAACCGGGCTGGGCCGAGGTGTTCCAGGCGTTCGACCAGGAGGAGGGCCGCGACTGGGTGGGCGAGTTCAAGCGCTCGCCGCTTTACGCCGAGTACGTCACCGCTGGACTCAACGGTCATGCCCCGCAGGCCAGCCGCAGGCAGGTCAAACCGCAAAAGCCGCGCAACCGGCTCGCACAGCTCAGCACGCTCGTCAGGCGGTACATGGCAGTCATCGCCTCCGACCGTGTGTACTTCGCGTTCCTGGCTGGAGTTCCGATTGTCCTCGGGCTCGTCGTCAGGGTGATCCCGGCGGACCGGGGGTTGGGCGGGCCCGCCGGCCACAACGATGCCGCCGAGCAGTTGCTGCAGGTCCTGGTCCTGTGTGCGTGTTTCGCAGGAGCGTTCAACGCGGTCAGAGAACTTGTCAAGGAACGCGCCATCTATACCAGGGAACGCGCTGCCGGGCTGTCCGCTGGCGCCTACCTGTCATCCAAGCTCGTGGTCCTGGGGATCATCAGTGCCATCCAGGCTGTGCTACTAATGCTCATCGGGCTGTCCGGCCGCCCGCTGCCAGCTCACGGGGCTGTGCTCACGTCAGCACCGCTTGCCGAGCTGATGCTGGCGGTTGGCGTTCTGGCGATCGCATCGATGGCGCTTGGGTTGCTGATCTCGGCGTCGGTCAACACGTCGGAGAAGGCAATGCCGCTGCTGCTGGTGGCCGTCGTGGTGGAGATCATTTTCACGGGCACTGTGTTCGCCCTCAACGGTAAGGCTGGGCTCGAGCAAGTAGCGTGGCTGTCGCCGTCCCGCTGGGGATTCGCCGCCCCAGCGTCCACGGCCGACCTCACACACATCATGCCGCCCCTACCCGGCAAGCCGGATCCACTCTGGCTGCACAACGCGCATACATGGCTCAAGGACATGGCCGCCATGGCCGCGCTCGCGGTGGTGTTCATTCTTCTCACGTGGTGGCGACTCGTGCGCCTGAGCCCCGGTCGCCGGCGCCGGTAATCGTGGCCGGATAGGACGGCACGAGCTGCGCCGTTACCTAAAGCGGGTGCTCGCGTCCGACAAACTGAGCTGGCGTTTTCGTCATCGTTATCACGCTGTTGGCAATTTCGCGCGTGCGGACGGCACTCTTCCGCCAGTATGGCTGCGACCAAGTGCGGCATTTCATGTGAGCGGGGAAGATGACACACATTCGCGATCACACGCGGCGACGCCAAATCCGGGTCACCATAGCGGCTGCCGTACTCGGGACCGCGCTGGTGGCTGGGTTCGCCACTGGGCTCGTAACCGTCCGGACCGGAGCGGCCGTAACCGCGTACTCGCAGGAAGGCGGAACCGCGGCAGGCGCGGGTAGCCGGATGGCGCTCATGAGTGCGGCGGCACGGGAGTTTGGTGTGCCGGTTCGGCTGCTGCTGGCGGTGTCCTATAACGAGTCACGGTGGGAACGGAGCGGAGACTCGCCCAGCGTGGACGGCGGCTATGGGCTGATGGACCTGACGGCGAAGATGTCGCTCGCCGACGACGGCCGCGGCGATCCTGCCCGCCAGGCTCCGCGCGAGGTCACGTTGGCCAAGACGCACTACACGCTCGATGAGGCGGCGCACGTGTTGCAGGTCTCCCCCGGGGCGCTGAAGTCAGACGAGAGGCAGAACATCCGCGGCGCCGCCGCGCTGCTGGCCCGTTATGCCCGCGATGTGACCGGTGGCACGTTGCCGACATCGCTTGCGGGCTGGTACGGAGCGGTCGCCGAGTACAGCGGGGCTACGAACGTGCGGTCGGCGCGCGACTTCACCGATGGCGTGTTCGCCACCCTTCGCAGCGGCGCATCGCTGACAACCACGGACGGCCAGATCATGGACCTGCCGGCCACGCCTGGCCTACAGCCGAACCGGACCCAGCTCAGCGGCCTTGGACTCCAGGCCACGACAGCCGCGCCTGCGGCCACTACGGTGGACTGCCCATCGACGGTGACCTGCACTTTCGCGGCGGCGGCCTATCAGCAAAACAGCGACAAAAGCGACTACGGCAACTACGACCTGGCGGACCGCCCGGACGCCATGAAAGACCCCGCCGGGCAAACGGCCAGCATGAAGATCAACTACATAGTCATCCATGACACAGAAGGCTCATACGCCGGTGCCATCAACACCTTCCAGAATTCGAACTCCTATGTCAGCGCCAACTATGTGATCCGGTCCTCGGACGGAGCTGTCACCGAGATGGTGCGACCGAAGGACGTGTCATGGGCCGCGGGAAACTGGTACGGCAACATGCATGGCATCAACATCGAAAACGAGGGCTACGCGGCGCAGGGAAGCACCTGGTACACGGCGGCGATGTACCGCTCGGCGGCTGCCCTCGTCCGTTATCTGGCGAGCAAGTACGGCATCCCCCTCAACCGCGCGCACATCCTTGGTCATGATGATGTGGCTGGTCCGACAAATTCGTTGACGGTCGCACAGCACTGGGATCCCGGACCCTTCTGGAACTGGAACCACTTCATGGCGCTTGTGCACGGGGTGAGCGACTCGACCGAGCAGGCGAGCGGCGGCTCTCTTTCCCGTGGGATCCATCAACTCGTGACCATCGATCCCACGTTCAGCACCAACGAGCCGAAGGTCGTCAACTGCACGAGCACCGGCTGCGTCACACTGGCGAAGCAGCCGGCGAACTTCGTGTACCTGCGCACAGGGCCGGGCAGCAGCTACCCATTGATCGGCGATCCGGTGCTGCATTCCGACGGCAGCTACGGCACATATGTCGATAGCGACTGGGGGGACAAGGCAGAGACCGGCGAAAAATATGTTTTCGCCGGGCAGAGTGGCAACTGGACGGCTATTTGGTTCCGTGGCAGAAAGGCATGGTTTTACAATCCCTCCGGCGCGAATCAAAAGGCACGTTACACGAACGGCACGGTTATTACGCCGAAGTCGGGCCTGACCTCGGTTCCGGTCTACGGGGCCGCCTACCCTGAGTCGTCCGTCTATCCGTCGGCGGTACCTGTCAAGCAGGTCGTCAAGCTGACGTACACCATTCCCGCCGGGCAGGCCTACCCAACGATCGGGTCGGTCCCGACAGATTACTATTACACGGACAATATCGACTCGAGCGCGCCCGACGACCACACGGTCATCATCGGAAAAACCGTCTATTACCAGATCAACTTCAACCACCGGCGGTTCTACGTCCGGGCCAGCGACGTGACGACCAAGACGCTGCCCTAGCTAACGGGAGGCCTAGTGCCTCAGGTGCTCGGTGAACCAGTCGCTGGCCAGGCGAGCAACGTTCTCTAGTGCACCAGGTTCTTCGAAAAGGTGGGTGGCGCCAGCCACCACCTGCAGGCGGTTGTGGCAGCGAAGGCGCCGTTGCGCTTCCCGGTTGAGCCCCAGGACGGGTTCGTCGTTTCCCCCAACGATCAGCAGCGTCGGCGCGCGCACCGATGCCAGCCGGGAACCGGCCAGGTCAGGTCGGCCGCCGCGAGAAACGATGGCACCAATTTCTGCACTCGGTTCGGCGGCTACCCACAGCGCCGCCGCGGCTCCGGTGCTGGCGCCGAAGTAACCGATCCGTGCACCGGCCGCCGACGGCTGTCCGCGCAGCCAGTCGGTGGCGGCGGCAAGCCGGGATGCGAGAAGGGAGATGTCGAACACCCGCGCCCGGTCCAGTTCCTCCGCGGGGCTCAGCAAATCGAAGAGCAGCGTGCCGAGCCCGGCTGTGGTCAGCGCCGACGCTACGAACTGGTTACGCGGGCTGTGCCGACTGCTCCCGCTGCCGTGCACGAACACCACGATGCCCGCCGCACCGGCGGGGATCATGAGGTGCCCGGTGAGCTCGATGGACCCAGCCGTCAGCGTGACTTCGTCATCGTATGCACGAGAGTCCGGGGGCGCGGCGCCCTGCTGGGGTGTGGCCACACCCGCGGGCCAGGCGGCAGCACGACGGAGCAGATCGACGACCTGCTCGTCAGGCGTCTGGGTGAAGTCCTCATACCACTGGCCGATGGCGAAGAACAACCTGGGAACCTCCAGGCACACCACGGCATCGGCGTCACCGCGCAGGCTCTCGGCCGCCCGTGCGGATCCAACCGGGGCTGCGAACACCACCTTGCGCGCACCGTGGGCGCGGGCAACCCGGCAGGCGGCACGAGCAGTCGAGCCGGTGGCGATGCCATCATCAACAACGATCACGACACGGCCGGTGAGCGGGATGCGAGGCCGGCCGGCACGAAGCCGCCGTGCCCGCCGCTCGAGCTCGGCCCGTTCTCTTTCCTCGGTCGCCGCGATGGCGGCGGCGCTGACCTGTGCGCCGCGCACCACGTCGTCGTTGATGACGCGAATGCCGTCCTCTCCAACGGCGCCCATGCCAAGTTCCGGCTGGAACGGCACCCCCAGCTTGCGGACGATGAGGACGTCAAGTGGTGCATTCAGGGCCTTCGCCACTTCGAACGCGACCGGAACGCCGCCGCGGGGCAGCCCGGCAACCACAGGGTTCTCGCCGCGCAGTGGGCGAAGTTGCTCGGCGAGACGGCGCCCCGCGTCCACCCGGTTGATGAACGGCACATCCGCCTCCCTCCTACGGGCCGCGGTGCGCGGGGTGTGTGCCTAACACAAGCCCCGGGCTACGGCCCGGTGGCCAGCCCACCGCCCGTGCTCACTCCCGCAGCGCGCTACGCTGAGCCCGGTAGTGGTCTCGCCAGATCAGCCGGTAGATACCCAGGTAGCGCGGTAGCGACCGGAGCCCGGGTATGAACGGGACCAGGACCAAGACGAGGCTGAGCAGAGCCATCAGCCACCAGACCCAGGCATCCGCGTTGTCCGATGTGCTGAACGGCTTGATCTGGTACCAGAACGTGTACAGCCACAGCCAAGCCTGGCCCGGGAAGTTCCCGGTCTCGTTCATCATCCCCCACTGCTCGCCCGCCAGATGCTGAGCACTGGCCCGGTCTTCCAGGTAGCTGCTGTCGGCCAGGAGAAGCACGGATCTGGTGTAGTCGGTCTGGTAGAAACCGCCCTGGGACATCAGTGCGCCGTCCAGCGCGCTTGACCGCGCCAGGTCGAGCAGCCGGCCCGCGAGGGCCGGGACCGGTCCATAGTCGCCAGGCTTGACGGAGCTCGGGTTGCCGTCCGGGGCCTTAGCCAGGGCATCGGAGTAATCGCTCGCCCACTTCTGCTGCTGGCTGGCGGGCGCCGCCTGGTACGTGGCGAGCGCGCTGGCAAGTGCCGGGTCGTGGGGCGCGGAGGCGAGCGGACGCAGCACGAAGTCCTGCGCCGCGTTGACCGGTATGGTGACTCCTACCCACTGCTGCAGCTTGATCGGACCGAGCGTCTGGCTGGCGCCGGAGGTGTTGTTGTAGGGCGGGCCATACCCGGCGGTCCCGCTCGTGCCCGCGAGCTCGGTGACCGCGGTCGCGACGAAGTCGTTCGGATCGGCTTTTGCCCACTGCGCCAGCGTGATCGGTTTCACGTCAGGCGAGGAGAACAGCGCCGAGAGCGCCACAGTGAGCAGCGACACCACGACAAACGCGATCACGAACTCCTTGACCAGGTCATACCGGCGCAATGGCTCGCGGGCCGCGACGGTACTTTCCTCCGGGTGCCTGATGCCGGTCATTGCGACACCTCCGCGGAGCCGTTCGGGTCAATGGGATTGTCCGTCGGCCCGCCGGCGCGGACGGGAAGCGTTCGTTTTTGCCGCAGGGGGTACGGCGGCACGACGCCGCGGCGGCGGACAAGCAGGATGTGCCAGATCGTCAGCACGCCGAGGACGAGGGGCAGCAGCACGATGTGCCAGAGCAGCATCTGGCCGAAATCCGTGACGTTGAAATAGGCGCCGATTCCGACCGAGTTCAGCCCGTCCTTGGCCTCGCCGGCGATCCACTGGGAGTCGAAGTTCAGCTGGACCAGGTAACCGGTGAATGCGGTGCCGATAGACGCGAGGAAGGCGACCGCGCCGGTGATCCAGGTCAGCGCTCGGCGGCCGCGCCAGGCGGCCATGAAGAACTTGCCCCACAGGTGAATCACCATGAAGGCCATGAACAGCTCCACGCTCCACAGGTGCAGGCTGTTGACGAAGAGCCCGGTGGCGGAGAAGTGCCACCACGATGGGCCTTTGAGAGCCAAGATCGCGCCCGAGATCAGCACGACGAGCAGGGCGGACAGGGTGAGGACGCCGAACACGTAGATCCAGGAGGCGACGTAGGCCGGTTGCTCGTCAGGGAGCAGGCGCTCTGGGGGGTAAGAGCGTAACGCCCACCCGCGCAGCCCCGCCGTCCAGCCGCGTCCGGTGGCCGGCTCCGCGGAGTGACTGCTCATCGTTATCGCCTCCCTTTGGGGAATGGCAACAGCAGGGCGGCCACGAAAACGACGATCATGGCGATCACCACCAGGAGGTTGGCGAGCGATATCTGGATCACTCCCCAATGCAGGTAGTGGCCAGGATGGTTGAGGTTCACCGGCGGCGCGGATATCGCCCGGCCCAGCGCGTCAAGTCGGAGCATTTTTCCTACCTTGCTTGGTGGAAGGGAGCCAAACTAGGGCTATTCACAGTTTCTCGGAATATGCCCCGTCCGTCATTGATATGGGCATAGGGCGTGCGTCACGCGCCGGCAGGACCTTGGTCTCGCTTTTCTTGCCCGCGGGCAGAACCCGGGGCGAACTAGGGTCGTTCGCCGTCGCCGGCCCGGACGAACGGCCCTGCCTCCGCGATCCGCAGGATGATGAGCTGCAAGCACGGGGAGGTGAGGAGCGCGCGATGGGAACGGCGAGCGGCGACACCAGGGAACGGCCGCAGCTGATCACGGTCGCGGCGCTGGCCGAGTCGCACGCCGCCCTGCGGAGCGCGGGTTATCGGGTGATCGGGCCCACGGTGCGAGATGGCGCGATCGTTCTGGCCGAACTGTCCTCAGCCGCCGACCTGCCGCACGGCTGGGCGTTGCGCTGGAACCTGGTGGCTACCGGCTGCGGCGGCGCAGCGATGGCGCGGCCTTTTGCGGCTCCATGGGCACCGGCCCCGCCTCGGGGCCAGGCTTCGACCTCGCTCTGACCGAGCTGACCGGGCCGGAAAGTGCGGGCCACAAGCTCGGCACCTGGCATGACCAATTCGGCTCCTCAGGATGCGTCGGCTGCGGCCGCTGTATCGTCTGGTGCCCGGTGGGAATTGACATCACCGAGGAGGTCACGGCCCTGCGGGCCGAGGCAGTTGGCCTGGAGACCGGGTAGCTGGCCTGGAGACCGGGGTAGCTGGCAGGCAGCGGGCGAGGCAGCTGGCAGCAAGCGGGCCAAGCCAGACGGCGGAGCGGAGGACGGACAATGAGACACACAAACTCGCCGCCGCTCAGGACGCATCCGTTCGTGCGCGGCATGTCAGATCAGCAGATCTTCCAGCTGAGTGAGGTCACGCGGTACGTACAGGTGGCAGCGCGGCACCGGCTCTTCGACGAGGGTGGCACGGCCGATCGCTTCTGGCTCGTCGAGGCGGGGCATGTGGCCCTCGACCTGCACGTGCCCGGGCATGGCCCGGTCATCATCGAGACGTTGGGCCGTGGCGACGTGATCGGCTGGTCGTGGCTGTTTCCGCCCTACGAATGGCTGCTCGGCGCGATCACCATCCAGCCGACGCAGGCGTTTGAGGTGGATGGCCGCGCGGTGCGGGTGATGTGCGACGCGGATCCAATTCTCGGCCACGAGCTCACTCGCAGGTTCATTGCCGTGGTCGTGCACCGCCTACAGGCCACCCGGATCAGGTTGCTTGACATTTACGGTCGGCCCGGGGTGGCGCGATGACCACAGCGATGGTTCCTGCGCGCTACCGGGTCGCGTCGCGGCATGCGGAAAACCCGCGACACGGTGACCTTTGCGCTCCAGCCAGTGGACAAGCCCATAGTCACCTGTCGGCCGGGTCAGTTCATCATGCTGTATGCCTTCGGGGGCGGCGAGGTGCCCGTCTCTGTCAGCGGTATTGGCAGTGCGACCCTCGCCCAGACGGTGCGCGCCGTGGGTGCCGCCACTAATGCATTGTGCGCCGCCGAGCCCGGTCACGTGGTTGGCGTGCGCGGTCCGTACGGAACGGATTGGGGCCTGCACGCTGCGGCGGGGCGGGACGTCGTGGTCGTCGCGGGAGGCATCGGGTTGGCACCTTTGCGGCCGGTGCTGCTGGCGGCGCTGGCCCAGCGGGAGTGGTTCGGCAGGATCGTGCTGCTGGCCGGTGCCCGGTCACCCGCTGATCTGATCTTCGCTAGCGAGCTGACGCTCTGGCGCAGGCGTGGTGTGGATGTGCAGGCCACGATCGATCAGCCGGTGCGGGAATGGAACGGCCACGTTGGGTTCGTGAGCCAACTGATTGGGCGTGCGGATTTCAATCCGTCCCGCGCGACGGCGTTTGTGTGCGGGCCGGAGGTGATGATGAGGTTGTCGGCCAAGGCGCTCATGTCGCGGGGGATGGCGCCGCACGACATCAGGCTGTCGCTGGAGCGCAACATGCCCTGTGGTATCGGCCTGTGTGGCCACTGCCAGTTCGGACCGCTTCTGTTGTGCCGGGACGGCCTGTCGTCAGTTACGCACGAGCCGAGCTGGCCGGCCGGAAACCACAGATACCTGCGCAGAGTGTTTGCTACTAGTGCAAGGCGCGGGGCACCGTGTGCATCATGGTCGCGCATGGCACGCCGTGCCTCGGCCCAGTGACCCAGGCAGGCTGTGGCGCGATCTGCCCCGCATTTGACCGCGGTTGCTACGGTTGGTTCGGTCCTCTTGGTGGCCAGGCGGCCACTGATACCGGCCCGCTGATTGCCCGGCTGCGCGGCCTGGGCATGACCGACGCGAGCGTGAAGCGGGTTTTCTCGACCTTCAATGCGGCGGCACCCGCGTTCGCGGCGGCCGCACGGGATGTTTCCGAGCCGGACGGGTCCCGAGGAACGCCACGGGCGGAACTAGGCGGCCCGCGGTCCGCGGCATGACCGCCCGCACGCCAGATGCGGGTTCGCCGCGCGGCAGCCGTTA
>WNGF01006577.1_pt1 | contig 19542 bp, 11 predicted proteins | sample 5400641 | NCBI WGS metagenome assembly WNGF01 (sample SAMN13153371, study PRJNA577476) | soil metagenome | isolation source: 80 cm soil or saprolite under grassland replicate 2 | place: USA:California | collected 2016-06-15
GTTCCGCAGCAGCCGCCCACCAGGGATCCTCCCGCTGCCAGCATGCGCGGCACCACGGCGCCGAAATACTCGGGGCCCGCGGCGTAGACGAACTGACCGGCGATCCGCTGCGGCAGGCCGGCATTGGGCAGGATCGAGCGGGCCGTCTCGGCCGTTGGCTGGCCGGTCCTGTCGAGCGCGTCCAGGCACGCCTCCGGGCCCACGCCGCAGTTCACGCCCAGCGCATCGACGCCGGCCGCGACGAGGATCGCGGCGGCCGATTCCGGGGTCGTGCCGTCGCTGAGGGCGAGCTCCTCGCCGAACGTCAGGCTGGTGACGACCGGCACGTCGGCCGCCCGGCGCGCCTCCTCTGCGGCGATCATCAAGGTTTCCAGGTCGGAGAAGGTCTCCATCCAGAGAACGTCGACTCCGCCCTCCAGGAGGCCGTCGATCTGCTCACGGAAGGCCGCCCGGACCGCCCCCGGATCGGGCCGCTCGGGCGCGTGGGTGGGACCAGAAAGCGGACCGATCGAGCCGGCCACCAGGGCGTCGAGCCCGGCCACGTCGCGCGCGTCGCGAGCGACCTGCGCCGCGCGCCGGTTGAAGCGGTGGGCGGCGGTGGCCAGGCCGTACTGAGCCAGCCGGATGCGATTCGCCCCGAACGTGGCGGTCTCGATGATCTCGGCGCCAGCTTCCAGGTACTCGCGATGGATCGTGCCGATCATGTCGGGGCGGATCGTCGGCAGCTCATCGAGACAGGCGCGCTGGGGGATGCCCCGGCTGAACAGCAGCGTTCCCATCGCGCCGTCCACGAGCACCGGCCCGCGCGCCAGCCGGGCCCGGAACCGCTCGCGGGGGCTGCCGGGCGCTAGGGGGCTGCCCGGCACAAGACCACCGCCCGGCGCAAGGCCGCCGCCCGGCGCAAGGCCGCCGCCCGGCGCAAGGCCGCCGCCCGGCGCGTCAGCGGATTGGCCGGGGACTCGGCCGTCGGTCGGACTCATGGCCCTAGCCTACCCGGCCCCCGTCAATTGGGCGGTCAGCGGAGGATGGCGCGGCGCCCGAAGTCGACCAGGCCCAGAACCGTGGAGACGATGCTGATGACGATCGAGCCGAGGATCGCGGCGATCACCGCGTTGCCGTCGAGCTTCGGCGGGAACCCGGCGATCTTGAGGATGCCGGGAAACAGGAGGTCGGCGACCCAGGCGACCAGCAGGAACAGTGCGGCGTTGATGAGGAACGCGACCAGCCCCAGCGTCAGCACCGTGATCGGGAACGACAGCATCTTGACGATCGGCTTGATGTACGTGTTCACCAATGCGAAGACGAGGGCGATCGCCGCGATCTTCAGCCACTCGACGCCCATGGGGCCGATCTTGAGATGGATGTCCGGGATCAGCTGGGCCGCGACGACGAGGGCGATCGCGTTGATGACGATCCGGATGAGCAGGTCCAGCACGGGACGTTCCTCCACGCACATCTGCGGTCCCGACGGCCGGCCGGCGGGGGCGACGGGCAGATGATGGCAGACGGAGTCCAGCCGATGTCTACCCGCCGCGCAGGCTACCCTACAGGCTGGCCGCATGGCCATACCCCATCGCCGGGAGCCGATCGTGACTGACTTCGCCGACCGCGTCGCCACGTTCTTCGACGAGTACCTGCGCCTGGACCCGGTGGCAGCCAGCAGCATCGGCGACCATCGCTTCGACGACCGTTGGCCGGACATGACCGACGCGGGCCGCGCCGAACGCCTGGCCTTCGTGGATCGCTGGTCCTGCGAGCTCGGCAGGACCGATGTCGCCCGTCTGTCCCGGGAGGAGCTGGCCGACCGCGACGTCCTCCTCCTCGAGCTCGACGCGATGCGCTTCCGCGAGGTGGAGCTGGGCGAGGAGCGCTGGGACCCGCTCGGCTGGGTCTACCTCATGCGCGGCGGCTTCTTCCCGCTGCTCGCCCGGGAGTTCGCCCCGCTCGCGACCCGCCTCACGAGCGTCGCCGGCCGGCTGGAACGGCTGCCGGCGCTCCTGGACGCGGCCCGCGACCAGCTCGTTGGGCATGCCGACCGGCCGGTGTCGCGTTTCCACGCCGAGACGGCGCTCAAGCAGCTGCCCGGCATCGACGATCTCGTCGGGGACGCCCTGTCGGCCGGTGAGGGGGCGGCGCCCGACGACCCGGCCGTCGCGGCCGTGCTGCCCCGGCTGCGCGCCGGAGCGGAAACCGCCCGTGCCGCGCTAACAGGCTTTGCTGACCACCTCCGCGACGCGGTCATTCCAACCGCCGAGGGAGAGGGCCGGCTGGGGCCGGATCTGTTCGCCGCCAAGCTCAAGCACACACTCCGGATCGATCTCGCACCGGCCGACGTGCTCGACCGAGCCGAGCGTGAATACGCCGCCGTCCGGGCGGAGATGATCCGGCTCGCTCGAGAGGCCTGGCCGGCCTGGCAGCGGGACCGCCCGCTGCCCACCGCCGGGACCGCCGGCAGCGAGGCGGCCGCCGAGAGCGAGACCGTCCGGGCGGTGCTCGATGCGATCGCCGCGGCGCACCAGCGGCCGGAGGACCTGCTCGACTTCTGCCGGGCCGAGCTGGAGCGGATCGAGGCGTTCTGCCGGGAGCATGACGTCGTGGGCATGGCGGAGGAGCCGCTCCAGATCATGTGGACGCCGGTCTTCCTGCGCGCGTTCGGCGGCGCGATGCTCGATTCGCCGGGGCCGCTCGACAAGGCCGAGAAGTCGTTCTTTTGCGTGACCCCAATCCCCGAGGAATGGTCGCCGGAGGAGGTCGAGAGCTACCTGCGCGAGGACAACGACCGAATGCTCAGGCTGCTGACCATCCACGAGGCCGTGCCCGGCCACTACCTCCAGGGCGTCTACGCCAACCGGAGCTCGTCACTGCCGCGGACGATCCTCTGGTCGGGCGTGTTCGCCGAGGGCTGGGCGGTCTACGTGACCCAGGTCATGATGGACCTGGGATACGGCGGGGACGACGTGGCGCTCCTGCTCAACCACTGGAAGTTCTACCTTCGAGCAGTGACCAACGCGATCATCGACGTGAAGATCCATTCCGGTGAAATGACCGAGGACGAGGCCGTCGGGCTCATGGTCGACGGCGGCTTCCAGGAGGAGGCCGAGGCCCGCAACAAGTGGAACCGCGCGCGCCTCACGTCGACGCAGCTTTCGACGTACTTCATCGGCTCGGTCGAGTTCTGTCGCCGCCGGCGACGCTCGAGGCGCGGACGCCGTGCCCGAGGCGCGGGTCGTCGGGAACTTCGGGACGACGCCGGGCTTCGACTACCGCAACCACCTCGAGTCGGTCATGAGTCACGGCTCGCCGCCCATGCCGGTCCTCCGCCGCCTCCTATTCGACTGAGTTCCGGGTCAGCCTCGGCGGCTCCGGCTGCTGCCTTTGCACCCGGTGCACGTAACCGTGCCACGTGGCTGTCGGCTGGGCGGATTCCGGCCCGATCGTTGCATCCCACGCAAGAAACCGTCGAGAGCCGCCTACCGCATTGCATCGGAGCCGATTTCTTGTGTGGCCTGCAAGGAATCCGCACCGGATCGCCTCCCGACGTCCGTTGTGTGCACGGGGTGCAAACGAAACCGGAATCTTGCACGACGTGCAACAAGCCGTGCGGTGGGTGGACGGTGGGCGTCCCGGTTCCGTCGGCACCGGGTCGCTGACGATGGGGGACGAGCTCTTGCTTGGACCAGACGCCAATGGCAATCCAGAACGGGCCCACTCACGATCCCTATCGACGAGGACGGGGTCGCGACGACCGACCAGGTGCCGGCTGGATGAGCCGCTGCAGGGCGTCGACGCGATAACCCGAGGCTGGGCCCATGCCCCGCAGCGCCTTCGCGACCGCAGTCGCCGACCGGAGTGCGGCCGGAGTCGCGGCGTCCTCCTCGGCGAGGCGCACGGCCTCGACCGCCAGGGAGCGATCGACGAGCTCCGACCAGGCGTCGCCGTCGAACCATTCCCCGCCGTCCCAGTCATGGACGCGGAGGGCTTGGCGCGCGACCCTGTCGTCGAGCCAGGATCGGGCAATCGTCGCGGCGGCGGTAGCGGCCGGGCGGCGAACGGCCGGCCAGCGGGGCAGGGACAGCAACGCCCGGACCGCGTCGACCGCCCGACCGGCGGCCGCCTCGTCCATGCCAAGACCACGGAACATGGACATGGCGACCGCGCCGATGCGCCACGCGTCGAAGCGCTCGACGCTCCACCGGCCGCGATCGGCCACGTCCGCGCCACCCCCCAGGCCGCGGCTCGCCAGCCAGGCGAGCAGGACGCCGACCGTCGACGCCTCCGGCTTCACGATCTTGGGCTGCGTCGCGGCCAGGTCGACAACCGCCCGCAGCCCAACGAGCAGGTTGGCGGCGAGCTCGGCGATCGGCGTGACCGGTCCCGACGTCTCGCCGAATGCGTGGGCGGCCTCGGCCAGCCAGCGGGCGTTGCCCTCGAGCGCCGCCACGGCCTCGGCCGGAGAGCCGCCACGTCCCGCGGCATCGACCAGCGCGCGAACGACACCGGGCTCGAGCAGCCGCCAGAACGGCTCGCGGACGGGCTCCAGCGCGAGCTCCGCGCGAGCGTCGTCGATCGACGCTACGCCACCGCCACGGAGGCGCTCGGCCAGCCGCCGCAGCGTCCCGTCCGCGTCGTCGGGGACCTCACGCCAGTCAAGGAACACCCGGCACTCGTACGCGTGGAGATCGACGCGCAGGCCATGATCGGCGAGATCGACCGCCGGCCAGATGTGCTCGAGGCCGGAGCGAGTGTCGCGGGCGACCCAGAATGTGCCGCCGTCGCGGCCCAGCCGCAGCCCTTCCCCGAGCGTGCGGCGGACGAGGGTCCGCTCGGCGGAATCCGGGACCTTGACCGAATACCCGACCGATTCGCGGATCCAGCCCGACGTGTCGGCAAACCGATTGTGGAAGACGACGAGCGAGCGCTCGCCGTTCGGTCCGATGTTCGAATAGGCGAAGACATCCTCCCGAACGTCGCCCTCGTCACCGGCGACGTCGTACAGCAGGAAGTCGCCGACCTGCGCGAACTGCGCCCGGCGATGGAGAAGCGGCACGATCACCCGCTGGTGGTGGGCGTACAGGCCCTCGTTGACCTCCTCGATCATCCGGGCCCGCCGGAACTCCATGCCGTACTTCTCGGTAAACCCCTCGAACTGGCCGTGGCCGAACATCGGCAGACCCGGCATGGTCGCCATGAGCGTGGCGACGCCAAAGTACTTGTCGCCGGTGCCGAACTGCTCGACCGCGGTCCGTTCGTCGGGGTTGTTCACGAAGTTCACGAACCGCTTGAGGATCTCGGGGTCGAACTCCAGCGTCTCGCGCATGACCCGTCGGTAATCGGCGTTGCGCTCGTCGCGGAGCAGGTTCATGAAGGCGCTGTTGTAGACGCGGTGCATGCCCAGCGTCCGGACGAAATAGCCCTCCATGAGCCAGAACGCCTCGGCCAGGAGCAGTGTCCCCGGCGCCTCGGCAGCCACCCGATCCACGACTTCCCGCCAGAACTCCGTCGGGATCGCCCGCTCGAAGTCCCGCCGCGACAGGGAATGCTCGGCGCGCGACGGGATCGCGCCGCCGTGACCCGGCAACGGGTGCCACAGCCGCTGGATGTGCTTCTTGGCCAGCACCATGGCCGCGTCGAAACGGATGACCGGGAACTGGCGCGCGACGTGCAGGATCGTCTGGATCACGGCCTCACGAACGTCCGCCCGCAGGTAGTCCAGCTGGGCGGTGTCGTTCCAGGGGAAGCTCGTGCCGTCGTTGCCGTGGTAGACGTAGCGCTCGTCGCCCGTCGAGCGGTCGGCGCGCTTGAAGACGACCGCGGCGTCCGTCCCGTCCCAGTAGTGGTCCTCGAGGACGATCGCGACCCGGCTGTCCGATGACAGGTCGGGGCCATTGAACGAGTAGGCCGGGTACGGGCTGTGCGGCAGGGACAGGAACCAGTCCGGATGCTCGATCACCCAGCGAGCATCGATTCCCATGTGGTTGGGGACCATGTCGCTGGCGAGGCGGATGCCGCGACGCCAGGCCCGATCCCGAAGGTTGGCGTGAGCCGCCGTCCCGCCGAGGTCGTCGGCGATCGCGTAGTCATGGAGCGAGTACGCGGACGCCTCGGCTTCCTGGTCGCCGCGCCGCCGTTTGATCTCGCGCGACGCCCGGCTTCGCTCCCACAAGCCGATGAGCCACAGCCCGGTGATGCCCAGCCGAGCCAACCGGTCGAGCTCCTCGTCCGGGATCGCGTCCAGCGTCCGAATGTCGCGGCTGTACGTCCGGGACAGCTGGTCGAGCCAGACGTAGGTGCTCTTGGCGATCAGGACGAGCCGCGGCATCCACTCGACGTCCTGGCTGAAACGCTCGAGCTCCGCTTCGCCGCCGACGTCCTCCGTGACGCCGACCCCGATCAGCGCGCCGAAGCCGTCGCCGGTGCCGCCACCGCCGAACCGCAGATGGAGGGCGCGCTCTTCTTCCGCGATCACGTCGAGGCCCTTCTGGAGTCGTTCGAGCAGGTCGGCGGCCTCGTCGCCGAGCAATGCCGCCCAGCTGTTGCGGATGTATCGCAGCTGGCCGGCCAGCGAGGTCGGTGCCGCCAACACGGGCGCCCGGAGCACGCCAACGAGCGACTGGCCGTCTGGGCCGAACCGCGGCGCAGCCTCGAAATGGGCACGCAGCCCCTCGACCACCCTGGCATACGCCGGCGCCTGGCTGGCGATGGGGCGGTCGTCGACGAGGTCGCGAAGCTGCTCGATCGCCGGATTGACGTTGTCCAGCCAGGTGATGAGCAGGTCGCGCAGGGCGGCCTCGCGAGCCGCCGGATCGCCCAGCGACGAGGCCGCCGTCCGCTCGCCGCTCTGGACCTCGTCCGGCGGAAATGCCGTCAGGGACGCGGCCAGGACGGCGTCGAGGGCGTCGGAACCGAGCCGCTCCTCCAGGGCCTGGCGGGCTGTGGTAAACGCGGTCGGGTCCACCTGCCGCTCGTACGCTCGGATGAGCGCCGCCTGCAGGGCGTCGAGCAGGCCCAGGCCGGCGAGCTCGCCGGCGTGGACGGCCCGCGATGGCTCGCGCGTCTGGTTGAGGCGATAGGCGACCTCGCGGGCGACGGGAATGTCCGCCAGGTGGCTTCGACCGTCGGGCCGGACGAGGCCGGCGAGATCGAACCGGTTGCGCGCCTGCCCTGCGATCCGGGTGCCGGTGACGCCGGGCGGCGCCGACCTCATGGGGTCATCCCGATGTGGCGACCGCGGTCGGCGGCGCGGCGGATGTGGAGGGGCCGGCCGAGGCAGACGCGTCGCTCGCGCGGTCGGCGAGGGCTCGCTCGATCGCCCGGCGGAGTAGCTCCAGGCCCGATGGATCGAACTCGTAGGTCCATTCCCGGACCCGCTCGGGATGTGCGAAGCGCTCGTCGAGCTGGAGGGCGAGCGCCTCACGAGACAGGAGAATGAGATCCGCCGTGCCATCCACTCGTGCCAGATCCTCTTCGGACCCGTAGGACGCCGTGATCAGGCCGACGCCGGTCGTGCCCGACAGCGCCAGCGTCTCGGCGATGTTACGCGCGCCGCGATCGGAGGCGCAGACGAGGCCTACGGTCGAGCCCGATGGCAGGGCGGCCACCTCGTGGACGAGCTCGATGTAGCCGGGACCGACGAGCATCGCGACCACGGGAATCTGGCCGGCGACCATCGCCAGCGCCTCGTCGGCATGGAAGGTCGTGGTGGCGACCAGGTCGTAGTGAAACCGTTCGATGCGCTCGGGTACCTCCTCGAGGAGGGCACCCTCGGCCTCGATGACGCCCGGGAATGCCGCCGCGACCCGTTCGGCGTCGTATGTCGCGTCGGCCTTGGTGCATTCGACGAAGAGCACATGGACGTGAGCGCCGGGCCGCTTGCGCTCGGTGGCGGCGGCAAACGTCGCGGCGGCTACCTCGTCCGCCGTGAAGCCTGCCTGGGCCGCCCGGCGAAGCATCTCGGCGACGAGCCCGGCCAGGGCTTCGGCACCGCGCCGCTGGGGGGGCCGGTCGGCCACGTGCGTGCCGGCCCCATGCCGGCTGTGGACGTAGCCGCTGTCCGCCAGTCGCTTGTAGACCGCCCGGATCGTGTTGGGGTTGACGCGCAGTGCGGCGCCCAGGTCCCGGACCGGCGGCAGGCGGGAGCCCGGCAACAGGCGGCCAGAGTCGATCTGGTAGGCGAGCTGCCAATAGATCTGCGTGGAGATCGGGACGTCCGAGCCGCGCTCAACGTCCAGCGCATTGGAGGTCGAGGCCGAGGCCGCCGGAGCTGTTGCGGCAGGACCAATGGCTGAAGGGTCCGTGGGAGGATCGGATCTTGACATAGCCTGCTAGTCCAAGTATCGTTCGACTTGGCCTAGTCAACTATAGCAAACTGGAGAATCGCGATGAATGAGCTCGTCCTCCTGGGTCTCATCGTCGCAGGTCTTGCGCTCTTTGGCGCGGTCGCCGTGCGCTTCGGCGCGGATTCACGGCAGACCGCCACTGACACACAGCCTGCGAAGTCGGTGGCCCTTCGCTGATCGGCGCCGGTCGTCGCCGAGCATCTCGCCGACGGCCTCAATCGAAGACCCATTCCCATCAGGTCCCAGCGGCTCCCGCCCGCCGGCCGGCCGCTCGTCAGCCCGTGGTGACGCAGGCCACGGGCTGACGGATTCCTGGCCATCGTCCTGTGGCACGGGGCCAGCACTCCTCACTCCGGGGGATGCTGACCCACTGCGGCAAGCGCGTCGCGATAGAGAGCGGCGCCGTCGAGCCCGGTGGACGGCGACGTGAGAGCCAACAGATCATCGACCAGCCGGCGCTCCAGGTGGGTGTCGGCCAGGCCATCGATGATTCGCACGGCGCGAGCGGCCGCCCGCAGGACCTGTGTCGTCTCGGTGCGGGCCGGGTCGTCCCAGAACCAGGCGTCGCTGGCGAACATCGCGAGCCGCCAGCGCTGCGCCTCCAGGACCGAAAGGAGCATCTGGCGGTCGTCCGCCCGCGCGTCGCGGAGCCATTCGACCGCAAACGCCTCCCGTGTCACGGTGCCGAAGACCACGTCGACGTACGCGTCGCGAGCTGGGCCGAGGATGTCCTCCGGTCCGAGCGATCCGGCGCCGATATGCCCGCGCAACAGATCCCCTGACACCGCGTCGATGCCGGCGGCCAGGCGATCGAGTGCCGACCTGAGTGGGCCCTTCCAGCGGCCGTCCGTCGCGTCCGCGCATTCGGCCGTCCAGCGAGCGACACCGTGATGGCAGCTCCATGACGTTCGGTCGACGATCGACGTCTTCGGGAATGGCCGATCGTCCGGCTCCTCGAGCGCCGTCGCGAAGCCAACGACGTCGAACGGACGGGTGAGGGCGACGCTCGCCTGGGGTGCGACGAGCCGCTGGAGGAACAGGTCCCGGAAGGCCCGATGATGACCAAACAGCTCGCCGTCCGTGGCGATCACGGCCAGAGCCGCCGTGCCGTCGGCGAATTCGGCATCGGCCAGGCGCGGGGCGACATGCTCCGCGGCGAATCGATCGGCGTCTGCGGTCGCGCCGCCATCGAACGAGACCGCGCCGGACATTCCCGCGTCGTAGAAGACGACCACGATCGTCCGGCCGCCACCGAGCGCAACCCGATGCGGCCGCCGGTAGTCGAGCGTCGGATCCGCCGCCTGCCAGGGGGCCAGGATGGTGTAGGCGATGCCCTCCTCGGCGAGGATCCGGAGGGTGGCCATGTCGACCGCGGTCTCCGGCAGCCACAGGCCGCTCGCCGGCCGGCCGAAGCGCAGCTCGAAGTCCCGCAACCCCCAGCGGATCTCGGTCCGCCGGTCGGCCATCGAGGCGAGCGGCAGGATCGTGTGGTGATAGGCCTGCGCCATCGCCCGGGCGCCGGGCTGGTCGGACGCCAGCATGCCCGCATAAGTCGTCGGACCCTCGCGCGCGAGCCAGGTCGCCAGCGTGGGCCCCAGGTCGAAGCTGATGCGCGAAAGGTTGCCGCGCTCGACGTTGGGCCGATAGCACTCGGCGTCGATCCGCGCGTTCCAATCGTGGTACGGGGCGGCGGCCGGCTCCTCCGGGATCGCGTCCGACCATGGGTCGGCGCGGCTCGGTTGGTAGAAATGGCCGTGCACGATGAGGCGCGGCCGGGGCATCACGCCGGGAAACCCTCGCTCGCGGCGGCGTCTCGCTCGGTGGAGACCAGGTGCTCGACCGAGGCGGACATCCGGCCACCGGCCGGGATCGTGATCGGCCACGACAGCAGCATGGCGCTGCCCTGGTGGACTCGCTCGAAGCCCGATTCGGAGTTGGAAACGGTGTCGATCGATGCCCACCAGGCGTCGGCCGGCGGTTCCACGCGCGTCTCGATTCGCAGGCCGACCTGTTCGTTGCCTGCGGCGATCGTCGTCAGCCGCTCGGCCGTGCCGGCTCCGTCATGGGGGAGGCGCTCGCCGCCGATCTCGTGGTAGGCCGCTGGATTGCCTCCACCGCCGAGCAGCACGAGGTCCCACGAGATGCCCAGGCGGGCGTCGATCGCCGACGCGGCCCGATTGTGCAGCTCAACAGCGAGACGGAGACTCGGCGCTCGGCGGCTGCCGCCGATCGTGAGGATCGTGGTGACCTGCGCATCGAGGCCGGTCGAGTCGACGACCTCGCGAACGAGCTCCAGCCGCTCGTCGGTCAGGGCGACCACCCGGCAGGGGCCGTCCGGCCCCACCAGCGTGCGGGCGCGGGCCGCCGCGACCGCGTCCGGGGTCACGTCCCGGGCATACAGGTGGACGAGCCCCGAGCGGCGCTCCCAGGCGTCGTAGTGGAGGCGCTCGCCCAGCCCCGCTTCCTTGGCCATCACGATGTCATGGATCGATGCGGCGGCGCCCTGGGCGCCGGCCTGGGTGGGTCCGCCGACCGGTGTCGGGCGCGGCGGCTGGACGGCAGCGGCCTGTCGCGCCTCCTCCTCGAGCAGCGTTCCGTGATAAGCCTCCGGCCGGCGGCGCATGACCGCGGTGAGCGCGTGCCGGACCGCGCGGATGTCCCAGGTGCCGATGCCGCCGCCCTCGGCCGGGTCGACGATGACGACCTGGCCCGGCCCCACCAGCCGGACCTCGTCGACCCCATCCAGATCCAGGTCGAGCTGGCCGGTCGTCAGTCGGGCTGGACCCGCCGAGCCCCGCGACCCGCCTTGCGCATCCCCGGCCGCGCTGTCGGCGAGGTCCTCGGCCGCGATGAGGTGATGAGCCACTGCGAGGCGCAGGTCCGGCAGGTAGACGCCGCCGAACAGGCCATGCCAGTACGCATCGTTCGCCTGGCCGCGGTACAGATGGTCGAGCGCCGCGGCATGCAGCCTGCCGTCGGCGGACGATCCGTCGGCGGACGATCCGTCGTCGGACGATCCGTCGTCGGACGATCCATCGGACGATCGCGCCGCGGGTACACCCTCGAGGGCCGCGACCGCCGCCGATGCGCGCAACATCTGCGCCCGCAGGTCGCCCAGCTCGCGGTATTTCGCCGCGAAGTTTCGCCACGTGCCGCCCCGCAGGAACCTGGCCTCCGGGCGGCCCTCGGCAACCGCCTCGCGAACCACGCGCTGGAACTGGCGCGCCTCGTCGGCCGGCAGGGACCATTCGCCCATCTCCGCGTACGAGCCGGAGGGCAGGTAGACCCGGCCGATCGGCGGATGGTCGGCCAGCCACGCCGAGGGCGTGACCGTGACGAGCCAGTCCGCGTTCGCTTCCAGCGCCGCGAAGAATCGATCGACCCAGCGGGTCCGGCCCCAGCAGTGCTCGAACGTCTCGGGCCAGCCACCGAACTTCTCGCCGTCGTCGCCCATGACCCCCAGGCGCGTCCCGTCCTCCGTCGCGTGGCCATGGAGATGGGCGATGACGTCGTCGACCTCGCCGAAGGGGATGCGGTAGCGCAGGCCCTGCTCCGTTCCGAAGACGGTCAGCAGGGCGCCCTGGTCCTCGGTGACGTAGGCGCCCCACAGGGCGTCCTCCGGGACCGAGGCGGCCCGGAAGTGGGCGTCGTCGAGAATGGTCCAGCGGTAGCCGGCGCCGGCGATCGCCACCGGCAGGTCGGGCTCCCAGACGCGTTCCGCGAGCCAAGCCCCGGCCGGTCGGACGCCGACGAGCCGCTCGACCTCGTCCGCCATCCGCCGCAGCTGGCCCAGGCGATCGCGATCCGGCAGCGCGATGAGGACGGGCTCAGCCCAGCCGCCACCCATCATCTCGACCTGGCCGCGCGCCACCAGGGCCCGCAAGCGGTCGAGGAACGCCGGCCGCTCGGTGCCGATCCAGTCGAGGAGCGGCCCGCTGACGTGGAGGGCCACATGGACGCCGGGATGTCGTTCCAGCGCCCGGAGCATCGGCTCATACGCGCGTTCGTAGTTGTCGGCCACGACCCAGCCGAAGTTGCCGACGGGCTGGTGGTCGTGCAGCGCCAGGGCGAGCGAGATGCGGGGCGCCATGCGCCGGTCAGCCGGCCTCGGCGACGATCCGTTCCGTCTCGCCTCCCGGCCGTTCGGTCGTCTCCTCGACGGGCGGCTCCACGCCGGCGGCCGGCAGGTACATTCGCTCGGTGTATTCGTGGAGCATCCGAGTGGTGGAGAAGCGCCAGATCGTGCTGGCGATCGATGCTCGCATGAGCTGAACCCACGCCCGGGGCAGGCCGTCCTTCTCGCGCTCGTAGTAGCGCGGGACCACCTCGTCCTCCAGGATTCGGTATAGATCCTGGGCGTCGGCCCAGTCCTGGGCTCCCTCGTCCGGATTGACGTCCCGGCCGCCGATTGCCCAGCCGTTGTCCCCCAGCCAGCCCTCGTCCCACCAGCCGTCGAGGACGCTGACGTTCACGACTCCGTTGATGGCGGCCTTCATGCCGCTCGTGCCCGAAGCCTCCAGCGGCCGTCGCGGGTTGTTGAGCCAGACATCCACGCCCTGCACGAGGAACCGCGCCACCCGCATGTCGTAGTCCTCGAGAATGAACACGCGGCCACGCAGCTTGGGCGAGCGCGAACGGGCGAAGATTTCCTGGATCACCTGCTGGCCAGGCCGGTCGGCCGGGTGGGCCTTGCCGGCGAACACCACCTGGACGGGCCGCTCCGCGTTCCAGACCAGCGCCTCCAGGCGATCCATGTCGCTGAAGACCATGCCGGCTCGCTTGTACGTCGCGAAGCGGCGGGCGAAGCCGATCGTCAGGGCGTCCGGATCCAGGACCTGCTCGAGATCCTGGAGCACGGAAGGGGCCTCGCCATGCCGTGCGAACTGCGCCCGCAGCCGGCCCCTGGCGAAGATCGCCAGCTCGAGCTTCTGGCGCAGGTGGGCCTCCCACAGGTCTTCGTCGGGAATCCGGTCCAGTCGCTCCCACCACCGACTCGCGTCGTCCGTGCCATCCAGGTCATCCAGGTCCGCGTCCAGGTAGCGCTCCAGGAGCTCGCGAACCGGCGAGCCCAGCCACGTCGGTACGTGTACGCCGTTGGTGATGCCCAGGATCGGCTTGTCCACGACCCCTTGCCAGGTCCCGTTGGCGGTCACGGCGTGCAGCTGGCTGACGGCGTTGGCGACGGTGGTCAGGCGAAGGCTGAAGGCGGTCATGTCGAACTGGCGCTCGTCGCCGTCGGGGCCGCGGCCGACTTCCAGGACGCGTTCGACCGGCACGCCGCCGGTGCCGGGCCGGCGGTCACCGTCGAGGAGTGGACCGGCGACCCGCCGAACGAGGTCCCCATCGAATCGCTCGTTGCCGGCCGCGACCGGGGTGTGGATCGTGAACACCGCGTCGCGCTTGACCTGGGCGAAGGCGTCGTCGAGCGTCACTCCCTTGGCGACCAGCTCGCGGGCCCGCTCGGCCAGCAGGAAGGCGCTGTGGCCCTCGTTGAGATGCCAGGCAGTCGGTTCGACGCCGAGGGCGCGGATCGCCCGGACCCCGCCGACGCCAAGGACCAGCTCCTGGTGGAGGCGCATCTCGCGGCCGCGAACGTACAGGATGTGGGTGATCGGCCGGTCGGCATCGTCGTTGTCGGGGACGTCGGTGTCGAGCAGCAGGACCGGCACCCTGCCCACCTGGGCGAGCCAGACGGCGACGGCCAGGGACCGGCCGGGCACCTCGACCGCCACCTGGAGCGGGTCGCCGTCCTGGCCCTGGACCCGGAGCAGGGGCAGCCGGGTGAGATCGAAGTCGGGATAGGCGTGCTCCTGGTGGCCGTCGGCATCGATCGTCTGACGGAAGTAGCCCTTGCGGTACATGAGCCCAACGCCAACGAACGGCAGGGCCATGTCGCTGGCCGACTTCATGTGGTCGCCGGCCAGCACGCCCAGGCCTCCGGAGTAGATGCCCAGGCTCTCGTAGAACCCGTACTCGGCGCAGAAGTAGGCGATCGGCCCGTCCAGAGAGTCGCCGTGGGTGCGGTGGAACCAGTGGTCCGCGCCGTTGGTCATGTACCGGTCGAAGGCGCGGATCACGGTCTGGTACTCGGCCATGAACGCCGGGTTCTCCAGCAGCTCGCTCCAGGCGACCGGCCCGGCCAGGACAGGGATCGGATTGCGGTACCTGGTCCAGGCGGTTCCGTCCACGCGGCTGAACAGGATCTTGGCACGCGGGTGCCAGGTCCACCACAGGTTGTAGGCGAGGCGGCGCAGCCCCTCGAGCTGGGGTGGCAGGCGGAAAATCGCGCCCGGCTCGGTCGGGATTCGGACTGGCTCCATTCGGGGAATGATACGCAGGCAAACGATCGTCGCGGCCGGTGTTCCCGCGTGGCCGTTGCCGGCAGGCCACGGCGAGTGAGGCCTGGGCGGACTGAATCCAGGCGTCCCGGCACGTACCATGGCCGCCGTGCGCGTCGCGATGATCGCCGCCGAGTGCGAGCCGTTGGCCAAGACGGGCGGCCTGGCCGACGTCGTGGACGCGCTGGCGCGAGCCCTGCCGCGAGTCAATCCCCCGGTCCAGGCGCGGCAGGGAGGCCCGACCGTCGAGGCGCCGGTGGACGTCTTCCTGCCGTACTACCGCGGCATCGCCGGCATCGCCCTGCCGGCAGGCCGCCGGCGGGCGATCACGGTTCGGGTGCCGGACGCCCGGGCAGGCGGGTCGGCCGCGGTTCGCGTCGTGCCGCTGGCCGCCGATGGCTACCGGGTGCGCCTCATCGACTATCCGCCCGCCTTCGATCGCGACGGCATCTACGGCCATCCCGACGACGCGTGGCGGTTCACGATCCTGGCCCGGGCGGCCCTCGAGGCCCTGCGCTCGGACGCTGCGGCCGGTGGCCGACCGGTGGACGTGCTCCATCTCCACGATTGGCATGCCGCGCCCGCCCTCCTGGACCGTGACGCCTGGCTGGCCGCGGATCCCGTCATCGGCCGCAGCGCGGCGCTCCTGACGGCTCACAACCTCGCCTATCACGGCTGGGTGCCGCGGGCCGACCTCGGTCTGGTCGGGCTGGCACCCGGCGACGGGCTGGTTGCCCCGGACGCGACGGGCATCGACCTGCTGTGGAATGGCATCGAGCGGGCCGATCTCGTGAACACGGTCAGCCCGGGCTTCGCGGCGGAGGCACTCACGCCCGGCCTGGGCTTCGGTCTGGACCGCACGCTGCAGGCCAAGGGCCATCGCTTCTTCGGGATCCTCAACGGGCTGGACACGCGGATATGGGACCCTGCCACCGACGGCGAGATCGCCGCGCGGTACTCCCTGGCCGAACCCGCCGGCAAGGAAGTCTGCCGGCGGGATCTGCTGACGCGACTGGGCCTGGACGCGACGGACCCCGGGCCCGTGCTGGGCATGGTCGGACGGCTCGATCAGCAGAAGGGGTTCGACCTGGTCCTGGATGCGGCTCCCCGGCTCATCGACCGCGGCGCCCGGCTCGTCGTCCAGGCGAGCGGCGATCAGGCCCTGGCGATCCGCCTTCGAGCGCTGGCAGCCGCCCGTCCGTATCAGGTCTCCTTCGTGGAGCGATTCGACCGGACGATGGCCCGCCGGATCTACGCCGGCGCCGACGCCTTCCTCATGCCCTCACGCTTCGAGCCCTGCGGCCAGAGCCAGATGATCGCCTTGCGCTACGGAACCCCGCCGATCGTCCACGCGACGGGCGGCCTGCGCGACACGGTCATCGACGAGCACGACCGACCGGGCGAGGGAACCGGCTTCGCATTCCGCTGGCCGACGGCGGGCGGGCTTGAGTGGGCCTGCGAGCAGGCGATCGACCGTTTCGAGGCCCGGGAGACCGGACGGCTGGGCTGGGATGCGATCGTCGCGCGGGGGATGGCGGTCGATTTCGACTGGCTGACCGGACCTGCGCCGCGCTACGTGGAGGCCTACTCGCGGGCGATCGAGCTGCGGCGCGGCGAAGGCGGCTCGATCGGCACGAGGGCATCCGACACACGGCGAGCTCGACCCAGCCGTGGTGCGGTCCGGTGCGATTCGGGGTCGGGCTGATCGCTGGTCCCATCCGGCCAGACCTGGCCCGAGTCCGCTGGGCCCAACGTACCGTAGTTGCGGACCGGGGGCGACGGGTACCGTCGGGCCATGTCCCGCCGTCCCCTCCGAGCTCGCCTCCGAGTTCGCCGTCCATGGCTGGTCGCGGTTGTGGGTCTCGTCGCGCAGCTGCTCTTCGTCGCCCTGCCGGCGACCACCGCGGGCGCCTCCATCGCCGATACCGTCACCATGGCGTCCGTCTCGCCACGCGTGTTCTTCCCCAACGGCGACGGCGTGACCGACACCACGAGGCTGCACTACGAGCTGAGCCGCCGCGCGACGGTCAGCGTGACCATCCGCGACTACGCTGGACGCGGGCTGCGGACACTCCGCGTAGCCACCGCCCAGGCCGCCGGTGCATACAACGTCTCCTGGAACGGCCGGAGCTCCACCGGCGGCCTCGTCCAGGACGCGGCCTATCGGTTCCGGCTGACCGTGACCAACGGGCTGGGGACCTTCTCGCTCGACCGCTACGTGACCAAGGCCCGCCACGCGATCTACCCGCAGAATCCCGGCTCGATCACCGTGGCGATCGACCCAGGCCATGGCGGGCCTGACCCGGGCGCCGTCCGCGGCACTGCCAACGAGAAGACCGCCAACCTTGGCATCGCGATGCGGCTGCGAGCGATGCTGCTGGGCGCCGGCGTCAGGGTCGTGATGACCCGGACGAGCGATACGCGCGTCAATCGGGGTCTGGTGGACTGGACCCGCGACGGCAAGGTCGTCTACCGGGACGAGCTTGCGTCGCGGATCGAGATCGCCAACGCCGCCCGGGCCGACGTCTTTCTCGCCCTCCACAACAACGGCACGCCGCCCGGCGTGGGCGGCACCGAGACCTGGTATGACCGGACCCGTACCTTCGCCGCCACCAATCGCACGCTGGCGACGACGGTCCAGACGCAGCTGATGACGTTCCTGCGGACGCTGCGCACGTCGACCTGGTATCCCAAAGACCGAGGCGTCAAGGCACTGGACTTCTACGTTCTCCGCTCGTACCTGCCCGGTTACTGCGACCGGCCGACCCTGATGCCAGGCGTCCTGCCCGAATCGCTGGCCATGGGCTCGGCCATGGGCTCCGCCTACGAAGTGCGACTGCTCCAGTCCAGTCGAGGCATGCAGGTCATCGCGGAGGCCTACTACGAGGCGCTCTACCGGTTCTTTGCGACCCGAACCTGGGGAGCCCGCTACGACTTGATCTCGGCGCCACCCGCCACTGCGGACGAAGGCAGCGCGCAGTCCGCCCGGGTGCGAGTCACGAATACCTCTCCGCGAGCCTGGGTGGCCGGTGCGGTCAGCCTGACGCTCAGCTCGGTCCCGGCCGTGCCGTGGTACGACGGCTCGAATGCGCCCGGAACCAGGCTGGCCACGATTCCACTGCCCGCCCTCGCGGCCGGGGCGTCGACCGAGGTCGACGTGCCGTTCACGGTGCCCGCCTACGCGACCGCTACCGCCCGTGGCGGCATGACGATCCTCAAGGTCGATCTCCTGAGCGGCACGACTCGGCTTGCCACGGCCGGGGTGCCGCCTCTGCAGCGCTGGATGACGATCAGGTCCGTCGCTCCGCCACCCACGCCGACGCCGTCAGAGACACCGACTCCAACCGAGGGTCCGACGGCGAGCCCGACGGATGCACCGACCGCGACCGACGCGCCGACCGACGCGCCGACCGCCACGCCGACCGACGCGCCGATCGCCACGCCGACCGAGGCTCCTACCGAGGCTCCTACCGAGGCTCCTACCGAGGCTCCTACCGAGGCCCCGACCGCAGCGCCGACCGACTCCCCGCCACCCACGCCGACCGCGACCCCCACCGACGCACCCACCGACGCGCCGACGGCCGAGCCGGGCTCCGCCTCGCCGGTACCAAACCCCAGCTGATCCCGCTCGCTCACGCCCGCGCGGGCGTCGGCCTCACCGACCGTAGTGATCCGCGGTGAAGCTGGCCTTGGCCCCGTCGGCAACGCCACCATCGCTATACCCGGTCCTGCTCGGACCATTGAGCTGTGTCGATGCGGCGCCGGCGTTACCCGCATGAGTGAATGGAAGCGGTTCGGCCGCATGAGGCGGGTGGCAGGCGCCGATTCGGTGGCTTACCCTCGTTTCAACCCCGGAGCAAGCGCTGCCAGCGATATCGACGGGTGTTCGGCGGCCCAGCGAGGCCACGAGCCTACGGATGCAGGTCAAGCTGGTTGCGTGAGCCCCCGGCTGAGTGCATAGTCGTCTTGGTACGGGCGATCGCCGAACCGAAGCGCAGGGCCTGGGGCTGATCCCTGCCGCGCTGGTTGACGCTCAGCGTCGTGAGATGCGCGCCCCGTTTGCGTCGCCCGCACCATTTCCGGCCGCGGATCGCACTGCGACCAGGGGCCGATATCGCGCCTTCGGCCTGCTCGGCGCGCTCCCGTTGGCTCAGACGAGGAGCGTCATGCAACTACAATCGGCCACTCACGGCCAGGGGCAGGCGCTGCGAGATACGATCGAGCCGGTTGCCGATCGCGGACGGAGGAGGCCATGGGTAACCAGTTCGTCGTCCAGCTGGACAATCGACCGGGCGGCCTCGCGACGCTGTCCGAGGCGCTCGCCGCGCGGGGCGTCGACCTCCGCGCCATCGGCGGCGGCGGCATCGGCGACATCGGCCACATCATCCTGACCGCCTCCGACGACCCCACGACGCGCGAGGTGCTGGAGGCCGGCCAGTACACCTTCATCGAGGGCGAGTCGATCCTGGCGGAGGTGCCGGACAGGCCGGGCGGCATGGCCACCCTCGCCCGCGCGCTTGCCGACGCCGGGGTCAACATCCTGGGTCACCTCTTCCTCGGCCGCTGGGGGGATCGGGCGATGTTCGCGTTCGTCGTCGACGACCCGGTCATCGCCCGCCCCATCCTCGAACGCAAGGCCTGACAGCCACTCTCTGACGTACTGCGTGTGCGCCCACCACTCTGTTTCCCGAGTTGGTTGACACGGTGCGGAGGCCGCTCGTACCATCACGGGCAACTGAATAGCCTTATCAAGAGTGGCGGAGGGACCGGCCCGTTGAAGCCACGACAACCTACCGGCGGCGACGCCGGCAAGGTGCCAATTCCGGGCAGGTTCTCCTGCACGATAAGGGACTTCCCTTCGGGACCCT
>WNGF01009408.1_pt1 | contig 19524 bp, 14 predicted proteins | sample 5400641 | NCBI WGS metagenome assembly WNGF01 (sample SAMN13153371, study PRJNA577476) | soil metagenome | isolation source: 80 cm soil or saprolite under grassland replicate 2 | place: USA:California | collected 2016-06-15
GGGCCTTCCTGCGGCGCGCGCCGGAGGGCCTTGCGGACATCGGCCCGCTGCGGCCGCAGCTCGCAATGCTCCTGCCCGAGCTCGACCCGCGCGCGGAGAGCGTCGATCGCGAGACGCTCTTCGAAGCGATCCGCAGGGCGTTTGAAGCGGTCGCCGGCGTAGGGCCCACCGTCGTCTTCCTCGACGACTTGCAGTGGGCGGACGCGGCGACGCTCGAGCTGCTGCCCTCGCTCGCCGCGTCGGCGGAGGAGTGGCCGCTGCTCCTGCTCTGCGCGTACCGAAACGAGGAGATCCCGCGCGGACATGCCCTCCGCCGGCTCCGGACCGACCTCCGCCGCGGTGGTAGGCTCGCAGAGCTCGTCGTCGAGCCGCTCGATCCCGCCTCGACCGTCGCTCTGGCGACGCAGGTCCTCGGGCAGGAGCCCGGTCCCACGCTTCGTGCAGCGTTGGTCGATCGGACGCAAGGAGTTCCCTTTTTCGTGGAGGAGCTGTCCGCCGCTCTCAGGGCGGGCTCGCTCCTCGTCCCGACCGAGCACGGCGTCGAGCTTGCAACTGCCACCGCGGTCCCCGTTCCGGAGACGATTCGCGACGCCGTACGTCTCAGGGCCGACGGCTTGTCGCCGGCCGGTCGCGGCGCGCTGGGGGCGGCTGCGGCCGCAGGCACGCGCTTCGAGCTCGACCTCGTCGCAGCGTGCGGAGAAGACGCGGGGCTGGCGGAGCTGCTCGAGCAGGGGCTACTGGTCGAGACCGAGCCTGGGCTCGGGTCGTTTCGCCACGATCTGGCGCGCGAAGCCGTCTACGCAGATCTGCGCTGGCCGCGACGACGTGCTCTCCACCGCTCCCTCGCCGAACTGCTCGACGCTCGCGGAGCCGAGCCGGGACTCGTCGCGGAGCATTGGGTCGCGGCGGCCGAGCTTGAGCGCGCGCGCCCGGCGCTCATCGCGGCCGCGCGGAGGTATTGCGAATTGCACGCGTACCGCGACGCCGCCGCCGCCGGCCGTGCCGCGCTCGAGCTGTGGCCGGAGGACGAGGACGAGCCCGCGCGCCTTGTCGTGCTCGACGACCTCGGCGGTTGCGCGCAGCTCTGCGGCGACTTTGCCGAGGCGGTTCGCGCATGGGAAGAGCTGGCCGAAAGCGCCCGTCACGATCTTCCCCGGCTGGCCGAGGCGAAGCGCAAGCTCGCGACGGTGTACGAGCTGCAGGGCGCCGCGTCCCGGGCGGTCGCCGCCCGGCTCGAGGCCGCCGACGCGTTTTCCAGGTGCGGCCATGATGCGGATGCGGCCGCCGAGCGTATGCTGGCCGCCTCCCGTCTCTTCAACGAAGAACGGGTCACTGCGCGGGCCCTCTTCGACCAGGCCCGTGAGGAGGCCGTGCGAGCCGGAAGAACCGACCTGGAGTCGCGCTGCCTTCGCGAGAAGGGATTTCTCGTCTCCCGCGAGGGTCGGCTCGACGAGGCGCTCGAGCTGACGCGCCGTGCACTCTCGCTCGCGCTGGAGGGCAACCACGTCGAGGACATCTTCGAGGGGTACTGGGTGCTCGGCGTGATCTCGAATAACTGGGGCGACTACCCGGCGGCGCAATCGGCCCTCGAAGGCGCGGCCGACTTTTGCCGAGCTCACAACCTGGAGCCGGACGAGCAGTTCTGCCGCAGCTGCGTTGCGGTCGTCCTCTGGAACCGAGGTGCGTGGGACGAAGCAGAGGAGATCTCTCGCGACGTCCTCGCGTCACCCGCTACCCCGGACCCCGGACGTGCGCACGCGCTGGAGACGCTTGGCCTGATCGCCGCGGCGCGCGGCAAAACCTCAATCGCACGGCCGCTCCTGCGGCAGTCGCTCGCCATTGGACGTGAACAGGAGCTGCTCGGCACGGTGTGCATCAGCAAGTTCGGCCTCGCGTTCGCCGACGAGCTCGACTCGAGGATCGACACGCAGTGGAACGACTTCGTCGCGTCGTCGGCCGACCACCCGCCCAACAATCATTACGCTCCGCCGCTCCGCTGGGCGGCAACGTTCGCGACGCGACGCGGCGACGTGACGCTCGTGCACGCCTGCGCGCGCGCCGCGGCCGACCTTGCTGCGGTCTTCGCAAGCGCCCAAGCGCTCGCTTCGCTCGCGCACGCTTTCGGCGAGGTTGCACTGGTGGAAGGCGACGCCGAGCGTGCCGCCCAGCAGTTCGAGCAGGCACTCGATCTCTTTGGCAATGTCGACTCGCCGTTCGAACGAGCACACATGCAGACGCGCGCCGGCGTCGCGCTGGCTGCAGCCGGCGAGCGCCAGGCGGCCGTCGATCGCCTCGTCGAGGCCTATCGAACGTTCCGTAAGCTCGGAGCGCGCCCCTTCGCGCTTCAGATCGCCGCGGATCTCGAAGCGCTGGGAGAGCGCGTCGACCGCCGCCTCGGACGGCTCGCAACGCGTGAGCTCGAGAGCGGCGGCCTGACGAGACGCGAGCTCGAGATCCTGCGGCTCGTCGCGGTCGGCAGGACGAACCGCGAGATCGCGCGCGACCTCTTCCTCAGCCCGCGCACGGTGGAGATGCACGTCCGCCACATGCTCTCGAAGCTCGACTGCCGCTCGCGGACGGAGGCAACCAGCAAGGCACACGAACTCGGCTTACTCGAAATCACTGCGACGCGCTGAATCAGGCGCTCGGCAAGACATTTTCGGAACGGGTCGAGACGCTCCCACTTGAGCGCTCGCTGCGACCGCACGGTGTTGTCTGCGTGGACAGCAGAATGGGTCAACAGAAGGTCAACAAGGCGACGCGAGAGCACACCAAACGATCCGAGGTGATTTGGCTCAATCAACCCCTGCGGCGAGTAATCGCCAGCCGTCAGGAGAGCCCGGCGTTCACTCTTAATCCCAAGGTCGAAGGTTCGAATCTTCACGGCCCATCGAGAATTGCCTGCAGATGGGGCGATTCGCAGAGAGCGAAATCCGCGGAAGACGACGCAGGGTCAACACCCCGTTGTTGACCCGCGCCAGTAGATCCGAGAACGCCCGAGCTAGCACGAGCGAATCCGAGACGTCACAGCACATCCTTAATTCCAAGGTCACGCCGGCCGTTTTGGCCATGTGAAGATCGATGACTGCTAACAGCTGCGCCTGCAGCGGCGATCAGGTCGGTCAGCCGTCCCCGTCCCAGCGGCCAGGCGACCACGTAGGCCGTCACCGCACAGACGCCTCGTGGCCTCGTCTGCTTGCCCATTCCATCGCCGGAACGATCCGTGGCGAGCCAAGCTCTGCGCGCCGGCAGACCTCGCGGACGATCTGCGGCGACGCAGCCTCGAAGACGTGGAAGCAGGTTTCGTCGTCGGGGAGAAACATCGTGCGGACGTAGCGGACTGCCATGCCCTCTTGCGAGAGCCGTTCAGCGGCCGTGCGAGCACGGCCGCCTGCGGCTCGGGCTTCCTGCACCCGCGTTCGTGGGACGTACGCTTCCGCGAGGTAGCTTGGCACGCTAATGCACTCCATTTTCGGCCGGCCTGGAGGGGCCGGCTTTGCCAGCAGGCCCTCCTGTCCTTTCGTCTTCGACCTCAGAAGTTGGTGCAGTTGCCGGGGCTGGGCTCGCTGATCAGTCTCGGTGCGCCGGTCGGGACGAGCTGCATCACGACATTCACGAGGGGAACGTCGCCTTCGTTCCTGACGATGTGCACGTCGCCGGCTGGTTCGAAGAGGCTCGACCCGGCCGGGATCACGTGTGGCGTGCAGGTGGGGTCGTCACCCTCGTAGAAGGTCGCGGTGCCGGACTTGACGATCACGAAGCTCAGCCCCGGGTGGCTGTGCCAGCCGAGAGTCCCGCCCGGCTGAATCGTGACCTGTACGACGTGGAGGTCAGAGACTCCCTTCGTCTTGATCTTCGCCTCCCAGTCGCCGATCTTGGCTTTTGCCTTGATCTGGTCGAACTGCGCCACCGGGGCGAGCGGCGTGACGGTCACCCCCGAGGGCGTCGTCGCTAGCGCGATGCCCGCCACCGCCCCGGCGAGGAGTCCCGCCGGAAGCAGCACCATCAGCATGATCCTTGTCATCTCACACCTCCACGGTCGGATGCTGAGAGCAGAGCGTCGCGCCCGGGGAGTCGCCGCGAAAGCTGGAATTCCCTACAGTTTGCTGCGGGCGCTTCTCACGTTTCGCGCCTGAGCCGCGCCGCCAGCTCGCCGCGGGAGCGCACGCCGAGCTTCCGGTAGGCGCGCGTCAGCGCACCTTCGACTGTGTGCTCGGTTACGTACAAGGCCGCCGCGACCTCGCGGTTCGAGCGGCCCTCGGCGACGAGCGCCGCGATCCGTCGCTCGGCCTCCGTCAGCTCGCTGCGAGAGGGTGCGCGGCCGCCGATCCGTCGGAGCTCGGCGCGCGCCTTCTCAGCCCAAAGCGGGGCGCCGAGCTGCTCGAAGATGGCCAACGCGCGCGCCAGCGTCGTCCGGGCGGCGCCGCGGTGCTTCGAGCGCCGTTGCGTCACGCCGAGCGCGAGCAGGGTGCGAGCGTGCTGGAACGGATCCACGCTTCGGGCGTGCTCTGCGAGCGCGCGCTCGAACCCGGCGAGCGCGCCTCCGAGATCTCCCCGGTCGGCGAGAAGGAGTGCCCGGCAGCGGCCCAGGATTGCGAGCGCCCACGCCCGGTCGAGCGCGCTGGCGCGCTCCTCCCAGCGAACGACTATCCGCTCGGCGTCGCCGAGCTCGCCGACGGCGATCAGGGCTTCCAGCACGTCCGCCAGCTCCACACGCATACCGGGCTCGAGAAGGAAGGCGTCGCGGATCTCGTGGGCGGGCTTGAGGTGCTCGAGCGCCGCCGCGGCGTCTCCTAGCGAGAGCTCGAGGAAGCCGAGCACCCAGTGTTGGCCCGACTGCGCGACGCGGTTGTCGGCTGCCTCTGCGGCCGCCAGGGCGCGCCCGGCGTGGGCGCGCGCAGCGTCGACCTCGCCGCGGTGTGCTGCGATGATTGCGTTAGGCCATCTCGCCGGAGGGCTGTCGTGGCCAACCTGCTCCCGGAGTGCGAGAGACTCGGCCGCGTATCGGGCAGCTGTCTCCCAGTTGCCGGCCCGCCATTCGAGGATGCTCAGATACCACAGTGGAGATGCCCGCTCGGGATCGTCCCGGGTCTTCACCCCCTCGAGCCACTCGTGAAGGAGGGGCCGGGCCCGCTCGAACTCGCCCGACCAAACAAGCTGGTGGGCGAAGATCCACGTCGCCGCGTCGGGCAACGGCCACCCGGACAGCGACCGCTCGAGCGCGAGCGCCTGCTCCATCTCCTCGCGCGGAATGCCGCGTCCAGTGTTGAAGTGCAGGGCCCCGAACTCCGCCAGCGCCAGACACCGGAGCCTGACGTCGCCGACGCGGGAAGCGGCGTGGACGGCTAGCCCGGCGTGGGCGAGGCCGCGGTCCGCGGTTTCCGTGTACCGCATCAGGTCGGCGAGCTTCAGGTGGATCGTTGCCTCCAGAGAGTCGTCACCGTCGGCTTCGGCGAGCGCCTCCTCGTAAAGGGCGATCGCCTCTCGCAGGCCGGCGACCTCTGCCTGGACGGGGGCGAGGTGCACCAGAACGGCGGCGTGCTCGACGCCCGGGGGAGTCGTTGCGCGCACCTGCTCGAGCAGCGCGATCGCGCGGCCGTTGTCACCCGACTGGTAGTGGCGATCTGCGGCCAGAAAAACGCGGCGGCGGGAGGCGCCCACGTCAGAGGCGGGTGTCAGCCGGAGCGCCTGCTCGGCCAGCTCCGCGGCCGCCGCCGGCGCTCCGCGCGCCTGGGCCACGAGGGCCGCATCCTCGAGGACAGAGGCGATCTCGCCGCTGGGCTGGACGGTGGCGAGTGCAAGGTGCCGTGCTCGTTCCTCCGTGTCCGGAGCGACCTCGGCGAGTCGTGCGTGAAGCGACCGCCGTTGCGCCGGTGTGACGCGCGCCGAGACTGCCGAGCGGAGGAGGGGGTGCGTGAAGCGGAGGCGCTCCCCGTCAACCTCCAGGATTGTCGCCTCGATCGCATCGGCGAGCCCCACCTGGGCTCTGCGGCCGGCGGCGGCCTCCAAAGACCGCAGCGTCGGCTCGGCCAGCGCGGCGACGACCCGCGCAACCTCGAGCGCCGCGGCGCCGATGCCCTCAAGACGCTCTTGCACGACCTCGTCCAGGCTCGCCGGAATCGGCAGCTCCTCGCCCGGACCCATCCTGCTGCCCCGTCGCTGGAGCGCACTCGCGAGCTCTAGCGCGAAGAAGGGATTCCCGCCCGATGTCTCCCAGATGCGCAGGAGCGTCGGTCGCGGAAGCGCGGCGCCGAGGCGGGTTCGGAGCAACTCGTGGAGCGCGCCCACGCTGAGCGCACCGAGCTCGATCGTCATAAGGCGTTGCTCCGACACGCCGCGGCGCAGCCAGCGCGGCACCTCGTCCCGGACCGTCAGAAACGTGGCGACCGTCTCGTTCTCGAGGCGCGTCAAGGCAAAGCGGAGCATCGCCAGCGACGGCGTGTCGAGCCACTGCACATCGTCGACGGCAACCACGAGCCGCCTCCCCTCGGCGAGCATCCGCAACGTGCTCAGGAAGGCGAGCGCGACCACGCGGTCGTCCGTACGGTCATCGTCGGATTCCGCGAGCGCGAGCGCCGCTTCGAGCGCGCGCCGCTGAGGTCGCGGCAACTGCGGAAGCACGTCAGGAAGGACGCCTCCGATCAAGTCGGCAAGGCCGACGAACGAGAACCCAGCCTCCGCTTCGGCCGCGCGGCAGGAGAGCACGCGATAGCCCCGCTCCTCCGCCGCCTCGAGCGCGGCGAGCCACAAAGCCGTCTTTCCGATCCCGGCCTCGCCGACGATCGCGGCGACCGCAGGCAGCTGGTCAGGCGCATCGAGCAGATCGAGGAGCGGCTCGAGCTCCTCCTCCCTCCCGACGAGGTTGTGAACGCCGACTGCCAAGCCTGTCTCTGCGGTGATTCTATGGACGGGTGGCTCCAGTCTTGGCCGCGGCCGAGCCCCTCTCGAAACACTTCGAGACCGCCGCGCCGCCGTGCCGACTCGACGAACACTTGCGTCCACCGATGCCGCAGGTGTGCCCCTATCGCCGAGGCCATCCCGGCAACAGCAGCACTCGGACTCGCACTCACGGCGTCTGCGGCATGGCGCATGCCCGGAAATGTCTCGAGGCGATCTGCGTTGTCCAGACGGGCGACGCGGTGGGTCAACAAAAGGTCAACAAGGCGGCGCCAGAACACCCAAGAAAACCCGAACCAATTTGGCCCAACGACGTGCCTCGGCCAGCATTCCCGAGCCGACAAAAGATGCCCGGCGTCCACTCTTAATCCCAAGGTCGAAGGTTCGAATCCTTCACGGCCCATCACAGAAGTAGCCGCTCAAAGCGGCTCATCTATCCAAACCGCTCAGGCCGTGCCGAAGGCGACGAGCTCGAGGGTCGAGTCGCGGCCGCGTGGAACGCCCGCCCCGACGAGCAGCATTCGCTCAGCGAGGGCGGGACACGCGTTGATCCGGGCCTGCAGCCGCGCCGTCCACAGCACCCGGCCGTCGCGAACGTCGAGCCCGTACACCGTGCCTCCGTAGGTCGACGTGAACACGACGCCGTCGCCCACCGTCGCGCAGCCGAAGATCGGCTCCGCGAATCGATGAGTCCAGATCCGTCGTCCGTCCCGGACGTCGAGGGCGACCAATTCACCGCGCCCCCGCGCCGGATTCGTCTGTTCCAGCGGCGCAAAGCCGACTGCACTTCCGCGCGAACAGAGATCGACCACCGGTACGAAAACGCGGTCGTCCGCAACGGCCAGCGGCGTCTCGACCCCACCGAGCAGCCCAGGGCAGACGGGCACGAGACGGCGTGGCAGAGGGCCACGGTCGTTGCGGTGCAGCCCAACCTCCGTCTGCCAGAGGCGGCGCTGCGTGCGCGAGTCCCACGCGACAACCAGCCCCGCCTTCCCTGCGCCGATCACGCGGCCGCCGGCGAGCACCGGCGGAAGCTGGAAGTCATGATCGCGGATGTCGTGCGGCGACACTTGGTCGTACCAAAGAAGCCGCCCAGTCGAGCCGTCGAAAACGAGCAGTGAGTCCGTGTAGAGCGCGGGACCGGGAAACGAGCCACCGTTCGGTCGAGCGCGTGTACCGCCCCACGGGATCGGGTTCGCCGTTCCCCAATAGATGCGGCCGTCCGGGTCGACGCTGGGCGGATACCACGCCCCGCCGCCGCCGGCCTCGAGCGGATACCGCCAGGGCAGCTTGATCGTCTCGAAGCGCCAGCGGATCGTTCCCCGGACTGCGTCGAGCGCGTAGAGGGCGCCGCGGGTGCCCGGCGCGTATCCGGTCGTGCTGAGGTAGACAAGTCCGTTCGCGACCGCCGGGGCCGTGTCGACGAAGCTTTCGTGTCTCGAGAGCAGGCGTCGCTGCCATACCAGCCGGCCGGTTCGCAGCGTGAGCGCGAACGCGGTGGTGTCGGTCGCGCCGTAGAGGCGGCCGTCGGCCAACGCCACGCCGTTCGGCCCAGGGTTGCCCGCGTTGAACCGATGCAGCCAGAGGCGCTCTCCCCTCCGCAGGTCGAGCGCCGCCACGTTGCTCTCCATGTCCTGGAGGTACACGACGCCGCCCGAGATGACCGGGGTCGCGGTGAAGACCCCCGACTCGCGTGGCCGGATGGCGAACCGGTGACGCCAGAGTGGTCTCAGCGTCGCGACGTTCGCACGGCTAATCCCGGCGCGCGGCGCCGAGCGTGTCGAGGCGAGGTCGGCGTTGGGGAGCGGCCAATCGGATGCCGGCCGAGTTGACCCACAGCCGAACGCTGCAGCGAGAGCAGCTGTCCCGAGAAAGGCAACGCTGCAAGTCCTCAACGATGAGGGATCGTGCGCGCAATCACTTCTTGGCGAACCGCATTGTGCCCGCCCGCACTTGACCCCGCAAACGTATAACTTCCCATGTCGCGACATCATGGTCGCAGAACTCGAGCATCGGGAGGGCCCATGCGAATAGGCGCAGGGAGGCGCGACCGTCCGCAACCCGGTGGACAACATCAGGTCGAAACACGGATGCAACCTTGGAAGGGGGAACGATGAAACGCCGTGTGGTCTTTACGACCGGAGTTGCGACTGCCGCAGCGCTCGCCGTCGTCGCCGCCGTCTTGGCGTCGTCGGACCAGAGCAGCCAGATCAGTCCAGCGCCGGCATTCAACGCCGACCAGCTCAATACGGCCGGTGAGAACTGGAGCACGACGACCGGAGGACTCAAGGGCCACCGCTACTCGACGCTCACGCAGATCACGAAGTCGAACGTCGGGCGCCTGAAGCTCGCGTGGCACGTCAAGCTCGGCATCCCTGCCAAAGAGGCCAAGGCGTTGAACGAAGAGGCGACCGCGGTCGCTTACAAGGGCACGTTGTACATACCAGACGGGAAGAGCGCCGTTCATGCCCTGGACGGAGCGACGGGCAAGCAGCTCTGGAAGTACGACCCCAAGCTCAAACAACCGGGGCTTGCCAATCGCGGGGTCGCGATCGGTGACGGCCGGGTGTACCTGGGGCGCGGGGACGCCCATATCGTCGCGCTCGACCAGAAGACCGGCAAGCTGCTGTGGAACACACAGCTCGGGATAGCGTCGGCCGGCTACTCGTTTACGTCCACACCGGTCTACTACAACGGCATGGTGATCGAGGGCATGTCGGGCGGCGACGCCGGCGCGCGCTCGTTTGCCGTCGCGCTCGATGCCAAGACGGGCATGGAGCGCTGGCGCTGGTACGTCGCCGCGGGCCCCGGCGAGGTCGGCTCGGGAACTTGGTCGGGCAACGAGTGGCAACACGGCGGTGCGATCTGGATCTATCCGAGCATCGCACCGAAGCTCGGGCTCCTCTACCTCGTCACCGGCAACCCCGTGCCGTGGAACGGACGCGGTCCCGGCGACAACCTCTGGACCGACTCGATCGTCGCGCTGCACGTGCAGAACGGCCAGTTCGCGTGGGGCTTCCAGACGGTGCACCACGACATCTGGGACTACGACGTCACGCAAGCGCCGGTCCTCTTCGACGCCACCATTAAGGGCACCCTTCGGCACGGCGTCGCGGTGCCGAGCAAGACGGGCTGGGTCTACCTCCTCGACCGGATCGACGGCAAGCCGCTGCTCGGGATCCCGGAGAAGAAGGTGCCGCAGTACCCGAGTGGCAGTGCAGAGGCGAAGTACGCGAGCCTCTCTCCGACGCAGCCGTTCCCGGTCGGCGATGCGTTCGCGAGCCAGTGCTCGACCCGGAAAGCTTTCCCGAAGCCGGCGCCGGACGGGAAGCCCTACCGGGTGGGCTGCATCTTCACTCCTTACTCGGTCTCGAAGAAGGGGAACTTCGTCGCCTGGACGCCGGCAGCGGCCGTCGACTGGCCGCCGTCCGCGTACAACCCGCAAACGCACTTCATCTACCTATGCACGAGCCAAGGGCCGGGTCTGGGACTCGGAGCGATCCCGACGAGCCAGCAGCTCCTCTTCCCGGGCGGCGACTGGATCGGCGCGAACTTCGGGGGTGGCACGGCGGTTGCCAGCCGTGGGCGCGTGATCGCGATGGACGTGACCACCAATAAGATCGCCTGGAAAGGCCCTGACTGGCCGGCTCCCTGCTACAGCGGCGTGCTCACGACCGCGGGTGGCCTCGTTTTCGCGGGACAGAGCGAGCAGAAGAAAGGCACCTCGCTCCTTGGCCCGACGAACCCGAGCTCGTCGAAGCTGACGGCGCTCGACGCCGCGACGGGAAAGGTAGCCTGGAGCTCGCCGCACCTCGACGCGGGCGCCAACGCGCCGAGCATGACGTACACCGCGGACGGGAAGCAGTACGTGGCAATCGTCGTCGGCGGGAACAGCCTGTTCGCCTCGAAGACGGGAGACAGTGTCTACGCGTTCGCGTTGCCGTAAGCCGAAAACCAGTTACGCGGGGTACGCTGGCGCAACACCGCCGGCGTACTCCGCGTCGGACAGCGACAGGCGGCCTTGACAGGCACAACATCCATCGATCAAGGGGGTCCTGAAGTGAGAATGCGGTTCATCGTCTTGGCCCTGGCGGCCGTCGCGCTCGGCGCGGGAGTATCGGCCGTCGCTGCGAACGCGCGCGACACCCAAACCAGCGCCGTGCCCGTGAAGATCACGGTCACGATGGGCGAGTACTATTTCAAGTTCACCAAGAAGAGCGTCGCGAAGCCGCCGGGAGCGAGCGTCACCGTCGTCTTCACCGTCATCAACAAGGGTGCGATCGCGCACGATTTCGCGTTCGGCAGCCTGGGAAAGAAAACGGCACGGCTGAACGAGGTGACGGACAGCCCGGATGTCGGGCCGTCCGTCACCATCCTCAGTAGATCGTGATGTAGCCCTTCGGGCCCACTTGCTTGCCGCGGAAGAGCTTCAGGTACGCGAAGCGGCCTCGATAGTTCCAGTTGATGACGAGCGAGTCCCTGCCGCCGGGCCGCATGGGCGAGCTCTGGGTCGCCCAGATCCGGAAGACGTAGCGGCGCGTTCCCCGGTTCGTGACCGCGTAGCGGATGTAGGCGCCTCGTGGCAGCCTGGTCAACGAGAAGTCCGATTTGTGGCTGAGTCGGATCTTCGTGTCGGTCAACGTGACGTTGACGTCGTACAGGATCCCAGGCGTCGTCGTCCCGCGCGCTCCATGGCTCGAGGCCGTCGCGCCGACCACGATCAGCGCGGCCGTGACGGCCGGCAACCGCACCCGTGTCAACGTGACCCCTATCACGTTGAGAGGCTAGCAAGCTAGCTTGCTCCAACTCACCGCGAGTTCAGGGGATGTATTTGGCGCTCTCGAGGTTGTACTGGGCCGGCGGCAGGTCGGTCTTGAGCTCGCGTTTGACGAAGCCTTGCCCGCTGGGCCTGACAAGCCAGAAACGAGCCTTCAGTTCGGTACCGACGAGCACCTGGCCGGCGTAACGCGCGAGCTGCGGAGCACGGGCCAGGTAGACGTCTTTCGTGTTCGTGTCGGCGACGTAGAAGCCCGATGCCGCAGCGGAGCTGCTGCTGGGGCGGGCGAGCACGGCAATCGGATTCGGTCCGTCCGGCAGCCGCGCAATTGTCCGCGTCCGCCCGCGCGGATCGATCGCGACGATCTTGCCGCCGCTCGAGCCCGCGTCGACGGTGAGCAGCGCCCACCCCGCAATCGAGCCGAAGCCTGCAGGCGCGATCGCGACTTGGTCGGCACCACTCGGTCCTGAATAGGCGCCCACTCGGCGGACCTTCGCGCTGGCGTCGATCGTGTACACAGTGCCGCCCGCGGGCTGGTTATCTCCGGACCGTCCGGTTGCCGCCACCAGCCGGTGACCGAAGCGGCCGACGGTATCGAAGGCAAGCATGCCGTCGGAAGTCCGGCGCGTCGGAAGCGACGCGAAGAGCCGCACCGTCTTCCCGTCAGGGCTGATGCGGTAGATGCGGTTGTCGGGGATGTGGCAGTAGATCTGCCCTCGGGGAAACCCGTGGCCGCCCGGCGAGACGACGCAACGCGTCTCCTCGGTCATCTTCGGTAGGGCGGCAAATGGATGCGGCGGTCCGCCTTTCGCGTCGCCGGCGAAGATCGCGTTCGTCGTGTTCTCCACGTAGAGGAACTGCTTCCCCGTCCAGACGACGTCCGTCAGCCTGATCCCGGTGCGAGCGAAGACCTCGAAATGCAACACAGGCGAAGGCGCGGCCGCGGCCGAGGCGGGGATCGAGACCACAAGTGCCGCGAGCACGAATAGTCCGACACAAGACTTCATGGATGTCGCGAAAGTAGCGAAAGCGGACAGCCTGTGACTAGAGAAACTCGGCTCGGCCGGGACGGACGGTGATCGCGCCGCTCAAGCCTCGTCGCAAACACTGTTGTCTTGCCCGGCAACTTCGGTCAACAAAAGGTCAGCAACTCGGCGCATGTGCGTCAGCTTAAGTGCGCGGATAAGCGGGAGGGGCTCGCCATGCGATGTGAACGAACACGGCGACTAAGCTGACCGACGATGCTCGCGGTCGTCGGCGGACTCGGTGCAGCGTTCGCCTGGGCGACCACCGTGATGTGCGCTGCGCGCGCGACAAGGCTGATCGGAGTCCTCTCAGTGCTGGCCTGGGTGATGCTTACCGGCCTGGCTGTGACGCTTCCCTGGGCCGCGAGTCAGGGCGTGCCCGATCTCGATGCATCCGCGACGTTTTGGCTGACCGTCGCCGGCGCCGGCAATTGCGCAGGACTCGTGCTCGTGTACTCGGGACTCAGGATCGGCAAGGTCGGAGTCGTCGCGCCGATCGTCTCGACCGAGGGAGCAATCGCCGCCCTCATCGCGGTTCTGGCAGGAGAAAGTCTCGCCCCGGGGGCCGGTGCTGCCCTGGTGGTCGTCGCGACAGGGATCGTGCTGGTAGGGATGAGTCAGGACTCCTCGGGCTCACGTGCCCATGCTCACGACGTACGGGCCGCCTTCTTCGCAGGCGCTGCCGCGCTGTCGTTTGGGGCCAGCTTGTATGCGACGGGGCACGTCGCCACGGACGTACCTGTCAGCTGGGCGATTCTTCCGCCGCGTGTAATCGGCGTCCTTGCGATCGCGGTGCCGCTGGCGCTGACTGCGCGACTGAAGCTCACGCGCAGCGCGCTGCCGCTGGTGCTCGTGGCCGGCGTAGCAGAGGTCGGGGGGTTTGCGTCGTTTGCGCTTGGCGCGCGACACGGAATCGCCGTCAGCGCTGTGCTCGCCTCCGAGTTCGGCGCCGTCGCAGCCCTTGCCGCCTTCGTGCTGTTCCGCGAACGGGTGGTCCGGCTGCAGGTGGTCGGTATCGCGGCGATCGCGGCTGGTGTCGCGGTCCTTAGCGCGCTTCAGGCGTAACTCAAGCTCAGGCGGTGCTCGATTCAGCCCAGATGTTGATGTTGCTGTCCGTTGCGAAGCGGTCGATCTCCGCAAGCTCGTCGTCGGTGAAGTCGAGGCGATCGAGTGCTGCGACGTTGCTCTCGAGCTGCGCGACGCTGCTCGCCCCGATGAGCGCGGCGGTCACCCGCTGATCGCGGAGCGCCCAGGCGAGGGCCATCTGCTCCAGCGACTGGCCGCGCCGTGCGGCGATTTCGTTCAGCGCTCGGATCTTGGCGAGGGCCTGCTCCGTGATGAGCTCGGGCTCGATCGAACGGTTCAGCATCGAGGGCGGCGACTATGCCGTTGTCGCCACGCACCAGGCGAGCACGTCCGCGAACCGTCGCTCAGCGAGCGAGCCGAAGAGAGGGTCCCCGGTCAGCTTCGCGCGGCTCGTTGCCGGGCTCGTGATGCCGGCGAGGAATCTCGCCTGCTGTCTCGGCGTGCCGAGCGCGTCGGGTTCGTTGGCGCGCAGCGCCGTGAGCGCGTCGGCGTCGGCGATCTTCTCGATCGGCGGCTCCGTTTCGGGCTGGGGAAGTTGCTGGGTGCGCCCGGTCAGGCAATGGCTGCAGTGGCCGCAGGGCTCGGTGCGAGTCTCGCCGAAGTAGCCGACGAGGGCGCACACCTGGCAGCCGTCATGGGTGACGAGCGCGAGGACGTTCTCGATCCGGGCGGTCTCCGCGCGCTCCCGGCGCGCGAAGCGTTCGAGCAAGCCATCGACAAGCTCGGCCGCCGAGTCCGGGAGCGCAAGGAGCGTGTAGCGCTGGCGCAACTCGGCGGGTTGCAGCTCGGCCAGGCCCTGCTGGTCGAGATATTCGAGCGCGGCCACGATCCGGCTGCGTTCCTCACCCAGCTTCGCCGCCGCATCGTCGGGGGCAAGCGTCGTCCAGGTCCGGCCCGTCTTGCCCGTCGCGACCAGGCGGCGGAGGAAGCCGGCGCGGGCCTCGTCGAAGCGGCCGACGACGTCCTCCAGCGACGCCTCCCCGAGCGGACGCAGCCGGTAGCCCGCGTAGAACGGCGTGCCCTGCCTGAGCACGCCGTCGAGCTCGAGGTAAGTAAGGACCGTCTTGAGAACCAGCGGGCGCACGTCGTGGCGAACGGAGAGCTCGTACTCCGAGACTGCGAACTCCGCTCCGATTGGGTGCTCGAGCACGTTCGCGAGCAGGCCCGCGAGCGCCTCGCACGTCGGCGTATCGCCGTAAGCGAAGTTCTCCAGCGTCGGAACGTCGTCCGGGCACGCGAACAGCTCGCAGATGCTCTCCTCGCCGTCGCGACCGGCGCGCCCTATTTCCTGCGAGTACGACTCGAGGCTCTTCGGCAGGTTGTAGTGGTAGACGTAGCGGACGTCGGCCTTGTCGATCCCCATCCCGAACGCGATCGTCGCGACGACGATCGCCTGCGGCGAACCCGCCCACCACTCCTGCACCGCGACCCGATCCGCCGCGCTCATCCCGGCGTGATACGGACGGGCCGGCAGACCCGCGCCGGCAAGAAGCTCGGCGATCCGCAACGACGTCCGCTGCAGCGTCACGTAGACGATCGTCGATCCGGAGGGACGCTCGCGCAGCCGCTCCACCAATCTCGCGTCTCGCTCGGCTGCTGTGACCGGTGTCGTCAGCAGCATCAGGTTCCGCCGGTAGAAGCCGGTGACGACCGCATCCGCTTCCTCGATCCCGAAGCCCGCCCGGATGTCCGCGACGACGGCCGGGGTCGCAGTCGCGGTCAGCGCCAGCACGCGATCGGCGGCGAGCTCGCGAGCACGCTCGGCCAGCTTCAAGTAGTCAGGTCGGAAGTTATGGCCCCACTCAGAGATGCAATGCGCCTCGTCGACAGCAAAAAGCGAGATACGCGAACGCGCAAGCTGAGCGAGGAAACGCTCGTTGTTGAAGCGCTCCGGCGCGACGTAGAGAAGCTTCAGGGAGCCGGCGCGCAGCCGATCGAAGATCTCACGCTGCTCAGCGGCGTCGAGGCTCGAATCGAGCCGCGCGGCGTCGATCCCGTTTCGCCGCAAGAAATCGATCTGATCCTTCATCAGCGCGATCAGCGGCGAGACGACGATCGTCATCCCTTCGAGGAGCAGTGCCGGCAACTGGTAGCAGAGGCTCTTGCCCGCTCCCGTCGGAAACACGGCGAGCGCCGACCTGCCCGCGAGGAGCGCGTCGACGACCCGTTCCTGTCCGGGACGAAAGGCGTCGAAGCCGAACCTCGCAGCGAGCACCTCGTGCGGACGCTGAGCAGACGCTGAGTGGTGGGACATCTCGGGCAGGCTAACCGCGCTCGACGGCGGGACCGTTGATCGGGAGCTTGCGTGCCAGCCAATCGAAGGCGTCGCGGTACGCCGCGCTGTCGAGTGCGTGCGGTGCGTTGTACCAACGCACTGTCGTCCCATTTGGCGCGGCTCGGACGATGTTCAGCAGCGCGCGACGCGGAACCGTCTGGTCTTTTGACCCATCCTCGAGCAGGACGCTCCCGGGGCGGGCCATCGCGATGTAGCGGATGGGATCGATGCTGCCGAGAGCCAGCCGCACCGCGCGGCGCAGATTCGGGGGAGCATTCGCGACGTACGCGGCGATCGGGGCGGCACCGGCAGAGAGGAGAACGAGTGCCTTGACACGCGGCTCCGAAGCGGCCACCAACGTGCCGGTCCTCGCGCCGGCGCTCCAGCCGAGATAGCCGATGCGCCTTGGGTCGACCTGCGGCAGCGACCGGAGCAGGTCAACCGCCCGACGGACGGCGACGACGTCGCGGACCTGCGCTGCCTGAATCTGCTTCAGCACCGCGGCTGCGCCTCCTCCAGCGCGTGCAAGCAGGAACGTCGACGGCTCGCTGATCGTCAGCGTGACGACGTTACGACCCGCCAACCAGCGGGCTCGTTCCAGCAGCTCGCCGCGGTCGCCGCCGGTCCCGTGCACGAAGACGACCGCGGGACGCCGCACCCGGCTCGGCGGCAGAAGCAGGTAGCCCTCGATCCGCTGGCGTTCGCTGCGGAACGAGACGTCGTCGACGGCGATCGGGTCTGTGCGACGGTTGATGCGGCCGCGATTGACGTATTGGAGCGGCAGCGCCGCGTCGTAACCGAAGGTGAGACGCGGACTGCCGTCCGACCGCGACGGGTGCGGTGCTGCCGAGGAACCACAGCCCCCGAGCAGCGCGCAAAGCATGCCGCACGCGGAAAGACGGCTGGCCATCGCCACGTGTGCCACAGGGTCATCGTCGCTGAAACGCTCTCGCGCGGCATCCTTCACGGCCAGCTTCGACGTTGCGCAGCGTCTTGCCCACCACCATGGTTCCCCTGCGGCGAAACCGCGACTTCGTGGTGTTGCAGCTCGGGCAGTTCCTGTCAGCCGCCGGCACTCAGTCGACGACGATCGCGTATCCGCTGCTCGTGCTCGCGCAGTCGCATTCGCCGGCGCAGGCAGGGCTGGTGACATTTGCGCGGCTCACGCCCTTCGCGCTCTTCGGCCTGCTCGCCGGCGTCGCAGCAGACCGCTGGAACCGCATGCGCCTGATGATCGCGGCGGATGTGCTGCGCGCGCTGGCGCTCGGAAGCCTGGCCGCGATCGTCGGCTTCGGGCACCCAGCCGTCTGGCAGATCCTCGTCGTCGCGTTCGTCGAGGGCACGGGATCGTCGTTCTTCGGCCCGGCGGCAACCGGCGCCCTGCGCGCAGTCGTTCCCCGGCGCCAGCTGCCTGCCGCGGTGGGCGCACAGGAGGCTCGGAGTGCGACGGTGCGGCTCGCGGGACCGCCGGTCGGCGGCGCCCTCTTCGGTCTCGGCCGGTGGGTGCCTTTCCTCGCCGACGCGGTGTCCTACGTCTGCTCCACGGTTGCGCTGCTCGCGATGCGGACCCCGTTCCAGGAGACGCGCGAAGCGGACCGGTCGCCGCTCCGCGCGCAGATCGCCGAGGGCGCCCGCTTCCTCTGGGGCCAGCCGTTCCTTCGCACGTGCGCCTTCCTGTACGGGCTCGGGAACTTCCTCGTTCCCGGCATGCTGCTGATTCTCATCGTCGTCGGCAGGCGCCAGGGACTCTCGGGCGGCGAGATCGGGGCGCTGATTGCCGTCTTCGGCGCGGGGACGCTCGTCGGCTCGCTCGCATCGCCGTTCTTCCGGCGGGTCCTGTCGATCCGCGCGATCCTGCTGATGGAGCTTTGGACGTGGGTCGGGAGCTGGCTGTTTCTCATCTGGCCGAACGCGTACGTGCTCGTGGCCGCCCTGGTGCCCTTTGGGATCGCCGCGCCGGTGACGGATTCGGTCGTGGTCGGCTACCGGGTGGCGCTGACCCCGGACCGGCTGCTCGGACGCGTCGAGAGCGTCAGGAGCAACATCTCGCTGCTGATCGCCCCGCTCGGCCCGCTCGCGGCGGGTCTCCTGCTCGGCAGCGTCTCACCGCGCACGACCGTGGCCGTCTTCGCCGCCTTCGGCCTGATCCTCGCGCTCTGGGGCACGCTCAGTCCAGCGATCCGGAAGGCGCCCAGTCTCGGCGAGCTCCCCACGGCGTCTCCTGCAGGCGCTTCCTGACGGCCGTCGACGACAGGACCCGCGTCGAGGGAAATCAGCGGAACGGTCAGTAGATTCGAGTGCTTCCCCATGCCATCGTTTCGCGCATGAAGGGGGATCGGGACACCGAGAACGCGAGCGGCCGGAGCTCTCAGTCCGTCGCGCCGCTTCTCTGCGCCGAGTGCGGCACGGTGAGCGGCTCCTATGCCTGGGGCTGGCGGGGCTACCGGACGGATGATCTGGAGCAGGGTGAGCTGCCGGAGCTCGCGTTCTACTGTTCGGTCTGCGCCGAGCGCGAGTTCGGCACGTAGACCGGCCACGGCCCCGGGCGCAGCCTAGGCTGCCCTCGTGAAGGTCCTCTCGGTGGTCGGAAACCGGCCACAGTTCATCAAGTCCGCCCCGCTTTCACTCGCGCTCCGCGCCGCAGGCCTCGAGGAGACCGTCCTCCACACGGGGCAGCACTACGACCGGGAGCTTTCGCAGGTCTTCTTCGACGAGCTCGGACTGGCGGAGCCGGCCTACCGCCTCGACCTCCACTCGGCCGATCCCGACGCGATGCAGCCGGGAATCGTCGCCGCCCTGGATCGCGAGCACCCCGACTGGGCGCTCGTCTATGGCGACACGAACTCGACGCTCGCCGGCACGCGCGCGGCATTTTCGGCCGGTGTCCCGGTCGCCCACGTCGAAGCCGGCCTCCGCAGCGGCGACCTGTCGATGCCGGAGGAGCGAAACCGCATCGCGGTGGACAGCCTCGCCCGGCTGTTGCTCGCGCCCGACGAACGATCGCGCACGACGCTCGAGGGCGAGGGCGTCGGCGGCCGGATCGAGGTCGTGGGCGACGTCATGCGCGACGCGCTCGACCTCTTCGCTCCGATCGCACGCGCGCGCTCGACGGTGCTTCAGGGCTTCGGCGTCGAGCCGCAGCACTACCTCGTGTGCACGATCCACCGACAATCGAACGTCCAGCACGACCGCCTGCGGCGGATCGTCGCGGGACTGAATCGGCTGGACGAGCCGATCGTGTTCCCGGCACACCCGCGCACTGCTTCAGTGGTGTCAGGTCTCGGACCGCACGTGCAACTCGTCGCCCCGCTCGGGTACCTCGACCTCTCCGCGCTCGCGGCACAGGCCCGCGTGATCCTCACCGACTCCGGCGGGCTGCAGAAGGAGGCGTACTGGTACGGCGTTCCGTGCGTGACGCTCCGACCGTCGACGGAGTGGATCGACACGGTGGAGGTCGGCGCCAA
>WNGF01004806.1_pt1 | contig 19513 bp, 13 predicted proteins | sample 5400641 | NCBI WGS metagenome assembly WNGF01 (sample SAMN13153371, study PRJNA577476) | soil metagenome | isolation source: 80 cm soil or saprolite under grassland replicate 2 | place: USA:California | collected 2016-06-15
CATCAATAAAAATTTTTACACCCTGTTTTCCTTTGAGTGTAATGTTACCATCATTATCAACAGTAACTCCCGGAGACTTTTCCAGCACCTCCAAAGCTGATAAACCTGTATTGGTTGGTGAAGCATCTACATTTACAATTGTTTTATCAATCTTTGTTTCCACAAGCGGTCTCGTTGCAGAAACATTTACATTATTCAATGATTGTGCTGCAGCAGTGAGTAAAATTTCACCTGCATTTACAGTTGCTTTGTCTGCTGTAACAGCGAATGGTTTGCCCGTTAATTTATTATAGCCAATTGCATCTACCTTCAGCAGGTAATTATCGTTCTTAATTTTTTCAAATTCAAACAAACCTGTTTTATCGGTAACTGCAATTTTCACGATGGATGTATCTTTCGCTTTCAATAGTGTAACTGTAGCTGCTTCAATTGCTTTATTCTCTGCTGATTTAATGAATCCTGATATTTTAGCAGTTTGCTGAGCATAGGCAGCCGCACAAAAAAACAATGCTATACAAGCAATAATTAAGTTGTAGATTTTTTTCATAAAGCGGCCAGGTTTTAGTGATTGTACGTGTTTTTTCGTAGACGCTAAATTGCGTATCTGTTGTAAAGCAGAAATGCAAAAAATGGATAAACGGAATTTAAAAAATTTTACCGGAAACCATTTGTCACTTATAAATGATAAACGGAAAATAAATAATGATGAATGAATTTTTTATGAGCCAGAAGCCTGTTGCACTATTAAGCTTTAGTTGCGTCGCACACTTGTAGGTTCTGTAATTCTATTCAACATTATTCTCCGTTGTAATCATTGTCTACAACGTTCATAATTTATAAATTTTACTTTTAATTTCGTCATTCATTCATGCTGGTCAATCATTACAACGATTGCAATAATTAATATGTAGCCTCATTTATTCGCAGTAATTTTAGCCATCATCGCTCAACGATGATAAAAAGATCCAAACTAAATGCTTCGCCTTTCATTTTATTTTCTGCTATTCATTTTTCCATTCAGCATATTTGCTCAGCAGGAGAATTATATTTTCCATCATCTTACTTCTAAAGATGGTTTGGCCTCTGATTATATCCAGTCTATATTTCAAGACTCAAAAGGCTTTTATTGGATAGGAACAACTTCAGGTCTTCAAAAATTTGACGGTTATACTTTCTCAAAGCCTTTGACTATTGACAACGTTTTGTTGCCTTCTTCTACAGTTACAGAAACTAAAGGTGGTACATTATGGATATCTAATGAAAATTCTTTGTTCCGATACAATCAGGCTACAGGACATTTTATACGTATAATGTCAGAGAGAAATAAGTCGAAAATGTATTTAAGAATAATTGAGGATAGTTTAGGAAATATATGGTTGCTTAATGACTTGGTTCTTTATAAATATGATACCACTAGCGGAAAATTAATTACCTGGATGAAGATGCCTTCAGCCAACCCGGTAACAAGTTTTGGTGGCATCGCCTTTGATAAAAAAACAGATGTCATCTGGGTTCAGAAGGGAAGTTTGCTTTACAAAATTTTTCCTTTTAAAAAGAAAATCATCAGGCTTAAAACAATTCCCTACGGGGCTGCAAACATATGGATGGATGACAGCACTTATTTATGGATGAGCTTTTGGACGCAGTATTTATGCAGGTACAATACAATTACGGAAAAAAAAGATTGGTATAAAATGCCCTTTAAGATTACGGGTCGCCGGAATACTAATTACGCTCTTGCATCCTGCTTTGCAAGAGATGAGACAGGAAAATTATGGATAGGCTCTATTTATGGCGGGCTTTGGTATTTTGATGAATCTTTAAATAAAGTGTTGCAATTAAGAACTGACAATTTAAAACCCGAATCTTTTCATTATAATGAATCGGTCTATTTGATTTTTATTGATAAAACGAGCAATATTTGGGTCGGTTCAGATAGAGGTATCAATGTATTCAATCCTTCTTCTCAGCAATTTCATACGATCTACAATGCAGATTTACCCACGAAGGGCATTCCTTCTTCTATTATTCAAAAACCCTTCGAAACAAGTACCGGTGATATTTTGATAGGCACTGATTATGGCGGCTGGCTTCTTTACGATAATAACTTTCATTTGAAACAAAATTTTACTGTTATTCTTACTGCTAATTCTTCAAATACAGATAAAATAAAAACATCTGTTATCTGCTTTGCAGAGGACAAAAAAGGTAAAATATGGATGGGGCATTTGGGTGGGCTAATTGAAGTGTACAATCCAAAAACAGGTTCTATAAAATATAGAATAGTTCCGGAATTTAAAAAGTCTAAAATCTGCAGCATTCAACGTGATGGGGCGGGGAACATGTGGTTTGCTCTCGGGGCAGCCAGTAACAATTTAGCTAAGTGGGATAATGGGACAAAGCAATATAAGGTTTATAACGATAGCCTTCTTATGAACAGAGGGCAGCAGGAGAGTGCAATCACGATCACAAGGCAGGGAGCCATTTGGGTACATACATTTGGCAACGGAATTTATCGCTTTGACCCTATTAAGGAAAAGATTGCAGAAATATATCGGGAAGAGCAACCACCCTGTAACATTCCTAATATGGTGACGAGCATCGCTCCCTTGAATGATTCAATTATAGGAGTGGCATCATGGACAGAGGGTTTTTTTCTCTTCAATAGCTTTCAAAGAACAACTGTCCCTCTAAGTACTAATGAAGGCCTGCCTTCAAATATTGCCAAAGCAATCGCATTAGATAGCCGCAATAGATTTTGGCTGGCAATGTTAAGTCATTTAATGCTGATGGATCCGCACACAAAAAAGATAGTTTCTTTTGATGAAGAAGAAGGCGTACTGAATAAAAGTTTTATCGACGCCAACGGATTTACAAAGCTCCATGATGGCAGGCTGTTTATTGTATCCAATACCGGGTTACTTTATTTTCATCCCGACAGTATTAAAACACAATCACCCCCACCTGATGTAATTCTTACAGGGTTAAAGGTTTACGGCAACCCTGTCTTGTTGGATTCTGTTTTAACAGCGGGCAATAAACTTAATCTTTCGCATGATCAAAATTTCCTGACAATTGACTATGTGTCCATCTCCTACGTTAACAGAAATACCACTCAATATTTTTACCAGTTGAAAGGGGTTGATAAAAGTTGGGTAAATGCGGGTACGCAACGCTTTGCGAGCTATACCAATTTAAGTCCAGGTCATTACGTGTTTAAAGTGAAATGTGAGAACAGGGATGGTATTCCTTCAAAAAAAATTACACAGTTAAGCATTTATATTAGTCCCCCCTGGTGGCTTACATGGTGGGCTTATATACTGTATGCATTGCTGATAGTTAGCGTGGTATATTCTTTATATCGTAACAATATTCGTCAATTAAAAAACAAACAAGCCGCTCAGATCAAAGCGATGGTAGCCACACAAGAAGAAGAACGTAAACGCATTTCAAGAGACTTGCATGATGATGTAGGCACAAAGCTTTCTGCATTAAAATTGTTTTTATCTTCCTTGCATGAAAAAGCATCTGAAACAAAGAATGAAGAAATAAAATCACTAACGAAAAGCTCTGAACAATTTATAAAAGAAGCGATGCAGGATGTGCGTCAATTGTTGTTGAATTTAAGTCCCACTGTACTTGAAGAATTTGGATACACTACAGCAGTGGAAGGATTGGTAAACAAAATAAATGAAACAAAACAAATTCATTTTAGTCTCATTGTCTTTGGCATGAAACAGCGATTACAAAAAGATTATGAGTTAGCGTTGTACCGTATCACACAGGAACTAATCAATAATGTATTGAAACATGCAGAAGCAAAACATGTTTCATTGCAGATAGGACAACGCGATGAAAAAATAATTTTAATGATGGAAGATGACGGAAAGGGCTTTGATATAAATGCACACAAAGATGGATATGGATTAAATAATTTAGATGCACGTGCTAAACTCATGAATGGAACTATAACCATTGATTCGCAACCAGGCAAAGGAACGAGTGTGTTAATTGAGGTGCCTTATGATTTTACGTAGAAATACGCATAAAAGAACAAGTATTTTCTACCTTGACTTTAATTTTTCAGTAAAGTATTTTTATGAAGATAATTCCCTGTGTTATGAACATTCCTTGCTTTACTTACTTATAGTCTCACAATCCTTAAATATGATAACAGCTTCTGAAATTGCTCCCTCACCTGTGTTAGCTCCATTTGTTCGTTGCTATTGTTATCGTGAATTTGATACCAATGGCTTTGATCTTATAAAACCCTGGCATGCTTCACATGAAATATCCATGCCTTTTTTCTTTAAAGCGAAACCTGTTCAATTAATTGATCCTGCTACGGGACAAATTTTACAAAGAGGCGGTTATGGAGGAGTTACTGGATTAGCAACACAATACAATGGGGAAATGACCTTTAATGGCTGTTACTCTTTTTTTGAAATACTTTTCAAGCCAAATGGTTTTAATAAAATATTCAGGCTTCCTTCCAGCGAAATCACTAACCAGATTATTCACGGTGATGATATCTTTGATACGCGAATTAAAATTTTTTATGAACAATTATGCATGGCTAATGATTTAAAAGAAATGGCATCTCTCGCCGATACATATCTTTTATACTATTTTAAAAAACAAAAATCAATTCATCATAAAGATGCGATCACCAATATTTCAAATTTAATACTCAAAAATGCAGGCTTTATAAACATTGATAAGCTTGCTTATGATGCCAATATGAGTATAAGAAATTTTGAACGTCATTTTATTGAACAGGTCGGCATCTCTCCTAAGTTGTACTGCTGTATTACACGTTTTAGTCATGCCCTTTCACTTAAATTGATGAACCCTGAAAAGGACTGGACATCTATCGCATTTGAATGTGGTTATTTTGACCAGATGCACCTGATTAAAGACTTCAAAAAATTTGCAGGAAGCAGTCCTTCAATCTTTCTCAGACAAACACCACTAACTGATGAAAATTATACAAGCAGGGTAGATGTATGATAAAAGCGGCGCATTCAAATTGTCGTTTAGTATTTTATTTTTTGGTCTCTTCGGGAAAGTAAGAATCAACATTACAAAAAATTTTTATCCCCCTTTAGGGGATAGGGGCAAAAGTTGTCGCGTTTTTACTATTTTTCGCCCTCTCTGTAAATTAATTTTACATGCTTACAATACAATAGATCATGGTAAGCTATAATTTACCTATAAATTTTTTAATTGCAGACGATCATCAACTCATCACTGACGGGCTTTCTAAAATATTGGAAGCTGAAAAAATGATCGGCGAAATTCACACTGCCATTAACGGGCGTGAAGCAGTGAATAAAGTATTGACGCATGATATTGATTGCGCCATCATGGATATTAATATGCCGGTATTAAATGGATTGGAAGCAACCAAACTTATTAAAAAAGAAAAGGCGCACATTAAAGTAATCGTTGTAAGCATGATGTGCGATGCATCCATTGTAAGTAAAATGATGAAAGCAGGAGCGGATGCATTTATAAATAAAGATACCGGCAAGAATGAATTGTTGAAAGCAATAGATAAAGTGATGTGTGATGAAAAATATATCAGCCCTGAAATTTCCTGCAACTTATTTACTCACCTCACAGACCGCACCTTGAATACTCCTGATAATGAAAAACATCTTACCACAAGAGAGATCGAGATCATCCGTTATATAGCAGAGGGACTTACCAATAATGAAATAGCCGATAAGCTTTTTCTCAGCCCCGTTACAGTAGATACCCACAGAAAAAATATGCTCGCCAAACTGCATTTAAAAAACACTGCTACTTTGGTAAAGTATGCTGCAGAGCACAAGCTGCTCTAATAACGTATTTCTACCTGCGTACTTCTACCTGTTATTTTTTCTCTCTACACCAAAAAGGGTATATGAAAAATACACTGAAAGGTGTATTGTGGCACGTGTTTATGTTTTTAATCTTTGTATCGCAACTCTTTTAAGTAAAATATTTTTTTGAGTTTCTAATAAACTGTATAACCAAGAAATAATTAATCGCAAAGAAACATTCTAATCATGGCTGACACAATAATTAAATCCGACGTATTTAAGTTTGTGGCATTAAGACCACCTGTTTCAATTGAAAAGAAAAATCAGGAAACAAACTTTATTGCTGATAATAGGGTTACTGAACAAACACCTGTTGCCCGGCTTGCAAGTACTTTTAACCAGGAGAATAGTCCTAATATCCCTGATCGAGTGAAAGAGTTTATTCATCAACACCAATTTTCCTTAGAGAATTTAGTAAATCCGCTAGGAACAACTTTGTCAAAAATTGACGAGTTTGTAAAAAGTGTTAGTAATAACTTCTCAAATAACGCTCTTAAAGCAGGAATTGAAAATATACTTGATAAAGAAGTATCTGAATTTTTAGCAGATGATTCCACAAAAAGAGTGCTCGATGGGATTTGGGACAGATACTATGCCTTTTTTCTTCTTAACAGAACTGAACCCCAAAACCTTGAAAATCTTACCCAAAATTTAAGAACATTTCATTTGCTAGATAAAATTTCAAAAGATGAAATTAAAGACAAAGAAACACTCAATAAAATAACAACCGCAGCTCCTCAAATTCCTAAATTTTTCACTGATTTACCTAAACCATTTCAAAAATCAACACCTGTACATAAAGAACAACCATCTGAAGAGACGATAGAAAAGTATAAAGAATTATGGAACACTTTAGTAGATACTCAAAGAGCAATTAATGAGGTAAAAACAATTAAGTTTGAAAATAAAATTTCTTCCGTAACAAAAGAAGTCTCAGTTCCTGATAAATGTTCAGGTAAAGAAGTAAAAACTAATCTGGCATCAATCAAAACCGAATTAGTTGTAAACAGTCATAGTTTTGACCAATTACATTCGGGCACGAAGTCGCTGTTGCACAGTTTAAATATATCGGAGAATAACCTGCACATACCATCAACACTCTCGCAATTACATGACAAGCTCGAACAAATTAATCTCACTATTTCAAATATTAAGGACCCCCATTTCCTCAGTTTAATACCAGAGAATGCAAAAAATATTCCCGGAATGTTATCAATAGTACCGCATTACCCTGTACAATATGATAGCGTCAGTTTGGATATAAATCCTCCGATCCCTTTTCGTCAACCAATCAATTTGAGAAAATCAATTAGACCATTGGGTATTGGAGATCTAAAGGTTGTAAAACAAAAATTAAAAAAATATGTAGCAGGTGAAGTTTCTCATATTGAAAACATTCTTAAAGGTGAATCTAAAAATAGAAAGCATAGGATATTAGACCGAACTGAGGATATTTTTACTATCTCAACTGAAACCAACGAAGAAACAACAAAAGACACCCAAACTACTGAAAGATTTGAACTCAAGAAGGAAAGTGAGAAGACAGTACAGGAACAAATGAGCATTCAGGCAGGTGTTACTGTTTCAGGGTCTTATGGAACCGTAACTTTTGGTGCTCATGGCGATTTTGCTTATAGCACTTCAACTGTAGAATCAAATAAAAATTCTTCAAACTTTGCCAGGGAAGTTGTAGACAAGTCTGTCTCAAAAATTCAAAAGAAAACCGCCGAAGAAAGAACAACTAAAAAACTTCATGAAGTTGAAGAGATAAATGAACATGGTTTTAATAATGTAGGAGGTACTGACCATATCTCTGGTATTTATAGATGGGTAGATAAGTATTATGAAGCTCAAATTTATAACTATGGTAAAAGAATGATGTTTGAATTTATAATTCCTGAACCTGCAGCTTTTTTTGAATACGCTCAAACTCATAAACCTAAAAAAAATATAGTACCACCTACACCATTCGCATTAACTAATCCTAATCAAATTGACGAAAAGAATTATATAGATTATATTAGGGATTATAACGTTCAGGGAGTTACACCACCACCAATCCTTTATAAAACTGTTTCAATCGCTATTGTTAAAGATGAGATGCCACTTGAGTATCCAAAAGCACATGTTACTACAAATAAAGAATTAATAATTCCTGTTGGTTATAAGTCAACATTTGGAGTTTGGTTTGACTGTTCGGCATATTATGCTAATTCTCCACATTTAGAAGTAATAATAGGAAATAAATTTTTTCGTTTGCTACAAGATGACTATGCAGTCAAATCTGTAGAACCTCAACAAAACTGGCTAACTATTCCATTTCATCCCTTTTATGAAGGAAGTTCCATTCAAGTTTCGATTAACAGTTATGATATTATTTCTTACACCTTAAATGCATACATTACCGTTGAAAGAACACCAGAAGCTCTTATGTTGTGGAAAATACAAGTTTTTGAGAAAATAATGAATGCATACAAAGCGATGCAGATAGAATATGAACAAAAACTAGCTGCTCAGGAAACAGAACAAGGAATTGCAATTCATGGTCAAAACCCACAAATCAACCGCGAAATTGAAAAAACGGAACTCAAAAAACATTGCATTAAGATGCTAATGGATACTAATCTCTATGGTTCATTTGATGCTATGAAGGACTTATATCCTGGTTTGGTTCCTCCGGAATTTGATATTTTTGATGCCTTCCAAGAAGGCAGGATTATTCAATTTTTTGAACAAGCATTTGAATGGGAGAATATTACTTATTTATTCTATCCATACTTTTGGGCTAGGAAAGAAGAGCAGTGGATTAATAAAAGCACAACCTACGATACCGACCCTCTGTTTACTAAATTTTTACAGGCAGGTTCTGCAAGAGTTGTTATTCCGGTTCATCCAGCTTACAACAATTCAATCTTATATTATTTACAAACAGGTCTTGTTTGGAATGGTGGCGAAGTTCCAGGTATTAAGGATCTACTTTTTATTTCAATCGCTGATGAATTGAAAAATCAAACCGATGATTTAGCAAATGCAACACCAGAAGGTGAACCATGGGAAGTAATTTTACCTACAACATTGGTTTATTTGCAAAAGGATTCTGATTTGCCAACGTTTTAGGCTGAATTTTAGATAATATAATTTTATGTTGGAGCCGCGTGATAAAAAGTCAGTTCGAATATATGAATTATACCCCGTGGATCAATTAATTACACTTAAAGATCAAATTGAAAAAGTAATTATTGGTCCGTTGGGGCTTAATAATAAAAATGGGATTTTTTCAATCGCTAATACAAGTGGCTTTTTAGACTTCTCAGATTATACAGAGATTTGGAGTTCGAAAAATAGTAATAATTTATCTCCAAATAAATTGGATGTTATAAAAATTGTCGAAACTTTCATAGATGATATCAATGATAAGATTATAGATTTCAATAAGGCAAATAAGTCTGCGTTATCCGGCTTTTTCCCCACAAGGAATTATAGAAAAGTAAAAAAATGTGATCTAGTTATTCACAGAAATGGTAACTGGTACGATCACTGGTTGTGTACTTATGAACTTACAATTCCAGGAATTACTTCCGAGAGTGATGGCTCCTTTATTTATGGAATGGGCCTTGATCTCAGAGTAGGAAAGAATAATAAAATTATTGCGATTTCTTCCAATTGGCGACCATTTTCCAAGATTATAACGACGGATCTTTATCTACCTGCTGAATATATTTTTGTTAAAGAACTACTAGATTCACATCATGAGGAAGATCATTCAGATGATTCTGACAATAGCTTACAAGCAGCGAATAGTCAAAGCAGTGAAATTGTATATGTTTTTGATGGGGATGCTGGGAATCAGTATCAGTTATCTCCTTATTATTATGAAATAAGTGGAGATCATATAATTTTTTTTCCTGCCTGCAAATATTCACTTACAATAATAATTACACAGGAAATTGAATCAGAAAAAACACTACTTACTGCATCTGTTTATGGAGGTTCAGGATATTATAAGTTTAGCTGGGCTTTTTGGAATAACGATACAATATGGGATATTGAAAATCAAATAACAATTATAGGAGAAGGTAACATAAAATCGATTAAAACCGAGAAGGGAACTTCTATGGCGAGCACAATATCTTTACCAATAAAATTTTATAATATCTTACTTAATGTGGCTGACATGAAAACAGGGGCGTATAAGCACATACAACAAACCATATTTTAAATCGATTAATTTTTTTAAATGGCATCTTTTGATGATTTTAATAATGAATGGCGAGGAGAAATATCGAATCTTAACGGTTGCGAACCACCAGATGGAGGTCTTGTTTTAAAAAATATAACCCATCAACACTACAATTTTGCCAAAGATGTAAGAGTTATTGGTTTTTGGATAACATACGATAAAATAGAAAAATCAAATACGTCCCAAGAAAGCCATTTTTATATTATTGATAGAGTAAACTTTTCCTTTAATTGTATTGAACAATTAAAAGAATCAGATTTAAACACCTCCTCCTCTCCTTCCGAAGAATCTTCTAGTTCTCCCTCAGACCCTGCACATTTTTTACATTATATAATGAGATATAAATATTACAAATATGTCTTTGGAATAAAAGCTCGATATACATCTAAAAGTGCGCTTTTACCACCTAACTGTGAGGCGTCGATATTAACAATAACTCAAAGTTATCTATTTACACGAAAAAGTAATTCACCAGGCCACGAGCCTCGAGGCACATTACCTGCAGCGAGGTTTTATCCTCAAATTCATACAGATTTCACTTCAAATCAAAATTTTAAAAGCACAGTTTTTCCGCAGTATAAAATAAAATCGATCAGATTTGATTATAGGATTCATTTGAATTTGGACCATTTTAAAGGAGTTCCTTCACCACTGCCAGTGGGTACAATATCGCCCAATTTTGCAGCAGTTTTTAAAGACACTTCATTAACATTACCAGTTGGTACAAGTGTGGCGAGAGCAATATTTGCAGCAGCCGAAAAACCTTTAGTATTAGAAATTACAGCTAAGGGTTATGAAAGAGGTTCATCCAAATTGCTAAATAACAGCAGTGGGTGGGATAATATCCATTGGTGGGGAGCTAGAACGGCTGATGACGGAACCTTGACTCATATATCAGCACCAGGAGCTTTCTTTGCAGTCCATTTTCATTGGCATTGGGGACCGAGTAACCGTGTTTATATACCTGGTCTAGTGCCAGAAGGGGGAAAGGGACAATTTCGCGGAACACTTAGTGCTAATTCACCCATAATTGACAAATCCATTCGAAACCAAACACTATCATTTGCTATTGTTAGGTATTCTACTACAAAAGATCCTAACATGGTATCAACACAATTAAGCCATCCCAATTTTTTTGATCTTTTCACCCCGACTAACCCTGCTTACGTTTCACAAGGAGGGAATTTGGTAATGTGGCTATCTGTCGAAATTAATAGAGATACAGACAATCTTAATTCTTTTAATGGAACTCAGTTAATTCATGGATTCTTTTTTGCACATAGTCCGGAGCCGCCTGGTTTCTCTCCTACCACGGGATCAACTACATCTGAATATTTTCCAAATGATTTTGATACAGTAAAAAAACAAAACCAGTGGGAAAGATATTAAAAAAATCCTATAATTCTGTACAAAGGAACAAGCTGGATTTCTAATGTATCTTTTTGATCAATCAATAAGCACTTTTCAAGACCAGGTAGGAAGAAACAATTTTATTGCTACAATTGGAGACATTATTATAAAGTATGTGATTTTTGATGTAAGGGACGATGACCCGGAAAAAATAATTTATGATTTTAAGATTGATGTGGAAGCAATAATTTTAGCATTTGAAGATAAGTTTTATACTGCTAATATTTCGAGTATTAGAAATCACAAAATCGGAATAAAACCATTCTTTATTATTGGATTAAACTATGGTTATTTTGTAAACCAAAACAATGAATTTAACTTTGACAATACTTCAAAAAATTTGACACAGATTGCACTAGCCGGAGAAAAAATCGGGTTCAAATTTATATTTGCTGATTACAAGTTTGCAAGGTCTTATCCCCCCTTAGAATGGTATAAATATAAAGGAGTTTACAGAAGATGGTTAAACCCTGTTTCAAAACCATTAATCAGTAAAGTTTATGGAATGATTTACGGTTCAGGTTTACTATACAATATTGTAGACTTGCGTTCAGAAACAAACTTTAAGTATGCAGTCACAGGAGCAAGTTTAGGGCTTGAATTTTATAATGGACTTGAATTTAATTCAGGTTATGCGATGCCAATTGTTCCAAAGGAAAACATTGGTCAAATGCTTGACAAAGGTTTCTTAAATATCGGCTTTGACATTCCAATTTTTGAATATCTCAAAGCAGCGAGGGATAAGAGGAAGTAGAGAAAAATGCACATACAAACAAGGCTTCGTCCGCTCGCCGTGCCGGCAATGAAGTTGATGTTGAACGGAGCCTTCGGGAGCTTGCAGAAACTATGGGGATTTAAACTGAAGTAAGGACTGGCGGTTAAGTCGAATTAGATTACTGCTGTATTGTTTCACTTTCTTTTGCCGCCGGTGTTGTCACCAACGGCTTTCTACTCTTCGCTTATCATATCTCTACACCAAAAAGGGTATATGAAAAATACACGAAATGGTATATTGAATGCCGCGTATTTATACTTCAATTTTGTATTGTAGTTTTTGAGTAAGATGTTTCCTTATTAACATTATCTACAATAGAACAAAGCAAAAATTTACTAAGCCTTTTTAATAAATCAAAACAGAACATTATGAAACAGATTAAAACTCCAATATACAATCCACTTCCTTGCAAAAAACAAGTATTACTACGTAAACTTATTTTCGGTTAATACTCATTATAAGTAGTTATACCTAATTTTAAATACCGATAATTCTCTCTTGTTTCTGCTTTTTATTTTATAAAAATTTGCAAAGCAATTACATTACTATTTGAAGGAAAGAATTAAAATAATAATACTCTTCAATAAATTATTTCAAAAACCCTCACGAAATGAAAAAAATATGGTTAACAATGCTTGTTACATTCTGGCTGACGCTCTTTATAAATTCTTTTGTATCAGCTCAGGATATTGGTAATAAAGGCAAGATATATTTTATAGGAAAAATAAGCATACATGAACCCAATAAATCACTTACTGAAAATCTCCTGGAGGACGCTTTAAGCAGGGTGAATATTTTTATAGATACCAGTTTAGTATGTAAGCTAGGTGAACAAAAATATTCAGTTCATGATGTTCCAGTTGGGAAACATGGCTTTAGTGCACAATCCAGTGGAAAAAAAACAAGAAAGCATACTCAGGAAATATTTATTAATGTAGAAGCAGGAAGCAATTATTATTTACAGCTTAACGCAAATGGCAGAGATATTTTTTTTGTCAAAGTTTCAGAAGATTTTGGACAAAAAATAATTGCAACTATGAAAAAAGATAAAACTTGCAGCACGAAATAAAAAGGATAGCGTCGATCTTAAAGTTGTCACTATGGTTTCCTTATCTCGTTGAAATGTATAGTGTGTACGATATAAATTTAAAGTGCAAATTGTAGATGGCCGTCTCTGTAATTAAAGCAACCTAAAAATGATAAAGTATAAAATTCAGACTGAAAGGCTAGGGCTAAGAAAATGGATTGACACTGATTTTATTCCTTTTGCAGAAATGAATAAGGATAGTCAGGTAATGGAATACTTTACTAGGATATTAACGGATGAAGAGACGAATGAATTGATTAAGAGAATCAATAGGCACTTCGACAAATATGGCTTCGGATTATTTGCTGTCGAAAAACTTGCAACAAAAGAGTTTATAGGCTTTACAGGCTTTATGGTGCCAACTTTTGAAAGTTTCTTCACACCATGTATTGAAATAGGGTGGCGGATTAAAAAGCAACATTGGGGAAATGGTTATGCAACTGAAGCTGCGAAAGCATGTTTATATTATGGCTTTAAAACACTTCAATTCGACAAAATTTATTCTTTCACCTCCGCAGCAAATTTGAAATCAGAAAAAGTAATGCAAAAAATTGGTATGGTGAAAGCAGGTGAATTTGATCATCCTGATATTCCTCACAACAACCCTTTATGCAGACATCTGCTTTACGAAATATGTGCTCACAACAATAAAATATAAACAGCATTTTCGATTGAGCGAAATCTTACTTCTGGATAATATCCCCCTCTACATGAAAGGTGTATTTTATTAGGCTTTGAAGTTCCAGCATGGTCTCTTGGAGAGATTAATGCGTATTCATTAGCGTATCATCCTTTTCAGCAGACGATGCTTGAAAAAAATTTACTCGCTATTATTTTAATCCCATTTTCATAAATAGTGTTGCAGAAACATTTTATTTTAGCTTTATTAAAATTTAATACCATGACAAAATCAACAACCCTGAAGCGCAATTATCGCTGCAAAGATGTAGAAGTCCTTACCGTATGCAGCGACATTGTTTCTACCGCACAATCAAACCTTGCAACCATCGTTGCAAAGCGAACCAACTGGGCAAACCCTTTCTTCCTTGATCTTAAAACAAGAATTGATACCGCCTTTCAAATCTTTCTTGGCGTTGACAATGCTGCCGACCTGCGCGCAAAAACAAAAGTGGTGAACGATGCGCTGGTTCCCGCAAAAAACGATCTGTCAACTTTCAAGATTAACATTATGGCAGACTTTAAGAACAACAAACCGCGCCTGAACGAAATATTAACCACGCTTGGTTTTAACCAGTTTTGGAAACAGGTGCAGGGCAGCAACAACCAGGAAGCGCTGATTGAATTGCTCTACAATTTTAAAACAAATATGACGCCTGCACTGCAAACAGAAATAACAACTGCAGGCACCGACGCAAATCTGATAATAATCATTACAGGTTATGCCGATACTTTAAAAGATGCCAACATAGACCAGGAGTTTGCAAAATCGCAACGTCCATTGATAAGCGCCGCTGCCGTAACGGAGTTCAACGGAATTTATGATGAGATAAGTAAGGTTTGCACCATTTGTCGCAACATGTTTAAAGATGATGCCGTATTGAAAAATAATTTTTCTTTCGCCGCAGTAAAAAGACGGCTAAGCGGCGAAACAATTCCTAAAAAGAAAGAGACGCAAAAACAAGCAGCATAAGTAAAGATTGCCTTCGAAACATCGAAGGCAATTTTGTTTAAGAGCAAACCTGCAGCGGAAATATCAAACCATGTAGAGGAAACATAAAAACAATGCGACGGAAAGTGCAAACAATGTAACGAAACCTTTAACCCAAGTGACGGAAACTTTAAACGCAGAAAGGGAAATAAAAAACCATCCAATGGAAAGTGTAAACAATGTAGCGGAAATTCTAAACCATGCGATGTAAAGTATAAACGATCCGGCGGAAGCTTTAAACGATCCAGCGGCAACTTTAAACCATGTGGGCGGAAATTAAACTATGTGATGGAAAATGAACTATGTGGCGGATAGAAGCAGTTGAAACTTAGGAGCAGATTTGATTCCTGAAATTGACATGAGATGAAAAATGCGTTACATTGCAGAAAGACTTACCAATAATTGAAACTATCACCAAACTTTTCTCAACCACATTACTGTAAATACCCATAGAAAAATATACTCACAACCTTCATTAAAAAAACTCTGCTCACCTTGTGAATTTGCCGCAGATAATATGTGATCCATAATATCTATTGCCTTCTTTCTACACCAAAAAGGGTATACGAAAAATACACCAAATGGTGTATTGTGCCTGGCATATATGTTTTCAATCTTTGTATTGAATTTTTTTTGAAATGCTGTGTCTGTACGAAATGAAAATACCATAAAAGAAAATAACATGAAAACGACCACTGCTTATATAATTTGTAATACAATTATATTCTTCATCTTAAGTTTTCAAACCGTTTATGCACAATCAAAAGTTTATGGTTCCATAATTGACATAAATGGTAAACCAATCATTTCTGCAAATGTATTATTACTAAACTCTAAAGATTCTTCGCTTGTAAAAGGAACAGTTACAGATAATGCAGGTACCTATTATTTTGATAAAATAACTATCGGCAAATATTTTATTGCATCTACATTTACCGGCTTTGAAAAGAGCTATACATCATTATTGCACATCATCAGTAACCATGATGATATAGATGCAGGCACACTAAAGCTTATGCAGAATAATGCAGAATTAAACAATGTAACTGTTTACGCAAAAAGACCTCTTTATGAACAAAAGATTGATCGCTTAGTCATCAATGTTGAAAACAGCATCACCTCTGCCGGAAACACTGCGCTTGAAGTTTTGGAGCGGTCACCCGGTGTGGTGGTAGATCATCAAAACAATCTTATATCAATGAATGGAAAAGATGGTGTGGTGCTGATGATCAATGGAAAAATAAATCATATGCCTGTCGCTGCAGTAGTGCAAATGCTTTCGGGCATGAGCGCAGGTAATATTGAAAAGATTGAACTGATCACCACACCACCGGCTAACTTTGATGCAGAGGGCAATGCAGGCTATATCAATATTGTATTAAAGGCAAACAACAATTTTGGCACAAATGGTTCATTTTCCGCCACGCTTGGTTATGGAAAAGGATTGGTGTCGGAAGCAAGTTTCAACTTCAATCACAGAAAAGGAAAAATAAATTTTTACGGAGACCTCTCCTGCTCAAGAATTAGAAAACCATTTCCTGCAAGCATTTATACCAAAATTTCTAACGAAGGGAATATCACCGAAACTTATGACAAAAACAACAGAGTTGATACAACAAGAAATTTCAACGGCAGGCTGGGACTGGATTATCAAGCAGGCAAGCGCACGGTAATCGGTGTTTTGATTTCTGGTTACGATAACAAATATTCACAGTCAGAGACTACTGAAGATTTAATTTTTGTAAACAAGCAGCTCGATACTTCATCAAAGGGTGCCAATTATGAAATAAACAGATGGTCGAATGCAGGCGGGAATGTTAATTTGCAACATAATTTTAGCGGAGAAGAAAAACTATCACTCAATCTCGATTACATCTACTATACAAATGATCAACCCGTTCATTATTCTACTTCTTATTACAAAGGCACGAGCGATTTTTTACACGGCGAAACAAAACGCAGCGGAAAATCAACACCCATTCATTTTTGGATTGGCGCTGCAGATTATTCAAAAAAGTTGGGAAAGAAAATAAATATGGAAGCAGGCGTGAAAGAAACAAGAGCCACATTTACCAACGATATTACTCTGGACAGATTTATACAAGATGAATGGATCAGGGATGCATCTTTATCTGCAAAGTATAAGCTCAACGAAAATTATTCTGCTGTTTACACTTCATTTAACATAACGGTAAATAAAACTACTGATGCAAAAATTGGTTTTCGTTACGAATACACTAATTCTAACTTAGGAACACAGGAAATAAAAAATATTGTTGACAGGCATTATGGAAAACTTTTTCCCACTTTTTATGTATCGCATAAATTATCTGAAAACAGTTCAGTTAATTTTTCTTACAGCAAAAGAATTACGCGGCCTACGTTTAACGATTTGGCGCCATTCACATACTACATAAATGCAAACACATTACTTACTGGAAATCCCGCGCTGCAAGCTTCCCTCACCAACTCCGTAAAAGCAGATTATAAACCGATTCGCTGGCCAACAAAATAATTTACTCGGCAGAAAATCTTGTCAATAAAAAAATAGTATCTGCTATTTTCTCTGTGCCCGTTAATGTAAATAAATGGTGGAGCATGCAATACAGTGCAACAGCATTGTGGCAACAGGTAAATGTGATCAATAAAGGCGAGCCTGTACGCATTAACCAAATTAATTTTTATATCAACGCAACACAAAGTTTTACGTTGCCAAAAGATATCGCTATTGAGTTATCGGGTTATTATCAGTCCGCGAATTTATTCGGAATATTTATAGTAAAACCTTATGGATCGCTTGATGTTGGAATAAAGAAAAAACTCGCCGGCAAAAACGGAACACTCACGCTTAATGCGAGCAATCTTCTTAATTCACAGGATGCGAGGGCTCATGTTAATTTGCCGGAGCAAAACCTTGTGAGCGATTTTCGTTTGCGATTTACACAAAGAACATTTAAGCTTACTTATACCCGCAGTTTTGGTAATGATAAATTAAAAGAAAAAAGAGACAGGGCAACAGGTGCGGAAGAAGAAAAAGGAAGAGTGCAAAATTGAAAGAATTCTCTTGTCGTCATTAATGTCCCGGCAATCGAACATATTAGCTGTTGTTTTAGTTCTTCATCACTTGATGCAGCAAAGAGAAAATCTTTGTCGCCATGAAATCATAATAATTCTTTTGATCGCCCAATAACATTAAATCGTGTTACATGAAAAACACTTTTGTCTTTAAAAGTTCGTATAATTTTTTTGAATTTATAAAACCAGTTCTGTTTATTTTATTGATATCATTATCTGCTTTAGTCAATGCACAGCAAAAAGTAATTCAACTCTATAAGGGCGCAGCTCCTGGTTCTGAAAACTGGACATGGGATGAAAAAGAGAATGACCATAATCAGTTTAACATGAAAGTCGTTTACAACGTTTCACATCCTACACTTACTGTTTTTTTGCCAGATACATCAATTGCCAATGGCACATCGGTGATTATTTGCCCGATTTCTTAAGTATCGAAAATGAAGGATATGAAGTAGCACGCTGGCTTAGTAAAAGAGGTATTACTGCATTCGTACTCAAATACCGGGTCACGCATACCTTAACTGACGATCCGGTAAAAGAAAGCATGAGCAAATTTCCCAATGATCCTGATAAAAGGAATCAGGTAGACAAACCTATTGTTGATATGGCAATTGCTGATGCTAAAGTTGCCCTGGTCTATGTTCGTCAGCATGCTACAGAATATAGAATTGCGCGGGATCGAATTGGTCTAATGGGTGGTTCGTCAGGAGGAAATATTGCCGCAGCCATTGCCTATAATCATACGGCGGAGAATAGACCCGATTTTGTTGTTCCGCTTTATCCTTATGCACGCAATATTATTAAATCCCCGGTGCCCGATGATGCTCCTCCTATGTTTGTTGTCGCAGCTACCGACGATCAAATCGGATTTAATATTGATTGTGTTGATCTTTATAAAGCATGGGTAGCGTCAAAACATTCTGCGGAATTGCATATTTATTCAAAAGGCGGTCATGGTTTTGGTATGGCGAAGCAAGGACTACCGGTTGATACCTGGATTGATAGATTTTATGACTGGCTGAATGTGCAAGGTTTACTTAAGCCAAAGCGATAGAGGTAATGATCTTATAAATCGTACCCACCAAGTGAGTGACACAACGAAGATGAGTAAAGAATTCAAAGTCTGTCACACCAAAAAACCAAAAAGAATTTTAGTAGTATTCTTACTACATTTTTCTTCCAATAAGATTCATCACTTTTTCTTTATAGTTAATACCGATTGGAATTGTTGCCTTCTCCATTTCAATGGAATTTCCATAAATGGTTTTGATATGTGCTACTGCGACGATATAAGATTTGTGCACTCTTATAAATTGTTTGGCTGGTAATATTTTCTCCATGTCATTCATGGTTTGGTGCGTTACAAGTTTGTACTCTGCAGTATGAATCT
>WNGF01003998.1_pt1 | contig 19510 bp, 17 predicted proteins | sample 5400641 | NCBI WGS metagenome assembly WNGF01 (sample SAMN13153371, study PRJNA577476) | soil metagenome | isolation source: 80 cm soil or saprolite under grassland replicate 2 | place: USA:California | collected 2016-06-15
ATGCGCGACTGCCTCGCGCATGCCGATGACCTGCGTCAGGACGGGCGCCTGCTCGAGTCCCAGATGCTCGAGAGCGCGAGGACCGCCAAGTCGGTGCGCGTCCGCAACGGACGGCGGACGGTCGTGGATGGACCGTTCACAGAAACGAAGGAGATGCTCGCGGGGTTCAACTTGATCGAGGCCGAGAGCGTGGAGGAGGCGGTCCGCATGGCGGCGGAGTTTCCCTGGGTCGAGACCGGTTGCGTCGAGGTTCGCGCGGTGCAGGACATCGAGGCCGTCAGGCGGCGCGTCCACCGCTCAGGCTCGCCGGTCCCGTAGGCCGCGCCAGCCGAGCAAGGTTCCGTCGTCTCTCTGCAACGCGGGCCAAGCGCCGCCAGCACAATCATGCTATCATGATGATCGTTCATCATGACATGATGTGAGATCATGATGTCCAAGCGACGGGTCAGCGAGCCCGTGCAGATCTATCTCGACGCCGTCGAGCGCCAACGGCTCGAGCGTCTGGCGCGCCAGTTCGGGGCGACGAAGTCCGACGTACTCCGCCGGGGCCTCGAGGCGCTGGACCGCCAGGCGTCCGACCCGGAGGCCCATCCGGCACTAAAGATCATCGGTTTGGCCGACCGAGAGCGGGCGCGCGGCCCTGGGTACGACGTGGCGCGCGAACACGACCGGTACCTGTCCGAAAGCGAAGCAGCGGGCTGGGGGCGCGCGGCCCGGCGGCCGCGGCGCCGTGGCCGCTGAAATTTTCGTCGATACGAGCGCGTGGTACCCGCTGGCGGTGCGTCGCGATCCGGCGCACGGCGCCGTAGCCCGAGTGCTGCGAGAGCGCATAGGCCGGGGCGTGCGCGTGGTCACCACGAAACCCACTCTCGCGCTCTTGGCACGTAGTCGTAGAAACGATTCGACTTTCAGGACGCTGCGGTCTCGGACATTGTATGCGCTAGGCGCGGGTCCGTAACCGGAGGCACCTCAGCGGGGATCGTCGCGCTCGGCACCGGCACCGGCGCCGGGTCGGAGTCGCGGCGCCCGCTCGGCGCGGCGGTCGTGGGTGGGCTCGCGTTTTCGCAGCTCGTCACGCTGTACGTGACGCCGGTGTTCTACACGGACTTGGACGAGCTCCCGCGCCGGGTGCGCGAGCGGTGGGGGCGATGGAGAGCTTGGTCCACCGAACGAATAATCCCTGTGCTCACTGCGGCGTTGACAGTTTTCTGACAATCCCTCCCCTGTCCCGCCGGGGGGGAAGGGCCTTAGAATCGCAGCAGGCGCCCAATGGTATCCCGGCCATCTCCCCGCGACCGGCGTCCCCGAGTGACGCCCGTGATGGCGTTGCTGCTCGCGACGCTGGGGCTGACCGGCGTGCTCACGTACCAGGCCGTGGACGCGGCAGCCTCCCACCGCCGCACCGCCGAGCGGGCGCTCCGCGACCACGCCACGTTCGCCGCGTGGCAGTACGCCCGGATCGCCCGCGAACAGATCAAGTGGCATCTCTGGGAGGCAGTAAAGCCCTTGGTCTACAACGCGGCCGAACAGCCCGAGCTCCCCACCGCGGCACAGCTCGAGAAGAGCATCCGCGCCCTGGGACGGTGCCAATGCCCTGCCGCCAAGCTGTTCCACGCCTATTTCGCGATCGACGTCAAGGACGGCGCGTCCATCTGGCGAGGGAACAACCCGGACCACCTGACCCAGATGTGGATTCGGGATACGGTGCGCGCGCACGCCATGAAGGTCTACGAGCCGCGCTGGGAATCGGCATTGATCCTGGGCCGGCTGAACGGCACCCAACCGACCATCGGGTATTCGCTCCGGCGCGATGCCTGGGGCGAGCCCCGGGTCGCGGCCGGCGTGGTGCTCGATGAGGCGCTGCTCGACGAGGCGCTCGGCTGGCCGTTCCGGAAGCACGATCCGGACGCCGGCTTCGGCGGCCTCACGGAGCTGTTGCCCCGCGCCCTCACCGGCGAGAGCGGGAACGCGTCGGTGCTCAACGTCACGGTGAGCTTGCCGTCCGGTGACCCGGTCTACCGGGGAGGGACCTGGTATCCGGAGACCGTGACCGGGGCGGACACGCTAGGTGTCGAGCTGGGCAGCCTGTCGGTCACGGTTGCGCTCAACCCCGCGGTCGCCGAACGGCTGGTGATCGGCGGCCTGCCCCGCTCGCGCGTGCCCCTGCTGCTCGGGCTGCTGACGCTCACCGCAGGCCTGGTGGCCGTCACCCTGCGCCAACTGCGAAGAGAACAGGAGCTGACGCGCCTGCGCTCGGACTTTGTATCCGGCGTGTCGCACGAGCTACGCACCCCGCTGGCCCAGATCCGGATGTTTACCGAGACCTTGGCCCTGGAGCGTGTGCGCTCGCCCGACGAGGCGCGGCGCGCGTTGGACATCATCGTCCGCGAATCGGAGCGGTTGAGCCACTTGGTGGATAACGTGCTCCAGTTCTCCCGTGCCGAGCGCGGCACCATCCGCCTGTCGCCCGAGCCCGCGCGCCTGGATGCGTTACTCCAGGACGTGGTCGACACCTTCCAGCCGTTGGCCCAGGCGCGCCAGGTCAGCGTGCGTCTCTCGTCATCGGCGGGGATCACCGCAACAGTGGACGGAGCGGCGGTTCGGCAGATCGTGCTCAACCTGCTGGACAACGCCGTGAAGTACGGTCCCGCCGGACAGTCGGTGTGCGTCAACCTAGGTCTCCAGAACGGCTCGGCCGTGATCACCGTGGAAGACCAGGGGCCCGGCATCCCCAGCAACGCGCGCGAGAAGGTGTGGCAGGCGTACTGGCGGCTGCCGCGCGAGCGTGAATCGGCGGTCGGCGGGAGCGGGATCGGCCTCGCGGTGGTGAAGGAGCTGGTCACTGCCCACGGGGGCTCGGTGTCCGTGACGGACGGCGCCGCGGGGGGCGCCCGCTTCGAGGTGCGCTTGCCGACGGCACCGGCGCCCGCGCCCGTGTGAGTCCGCCCATGCCCCGGATCCTGATCGTGGAGGACAACACCGACCTGGCCTACGGACTCCGTAACAACCTGGAGATCGAGGGCTATCAGGTGAACGTCGCCGAGGACGGCCCGCAGGGCCTGGCCGAAGCGCAACGCCGTCCGCCCGACCTGATGATCCTCGACCTCATGCTGCCCGGCGCCGATGGCTTTCGCGTCCTGAAAACGCTGCGAGACGCCGGCGCCCGCTTTCCGGTGCTCATTCTCACGGCACGCGGGGAAGAGTCGGACAAGGTGCGCGGCTTGAAGCTCGGCGCCGACGATTACGTCACCAAGCCCTTCGGCCTGCTCGAGCTGCTGGCGCGCGTGGAGGCGCTGCTCCGCCGCGCGCTGCCCGCCGACCCCACCGGGCCGCGCGACGTGTTCCGCTTCGGCGAAGTGGTCGTGGACACCGCGACCCGCTCGGTCACCCGGGCGGGCCGCGAGGTGGCGCTCACGCCCAAGGAGTACGACCTGTTGGTCGCTCTGATCCGGCGCAAAGGCGCCGTCGCTTCGCGGGTTGAATTGATGAAGCAGGTGTGGGGTTACAGCTCCGCGGTCCTGTCGCGCACCGTAGACACGCACGTCGCGGAGCTGCGCCGCAAGCTGGGAAACGGCTCGCCCGAGCCCAAGCACATCCTCACCGTCCGGACCATCGGCTACCGGCTACAGACCTAGGCACACCCTCCTCCACAATTCGTTGACACAACGCCCACCCGATCCCCACGCCTCGCGTACGGGATCGCAACCATCTTACCGCCTTCCACCCCTAGCGTGATGTGCAGGGATGCGGGTGATCGAGCGCAGCGACGGCCGCGGTGGATCGCGCGAGGACCAAACAATGACTCGACTCGTAGCAGCTGTGCTGGCCGGCGCTTTGGGTGCTTTTGTGCGTGACTCCGCCGTGGCGCAAGCCAAACGCTATCCACTCGAATCCGTTGACGATCTGCGGCTGCACAACGTCAGCGCCGAGCCAGCGACATTCAAAGGGAAGCGAGGGCTTCGAATCACCGCAACTCCCGAGGCAGCGCGCCAGGAAGTCGAGCCGCCAATGCTCGCGTGGATCGAGGGTCTGGACTTCTCGAACGGAATCATCGAAGCGGAAATTGCCGGCGCCCCGGCCTCAGGCGCCCGGGCGGGAGCACGCGGCTTCGTGGGTATCGCTTTTCGGTTGGAGATGGACAACAAGACGGAAGGCACAAGGACGTACGATGCGTTCTATTTACGGCCCACGAATGGGCGTGCCGAAGATCAGGAGCGCCGCAATCACGCGACTCAATACATCTCGTATCCCGATTGGACATGGTCCCGACTTCGTCAGGAGACCCCGTCCAAATACGAGTCGTACGTCGATCTCGAGGCAGATACGTGGACCAAAATCAGGATCGAGGTGCGCGGCGAACGGGCGCGCCTCTACGTCCACGACCAGCAACAGCCAGTGCTCATCGTCAACGACGTGAAGTCGGGTGTGAGCCGAAAGGGCGCTGTCGCGTTGTGGATCGGGACTGGAACGGTCGCTCACTTCCGGAATCTTGTCGTAACGCCGGAAGACGAGGTCTCGGTCGGTTATGGCACGCAGTCCAAGCGGCGCGTCACCGGTGCGGTTGCCTCGATTTCGCCGACCGAAGCCGATGCGCGCGTGCCGCGGCTCGTCGATCTGCTGGAAGGTCGCGTTCCCGGTCTCGACGTACTTCGCTTGCCCGGCGAGACCTATAGCCTGAGGATCCGAGGCGTGGGCAGCGGCCGGGACCCCACGGACGACGAACCGCTGCTCGTGATCGACGATGTGCCGGTGTCCCGCGGGTCCCTCAGCGCCACGCTCGCCGGCCTCGCGGTGCGAGACGTCGCTCGGATCGATGTCCTGAAGGATGCCGCGTCGACGAGTGTCTACGGCATCCGGGGCGCCGGCGGGGTGATCATCATCACGACAAAGCGGGGCCCGTAGCCTGAAAGGCGATAGGTAGTCGAACCAGCCGCGGTGGCCAGGCCGGAGGGTTGAGAAAGTCCAGTGTTCTAGGCATTTTCTAACCCCAGGGCGCCGTAGCCAAGTGGTAAGGCAGAGGTCTGCAAAGGGCCTCTGCCTTTTTCCTGCCTAGTCCTCCGTAGTCCTAGCCATTGCCGCTGCTTCGACTTGTCTAATCGACCGCTTCCACATGAATCACCGTTGGTCCGTCTTTTCCGGGTCGGTCTGCCACCAGTTTCGCCACCAGCGAGGGGAAGGTCGCAGCATACGTTACTGCAACGGCACAGAAACCGTCTTGAGCTCCTCGCCCTTGGCAATCGTCACATCCGCGACGGCGCGGCCTTCCTTCAACGACGGTGTGACACTGACTGCGCGCAAGCCAGCGTTGCCTCGCAGGGCGCTCCCGACTGCTGCGCGTAGGGACAGCTTCGCTTTTGCCATCGCCGCGCTCTGGCTCTGTGCGGCGGTGTAATCTTCGCCTTCTCCAATCGGCTCGGTCTTGACGACCGCACCGCTGTTGGGATCGACAATCACTTCGAAGAACTTTCCACCGGTCGCCGTATAGATAGAGAGTTGTAGTTTGCCTTCTTCCACCTCGAACTTGGCGGAAATCGGCTGTCCGTGACTGGCGCTCGCCGTCAGACCACGCGCAAGGGACACCCGGGCGCTCAGAACTGCCTTTGCCACCGCAGCCTGGTCCCCCTCCTGTTCGTCCTTGTCCTGGGCCACGAGCGTGCTCCCCCAGCACACCGCTGCCGCGGCCAGAACCGGGACAAGCCACGCCTTCCTCGTCGTGTTCATATCGGTGCCCCCGATCTCGGTGTAGTGAACTGACGCGCTAGCCGTCTCGAACGATCGATGATACACTTGTTATAGTCAACCGCGATGCGTTCCACCCGGCACCGAGGCTCCTATGCGATGGATTACTCGTGAGCGTCCGACGATCGATCGCGTCGCGTGCCCTTGGCTGATCACCAGATTCATTGACTCGCAGGCGGAGTTTCTCTTTGCACGACCCGCGGAGGTCCGCGCGCGTGCCACCGAGCTCAATGCGATCCCGTATGATGTGGAAGGCGTGGAGCTTTCTCACGATGGGCCTTTGTGCAGCTTCGACGCCTTCCTGCAGAAGTACGCCTTGACGGATCCGGTCTTGCATGAGCTGGCAGTTATCGTCCGCGGGGCGGACACCGATCGTCTGGACCTGGCCCCGCAGGCGGCTGGATTGCTCGCCATCTCTTTGGGACTGTCGAAACTGTTCCCGGATGATCAGGAGCTGCTCGCCCGCGGGTTCGTCATCTACGATGCGCTGTATGCATGGCTCCAGCACGCCAAGGGGGAGCGTCATACCTGGAACCCGCAGCGCGTCCCCGCGCCCGCCTGATTCGTGAAGGATTTCGCGGCCGGACGTTGGCTCCTGCTGTTCCACCAGATTCCGCCGAAGCCCGACTACTTCCGGGTGAAGGTGTGGCGCAGGCTGCAGCGCATCGGCGCAGTGCCGGTCAAGAACTCGGTGTGGGTCCTCCCGTACAACGATCAGACGGTCGAAGACTTTCGCTGGCTGCTGCAGGAAATCGTGGCAGGTGGCGGCGAAGGGTCAGTATGCCGAGGGGATTTCGTGGACGGCCTGAGCGACCGCGACGTCGAAGGATTGTTCCACAAAGCCCGTGGCGCGGATTACGCGGCCATCGCGCGCAATGCGAAGTCTCTTGTTCGCAAGGCGGCGAACTCCGCCGAAGTGGCGCGCCTCAATCACAAGCTCGCCGAGGTCGCGGCGATCGACTATTTCCATGCTCCCAACCGGCAAGCGGCTGGGCGGGTGATGGCGGACCTCGAGGCACGCGCGCGCCGGGCCGAACCGCCCGAGAAGCGCAGGGGCCGTGCTGGCCGCCCAGCCGGACGGATGCGCGGGAGGACGTGGGTCACGCGCCGGGGCGTGTTCGTGGATCGCATCGCCAGTGCGTGGCTGATCACGCGCTTCATCGACCCGGCGGCCCGGTTCCAATTCGTGACTCCTGAGGGCTACTCGCCTCGCAAAGGCGAGCTGCGCTTCGACATGTTCGAAGCCGAGTACACGCACGAGGGGGACCGCTGTACCTTCGAGACCCTGGTCCGGCGGTTTCGACTACGCGACCCAGCGCTGCGAGCCATCAGCGAGATCGTCCACGACATCGACTGCAAGGACGCGAAGTTTGGCCGCGCGGAGGCTATCGGCGTCGAGCGGTTGCTCGCGGGGATCGCCCGCAAACACGCCACTGATGCCACCCGGCTCCGTCAGGGAGCGGCCGTCTTCGACAACCTCTATCAGTCATCGCGATGAAGCCAGCACCGACGCGCGCCACGCTGTGGGCTTTCGTTATCTACTTCTTCAAACTTGGCACGCTGGGGTTCGGCGGACCGATCGCGCTCGCAGGCTACATGCAGCGCGATGTGCCGACCGTCCTGATCTGTGCGGTCACGTTCGCTGTCATTGTGAGCATGAAACGCGTTCCCGAACCCGCTCTTATCGCGGCATCCGGCGTCGTTGGCTTGCTCCTGAAGCATGCGTTGTAGGCGCGGCCACCATCACGAAATGGAGGAGTTCGTCAATGAAGAAGATCCTGCAGGGAGGTTTATTCCTGTCCCTCGTCGTCGCTGGCGCTCCGGCGTTCGCTCAACGGCCGTCGGGCGCTGTCTGGGATTCGGTGGGCCATATTCTAGGCACAACTCCCACGAGCGCGGCCGGCTACGTTCGCTTCAACCTGCCCCGCCGCGACCTCACGGTGCGAATCGGGGACGTCACGGTCGTGCCGGCGCTCGCGCTAGGGGCCTGGGCCGGCTTCAGCGGAGAGCCCAGCGACGCGACCATGATGGGGGACCTCGTTCTGACGGCGGCGGAGCTGGGCCCGGTACTCGCCGAGCTGGCGCATCAGGGCATCGGGGTGAGCGCAATCCACAATCATGTCGTTGGGGAACAGCCGGAGATCATCTACGTCCACATCCTCGGCCAGGGGAACGCGCTCGACCTGGCAACCCGGTTGGATCGAGCCGTGACCCGCACCGGAACGCCGCGACCTGTTGCGTCGGCGCCGCCGGTTCCCCTCACGATCGACACAGCCGTGGTTTTCGAAGCGCTGGGACGTCACGGCACCGCGCGCGGCAACGTCGCCCAAGTGGCGTTCGTTCTGGTCTCGGGGACAGTCACCATGGGCGGCCGCACGATGACCCCCGCTCTCGCCTACGGCTCGCCCGTTAACGTGCAGATGGTGAGCCCCTCGCGCGCCGTCGCCACCGGCGACTTTGCGGTGCGAGACTCCAGCGTCGCCGGTGTGGTGGCCGCGCTGACCGCGCACGGGATCACGGCGACCGCCGTGCACAGTCACATGATCGGTGATTCCCCCCACCTGAATTACATCCACTTCTGGGCCGACGGCCCCCTCCCGGACGTGCTGCGTGGACTCAGGGCGGCAGTCGATGCGGGGCACTGAGAGGACACATGCACGCATTTCCAAAAGCAGGGCTCGTGGCACTCGGCCTCGCCTTGATCTCGACGATGGCCACGGGATGCACGAGTCGCAGTCGCGACCAAGATGATGATGATGATGACGACCCGGCTCCCGCGGTGAATCCCTCGCCGGGCACCGCGCAAACCGCCGCCATCTGGACATTCGACAGCGCGAGCGTGGGGCAGCCGCCCACCGGCTTCTCGTTCGGCCGGACCGGGTCGGGGCGCCCCGGCCGCTGGGTCGTTCGCGCCGCGGCCGACGCCCCCAGCGGGCCCAACGTGCTCGCGCAGGAAGACAGTGATCGGACAGACTACCGCTTCCCCGTCGCCGTGGCTGAGGGGGCCACGTTCGGGGACGTGAGCGTAGCGGTTCGGTGCAAACCGGTGAGCGGTCGAGTGGATCGCGCATGCGGCATCGTCTGGCGATACCAGGACGAAAACAACTACTACCTCACACGGGCGAACGCTCTCGAGGACAACGTCTGCTGGTACTACGTGCAGAATGGCCGCCGCGTCGAAGTGAAGCGCGTGCATGTCCCCGTCGCATCGGGGGTGTGGCATTTGCTGCGCGCGGACATGCGCGGCGATCACGTCGAGGTCTATTTCAATGGTGCGAAGCTGATCGACGTCCACGACTCACGGTTCACCGCGGCGGGCAGGATTGGCGTGTGGACCAAAGCCGACTCCCACACTCTGTTCGACGACCTCAGTGCCACGGTGATCGTGCCATGACGCCGCGCTCCCTCCTCTTCCCAGCGACGATCGTGTTCCCACTGGCCGTCGCCTACGCTCGGGCGCAACAGTGCACGGCCACGCTCACTTCGATGACGCCCAGCGGCTGGAGCGCGACGACCACGGCGGCACCCGACGCGCCCCGTGGCCCACTGCACCTGGTTCAGGACATTCCCCTCCCCGGCCCCGCCAACCGCTTCGACTACCAGAGTGTCGATCCCGCGGCGCGGCGCTTGTACATCAATCACATGAACGCCGGACGCTTGGTGGTCTTCGACCTCGACTCCACGAAGGTGATCGGAGAGGTCCCAGGCCTCGACCGGGCGACCGGCGTCTGGGCGGTTCCGGCGCATCACATGGTCTACGTGTCCGCCGCAGGCAGGCACGAGGTCGTGGGCATCGATGATCGTACGCTCGAGATCAACGCCCGCGTCGGTGGTATCGTCTTCCCGGACGGCATCGCCTACGCGCCGGTGGAGCACAAAGTCTTCGTATCTGACGAAGCGGGAGCTGCGGACGTCGTCATCGACGCTGGGACGAACACCAAACGCTCGACGATCGAGCTGGGCGGTGAAGCGGGGAACACGCACTACGACTCCGTCTCACACTGCGTGTTGGTGGCGGTTCAGACGCGGAATCAGCTCGTCGCCATCGATCCCGTGACCGAGCGCATCGTGGCGCGCTACGACCTGGCTGGCGCCGATCAGCCGCACGGTTTCACGCTCGACGAGTCGGGGCGGCTGGCGTTCATCACAGGTGAGGGAAACGCGAAGCTGCTGGTGCTCGATCTGCGCACTATGAAGGTCCTGTCCACGCATCCGGTAGGCGACGATCCCGACGTCCTGGCCTGGGACGCCGCCTGGCGCCGCTTGTACGTCGCTTCGGAGTCCGGGGTCCTCAGCACCTTCGTCGTAGACGACCACGCGCTGCATCCACTCGGCGATGTTCGCGCGCCTCACGCCCATTCCGTGGCGGTCGATCCGCGCACGCACCGGGTGTATCTCCCACTCGAGAACATCGAGGGCCGTCCGCTCCTGCGCGTGATGGTTCCCGGCAGGTGACCACTCAGTAGCGAAGCGCGTACTGGGCCTTGATCAACAGCTGATTCGACGCGAACGCCCAGCGTGACTCGCCCGACAGCACGTCGCGCGTCCGGAGGTTGTGGTTGTAGACCACGAAGAGATCGCCCAACGGGCTGAACGTCCACCGCAGCCGCGTATTCGTCCCGAAGGAGGCGGACTCTGCGTCGTATTGTAGAAAACTCGTCAGCGCCAGGTCGGATGACACGTTCAGCCGCAGCCGAGTGCCGACCACGTCCTGGACGAAGCGCCCACTCGGCATCCGGCCGACATCCCGCTCTCCGGTGAGCTCCGCGATGAACAGGGCGGACGCCCGCCATACGGCCGTCAACCGGTATTGGTCCAAATAGCCGTCGAAGAATCGGCCGAACCACCACGTCGCCTGCGCGCTGAAGCGCCGCTTGGTCGCCAGGCCGCCCTCGAGACGGAACCGCATGAAGCGGTACGCCCCAGGAGCGATCGTCACGTTCGACGTGACATCGAACGGCTGGCTCAGGCGCTCACCCGTGGGAACGATATTGAACTCGAATCGGTCCCCGCTTTCGAGGCGGCAGTTGATGGGGGCCATGAAGTACCGGTAGCTCTGCCACGCGCCCGAGAGGCCCGCGGCGTAACTGAGCTCGTTTTCCCAGAAGCACTGGCGAATGTGTAGCGGGCCGATCGGCCGCTGGGGCCGCGGTTGCCAGTTCGCGCCGAGCGACGCGATGTGGACACCCGACCGGGGGACGAACCCGAGCGACGGGTCGAAGGCGTCGCCGAGCCGGCTGTACTTGACCGCGATGTCCCACCGGTCGTTGGGGTAGGCGATCTTGACGCCCGCCGCGGTGCGGTCGCCCCGCAGGCTGTCCCGCCCCATGGTCAAAGCCCAGATGCCGACCTGGAGGTTCTTATCCCTCCGGAAGCGGGACGTCTGGTAGGTGAGATCCGGCCCTGCGAGCCAGCTCCCCGTCCTCCCCAGCGGATCCCCCGCCGTTGCGATGAAGCCGACCGATGACTCTCGCAGCACGTTCTGCTTGAGGCGCGCCACGACCAGGGTGCTCGCGGCGCTGAGCGTATCGACGGCGCGCGTGCGCACCGCCAATCCGCCAAAGCTCGTGCCGCCCCACCGGCCGTTGAGCTTGCCGCCGGCGTCGATCGGAACCCGTCGCCCCTCGAGCAAACCGATGCGCCGGCTGAAGAAGGGGATGACGTCCTCGCCGATCCCTGGCCCGAACGCGAAAATGTCCGACCCTTCGAGAAAGAACGTACGCTTCTCGGGAAAGAAGAGCGGGAAGCGCGTCAGATTCACTTGCCGGGCGTCCACCTCCGTTTCGGCGAAGTCGGTGTTCACCGTGAGGGACGCCAGGGCGTTCGCTCCGATGCGCTGCGTCACGTCGAGACTGGCGTGGCTCTCGTCCCGCACCACCGCCCCGACGCTGTCTCGCGCGCCGCCGCCCGTCAGCGACGGACGGACGGTGAGCCCCAATCCCAAGTCGAAGCGCGGCAGACCGGCGAGGAGCCCCGCCTGACTCGTCTGCGTCACGGCGTGGTCGGGCTCGGGACTCGCCCAGCGGTCCGTCTCCTGCAGACGCTGAATGCGCCGCTGCACGTTGAATCCCCACTCGTCCAGACCCGGCCGAAACAGCAGACTCTTGAGCGGAATCAGGAACTCGACCGACCAGCCGGTCGGCGTGCGCGCCGTCGCGGCCTCCCACACGGCGTCCCAGTCCGCGTTCTCGTCCCCGCCCGCGGCACCGAGGAGCGCGTCGTAGCGCGCTCCGTTGGGATTGATCGCGAATACGTACCCCGACCGGCCGTCGTGATACGTGTCGAGGACGATCTTGATGTGGTCTTCACTGGCGAGGGCGGCATCACGCTGACGCGCGTACGTCACAATGCGCGCAGGCTCGCGGTCGTCGGCGCGCACTCCGATGATGATGGCATCTCGCCTCGCGAGCACGCGGATGACGGTGCGCGCGGACGGCGTCGCCCCGCGCACCGGCTCGACCTGCGTGAGATTGGTGATCGAGTCCGCGTCAGCCCATGCCGGTTCGTCAAACCGGCCGTCGACGCGGATCTCCCCGCGAGACGAGCCCGCGCGCAGCGTCGGTGCAACGGGCTGCTGTGTCGACTCCGACCCCGCGGCGCTCGAGAACACCGCTGCGGCCAACACCGCTGCCCGCGGGAACGTGGGGTTGACCGTCACGAACCGGCTCCGAGCCTCCCTGGCGTGATGGGTTCTCCATGCGGCGGGACTCGTGAGTCGACCCCGGGGCAGCGAGCAGAATCTAATGGGCCATAATCCGTCGTGACAAAGCCAACGCCCAAAGGAGTGGAGCCATGACCCGTCCGATCGGCCGTGAGCGCCAAATCCTACGAGTTCGACGACGCCGGCAATGAGACCGCATCGACTACCCGCGCATGATGAAGATCGCGAAGGACGCCGGGTACAGAAGCTTCCTGGGGACCAGTGCTCAATCCCTGGTGCCCGTCGGCTCGAGCGTTTCGGAGGGCGGCCGCCGCCGGATGCGGCGCTTGACTTGATGGTGGAACCGGCGTGCCCATTCGGGCCAGCGTTCCTCCAGCCATTCGTACAACACCGGTAACACAATCAGAGTGAGGAAGGTGGAGCTCAGCAGCCCACCGATCACTACCGTCGCGAGCGGGCGCTGGACCTCGGCCCCCTGACTCGTGGAGATCGCCATCGGGATGAACCCAAAGGCGGCGACGAGCGCTGTCAGGAGGTTCGAGCGGAGCCGGTCGTCCGCGCCTTCACGCACGGCGGCATCGAGCGGGCGCCCGCGATCGCGCAAGTGATTGATGTAGGAGACGAGAACGACGCCGTTCAGCACGGCGACGCCGAAGAGCGCGATGAAACCCACCGACGCGCTGAGGTTCAAGTGCAGACTCCGCAGCCACAGCGCCGCGATGCCGCCCACGAGCGCGAACGGCACGTTGAGCATGACGAGAAGCGCTTGCCGCGCATTCCCGAAACTCGCATACAAGAAGCCGATGATGAGGAGCAGGACAAGCGGGACGATCAGCATGAGGCGCTTCATGGCCCGTTCCTGATTCTCGAACTGGCCGCCGTACGTCACGAAGTAGCCCTCGGGCAGGGTGACGCGCCGCGCCACCGCGCGCTGCACCTCCGCCGCGAAACCGCCGAGGTCGCGACCGCGCACGTTGCTTTGGACGATGACCATCCGCTCGCCGTTCTCGTGATTGATGACCTCCGGACCTTCCACGACGCGCACGCGCGCCACCTGCGCGAGGGTCAGGCGCGCGCCGGCGGGCGTCCGGATTAGCAGCGTCCCAATCGCCTCCGGCGTGCCACGGTGGGGGTCGGCCAGCCGGACAACAATTGGAAAGCGCTTGCGGCCGTCGATCACTTCGCTCGCCTCGACGCCCCCGATGCCCGCCTGCACGGCATCCCGCACGTCGGCCACGTTCAGGCCGTATCGCGCCAGGGCGCCGCGATCAAGCGCGATCTCGACCTGCATCGCGCCGGCGCTGACGTCCACAGAAACGTCCGCAGATCCGCGGACGCCGCGAATCACGTCGCGGATTTCCGCCGCCTTGCGTTCCAGGATGGGGAGGCTGTCGCCGAAGACCTTCACGCCGAGCTCCGTGCGCACGCCGGAAATCGCCTCGTCGAGTCGCATCGCCATCGGTGCGGTGAAGTTGTAGTCGAGGCCGGGGATCTCCTTGAGCGCCGAGTCCATCTTCTCGATCAGCGCTTCGGGCGAGCGGGCCTGCCATTGGCGGCGCGGCTGGAACATGACGTAGACATCGCCCGCGTAGAGACCCATGGTCTCGGTCGCAAGCTCAGGGCGTCCCATCTTCGTGACGATGCTTCTCACCTCCGGGAAGCGCATGAGCGTGCGCTCGACGTCCTTGGCGATCGCCATGCCCTGAGGCAACGACGTGCTCGGCAGCCTGCGGGTCTCGATCAACAGGGAGCCCTCGTCGAGCTTCGGCATGAACTCGGTCCCGAGGTACGGCACCGAGGCGAGCGCGAGCGCCAGGACCGCGCCGGCCGTCCCGACCACCTTGGAACGGTTCGCGAGCGCCCAGTGGAGCGCGGTGCGGTAGCGCGCGCGCACCGCCTCGAACCAACGCGCCGGCTTCTCCTCGACGTGCCGCAGCAGGTACGAGGCAAGCATCGGTACGTAGGCCAGGGCCAACAACAGCGAGCCAAGCACGGCGACACAAACGGTGAACGCCATGGGCGCGAACATGCGCCCTTCCAGCCCCTGGAGCGTGAAGATCGGGATATAGACGGCGATAATGATGGAAACGCCGAACAGGATCGGCCGGCCGACCTCGAACGCCGCCTCGCGGATGAGACGTTGGCGCTCATCCTCGGTCACGCGTCCGGCGTGAGCGAGCCGACGCACGAAGTTCTCCATCATCACGACCGACGCATCCACGATCAGGCCGAAATCCAGCGCGCCGAGGCTCATGAGGTTCGCCGAGACGCCGAGCCGCTGCATAAGAAGGAAGGCAAAGAGCATCGACAGCGGGATGACCGACGCGGTAATCAGCGACGCTCGAATATTGCGGAGGAAGAGGAACAGAATCAGAATGACGAGGAGGGCGCCCTCGAACAGATTCTTGAAGACGGTGTGGGTCGTCCGGTCGACCACCTCTCCCTGATTGTAGAACGCCCGGATCGTTACGCCCTTGGGCAACAGTCGGCGAACGTCTTCGAGACGCCGCTCGACCAGGCTGACGACTTCATGACCGTTCGCACCCTTGAGCATGACGATCATGCCCGACAACGTCTCGCCACGGCCGTCGCGCGACACGGCTCCTTCGCGAGGCATCGGCCCCAACGTGACCGTCGCCACATCGTGCACGTGGACCGGCGTCCCCCCCGCGCGCGTGCTCACGACGACCTGGGCGATATCGCTGGTATCGCTCAATCGTCCCAGCCCGCGCACGGTAAAGCGCTCGCCACTGGTCTCGATGTAGCCGGCACCGAAGTTCCCGTTGTTCTCCGCCAGCGCCTCCTCAAGGTCCGAGAGCGTCAGGTTATAACCTGCGAGCTTGGAGGGATCAGCAAGGACGTGGAACTGCTGGACCATCCCGCCCCACGAATTGACGTCCGCGACGCCGGGAATCGTTCGAAGCATCGGCTTGACGGTGTACTCCTGGACGTTCTTGAGCTCCATGAGCGACAGGCTGTCCGACTCGACGAGGTACTGGAACACCTCGCCCATCGGCGTTGCGGGCGGGCCGAGCTGCGTCTCCACGCCGGCGGGCAAGTTCCCCTCGGCGTCCTGCATCCGCTGGGTGACCTGCGCGCGCGCGAAGTACATGTCCACATCGTCATCGTAGGACACGGTGACCACGGAGATCCCGGCCTTCGAGATGGAGCGCACGCCGCGCGTCCGCGGGAGTCCCATCATCGCCGTCTCCATCGGATAGCTCACCAGGTTCTCGACTTCGTTGGGCGATAGCCCCGGCGCGACGGTGATGACCTGCACCTGGTTGGGCGTGAGATCCGGAAAGGCGTCGACGTTGAGGTTGCCCAACGCCCACGCGCCGGCCCCGACGAGCAGCAGCGTGATCGCGATGACCGCGACGCGGAAACGCAGCGCCAACGCAATGAGTTTTTCGATCATGGGATCACTGTGGGGGCATCTTCGAACGGGAGAACTCGGACTTCACGGCGAACGCACCCTCGGTGACGATGAGATCGCCGGCGGTGACGCCGCGCAGGATGCGGATGACACCTCCCGCCTTGCCTCCTATCTCGACGTCGCGCCGCTCGAACCGAACTGACCCGATCCCCGTGCCGTCCGTCAATGGGTGCGCCACGAAAACCACCGGCCGCTCGTCGAGTAGCATGACCGCGCTCTCCGGCACGGCGATGCTTGTGGTGCCGCCGCCGCCCTCTGTAGCCTCGAGCCACACGGTCGCGAACATTTGCGCGCGCAGCCGGTTGCCGCCGTTTTGCACCAGCGCGCGCACTGGAACCGTGCGAGTCGCGGGATCGAGCGCGCCCCCGACGCTTAGGACCTTCGCGGTGAAGGTGTCGACCGGAAAAGCGGGCACGCCAAAGCGCACGCGCCCACCGACCCGCATGCCGGAGGCGGCGCGGTCGGTCGCGGCGATGTCCAGCCAGAGGGTGCTCGGGTTACTCACCGAGACGAGGGGGGCCCCAGCCTCGACTACGGCCCCTGGCACCGCGTCGCGGCCGAGCACCACGCCGGACAGCGGGGCGCGCATGGCCATCACATCGCTTCCGGGGCTCAGCCCGAGTTGGAAGAGAGCGGAGCGCGTACGCGTCGACTCGGCTTCTGCCTGCGCCAGCTCGGCCTTGGCCAACTCGTCGTCGGCCTGGGTGCGCTCGAGCTCTTGGCGGGAGATCGCCTTGGCTGCGAGCAACCGCTCCGCTCGCTCGCGCGCGGTGCGCGCGTATGTCGCGCGGGAGCGGCGGGCGTTGAGGTCCGCCACGGCCTTGTCGTAATCCGCGCGCGCGGTGCTCGCCGCAGGACTCTGCAACGTGACCAAGGCCCGGCCCCGCGACACCCGATCGCCCACTTGGACGTGCACGGACACCACACGGGCTTGCGCGGGAGCGCCTAGACGGGCGGTTGAATCCTCGTTGGGGACGAGCTGGCCCGGGACCTCGGTCACTGCGGCGACGGCGCGCGTGGCGGCGGGTTCCCACCGTACGCCGCCATGCTGAATCGCGGCCGCGCTCATTGTGATCTCCCGGGCCTCGTCAGACCCGGAGCTCCCGGTGTTCCCGCCGGCGCTCCCGCCGCCGGCGCCTTCGCTGCGACGGCACGCCGTACCGACGAATAGGGCTGCGGCCAGCAGCCGAGTAACGGCATTCATGGCGAGCCTCCCGCGAGGGGTTCCAGCGGATCGAGTCCCGCCGCCACCAAGAGTTCGAGTAGACCCTCGCGCGCTGCGAATACGGCGCCGTAGTAGTTCAGTCGGGCCTGAGCCAAAGTCCGGGTTGCGTCGAGGACCTGAAACAGCGGAGCGGCGCCTTCCTGATAGGCCGCGAGTGCGATACGGCGCGACTCCTCTGCACGCGCCAAAAACCCTCCTTCAAGCCGGGTCACCTGGTCGCGGAGAACGCGAGCCGCCTCGTACGAGCCGGCGACATCGGCGGCTGCCCGTCGCTCCGCCCACGCGAGCTCCTGCTCCGCGGCCGTCCGCTCACCTGCCGCGCGGCCGATCTCGCCGCGATTCTGATCGAACAGGGGAAGCGGTACTGTTATGCCCGCCACCAGCGTTGCCGTTCCGCCGGTCTTCTTGGCGCCGAAGGTGGCCCCCAGCTGGCGCAACATCAGCGAGCGCTCGTAGCCCACCCCGGCTCCCGCCGCTCGCGCCCGCGCGCGCGCGGCAGCGACGTCGGACCGGCGCTCGAGCGCGTGCGTAGTGAGCTCGGCCTCAGAGGGAAGCGCCTCCCTCACGAGTGCCCCGCTATCGTCCACGACGACCGTTAGCGATGCAACCGTGAGGGACGCGCGCGTCGCATCATCCAGGAATGGGAACAGCTGCGCGCGGGCGCGCGCCAGTTCCGCTTGCTGAAACGCGCGCTCGGTTGCCGCCCGGTCGCGTTCCACCTCGATCCGAATCAGATCTCCTTCTGCCGCCACGCCTTCGCCTACTCGGGCGCGGTTGAAGCGCACCAGACTGTCCAACCCCTCCTCGATCTCTGCCGCTACGCGAACCGCGACCTCCGCCAATGCCACCCGGTGATACGCGCGGGCGGCCTCGAGGACGACGTCCCGTCGAGCGAGGGAAACCTCCGCATCCGCCGCTTCGACCTCCCCGCTCGCGCGCCCTCCGCGCGACCACCGTTGCCAGAGCGGCTCGAGTGGCAGCGTCGCGTATATGGAGGTCTCCTGCGGCACACCGAGCGGTGCCGCGCGGCCCGGAAAGGGTGCGTTCTCGACCCAATAGGTCAGCGTCGGGTTCAGCGGAAGTCGCGCGGTCAGTCGGGAGCCGCGTGCGGCACCCACGCGCGCTTCAGCGGCTTGGACCAGCGGGTGCCGGCCGGCCACCGAGCGAAGGACCTGCTCGATTGTGAGCGGGCGCGGTGCTCGCTGTGACGTAGCTGACCGGGGAAGCGACGCCAGCCCGGCGAGTACAAAGCTCGCGAGCGATGCGATTCGTAGTTGCACTGATCCAATCCCTTTTCCCGATTGAAAGTCCCGCCGTGCCGAGGCTCGGCGCGGATGTGTCGCGGAGGATCAGCTAAGCGGTGGGGCGCGGAGTCTTGGCGGGTCGTCGCCAGGTGGGTCGGGGTTTAGAACGGCTGTCACCGGAACGACGCCAACTCGCTTTGGCGTCGCGAGGTTGAGATCGGCGCTGGTCGCGGTGACGGGCGGACAGCGAAGCAGCTGTTGCGTGGGCGTCCCCGTCGCTTGGTCGAGCCGCACGTGCTGGTGGCTACCCGCGTGACCGGGCCACGACAGCTCGGCGGGTCCGTCGTGGGCTTCGAGGGACGGAACGTGCCAGTGCGCTTCATGGTCACGATGATGCGCGAGGGCGTGCGCCAACACCGAGGCCGGGTTGGCGGTCCCGAGGGCGAGTCCTAGAGCGGCAGCCAGTAACCGCCGGTCGCGCAGGCGGCGCATCGGTGCGAACCTATCCTAGCCCTCCGCGCGGCGCAACCGAGCGCGCAGGGCTGGCGTGGGCTTGAACCCGCGATGGATCCAGAACGCCACCTGCCTGATGTACTTCTCCTGCCGCCGAGCTCGGTCCCACGCGCCGAACATGCGGATTCGGTACGCGCCGCCGCCCCACCGTTGCTTCACCGTCTCGTAGGAAAACTCGCTCGGCTGCATCCGCTCGAGGATAGATCCACTTGCTCCGGCTCGTCATCCCGCTGGCGCCAGAGCACGACGACCTGGACGCGCCTGCCCAGGTCGCTGATCCCGTCCTCTGGATCGCGCCGCTGCTCCTCGTTGTGGCGCCGGAGGGCATCTGGGATCTCACGACCCGACCGTGTCCGCATACGACTTGAAGACAGTGCTGGAGGCCGCGTGGCGGGCCGGCGAGGGGGCGTTCGTGTTCCAGCGGAACGGGAAGCCCATCGGTTACACGACGCTCGTGCATCAGTGGCAGGCGGCCACGAAGCGCGCTGGTTGCGCGGGGCGCTTGATCCATGATCTTCGGCGTATGGCGGCCAAGCGGTTCAATGGCACAGTTGCAGCACAGTCCGAGGGTTCTCCAGCAGCCCCCGACCTAGTAATTTCAAGCCCTGTATAGCCCGGCGCCGTAGCCAAGTGGTAAGGCAGAGGTCTGCAAAACCTCTATTCGTCGGTTCGATTCCGACCGGCGCCTCTTT
>WNGF01004095.1_pt1 | contig 19501 bp, 18 predicted proteins | sample 5400641 | NCBI WGS metagenome assembly WNGF01 (sample SAMN13153371, study PRJNA577476) | soil metagenome | isolation source: 80 cm soil or saprolite under grassland replicate 2 | place: USA:California | collected 2016-06-15
GAGCGGTCAACCATCGTCTGCTTATGATCGAACGTGCCGGCCAGGGCTGTGCCATCGAGACCGCGCTGTTCGAGCAGGTCTCACAGCCCTACATACGGGAGGGCCAACGAACCGGAGCGCTGCGCTTCGGGGACCCACGCGCCATGGCCCTGGCCGGCGCCTTGTGCGCCATGGTCCACGCCGTCAGCGGCTTCACCAACAAGAGCCTGCGGAGCCTGGTCGCCGGCCTGCTCGGCGCGGACTACACCAGCGCACAGATGACCTACGACCTGCGTCGCCTGCGCCTGCACGGGCTCATCACCCGACTGCCCGGCACCCACACCTACGTGACCACCCCCCAGGGCCTGCGCGTCGCCGCCTTCTACACCAAGCTCGCCACCCGCGTGCTGGGGCCGCTGCTGGCCGCCGACCACCCGCCGGCGCCCATTGAGGTCCGCCGCGCTCTGGCCACGCTGGACCGCGCTGTCAGCGACTACGTCACCAACGCCCGCCTTGGCGCCGCAGCATGAACTTGTCACAACGTCACTGAACGCGACGTTGTCGCCCATCACCGGCTCGTCCCGGTCGGTCGGTACCGCAGCGAGAGTGTGTGTGCTGCCCAGGGTTGAGGTGGTAGAGCGGCACATGGGCCTGCTGGCCGGCGCGGATCTGGGCGGGCTGGGTGGCGCCGGTGCGACCGGTGGTTGGGTCGATGGGGTGCTGGTCGAGGGTGAGGGTGTAGGCGACCTGGTCGACGCCGCCAAGGGTCCGTTGGGCCTAGATGACCGCCTGGGGGTCGGCGTCGACGGTCTGGCCGGCCTGGGGTGCCAGCACCAGCAGCACGATCGGCAGGTGTGCCTGGGCCGGCAGGGTGCTAACACCTGCGAGCAGCGCGGCGGCAAGCCCCACGACCATCAGCGCCCGCGACCCCCACCGCTCGCCACAACAGCAGCAGGGACCGTCCGCGGCGTCGCGGGCTGGCGGTGGCGGTTCGGCTGGTGGAGGGTTCGCGGGTGGCGGGCCGCTCGATGGTCGAGGGCCCCGCGCGACCCAGTCCAGCGGGTCGGGGCGTTCGGGACTTGGCGGCGGTCACGATCTGGGGGCTCCTCGACATATCGGGGCGATGGCACGGTCAGGGGACGCTGACCCGAAGGCAGCGGCTGATGGCGGCGCGCAGCTCGCTTGGGGTCAGCGCGCCGACGTGGCGGCCGCGCAGGGTACCGTCGGCGGCGATGAACACGGTGGTCGGCAGGCCGGCGACTCCGAGCTTGGCGGCGGCCTGCCCGTTGGGGTCGGCGGCCAGCGGGTAGGTGACGCCGGTCTGGGCGGCGAAGCGGCGGGCGGCGTCTTGGACGTCGCGGCTGTCCAGGCCAAGGAAGGCGACCTTGTCCTTGGCTTGGAGGTAGACCTGCTGGAGGGCGGGCATCTCGGAGCGGCAAGGGCCGCACCACGAGGCCCACACGTTGAGCACCAGCGGCCGGCCGCCGAGATCCTCAGGAACCCTGAACCCAGGCCCGCCGGCAAAGCCCGCCAGGCGCAGCCGGACGGCATCGGGCGCGACATCGCCCGCGGTCCCGGACTGGAATTGGCCGCCGGCCGGTCTGGCGCTGCTCTGGGCGCAGGCCGCCAGCAGCACGGCGGCCAACAGCAAGCCCAGCACCCGGCCGGCTGGTCGATGGAAGCGGCCCGATGAGGTCGCGGGGGTGTGGCCTCGGGTCATGACAGGAGCGGCCGCACGGCGGCCTCGATCTCGGAGGCGACGGTGGGGCCCTCGCCCAGGCGGGCGCGGATCACCCCGGCCCGGTCGATGACGAACATCCACGGCTCGGTCGGCAGCCTCCAGGCGCTGTAGAGCGGCGCCGGCTTGCTGAGGTCGCGCTGCGGATAGATCTCCACGTGGATGAAGTTGGCCTGGCTGCCCAGCTTCTGGAAGGCCACGATCTGCTCGTCGACCACGGGGCCGCACATGCGGCTGCTGCACAGCAGCGGGGTCGCAAACGACACCACCGTGGGCCTGCCGGACTTCAAGGCCTGGTCCAGCGAGATCGAATGCATGGGGCAGACCGGGCTGCGGGTAAAGATCTTGGCGCGTAAGGTTCAGAAATCCGGCCGGATGCGCTGAGCAGCGAGGATCGGGTCAAGGGATAATCCGCCGATGGCCCTATCCTTCGTCTACCTCATGGCACGCCGCCTCGTCGGCATGCTGCTCGGAAGCCTCCGAAGCCAGCACGCCAAGGACGTCGAGATCGCCGTCCTGCGCCACCAGCTCAGTGTGTTGCGCCGCCAGGTCAAGCGACCCCAGTTCCGACCGGCCGACCGTGCGGTCCTCGCGGTCCTGAGCCGAGCGCTTCCCCGGTCGCGCTGGTCGGTCTTGCTTGTCACCCCGGCCACGATCCTGCGGTGGCACCGCCGGCTGGTCACGCGCAAATGGACCCAGCCCCGCCGTCGGGGCGGCCGCCCAGCACTCGCCGAGCAGGTGGTGGCGCTGATCCTGCGGTTGGCCCGGGAGAATCCTCGCTGGGGCTACCGGCGCATCCAGGGCGAGCTCAAGAAGCTCGGCGTCTCGGTGTCGGCCACCACCATCCGCACAGTGCTGCTTGGCATCGGGCTTGGGCCCGCACCCCGACGGGCGTCGGTCAGCTGGCGAGCGTTCCTTCGGGCGCAGGCCGCAGGCATCGTGGCCACCGACTTCTTCACCGTGGAGACCGTGCACCTGACGACGCTGTATGTCTTGTTCATCATCGAACTTGGGACGCGGCGGGTTCGCCTCGTCGGGGTCACCGACCACCCCAACGGGTCGTGGATGGTCCAGCGGGCACGGGAGTTCTCGATGGAACGGGAGCGGGAAACAGCGGCGGGTACCACCGTGCCGCGGTTCCTGATTCGTGACCGTGACAGCAAGTTCACCCGCGCCTTCGATGACGTGTTCGCCGCCGACGGCACTCAAATCATCAAGACCCCCATCCAGGCGCCGAACGCCAACGCGTTCGCTGAGCGCTGGGTGCGGACGGTACGAGAGGAGTGTCTGGACTGGATGCTGATCTGGGGTCGTCGCCAGCTCGAGCGGGTCCTTGGCGAGTATGTGCGGCACTACAACGACCAGCGACCACATCGAGGCCTTGAGCTTCGTCCGCCAAGCGGTATCGGCAGCGGATCCGCGCCGCCATCTGTTGCTACGGTCGCCGCCGGCGTTTGGCGTCGGGATCGTCTCGGTGGCTTGGTTCACGAGTACTACCAGGCCGCGGCATGACGCTCAGGTTTCTGAACCCTACGGGCCACTGCAACACTCCCGGGTGCTGCAGGTGCTGCACAACCCCCGCTATGCCGGCGCGTTCTTCTACGGCCGCCACACCCACCGCATCGGCCCCGGCGGCAAGCCCACCATTCACGTGCTGCCCCGGGAGCAGTGGACGGTGCTGATCACCGACACCCACCCCGGCTATCTCACCTTCCCGGAGTTTGAGGCCAACCAGGCCCGCCTGGCCGAGCAGGCCGCCGCCCGCGGCACCGACCGCCGCGCCAGCCCACCCCGCGAAGGACCCGCGCTGCTGCAGGGCCTGACCGTCTGCGGCATCTGCGGCACCCGCATGACGGTGCGCTACCACACCCGAGCCGGTCGCCAGGTCCCGAGTATATCTGCCAGGCCGAAGGGATCCGCCACGGCACGCCTATCTGCCAGCGCATCCCCGGCGCGGGCCTCGACACCGCCGTCGGCAACTCCTGGTCGACACCCTCACCCCGCTGGCCATCCAGGCCGCGTTCACCGTCGCCGAGGAGCTCGTGGACCGCGCCGACCAGGCCGACCGGATCCGCGCCGCTGCTGTGGAACGCGCCCGCTACCAGGCTGACCTGGCCCGCCGCCGCTACCTGGCGGTCGACCCCCAAAACCGGCTGGTGGCCGACACCCTGGAGGCCGACTGGAACACCGCGCTGCGCGAACTCGCCCACGCCACCGACACCTACCAGCACGCCACCCAGGCCACCACCGGCCAGCTCACCGCCGCCCAACGCCAGCGGATCACCCAACTGGCCACCGACTTCCCAGCCCTGTGGAACGACCCGGCCACCCCCCAGCGGGAACGCAAACGCCTCATCCGACTGCTGATCAGCGACGTCACCCTGACCAGGACCGACCAGATCACCGCCCACGTCCGCCTGCGCGGCGGCCAAGACCACAGCCTGCACCTGCCGATCCCACTGGCGGCCTGGCAGCTCCGCCAGACCCCACCCGAGGTGGTGTCGGCCATCGACCAACTCCTCGACGACCACACCGACGCCCAGATCGCCACCATCCTGTCCAGCCGCGGCCTTGTCAGCGGCACCGGCCAGCCCCTGCACGCCCGGCTCATCGGCCAGATCCGCACCCACTACCAGCTCCCAAGCCACCCCCAGCGGCTCCGCGACGCCGGGCTGCTCAGCCTCGCCGAGATCGCCCGCCGCCTGGCCATCCACCCCAACACCGTCAAGAAGTGGCGCAACGACGGCCTGCTGACCGGCCGCCTGGCCAACGACAAGGGCGAGTACCTCTACCAGCTCCCCGGACCCGACCTGACCCGCCCCCGCACCGGGCGGCCACCCCGCCGGCCGAGCCCCACCACCACAACCAAAACGACAGCCGCATCAACCACAGGAGGCGCAGTGTGAAGTCAACTGGTTCGCTTTCGGCGCCCGGATCGGGCGTCGTGATGATCTTGGTGCCGTCGGCCAATGAACGCGTCGTCGAACGCGCGGGTGAACTTGCTGTCCCGGTCACGAATGAGGAACCGAGGCGTGGTCATGCCCTCCGGCCGCTCCATCGACAGTTCCCGTGCCCGCTGGACCACCCATGGCCCGTTCGGGCGGCGCGTGACACCGGCGAGCCGAACCTGCCGCGTGTGCAGTTCGATGACGAACAAGACGTAGAGCGTCTTGAGGCGCACGGTCTCGACGGTGAAGAAGTCGGTGGCTACGATGCTTGAGGCCTGCGCTCGAAGGAAGCCTCGCCAGGTGACCGATGCGCGTCGGGGTGCAGGCCGAAGCCTATTTCTCAGGAGCACTGTGCGGATGGCGCTGGCTGACACGTGAATCCCCAGCTTCTTGAGCTCGCCCTGGATGCGCCGGTAGCCCCAGCGCGGGTTCTCCCGAGCCAGTCGCAGGATCAGCGTCACCACCTGCTCGGCGAGCGGCGGACGGCCGCCTCGACGGTCGGGCTGGGTCCATTTGCGGGTGACCAGCCGACGGTGCCACCGCAGGATCGTGGCCGGCGTCACCAGGAAGACCGGCCAGCGCCGGCGAGGAAGCGCTCGGCTCAGCATCGCGACGAGCGCACGATCGGCGGGCTGGAACTCGGGCCGCTTGACCTGGCGGCGCAGCACCTCGAGTTGGTGGCGGAGCACGGCGATCTCGAGGTCTTTGGCGTGCTCGCTTTGGAAGCGTCCAAGCAGCATGCCGACAAGCCAGCGTGCCATGAGATAAAGGAAGGACAGGGCCATCGGCCGATGGTCCCCGACCCGGATTCTCGCTGCTCAGCACACGCGGCCGAGGTTTCTGAACCCCACGCGCCGTGGGCGGCGTCTGTGGTATGCGTCGTGGTACCACCCAAATAGGCTGTGAATTGATCGGGGCGTGGAAGGGGCCCTGGTCGGTTGTGGTTGATCGTGTCCATACGTACGAAGAGCTGGGAGTCGAGCGCAGAACGCGTCACAACAGACGATTGACTGAGGGAACCAGGAAGCTCCTGTCACTGATAGACCCTGACATAGTCCACATGCAGAGCTTGTGGGAACCTCGTGGTGGCATCAGGGCTTCCAGCCCACTGCCCCCCAACGGCAACGTTGAGTACCAAGTAGAATTGATGGTCGAACACCCACCGTGACCCGCCCGGCAGATCCGAGGCGGTTATCGCTCCATAACGACGGCCATCAAAGTAGAATTCGATGCTGCCAGGCAGCCACCGCACACCGTAGGTGTGGAATCCCTGCGAAAGCGCGGACGTATTCACAATGGAATAGCTTGGTTCGTAGTCCGGATGGGCTTCCCCGCCGCTGCTGGGCCCATGGATCGTGCCGGATGCCTTCCTCGGCTCGTGCCCGAGGCTCTCCATGACGTCGATCTCACCGCACTTGGGCCAACCCGACCGGTCAATGTCCGTCCCTAGCGCCCAGAACGCGGGCCACAGCCCCTTGCCGACGGGCGTCCGCAGGCGAGCCTCGAATACCCCGTACTGGAACGAGTACTTGTTCTTGGTGCTGATCCTCGCTGACGTATAGTCTCGCGTGATCGAGTCCGCACCCGTGTAACGCTCCGCTTGGGTCGCGATGACGAGATGGCCACGTCCGTCCTGGTAGGAATTCGCGACGCGGTTCGTGTAGGCCTGCAGCTCTCCCTCGCCCCAAGCGCCGCCAATCTCATGGCTCCAGCGACGGCGATCGACCCGCGCATTCGGCGATCCGTTGAACTCATCCGCCCATACCAACTTCCTCGCCACCGTCGACGAACGCACAAAGGCGACTTCAATGCCGTTGACCTTGGCGTAGTAAACCTTGTTGATGAAGCCGAGGTCGAGTCGGCCGTCGGTCACTGCGACGGTAAAGATCACGTGGTAAGCGCGGTTCCTTCCCGCCGCCTTGATGATATCGACGTCGGACGCTTTCACCCCGCCCTCCGCGGACACGTCAAAGACGCGTTGGCGAGGTTGGGAGAAGGTGGTTTCCGCAAGGTACAGATCAACCGCATAGGTACCGGTTGCAGGAACCGGGATCCTATACGCGCTCATTCCCCAGCGCTCGTGCTGGTAGATGGCCGGGCTGCTGGTTCCCTCCACGTGCACGTCGGTAACCGCCGATCGACCGTCGGCGTATTCCGCGTCAGGCGACCACTGGCGCCCGGCGGCATCGACAATGGCCACAGGGCTGGCACTGATGCGCGTCACCCACGAACCGGGTCCCCGTCCGGCAGGATCGGGACTGGCGGGCGCCCGCCCCTGACCCGGACCGCCCCAGGTGGACGGCTGCCCGATGCTCCCGCGGCCGGCCTCTTGCATCGTGGTCTCCACGCCGGCCGGCTGGCGCCGACGGGTGTCACGCTGGCCAGTCGTCTGACTTGCGCCCTGCACAAGCAGACCGATCACGACCACGAGAACGGCACGCCGTCGATAGCGGTGGGCGACCGACCTCAACCCCGCCCGCAAGGCCAGCGCCTCAGTCGAGAGGCGACCACGTAGTCCCATCACGGCAGGAGACTATCGAATGTGATGGCCCGGTTCAGCGGCAGCGAGTTCCGTCGAACTTCCTCAAACAGACGCTAGCGCTGTAAGGCCGGAATGCCTAAATCATCAAAATTCCGTCTGATTCCCGCGCACTGTAACGCTTGGGTCGTCTCATACGGTTCTCACATCGGTGAGCTCAAAGCCCTGCATCCGAATCAAACGAATCAGGTCCGTCACCGAGTCGGCCCCCCACCGCCGCCGAGGCCTGCCGCCCGACTTTGACCAGGATGACGACGTCCAAGTGATCTCTATGGCTACCTTGTCCCCCCGCATAAGCCTTGTCATACCGGCCCTGAACGAGGCACGGAACCTTCCACACGTTTTCGGCGAGTTCCCTCCCGACCTGTTCGAGATCGTCCTCGTCGATGGCAACTCGAGCGATGACACCGTCGCCGTAGCCAGCTCTCTGTGGCCGGACATCCGGATTGTTCGCCAAAACCGCCGCGGCAAGGGCAATGCCTTGGCTTGCGGCTTCGCCGCCTGTCGTGGCGACATCATCGTGATGCTCGACGCGGACGGCTCAACGAGCCCAGCGGAGATTCCACGCTTCGTGGATGCCCTTGTCGCTGGGGCCGACTTCGCGAAGGGATCCCGCTTCGTCGAAGGAGGTGGCAGCAGCGACATCACCAGGTTGCGTCGCACCGGCAACCACCTGCTCAGCGGAGCCGTCAACGCGCTGTACGGCACCGACTACACGGACCTCTGCTACGGGTACAACGCCTTCTGGTCGAGCTACCTCCCAGTGCTCGGCCTGAACCCTGGCCCGCCACTCGACGGCGATGAGGCGCGAGCGCTCTGGGGTGACGGGTTCGAGATCGAGACCCTCATCAACGTGCGGGTCGCCAAGGCGGGCCTGCGCGTCACCGAGGTGGCGAGCTTCGAGCGGCATCGGCTGCACGGGGTGAGCAACCTCAACGCGGTCTCGGACGGTCTCCGGGTGCTCCGTACGATCGCCATCGAGCGCTGGGCGGACCTCCTCGGGACAGCTGACCGGAGACAGCAAAGGAACGAAGCGATCGAGCGGTGCTCCGAGCATGACTGGCCGCATCTCTGCCTCACCCCGGTAGGCCATTGACCACGAACTCGCACGCTCTAGGGCCCATCTCCGTCGTCCGCCTCCGCATCTCGGTGGTGATCTGCGCCTACACGGATCGGCGGTGGGACGACATCGTCGCTGCGGTGGCGTCCATCCGCGGCCAGACACGGCCGCCGTCACGGACGATCCTCGTCGTGGATCACAATCTCCCACTGCTCGAGCGCACGCAGGTCGCATTCCCCGACCTCCAGGTCGTCCCCAATACGGGTCGGCGTGGCCTCTCCGGGGCACGCAACACCGGTGTCTCGCAGGCGATCGGCGACGTCGTCGCCTTCCTCGACGACGACGCCCGGGCCGAGCCGGACTGGCTGGAACGCCTCGCTGCCAGGTACTCGAATCCCTCGGTTGTCGGTGTCGGCGGGGCTGCCACGCCCGTCTGGCCAAGACAGCGGCCCCGATGGCTGCCGCCCGAGTTCGATTGGGTCGTGGGCTGCAGCTTCGTCGGGATGCCGAATGCGTCGACGCCGGTGCGCAACCTCATCGGCGCCAACATGTCCTTCCGTCGGGAGGTGTTCGGGACCATAGGTGGGTTCACCGACGGCCTTGGACGGGTGGGGTCCCGTCCCCTCGGCTGCGAGGAGACGGAGCTGGGGATCCGCTTGCGACAGTGGCGCCCGAGGGCTTCACTCGTGTACGAGCCGGCGGCGGTCGTTCGCCATCGTGTCACCGCGGATCGCATGGCCTGGCGCTACTTCTGCTCACGCTGCTACGCGGAGGGCTTCTCCAAGGCGATGGTGTCGCGGCTCGTCGGAGCCAAGGATGCACTCGAGACGGAGCGTCGCTACGTGCGGTCGGTGCTGCCTCGCGCGATCGTCCGGGCCCTCGACCCGCGACAGCATGACCGGCCGGTGGGGATCGCGAGCGCTGGCGCCATCCTCGCCGGACTGGGCCTCGCCGCCGCCGGCTACGTCCGCGGCCGCCTCGCGCTCAAGTTCCCACCTGAAGGTGGCGCGGCGTGACGGTCGTCCCGGTGCTGCTCTATCACGCGGTGAGCGAGCATCCTCCAACCGCCCTGGAGCGCTTCACCGTGCACCCGTCCCGCTTCGCCGAGCACGTTGGCAGCCTGCGGGACTCCGGACGCGTCGGCCTCACCGTGTCCGAGCTCGCGGCCTGCCTCGAGGGCCGCTCGCAGCTTCCCGAGCGACCGGTGCTGGTGACCTTCGACGACGGGTACGCCGACTTCCTCGAGGCCGCCGAGCGGCTCGCGGATGCCGGCTTCCCCTCAACCCTCTACGTGACGACGGGGCAGATTGGCGCGACCGGGATGCTGACCAGGGGGCAACTGTGCTCCCTCGGCGGGACGGTTGAGGTCGGCGCGCACAGTCGCACGCATCCGCGGTTGGACGAGCTCCCTCCAGGCCGGCTTCGCGAGGAGGTCTCCGGGTCCAAGGCGGACCTCGAGGACGTGTTGCAGCGACCCGCACGCAGTTTCGCCTATCCACACGGCAATCACGACCCGGGTGTCCGCCAAGTGGTCATCGAGGCGGGCTTCGGTTCGGCCGCCGCCGTCAAGAACGCGTTCTCCCATGACCTCGACGACCCGTTCGCGATCGCGCGAATCACCATCATGGCAGGCACCTCGACCAAGCACATCGGGAAGCTCCTGGACGGACGCGGTGCTCCGCGGGCCTGGTCGGGGGAGCGGCGAAGGACGCAAGCACATCGGGCTTACCGGCGCATGCGCCGACGGCTCCAACGCAAGGCAGAGAGAGCGTGAGCGACGGACGAGCAATGGACGCCTCGCTCACGTTCTCGCCCGCTCCGGCCGTGAGCCCCAGGCGACGATTGACGCGGCTTGCCGGACAGCGCCCGCCAGTCCGGCTGCTGGAGCTCGAGCTGTCGGAACCCATCCCGGAGCTGGCGGCCACGCTGTCGCGGACCGGCCTGCCCTATCCACGGGCGCTGGTACTGGTCCGGCTCCACCGCAAGCCACTCGGGCTTCTGCCCCTCGATCTGCGGGATGGGGGGCTGTCGGCCAGAGAGCTCGCCCAGGTCGTCTGGGCCAGGTTCCGGTCGCAGATCGCTCGGCATCTCGTCGCCGATGGCGAGGCGCAGGCGGAGGAACTCGTGGTTGCCGGCCTGCCGCCACGGGAGCCCCCGCCCTGTGGGTGGGAGAACAACGCCTTCCGATTCGAGGATCTCGGGCTGGCGAGCGTGGTCGTCACGACCTGCGAACGGCCTTCCCAACTGCTGCGGGCACTGGACAGCCTGCTCGCTCAAAGCTACCCGACCTTCGAGCTCATCGTGGTCGACAACCGCCCGAACGCTCCGCTGACCCGCGACGCCGTCGCGCGGCGGTATGGCGCCGATCCGCGGATCCGCTACATCCCCGAGTCACGGGTCGGGCTGTCGGCCGCCCGCAACGCCGGGCTGGCGCAGGCCCGCGGAGAGATCGTGGCGTTCACCGACGACGACGTGACCGTCGACCCGCACTGGCTGTCGTCGCTCGCGCACGCGTTCCTGCGCTACGACGCCGCCTGCGTGACGGGCCTGATCCTCCCCCTCGAGCTGGAAACCAGAGCGCAGCTCTGGTTCGAGCAGTTCGGAGGCTTCGGCAAGGGCTTCGAGCGGCGGTCCTTCGACCTCGGGTCGAACCGGCCGCCGGACGCACTGTTCCCCTACGCCGCCGGATGCTTCGGGTCCGGGGCCAACACGGCCTTCCGGACCAGCGTCCTTCGAGAGCTCGGAGGCTTCGCCGTCGAGCTGGGCGCTGGCACCGCCGCACAAGGCGGCGAGGACCTGGACGCCTACCTCAACGTCATCCACGCCGGCCACCGGCTTGTCTACGAACCGCGCGCGCTTCTCTGGCACCGGCACCGCCGCGACCTGCGGGGGCTCTCGAGGCAGATCCACCGGTACGGGATCGGGCTCAGCGCCGTGCTCACCAAGCGCTTCGTCGCCAGCGCCGAGGAACGTCGGCAGATCGTCCGGCGCCTGCCCGCCGGCCTGGCCTACGCCGTTGATCCCCGGTCCGCGAAGAACGCCGGTAAAGGCCCGGGTTATCCCGCATGGCTCACGCTCCTCGAGCTTGCCGGCATGCTGCGCGGACCGGTCGCGTACGCGGTCGCCCGGTGGTCGGCATGAGCGGCCAACCGATGCCGCGGGACCTTCAGAGGTCTCGCTGGCACCTCTGGATGGCCGTCTTCGACCTGACGCTGCTGGCTCTGACGGCGCTCCTCGCCCTGCTCCTCCTGTGGGGCGTCGACGGCCTGCCGCGCGTGCTGGCGACCCTGGCGTTCGCCTGCCTGGTCCCGGGAGGGGCGCTCGTCACCCGCTTGCCGTTCCGGGAACCCGACGAGATCCTGGCGATGACCGTGGTCCTCAGCCTGGCCATCATCGCCGCTGGCTCCCTGATCATGGCATGGTTGGCGGCATGGCACCCGCTGTGGCTCACGGCAGGGCTCGCCGTCGCCGCGGTCGTCGTCCTGGTGCTCGATCTCTTTGCCCATCTGTTCCCCACCTCGACCGACGATCCGAGATGGCCCGCCAACTGACGGCCCGCGGCGGACTCGCCCGTGAGGTTGCGCCCGACGGTGGCGCGGTCCTCGTCGACCAGATCGAGCTGTCGGAGCCGCTCCGGGACATCGCCGTTCCAGCCGGGAACGGCATCTTCTACTCGGCCGTCCGGCTGCTCGTCCGCCTGCATCATCAGCCGCTTGGTTTCGTGACCGTGCCCCTGGCGGACGAGCGGCTGGACGCCGCGCGGGTGGCGGAGCGTGTGTGGGACGAGCTCCGGGAAGAGCTCGATACCCATCTGCTCGAAGACGGGCTCGGTCCTGTCGCGTCCATCCCGGTGCTTGGTCTGGGTGCCGAACGACGTCCGCGCTGCCTGCAAGCACCGACCGACGGGCCTGGCGCGCCGCTGGTCACGGTCGTGGTCTGCACCCGCGACCGTCCGCGGAGTCTGGCGCGCTGCCTCGGGGCGCTGGCCGAGGTGCACTACGATCCGTGCGAGATCGTCATCGTCGACAACGCTCCGACGACAACGGAGACCTTCGCGGTCGTCCGGGAGTGGTCCGGCGCCGACTCGCGGGTTCGCTACGTGCAGGAGCTGCGCCCCGGGCTGTCGTGCGCCCGGAACCGGGGACTGCACGAGGCGCGCGGCGAGCTCATCGCCTTCACCGACGACGACGTGGTGGTGGATCCTCGGTGGCTCGACGGCGTGGTCCGTGGGTTCGGTCGGTCGCACTCGGTCGCTTGCGTCACGGGCCTCGTGCCCTCCGCTCGCCTGGAGAACGCGGAGCAACGCTACTTCGATCGACGGGTCTCGTGGGCGGTCAGCTGTACACCGCGGCGGTACGACTCGCATACCGGCACCAGCGAGTCACCGCTCTACCCCTATGCCGCCGGGCAGTTCGGAACGGGAGCCAACTTCGCTTTCCGGACTGCGACGCTCCGAGCGCTGGGCGGCTTCGACGAGGCGCTCGGTGCGGGCGCGCCCGCCGGCGGTGGGGAAGATCTCGACGTGTTCGTCCGGACCATCCTCGCCGGGCACGAACTCGCCTATGAACCAGCGGCGATCGTCTGGCACGACCATCGCGTCGAGCTCGGCCAGCTGCGGCGACAGCTGTTCAACTACGGCGTTGGGCTGGCCGCATTCGCGACCAAATACCTGAGCAACAGGCGCACGGCCGTCGACGTCCTCGTCCGCCTACCGCAAGGGCTTCGGCACCTGCGGAGCATCGCCAGAAGGGCGGAGCGTCCCACCGGGCTGCCGCGATCCGTCCCGATCTCGGAGTTGCTCGGCCTTGCCTGGGGGCCGATCGCCTACTGGCTGGGACGCCAGCGGCGGGGGAGCCACCACGTCCACAGGGCGGACGCCTCGTGACAGCCCTCCACGTGCAGAAGCCGCTCGACAGCCTGGCGCATTCCTATCCGGGAGTCGGATCGCCCTCGACGCCGGGCCACCGACCGCGACGGTCGCTTCGCTGGCCGGTGAACGCACAGGTCGCGTGCCTGGCTGCCTGCGTGGCGTTGTGGGCAGTCTCCATCGCCTGGGTGCGGGTCGGAACACTGGACGACTACGGCCTGATCCCGGTCTTCCCGATCAGCTTCTTCGCCGGGCTCGCCTTGCTCGTCGTCAGCTTCGTCGCCGCCCTCTGCTCGGAGCGTCCGAACCAGGTCGTGCTCGCGGGCCATGTCCTCGCGCTCATCGCGTTTCTGCACGGCACTGTGCCGCTCCTGTTCTCGGAGCCCTTCTACCCCTGGGTGTACACGCACTTTGGCGTCGTTCGGTACATCGACCTGCATGGCCGGCTCGACAGCTCGGCGGACATCTACCAGAACTGGCCGGCGTTCTTCACGCTCAGCGCCTGGTTCAGCCGCACGGCCGGAATACGAGGGCCACTGCAAGTCGCCGCCTGGGCCCAGGTCTTCTTCAACACCTGCAACATGCTGCAGCTGCGATATGTCTTCGGGTCCCTGAGCCGGGACATCCGATCGATCTGGCTCGCCATCTTCGTCTTCTTCGCGGCCAACTGGGTGGCGCAGGACTACTTCGCGCCGCAGGCCCTGGCCTTCACGCTCTCCCTCGGGCTCTGCGGCGTGATCCTCCGCTGGCTCATGGTCGCCACCGACAAGGCGCGCATGGCGCGGTGGCTCAACCGCGCGGCCGCATTCATCGTCCGGCTCGGACGGCGGCGACGTTCCACCTCCGACCCGAAGGACGAGCCGACCGGTAGCCAGCGATTTGGCAGGCGAGCCGCCAGAAACCTCGCCATCCTGCTGTTCGCGGTCATCGTCGCCAGCCATCAGCTCACGCCATACCTGCTCATCGTCGGCCTCGCTGTCCTGACCGTCCTTGGAGTCGTGCGGCCGCGCCTCCTCGTGGTCCTCTTCGCCGCCATGGCCCTCGGGTATCTGCTGCCCCGGCTCGAATTCGTACGGGTGAACTACGGGGTGCTGACCGGGGCCGGTGACCCGCTGCACAACTCCCGCAACGCCACCATCGGGTTCGAGCAGGGGGACCCGGGACGGATCTTCAGCGCGCAGGCGTCACGCCTGCTGAGCCTCACGGTGTGGGGACTGGGACTCGTGGGCATCGTCCGCCGGCTCCGCGCCGGCTACAAGAACATTGGGGTCGTGGTCCTGGCCGCCACACCGGTGCTGATCATCTTCGGCGAAAGCTACGGCGGCGAGGCGATCTATCGTATCTACCTGTTCTCCCTGCCATGGCTCGCGCTTCTTGGCGCCTTCGGCCTGCGACCCGGCCGGCATGGCTGGTCGTTCGCCAGGAACCTGCCCCGCCTCGTCCTGCCGCTCCTCGCGCTTCTGGCATTGTTCCTGCCCTCGTATTTCGGGATGGCGGACACCAACCAGGTGCGCCCAGGCGAGGTTGCGGCGAGCGAATACTTCTACGGCAACGCGCCTCCACACTCCCTGCTGATGCTCGCGTCACCACAGTTCCCGGTCCGACTGGCCAGCAATTACGAGCAGTTCCAGCTGGCGATCGGCGAGTCGGATCCCAACCTGCTCGTGATCCAGCCATCCCTGCGGCACCGCATGCTCGGCACTCGGGAGGTTCCGATCATCGCCGAGGTCCTCCGGGACTACGGCGGAGGCAGGCCGGCATTTCTCGTGGTGAGTCGAAACGGGAAGGTCTATTCGGACGTGTTCGACCTGCTCCCGAGGGGCTCTCTGGACCGGCTCCAGCTCGCCCTTGCGCGGTCCAAACGCTTCCGAGTCTGGTACAGCAACAACGACACCACGATCTACCAGCTGGTGATGGCGCACCCTGCGCAGCACCAGCCCCGCCGCGAGGGGGGCGGATGACCACCACGGGATCCAAGCCACAAGAGGAAGGGCGACGGCACCGCCTGCTGGTCATCGAGCAGGGCGATGGGCTCTGGGGCGCGCAACGCTACCTTCTCCGCCTCGCGCCCCTACTCGAGGCCAGAGGCTACGAGCAGGTTCTCGCCGCTCCTCAGGACAGCGCGGTTGCGCGGGCGTGGCGGACGGAGGGCCGGTTGCACGTCCACTTCCCGGTCCCGCCGGTGCGGAAGATGCGCCGACGGGGTGACCATGGGCCCTTCTCAGCGCCGCTCGTCGTGCGCGAGCTGGCACGGACGGCCGTCAACGCTCGCCGGGTTGCGGCGCTGGCGACCGCGCTCGGGGCCGACTGCATCCACGCCAACGGGCACTGGTCGCACCTGGAGGCGGCGCTGGGAGGGCGGCTCGCCCGCGTGCCGGTGGTCCTGCACCTGCACGAGATGACCCAGCCGGGCGTTGCCGGCCGCCTGCGCGCGGCAGCCGTACGGATCGCCGACGCTTCGGTGGCCGTGAGCAAGGCGGTCGCCGACTGCCTGCCCGAGCGAACCAGGTCCCAGGTCACGATCATCCGCAACGGCGTCGACCCCGTCCTGCTGTCGCCTGGACCGGCACAGCCGGACATGCGGCGTGAACTGGGGGCGGACCCGACCGCCGCGATCGTCCTCTCAATCTGCCGTCTGGATCCCCACAAAGGCGTTGACCAGCTCATCCGTGCGGTGGCGGCGCTGCATGGCGACTTGGCCCGCACACAGCTCGCCATCGTCGGCTCCGGCGACCTGGATGGATGCCACGTGACACAGCTCCGGGCGCTCGGGGCCGAGCTCCTCGGGGCCCGAGTCCGGTTCCTCGGGCCTCGCCAGGACATCGCCGCACTGCTGCGGAGCGCCGACGTGTTCGCTCAGGCGAGCCTCCGTGAGGGCCTCGGGCTCGCGGTCCTGGAAGCGCAAGCCTGCGGGACCCCGGTCGTTACGTACCCGGCCGCGGGGACCTCCGAGCTCGTCCGCGACGGTGAGACCGGGCTGCTCGCTCGCCAGGACGATCTCGCGGACCTTTCCGCCTGCATCGGCCGGGTCCTGGCCGACGCCGGCTTTCGGGCCCGCTTGGCACGTGCGGCCCGCGCCCAGGTCGTTGCCCGTTTCACGCTGAACGAGCAGGTCGATCATCAGGTCCGGATCCTGGACGAGCTGGTCGCCGGTCACCGGCGCAATAGGCGACGGGCGTTCAGTTCGGCGGCACAGCAAGGACCCACCGCGTGATCTCTGGACCCCAGCGCCGTCAGTCGGTCCCCACCTCGAACGGCACATCCAGCCGGAAGGCTGCGACAACGCTGCTGAAGGGCCTCCGCACACCGCTCTATCGCAATGCCCTCGCGTTGCTAATCAATAGCGGCATCACTTCCCTCATTGGCGTTGCCTACTGGACCATGGCCGCCCGCCTCACCACGCCGGAGGTCGTCGGCCTGAACGCGGCGTTGATCTCCGCGATGGTGGCGCTGGCCAGCCTCAGCCATCTTGGCCTCGAAGGGGGCCTCGGTGGCTTTCTGCCACGGGCGGGCGCCGCCACTGGCGCTCTTGTCAAGCGCGCCTACCTGCTCGCCGCCGTGCTTGCCGTGGCGCTCGCGACGACGTTCGTGGTGGCGGCGCCACGAGTGTCTACGCAGCTACGGGACCTGCATCGCCCTGGCGTCGCAGCGCTGTTCGTGGGCGCGGTCGTCACTTGGTCGCTGTTCGCACTGCAGGACAGCGTCCTCACCGGGCTTCGACGAGCGGTCTGGGTCCCGCTCGAGAACATCGTGTACAGCGCAGTCAAGCTCGTCCTCGTGCTCGCCCTTGCCCGCAGCCTCGCGGGCTACGGGATCCTGGTCTCCTGGATCGTCCCCGCGACGCTCGCACTGCTTCCCGTGACGCTCGCCGTCTTCAAGGTCTTCATCCCCGCCCACCTGAAGACCTACGGCGGCCAGCCTGGCCGGGCAACCAGGCTCTTCGGGCGCTTCGTCGCCAGCGACGGCCTGGGCATGCTGCTCGCCCAGGTCAACATCACCGTGCTTCCGCTCCTCGTGGTGGAGCGCGTCGGTGCGGGGGTGGGAGGGCACTTCTACATCGCCTGGATGCTCGCGCAATCGCTCGACCTGGTCGCCGTCAACGTGGGCCTGTCACTGACCGTCGAAGGCGCCCATGTCCAGGACGAGCTCCCTGCCATGTTCCGGCGCGTCCTGCTCCGAACCCTGGTACTGGTGGGCCTGCTTGTGGGCTTCGGCGTGCTCGCGGCTCCGCTCGTCCTCGCCCTCTTTGGTCCCGGGTACGCGGACGCATCGGTGGACCTTCTGCGCCTGCTGCTCCTGGGGTCGCTGTTCCGGGCTGTCATCACCCTGGCCATCTGCGTCGCCAGAGCCGAGCGACGACCATCGCGCGTCATCGTGCTGCAGGCGAGCCAGACAATGATCGTGCTTCCGCTGGCATGGCAGCTGACCTCAGCACTGAGCGCTGCTGGAACGGCTCTGGCCTGGACGATCGGCCAGGCGGCGGTCGCCGTGGTCGCCGTGTTCCTCGCCCGTCCCCTGCTCCGGTGGCGCGAGCGACCGCCCCGCCCGACGCATCTTCGCCGACGCTTCTCGGAGACGCCATGAGACCGCGAGTGACGAGTAAGGATTGAGCATGGACCACCTCTCGCAACCCGAGCGGGTTCCCGGAGCTCGCCTGGTTTCGCTGTTTCGTGCGGCTCCGGCCCCACTTCAGCGGGTCCTCGTCTCGGTGGGTCGCCGAGCGCCCGGCCGCAGCCTCCGCTGGGGCAACATGCGAAGGTTGCGACCCGTCAGCGACCGGTACGGCTACGACCGGGGAACACCGGTCGACCGCTACTACATCGAGCGGTTCCTGAGCGAGCACGCCGAGTGCATCCGCGGAAACGTCCTCGAAGTCAAGGACGCGCACTACACTCGTCGCTTCGGAAGCGGGGCGCGCTCGCATGTCGTCGACATCGACAGGGACAATCCCGATGCGGACCTGCACGCCGACCTCAGCATCCCGGGGGGCCTGCCGGGCGAGTTCTTCGACTGTGTAATCCTGACGCAGGTTCTGCAGTTCCTCTCACCCGAGACCGCGCTCGCCAACCTGTGGGCGTCGATGGCCCCTGGTGGGGTCCTGCTCGCGACCGTCCCTTCCCTGGGTCGCCTCGACCCGCACGGCCACGACACCGACTTCTGGCGCTGGACTCCCAACGGCTTGGCCGAGTTGCTCCGCCGGGTCGAGATCCCGGCGTTCGTCTCCGGGTACGGCAACGTGCTGGCCTGCGTTTCGGCCCTGTGGGGGCTGTCGGTCGAGGATCTGAGCGCGGAGGAGCTGGACTCCGCCGACCCGCGCTTCCCTCTCGTCGCCTGCGCGTATGCCAAGAAGCCGGGGTGATGCGCCGGGCCGATCTCGACCAGCGGCGCGCGGTGTTCCGCGCGAGGCTGCCCGCGGCGATCGGCTGGCTGGTTGTCACGCCGCTCGCCGTGAGCGCCGGCGCCCGACTGGCACGCTTCGATGAGTCGTCGTCGCTGCTGCTTCTCGCCGATGGGTTGACACCGCTCCTTGGCCCGCCAGCCCTCGTCGCGTTCGGGATTGCGCTGCAGCAGCGCAGACGGACCCTGGCCGTCGTGTCGGCCGCTACGGCCGGCGTGTTCCTCTGCTCAGCCCTGCCCGGAATCGGTGTGCCCGTCCGGGTCCGGCCGCCTGGCGAGTGGTCGCCGCTATTGCGGCTGTTCACCGCCAACCTTTATGACGCCAACCCCGATGTCGGCCCCATCGCCAAGGAGATCCTGAGCGCCGCCCCCGACCTCGTCGCCCTCCAGGAGGTCGACCCCGACGCCGCCACGGGGCTGCAGAGGTCCGGCGTCCTTGCGCGCTTCCCGTACAGGGTGACCGAGATCCGGCACGGAGCGTCGGGGATCGCACTCTGGTCGCGCTTCCCCCTCGCCGAGTCCCAGGTGCAGGACATTGGAGGCAGGCCGGCCATCAGCGCCACGGTTGTCCTCGGCACTCGCCGGCTACGGCTCTACACCGTCCACGTGATCGCCCCGGTCGGGAAAGGCCGTGCCCGGTGGAAGGCTCAGCTCCGCCGTGTTGATGAAGAGATTCGCCGCGAGCGGCGACCGTTGGTGGTCGTCGGCGACTTTAACGCCACCCGCTACCACCGCAGCTTCCGCCGACTCCTTTCGGACCGGTTGGCCGATGCTCACGAACGGCGCGGACGGGGATGGGCGACGACCTGGCCGCAGAAGCGATGGCCGCTACCCCCGCTGATGCGCCTCGACCACGTCCTGGTATCGCCAGAGGTGAGCGTGCGATCCGTCAGGGAAGGTGTCGGCCGGGGCAGTGATCATCGCCCGATCATCGCCGATCTCCTCCTGCCGTAGGACCGCTCCAGCTCCATCC
>WNGF01004003.1_pt1 | contig 19499 bp, 19 predicted proteins | sample 5400641 | NCBI WGS metagenome assembly WNGF01 (sample SAMN13153371, study PRJNA577476) | soil metagenome | isolation source: 80 cm soil or saprolite under grassland replicate 2 | place: USA:California | collected 2016-06-15
AGATCGCTGCCGCGTCCTCGTGCAGATCTTCGGCCACCGGACCCTCGCCCCTTTCTGATGCTCAGCTTGTGCCGAGAGCACAGGACCTGCGGTCCCGACACCGCCCTGCTCTCCCGCGTGTCCACAGGCTCATCCACAGGTGTGGAGAACTAACCCCCTTAAGCATGCGGAAGCTCCACCACAGTTGATGCCGGGGAGAGACGGCAGAACCTCGCTCGAGCGAGCAGAAGGCCGTACGGGGAAGCCGGGCTGAACGCGTGGGCCGCCGAAGTGAAGGCTGCCGGAGGATAGCATCGCCGCTCGCGCCTCCTCAAGGCTCTCAGGCCACCTTGTGGAAGACTCATGAGCCTTCCTGGTGCGCCTCTCAGCAAGGTTCGCCCGGGTCATGGCCCGCGCGACCTGGTGCCATGGTGCAGCACGGCCCCGACAAGGTCATCAGTCTCATGCCAGCCAACCGACTGGCGCAGCAGCTAACCGAGCCGATCCAACCTTTCGATGAGCGCGCCGCCGGCCGGACCTCGCCTCTCAAGCCGCGGAGGGGAGCACGTTGCCGCCCAGGGCCGGCCGTTCAAACTGCGTAGTTGTCCGGCCGCCTCGTAATCGATCTCCCTCCTGGTCGTCCTAGCCAGAAAAGTGAGACAAGCTATCGAAAGGCCGGAAAGGGTGGCTAGGCGACCCGTCAGAGATTAGGAACAAGAGGCCCCATGCCGCGCCCCTGTCCCCAGGCTATTGGTTTGACTGGATGTAAGAAGAGAGAAACCAGGGATAACCATAGGCCCTGTGTGCATGTGGACGAGCAACGGTCTGCCCTGGTCACCGGCCCTATGACTGTCAAGATTCGGCTGGGGACAGCCGCTGCGGTCGTCCCCAGGGCGGGCGGGTGCGTGGTCCGTGGGCCAGTTGTCCCCCGCTCCTCAACAGCTGGTCCCCATCGTTGTCCACAGCGGCGACCGGTACCGGCGACCACCCGGAGCCGCCGGCGGGGTTGGGCGAGACGCTCACGCCGAGTCGCCAAAGGAGGTCGTCTCTGGAGCGGTCATCGGCTCGTCTCCGCTGGGTTCGCGCGGTACCAGTACGCTGGGCAGTGTCAGAACACCGCACTGTCCGGCCGGCCGCGTTGACGCGTGCTTTCGCAGGCCCGTACCATCGGTGCTTCGGTGCCATCTCTGCACCGGACCTTTGCCTGCCTTCCACCCTGACCGGCCTAAGGGAGTCGTTCCCGTGAAGCGCACATTCCAACCAAATAACCGCAAGCGCGCAAAGACGCATGGCTTCCGGCTTCGTATGCGGACCCGCGCTGGGCGTGCCATCCTCGCCCGGCGGCGCGCAAAGGGCCGCCAGCGGCTCTCCGCATAGGAACACACATGGCCACCGTCAACCGCTTGAGCTCCCCGGCCGCGTTCCGGTCAGTCTTCTCCACCGGCCGGTCATACGCCCAGGGGTCGGTTGTGATGTATGTCGCCAAGCGTGCGACCGGGGGCGGTCCCGCTCGTGCTGGGTTCGTCGTGAGCCGTAAGGTGGGTGGCGCCGTCGCCCGCAACCGCGCCAAGCGGCTGCTGCGGGAGGCGCTTCGCTTGGAAAGCAAGGAGATCCCGGAGGGCCTCGATCTGGTGGTCGTGGCCCGCCCATCGGTCGCCGGGGCGTCCTATCGGGACGTGGCCGGGGACTTGCGGACCGTCTTGGCCGCCGCAGGCCTTCGCACAGGCGATGGGAGGTGAGCGAGCGATTGCGTCGAGAGCAGCAGAGCTGGGTCGCACGCGCACTGATCGCCGCCATCAGTGGCTATCAGCGGTGGATCAGCCCGGCACTGGGTCCTCGGTGCCGCTTCTATCCCTCTTGCTCGCAGTACGCCAGGACAGCGATCGAGGTCCATGGGGCGCTCCGCGGCTCAGGGCTGGCCATGCGGCGGCTTGCGAAGTGTCAGCCATTCCACCCAGGTGGGATCGACCCGGTCCCTCCCGCCCGATCGGATCATCGAGCGCCTTCCGCGGTACGGTGAGGTAATGAACGTCAGCCCGCTCGAGAGAGGCTCTTAGTGAGTGTCATAAGCATCTTTGACGCCTTCCGCGACGCGCTGTACGTCGTCCTGAAGAGCTTCCAGCACTTTACGGAGCCAGTGCTGGGCGGCCAGAGCTACTGGTTCTCGATCGTGCTGCTGACGATCGCGGTGCGAATCGTCCTGATCCCCTTGACCGTGAAGCAGGTCCGGTCGACCCGAGTCATGCAAGAGATCCAGCCGGAGCTCAAGAAGCTCCAGGCGAAGTACAAGAACGACAAGCAGAAGCTCCAAGAGGAGCTGATGAAGCTGTATCGGGAGCGCGGCTTCAACCCCTTGGCGGGTTGCTGGCCCCTCGCCGCGCAACTGCCGTTCTTCTGGGCGTTGTATCGCGTGATCTACAGCCATGAGATCAACGGGCAGCCGAACATCCTGCTCGGAAAGTCCTTCTTCGGCGTCCCGCTGGATGATCGGTGGATCGCCCTGCAAGGGTTGGGTGCAAAACTCACCTCGGTTGCCGGTATCACTATCCTCGGGCTGATCATCGCGATGGCCATCACGACCTATGTCTCGCAGCGGCAGCTCATGGCCAAGCAGACCGCGGATGTCAACCCGCAGCAGCAGATGATGCTGCGCATCATGCCGTTGATGTTCGTTGTGTTCGCCGTCAATGTGCCGCTCGCCGTGGTCCTGTATTGGGTAACCACCAACTTCTGGAGCATGGGTCAGCAGTGGGTGCTGTTGCGCAACGCGCCCACACCGGCTGGCACAGCCGCGACGCCAGCCACCGCCTCGGCCGCTGCACCCGATGACGGCGGGAGGCAGGGTCGCAAGGGTCTCGCCGGGCTCGGCCTCTTCCGTGGCCAGGCTCAGACCCCCTCTTCCTCCAAGGAGGCCGAGCGCAACACCAAGAATGGCAGCGATGGCACCAGTAGCGGTGCTGGAGGCAAGAGCGCGTCATCGCGTGGCCAGAAGAGCGGGAGTAAGGGGGGGCAGGCGAGATCCTCACAGGCTGGGCGATCCGGCACCGGGAACGGTCGAAAACCCGGTTCCAGTGGGCGCCCCACCGGAAAGGGCAAGGCGGGTGGCCAGCAGCGCCGAAGCAAGCGCTAGGACGGTTGCGGCCGCTGTCGAGGCTGCCGCTGCGAAGTTGGGACTACGACCAGATCAGGTCGAAATGGAGGTCCTCAAGCAGCCGGTCCCTTCTACCTTCGGCAAGGTCGGCGAAGCGGCGGTCGTGCGTGTCGTCGAGCGCTCCGCTGCTGCTGAGCCGGTTGAGAGTGCTGTCGGCGTCGGGACGCGGCCGGCTGCGGCAGTGGTTGGCGGCCCGGCCCAGGAGCGTGCGTCAAGCGTCATCGATCAGCCGATCCCGAGGGGGCCCGCCGGTCGGCGTCATCCTGAGGTGACCGATCCCGACGCGATCGCGGCCGATACCGAGCTGGCCGGGGACTTTGTGGAGGGACTGCTCGACGCGCTCGACGTCGACGGCGACATCACCACCTGGGTCGACGCTGCGGGTGGCCACGTCGACATCGAAGGGCCGAAGCTCGAGTTCCTGGTTGGAGTGGACGGAGAGGTCCTCAATGCTCTCCAGGAGCTGACCCGCTTGGCAGTCCTGCGCCAGACGCAGCGCTGGGTACGCATCACCGTCGACGTCAATGGCTTCAAGGCCCGACGTCGCGAGGAGATCGCCGCGATCGCAAAGGAGGCCGCCGCACGCGTTGCCGGGAGCCGGCGGGAGGAAGAGCTCGAGCCCATGACGGCGTTCGAGCGCAAGATCGTCCACGACGTCATTGCAGGCATTTCCGGCGCGCAGAGCGACAGCGTTGGCGAGGAGCCCAACCGCCGAGTTGTCGTGCGCCCGGCGTAGCCATCTCCAGGGATCGACGGCGGCGATGGCCACCCGTCTTTGTCGGGCTCTCCGTCTCATTGAAAGTGTCTACGATGCTTTTTCACGTGGGTACCCGGTGGACCCCCCGGCCGAGGCAGATGAGCGCGCCGGCGGCCCGGTAGACGTCCCGGAGCCGGTGCAGCAGCCCGCGCCAGCAGCGCAGCGCTCACGCGCCTGTGAGGTGGCCGATCGCCTGCTCCACCAGCGCGCGTAGCCCTGCCTGGAGGCGGTTGAACGCCCGCTGCCTGTCGCTGAGCCGATCCTTGGTCCTGCGGTCCCCGAGCGGCGCATGCCAGTGCTCCCGGGGCTTGGCCACCCCCCGGAATCCCCGGTCGATGATGGTGGCGACGCCGCTGGCGTCCAGCACCCCGCCAAGCCCCGACAGCTGGATGAGCTCGTGCTCGTGGCAGCTCCCAGGCCAGCCGCCGTCGCACCACAGCAGGTCGCCGTGGATGGTCGACACCGCAAGACCCTGGCCCGTGTGCGCGTGACGCTTGGTGTCGTAGAGCACCTTCTGGTTGATCCACGACCTGGGTCGCTGCACGCGGGTGGCGAGCCCGTCGACGCACACCGCCTCGCCGGTTCGGGCCATCTCCACAAGGTGCTGGTGCAGGTCGGCCAGGGTCGCCACGAAGGTGCCGTCAGGCTGGCAGAACCCGAGCGCGTCCAGCTCGGGCAACAGTAGATCCAGGCTGTCGCCGACCTCGGTCTTGGAGATCCCGACCATCCGGCCCGCCCGCCGGTAGGACAGCCCGCCCAGCACGACCGCGGCGACGGCGTCCAAGCGGACCTGAAGGGGCAGCGGCGCGGTGCCGCCCAGCCCCGGCGGGCGGGGGGTGGCTGCAGGTGGGCCAGGCGGCCGACCAGCCAATCCAGCACCCCGACGGGCAACGACGAACGCGGGCAGTATGACAAGGGGCCTCCCGGTGGTTCTCGCCAGAACGCTCAACTTAGGAGGATTCGCGCTGTTAGCACGAGGATCACTTGGAGGGTGCGGTGCTCTGGAATGCCCGCTCATCGGCATGAGCAGGCGATGAACGGGTCGGTGGAGGCACTCTTGGGTGGATGGATCGCTTGTCGCTGCGGGTTGGCTCCTTGGACGGTCGTCGCGTATCACCTGCGAGCGCCACAGTCGTGGTGACCGTGACGCTCGCAGGCTGCTGGTTGGCGGGGCGGGTGGGCGAGCGGTCAGCGGCTTTGCTCGCGGGGCGGCACGGAGACCGGGTCGGACACCCGGGTGAACCCTGGCGGCGGCACGACCTCGAGCTTCGCGAGCGCCTGCGGTGTCCGCTGCAGCCACTGGAAGTCCTCCTGCACCCGCAGGACGCCGTCGGGCACGGGCTTCAGCGTCACCCTGCGGACGACCTGGTAGGTGGCGGCGTCCACCCAGAGGTCCTGGGAGCCGGGCGAGGCCGCGAACCGGTCCGACAGGCGCAGGTGCAGCGTCGCCCTGCCGTCGACCTGCTCGCGGCCGACGATGGTGAACGTGTGGCTGCCGTCTTTGAGTGAGGCCCTGATCGCGGCCGGGGTGCTCGGTGGCAGCCCACGCTCGTCCGCGGCGGGGTCGCCCGGGGCCGTCGCCGTCCACCAGACCCGGTGCTTGTAGTCGACCGTGGTCATCACGCTCCGTGAGCCGCGTCGGGTCGCGCCCCAGTCCTGGGGGGGTGCGCCGGGGGTCGCGGCGCTGGTGTGCCGTTCGGTCCGGGTGGCCTGGTCGTACCAGAACTCGCCGCGGTAGGTGGTGCGCTTGCCTTGGCGCACGTTGATGGAGACCTGCTCGATCTGGTTCTGGTCGTCGGCGAGAGTGGCCCTGACCTGCGCCGAGACATAGGCAACGGTCTGCACCGCGGGCTCGCGGGTCGTGGCCGGGCCGCTGGCCCGGTGGTGCCTCTCGGGCGCCGTGGGCCGCTGCAGCGTCGGCAGGACCACGGCGACGGCCCCTGCCAGGGCGAGTGTGCCGGCCGCGGACGCCGCCCGGCGGATGGCGGCGCGGCGGCGGTGACGCCGGGCGGCGGCGGCCACGATGTCGCTGGTGAGCCTGATCCCGGCGGTGTGCTCGCGCATGGCGGCGGCGAGCTGATCTTCGAGGTGGGTGCTCATTGGCTGGCTCCGTTCAGGGTTGGGGTGTCCTCGACGGACCAGGCGGCGGTGATCTCGCGGAGGCGGGCCAGCCCCCGCGAGGCGGTGGACTTGATCGTGCCGACCGAGCACCCCAGCGTCGCCGCGGCTTCGGCCTCGCTGAGCTGCTCCCAGTAGCGCAGCACCAGCACTGCCCGTTGCCGGGATGGCAGCAACGCCAACGCCTGCACCAGCGCGTGCCGCAGGTGCAGCGCGTCGGTACCGTCGGGCTGGCTGCGCGGCTCGACCGAGACGAGCACCTCTGGCCGTCGGCGACGGCGCCGCCACTGGTCGACCGCCAGGTGGTAGAGCGTGCGCCGCAGGTACCCCTCCGGATCTCCGTCGACCCGCTGCCAGTTGCGCATCAGGCGCTCCAGGGCCGCCTGCAGCAGGTCCTCACCCGCGACCCGGCCGCCGACCAGCAGCGCCGCGGTCGCGAGCAGGGCGTCGCCGCGTTCGGCGACGAACGCCTCGAGGCCCTCGAAACTGTTCTTGCCACGCATTCGCTCTCCTTCCGTCGCCACCAAGTACGACGGACAGGCCGCCCAGGTTGACGCCTGACCTGGATTCTCACCGACCTCCCCGCCAGTCGCCGTTGACCGGCGTGCCAGCGCGTCGGCGGCTGGAGGCTCTCAAGTGCATCGTGATCCGCAGCCGTCCTCGCCGACCTTGGGTGTTGGGACGGAAGCGGTCCCCAAGTGCAGGATGTGCAAAGGACAGCTGACTGGCTGCTGACCCCGTGAGGTCGAGGGCCGCTACCTCCCCGTCGGGTCATCGAGGTTGATCGTTCAAAGGCGTGCTCGGTCCCCAGATGGCGGTAGAGGGTGGCGCGGGAGAATCCAGGACGGCGGCGACTGCAGGGCTGGGCTTCCCGTCGTCGGGCAGGGACCTGGACCCAGTCTGGCGCTCGCGCAGGTGATTGACGGTGAGCACCATTGCCTCAGCGACCGGGACAGCCGGTCCAGGCCTGGACCAGAGTGCTCCCGGGCCGCAAGGCGAAACGATCGTTCCCTGGACGCGCTCGCCGCACGAATCCCAAGTCCTGACAGGCTCTCCGGCGAATGCCCCGGTATCGGGGGAACCAGACCTCCGTGGCGGCATGAACGCTCTTGCCTAGGTCTGGTCGCTCCTGTCAAGGCGCACGGAGCATCGCGGACACTCTCATTCAAGTGACCTGCCGTATCCCCGCCACCGCTCCCATGGAGGTTCTCGGCCCTGACCACGCCCGTGCGGGTACGCGGCAGGCTCTGCAGCCGCTCTGATCGCCGATGGCAAGGTCACGACGCCTTTCGTCGAATCGAAGACGTCACACCTGCGGTGCCGGCGAGTATGAGCCGGTTTGGCGGCCGTCGGAAACTCGCAAGAGGCCTGTTGGTCGCCCGCAGGGTTTCGGACCGGTTCCCTTGAGCGTTGCATGCTGATCGCCCCGCAGGTCGAGTCGATACCTGCGCCACCGGCGGCTCAGGCCAGCGGGACCTCGACGGCGGCGTCGGGCCTCGAGTAGTAAGCCTGGACATCCCTGGCACCGTACTTGGCCCGGAATTTGCCTACGACGTCGCTCACCCTGGTTGGATCCGTGATCGGCGTCACCCTGGTTGCGGACTCTTCTCCATCGACGGCGACGCGGATCGCTGGGTTGTTCCGCAGGTTCCTGTACCAATCAGCCTCTTCCCCGCGCACCGGGAGCAGGTAGAGCTTGTCGTCCTCTTGGACGAACCAAACCGGGAGAGTGATCTGGCGACCGGACCTCCGACCGGTGACGGTGATCTCGATCTCACGATTGCTCTGGAGCGCCTTCTGAAACTCCGCAAGTGCCATCCGCTTCTCCCTCCAACTCGATCCGTATCGTGCTCTCCAGGCTCAGGTGGTGGGCTCGCGCGACGTCGTACGCAGGTCCCACATCGTCCAAACCTCAAACCCCGTGCAGAGCTACGGCGCCATCTTCCTCTACCGGAGTCGGATGTTCTCTCATGCGGCAATGGTCAAAGGTGGCCAAAGCGTGCGGCTCGCGGGCCGTTGTCGGTCCCCTGGCGTAGACGGAAGTCGCAGGAAGGGGCGCCACGCCGGCTCTGAGCTGAAGGTGGTTATCGCGGAATGCTCAATGTTTCACGTGAAACATTGAGCACCGTCGGCCCCGTCGTGGAGGCTTCCTCGCTCCTCATCACGGCCCCAAGGGGTATCGCCCCGATGGTCCGGGACAACCTGTCGACCGTATGGGTTGGCGATCCGACAGGCCCGACGATCGTCGATGCCGTCGACTGCGGTCGATCGCCCAAGCCGCAGCACCCGGTGCGGCGATAGGCTGTCGTGCCGGTCGCGCGGCTGCCGCGCCAAGCCCTGGTCTGAAGTTGACGCTGCCTGGGAGTGTCTTCGGGTTGCACAGGACCCGGTTCTGCCTCCCTCTCCCTGCTCCGGTCCGTCACTCAAGGGACAAGGGCGCCAGTCCTTCCGTGTGATAGTGAGCAAGTGCACGTACCCGAGATGAAGGTCGAGGACTTCCTCCCCGTGCTGGACGATCGAACTCAGGTCAAGTTGCGACAGCTCGAGAGCGCGTATCTCGAAGCCGTCGAGCGAGGCTTCCTTGGTCCGCATGAGCGTGCCCGCCTACGTGAGCGCCACATCGGCGATGCCCTCGGCCTGGCCACCATTCGGTCACCGCGGCCTGGTGAGCAGTGGGTCGACCTGGGATCAGGGGCCGGTCTACCGGGACTACCGCTCGCTGTGGGCTTTCCCGCAACGGTGTTCACGCTCGTGGATGCTCACCGACGTCGTATGGACTGGGTCGCATCGATTGCGGCCAGGCTCGACATCGCAAACGTGAGCATTGTCCACTCGCGCCTCGAGGACTTTGGCCGTGGGGCTGGCAGAGAGCGCTTCGATGTCGGGACCGCCCGTGCCTTGGGTCCACTTCCCGTGGTCGCCGAATTGGGAGTGCCCACGTTGAAGACGGGCGGCACATTGCTCGTGCCGCGAGGGGTTCCGAGCGAGGAGGAGTTGGGGCAACTCGCTCGAGCGTGCGCAATGTTGGGGGCCGAAGTGCGCGAAGTTATCCCCAATCCGAGCTCACCGATTGACCAGGTTGGCTCCGTCGTTATCATGACGAAGATCGCCGCGACCTCCCCTCGCTTCCCCCGGCGGTCAGGCGTACCGGCACGGAGTCCGCTCGGCGGGGGGTGATTCGGCCTCCAAGGGCTCCACGCCAGTCCGCTACGTTCCGGTGGAGCGTCAGCGAGCGACTACCGCTGGGATGGTGGTGTGAGTTGCTGATCGAGTCGGCGGGTCGGGTCGGATAGGCCCGGTTCGGCTTGTAGTCCCGGCAGCGACAGCACGGTCCATGCCACGGCGCGGCGGTCCAAGGAGTCGCTGAAGGGAGGCGAGACGCATCGCTCGGCAAGGCCACGATGGGCCCATGGCCCAATCTGAATCGAAACCAGGGTTGATGACGCGGCTGCTGCGGGCACTTGGCATCGGCAAGCGACAGCGGGGCGAGCCGGAGCGGTATGCCGGCCAACCAACCCAAAGCCGCTCTTCGGGGGAGTCACGCTCCGGAGGAGATCACCGGTCCGGTAGCTCACGGGAGACAGAGCCGGCCCCAGCTTCGGTGGACGGAAAGCCAGCAGTCGACCCCAATGAGGTGACGGCGGCACCCGAGGACTCGGTTCGCTCGGATACGGGCATCAACGGCCCATCGATCGGCGACGCGGCCAAGCGTGAAATCGCGGAACGAGCCGCCGACCAAGTCCCAGCCCAAGATATCCCGGAGGTATGGAATCCACCGGGTACTGAAGGCCTGGCGAGCCAGCCTCCGGTCGTGGGGTTCGAGCGGGAGCAGGTCGTAGGGTCGTTTCAGTGGTTTGGTCCGACGCCCGAATGGCTAGCGTCGACACCCATCGAGGTGGGCGAGCGTGCGCACGAGCATCCCCTGTATCCGCAGCCCGCCAATCATTCGGAGGAGTCCGGCGAGCGGATCGATAATCATGGAGCGGTCTTGCCGCAGCCCGCGGTGGTTAGCCAGGAATCCGGTGAGCACAGGGCAGGGCTTGGCGAGGAGGGGCAGGCGCTCGGGGTGGTCGACTCAGGGCTTGGCGGAGATAGGCCGGAACCGCGGGCGGTCGGATCGGGATCTGACCAGAAGGGGCTGGCGCCTGTAGTCGGATCACGAAAGGACGCACTCGGACTTGACGAGATTCGCCCTGGCCCCGGCGTGGCTGGCTCGGAGCCTGGCACGGATGGGCCGGGACCTGGGGAGCTTGACCAAGGCTCTAGCCCGGTCGGAGCTGGGTCGACGAGGACCGCCAAGAAGACGAGCCCGTCGAGGCGGAACTCGGCGGGGATGTGTCAGTACCCGCAGCTGAACCAGGATCCGGAGATGATGGACCGGGGCCTCGGAAGGATGGACCAGCACAGGCAGGACGGGATCAGGAGTCCTCTACGGTCGAGGTGGAGTCCACGCCTCCCGGCGGGCAGATGGTGAGGCCTGGTGTGGACGAGAAGGAGCCCGCTCCCAGAAACACGGAGGACGCCCCACCGAGGCTCGAACCAGGACTGCAGGAGATCGTCCGAAGACTTGCCCCGCCACAGCACAGTCGAGGGCGGGCGGCAACGGAGCAGGAACGGCAGTCGAATGGAGCCCAGGATGTTCGCGGTGGCACCGCCCTCTCCCATGAACGAGGCGCGCCCGGCGAGAAGGCGCTGCTGGAACGGGAGAGTAATCGCCCGCCCGAAGCCGCCAAGCCGCTGAACGAGACTAGCGCGAACCGCGCGCAAAAGGAGAACATATCGCCCGCGCGGAGTGCATCGAAGCGTGGGCGAGGACGGATGAGTCCTGAGTCGTCGCCCGGCGGACAGCACCAGCCCAATGTTTCACGTGAAACATTGGGCTTCGGAGAGGTGGCCGGCAAGGTGGGCGAAGACGAGGTCATGGAGGACGAGGCCGCTATTGCCGTTCGCGAGGCGGCATCTCGGGCGGCGGCGGAGGTGCCAGGAGCCAAAGATCCTGGGCACCACGATGCCTCTCCCGATTCTCGGGGCGATGTTTCACGTGAAACATCACAGCCTCAGGCTGAGGCGCCAGGCGGTCCCTCTTCTGGCACCCCCACGGTGGACGAACGTCCATCACCTACTGAGGAGCCCGTGGCCACGGTTGACATGGAGCGAGCGGCTCGTGACGCGCGCGTCACCTTCAAGATCAATCGCGGTGCCTACAATCGCTTCGTGATCGCGGTAGCCAATCAAAAGGGTGGCGTTGGCAAGTCGACGACTGCGGTCAACCTTGGGGCGTACCTGGCGCTCGCCGGGGCGCGGGTCCTGGTCGTGGATCTGGATCCGCAGGGGAACGCCTCCACCGGACTTGGACTGGATCATCGACAGATCGAGCCATCCATCTACGACGTTCTGATGGGAGACTCGGATGCGGCAGCCGCCATCCGGCAGACTCCGGTCAGGAACCTCGACGTTCTTCCTAGCACTATTGATCTGGCAGGTGCAGAAGTCGAGTTGGTCAACGCCTTCTCGCGTGAGACCCGTCTCCGCCAAGCTCTCGGTGCTGTCCGGTACGGCTATGACCTGGTGTTCATTGACTGTCCCCCATCTCTAGGGCTTCTCACGGTGAACGCACTCGCGGCCGCCGACGAGCTGCTGATTCCAATCCAGTGCGAGTACTACGCCTTGGAAGGGCTAGGCCAGTTGCTGCGCAATGTGGATCTCGTTCGTGTCAACCTGAACCAGGCCCTCCACATCGGTGGCATCGTGTTGACGATGTATGACGGCCGGACACGGCTGGCTGAACAGGTTGTCCAAGAGGTACGGAAGCACTTCACGGATCTCGTCTATCAGACCGTCGTCCCCAGGAGCGTCCGACTCTCCGAGGCTCCTGGGTACGGGGTTCCGATTGCCCTCTACGATCCCCTGTCTCGCGGCGGTATCGCGTACCGAGACCTTGCGTTGGAGCTCGCAGACCGAACCGGCCTACTCGCGCCTACTCGAGAAGGAGCAAACTAATGCGACGCCGAGGTGGCCTTGGTCGTGGACTGGAGGCCCTGATCCCTAGCAACCCGCAATCCGAGGGCGAGCAGGCGCCGAACCAGGGGGCAGGCGAACAGGGGGATAGCACTGGCCGATCCTCGGTGGCGATCAGAGGGTCCTTCGCGGGAGCAACGCTGATCGATGTTCCGCTGGATAGGGTTGACCCGAATCCTCGGCAGCCACGCGAGGCGTTCGACGAGGACACCCTCCAAGAGTTGGCGGCGAGCATCGAAGCGGTGGGAGTCCTCCAGCCGATCGTCGTTCGTCCCCGGGATGACCGCTTCCAGCTCATCATGGGCGAGCGCCGAGTGCGTGCCGCCAGGCTGGTCAATCTGACAACGATCCCCGCGGTCGTCCGCCTGACCGAAGAAGACTCTCTCCTTCGGGACGCATTGATTGAGAACATTCACCGCGAGGACTTGAATCCGCTCGAGGAAGCTGCCGCCTACGAGCAGCTTCTCGCCGATTTCGGGGTCACTCACGAGGAGCTCGCAACGAGGCTGGGCCGCAGCCGCTCAGGAATCACCAACGCGCTGCGTCTTCTCAAGGCAGCCCCGAGTGTGCAACGACGCATTGCCGCAGGGACACTCTCAGCGGGGCACGCTCGGGCGGTCATGAAGTTGGTGGACCATTACCAGCAGGAGCGGCTGGCGGACCGGATCGTGGCGGAGGGTCTGACCGTCCGGCAGGCCGAGGAATTCGCAAGCCGGCTCAGTGGAGAAACCGTCGGGCTCCCGGGCCCGGAGACCGAGCGCCAGACAAGGTCACGAGCCGTGCCACAGGCACCCGGAATCGCAGAGCTTGCTGATCGGCTGTCGGACCGGCTGGACACGCGTGTGAAGGTTCAGATTGGCAAACGCAAGGGCAAGGTCTTGATCGAGTTCGCCACGCTCGACGACTTGCAGCGGATTTGCGACGTGCTCGGGTTGGTGGAGTCTGCAGATGTGGTGGACGATTCGCATCCACAACCGAGCGACGACGGACCGCTGAGGACTCGGGCAATGGGGGCGAGTATCGCTCCTGCGCGAAGCGATACCGCTTCCGGCGCACTGCCGTCAGCAGTCGGGCTTCCCGTGCCTCCGAGATAAGTGTGGTGGCCTCCGGCCTGGGCCTTCGGGGCCGGGACGGGAACCGATCTCGGTGACTCCGCCAAGCGCGCGTCGAACTGGTGCCAGTGGTTCCAGGATGCGGAATGTCCAAGCAGACGCGGCCCATTTCGGCGGTCCGGTGGACGCGCAGCTTTCAAGGCGAAGAGCGCCACTCCGCATCCTCCAGGTTGGCCTGGGTGGCGGATGGTCATGTGGCTGGGAGGCTGAGCGGGGCCGAAATCGACCGCGTCCGGCGTACCGTTCCCCAAGGCGACTGCGGAATATCGGTCAGGCGAAGTCAGAGCCGAGAGTGGTCCGCGTCCGGCTGTCGTGTGACCGCTGGCAGGTCGAAGGCCTGGGTGCCTGGCGGCCGTGGGTGGCTCGGCAGGGCTGGATTTTCTGGAGGGGTGGGTGGCTCGGCAGGGCTGGATTGTCCGGGCGGCTGGTTGTCCCAGTGGCCGGGTAGCCCCAGAGGCGGCGTAGTCGGGGCCGGCGCGTTGCTCGGGTCGGCCGTTGCCCGGGACACCGGCTGCTGTGGCTGCGTCGACGACGGAGCGTCCGCGGGCCGGCGATTGCGGAGTGCGCGTCAGCGGGGGCGGCGGGCGATGGCTCGGTTGGTGAGATGGACGGCGAGGTCGGCGAAGGAGATGCCGGCGGCGTCGGCGGCGATTGGCACCAGGCTGGTGCTGGTGAGGCCAGGGCCGGTGTTGACCTCCAGAATCCAGCAGGTGCCGTCGGCGTCGAGGATGGCGTCGACGCGGGACAGGTCGCGGCAGGCAAGCGCCAGGTGGGCGGAGGTGGCGACCTCGAAGCAGCGCTCGGCGATCGAGGGATCGATCTCGGCCGGGGCCCGGAAGTCGACAGCGCCATGGGTATACCGGGCGGCGAAGTCGTACCAGCCTTCCTTGGGGCGGATCTCGACCGCCGGCAGTTGAGCCAGGCCATCGACGACGGCCAAGGCTAGCTCTGTGCCGCTCACGTGCCGCTCGAGAAGCACGGTGTCGTCGTAGCCAAACGCGGTCATCAGGGCCGCGGCGAGCTGCTCAGGCCGCTCGACCAGGCGGATCCCGAGGGCAGAGCCGCCCCGGTTTGGCTTGACGACCAAGGGTAGACCAAGCTCCTCCATGGCGCGGTCCAGCAGCACGCCCATGCCGAGTTCCCGAAGCGCTCCCTCGGCAACCGGGATCGCGGCTGGGACGGCCAGACCGGCGTGACCGAGAACTGACTTGGCGGCCAGCTTGTCGAAGGCGAGCCGGCTGGCATCGAAGGTCGACCCGGTGTACGGCATTCCGATCAGTTCGAGCAGCGCGGCCACGGTGCCGTCCTCGCCGAAGCGACCGTGTAGGGCAACGAACACCGCATCGGCGCCGCCGGTCCGCAGCGATTCGACGAGTTGCTCGTCCGCGTCCAGTTCGGTGACGCCGTATCCGCGATCCCGCAAGGCGTCAGCAACCCTTCTGCCGGAGCGAAGCGAGACCTCGCGCTCGAACGACAGGCCGCCGGCGATGACCGCAACCGTGGTCTCCAACGTCGTCACACTCCTCCCCAACCGGCGGGATGGGTGTTGTCGACTTCCCTGTCAGGCGTTGGCACGCCGCCGATGGCACGGACGAGGTCCAGCTCCTCGGCGATCACGCCCGCGAGCCGGCGGACCCCTTCCTGAATCCGCTCAGGGCTCGGGAAGCAATACGAGAGGCGCAGGAATGATCCACCCTGCCCATCCGCGTAGAACGCTCCACCAGGTACGTAGGCGACGCGTGCGGCGATTGCCTTCGCGAGCATCGCGCGGGTATCGAGCTGCGGTCCGAGGTCGGCCCAGACATAGAAGCCACCCTGTGGTCGGGTCCAACGAACGCTCGCGGGGAACTCCTCATCGAGCGCTTCCAGCATGGCGTCGCGTCGCTCCCGATAGATCACCCGCAGCTCCTTCAGGGTCTCGCGCCAGGGGTACTGGGCGAAGTAGCGGAACGCGATCGCCTGGGCGAAGTTCGAGGAGGAGAGGTCCGCCGCCTCCTTGACGATCACCATCCGCTCGCGGAGCGAGGGCGGAACCAGGGCCCAGCCGATCCGCAGGCCAGGGCAGAAAACCTTGGAAAGCGAGCCGAGGTAGACGACGTTGTCGGCGTCCTGGGAGCGCAATGCCGGCGGCGGGTCGCTCTCGAAGCCGAGCCGCCCGTACGGGTTGTCCTCGATGACGAGCAGGTTGTGCCGGCGTGCGAGCTCCAGCACGACGTCTCTCCGCGCGGCGCTCATGGTGACACCCGCCGGGTTGTGGAAGTTGGGAACGGTGTAGAGCAACTTGACGCGCTTGCCCTCGTGCTCGAGCCGGCTGAGCACCTGGGCGAGCCCATCGGGGTCGAGCCCGTCGTCGTCCAGCGGCGCGTGGCGGACCTCCACCTGGTACTGCGAGAAGGCTGAGAGCGCGCCGACATAGGAGGGGCCTTCGGCGACGATCACGTCCCCGGGATCACAGAACATCCTGGCCAGCAGGTCGAGCGCCTGCTGCGACCCGATCGTGACCACGACGTCGCCGCCCGAGGCGTGGATCCCCTCGAAGCTCATCAACTCGACAAGCACGTCGCGAAGGCGCGGATCGCCCTGCCCTCCACCGTACTGCAGCGCGGCCGGACCCTCCTTGGCGAGGACCTCGGCTGTCACCTCACCGATGATGTCGAACGGCAGTGCGGCGGTGAACGGCATGCCGCCCGCAAGGCTCACCACCTCTGGGCGGGATGCGACCGCGAAGAGGGCGCGGATCTCGGAGGCGGTCATGGCCCGAGTGCCGTGGGCGTAGCGATCCAGGAAAGGGTCATCAGCGCGCATGGGCGGTAGCATACGTCAGACCCTTCCATCGCCTCGACCACCCGGCAGATCTGCCTTGCTACTCTGGCGGTACAGGGTGGTCTCCGGGTCGGCGGTTGGGTCGCCGTGGGAGCTCGCTCGATGGGAGCCGCGCTTGCCCAGGTTGTTGAGACGGGTTGTCAGGGGATTTCTCCTCGGCGCAGTCGCCGGGCTACTTTGGGGACTCTGGGTGATCCCCCGCCGTGCGCGTCCTGTCACGGGAGCCGGATAGGTGGGCCGGAAGGTCGTCGCGCTCAACGTCGAGACACTGGAGTTGCTGCCAGCGCCCTGCCGGCGATGCGTGTTCTGGGAGCTTGGTCCGAAGGCCCGCCCGATCGGCTCCGAGGAGGCTGGTTTCCAGAAGGAGGCATGGCTGTCCTCGATCGTCCTCGAGTGGGGGTCGGCAGGGCACGTGCTGCTGGTCGACGGCGAACCCGCCGCCTACTCGCTCTACGCGCCGGCCCGCTTCCTGGATCAGGCGAGCTCGCAGGCGGCGAGGCCCGTGAGCAGAGACGCGGTGCTGCTCGCCACACTGGCGGTGTCGCCACCATACGAGGGTCAGGGGATCGGTCGCGTCCTGCTCCAGTCGATGGCGCGCGACCTCATCAAACGGAAGGTGCGCGCGGTCGAGGCCTTCGCCGACCGGGTCTGGACGGGCCGGAGATGCCACATCCCGATCGACTTCCTGGAGGCGTGCGGCTTTCAGGTGGTGCGGGAGCACCCCCGCTACCCCTTGCTCCGCATGGACCTACGCACGGTCCTGAGGTGGAAGGACGCGCGGGAGGCCGCGCTCGAAGCGCTGCGGGTGCCTGCGCCGTCCCAGCCGGTCCTCCGGCCGGTGCCGTCGAGCCCTCCCCCATCGCGAGGCCCGGATACAGCGAGCCCGGCCTCGCTGTGAGGCCGGGCTCGGGACTGGTCTGGAGATCGAGACGGTTCGATCCGTGAAGTGCCGCCGGTCTGTCAGGAGACGAACTCGGACAGTTGCGCGACCAGGTCGCGCTTGGAGCTGAAGCCGACCACGCGCTGCTTCTCGACCCCGCCGACGAACAACACCAGTGTGGGGATGCTCAGAACCCCGTACCGCCGTGCCACGGCCGGGTTCTCGTCGACGTTCAACTTTGCGATCGTCAGCTTGCCCTCGTGCTCTTTGGCGATCTCGTCGAGGACCGGGGCGATCATCTTGCACGGGCCGCACCACTCGGCCCAGAAGTCAACGAGAACGGGGTCTTGGGACCGGAGAACCTCGGTTTCGAACGTGGTGTCGCTCACGGCTTTGCTCATATGTTCGGTGCCGGCAAGGGCTGGGCCCTTGGCACCTCCACCTCCCTGAAGTCGCTCGTTTGACGGTATCGACCGTCACGCTCGTAAACGGCTCTCCGAGTGACCGGTATTCCAGATCCGCTCCTCGAAGGCGGACCCGACGCTCCGGCTGCGTTGGCGGGCCGTCCTATACTGCCCCGGTTGCTTGCCTCGTAACCATGGAGCGACGTGTGCGTCCCCTTCCTCGCTATGTCCTGGCCATCATGGCGGCTTTTGTGGCCTTCGAGTTGTGGATCCCGCTGCTCGCGATCGTGATTCGGGCTCTGGTGGGTCCGACCGTCCCCACCGCCGTGCAGGCGATTGTCCCGTTGTTCGGTCTGGCCGTCCCGACTCTGGTGGGTCTGGCGCTGTCGGATTACCTGGCGGACCGGCGCGGACTGGTACGACCGTACCAGCCCAAGCGTCGCACGAGCGATCTCCACCACGATGATATTGGGGAAGAGCAGGAAGAGGGGGACGAAGAGTGGGATGAGCTGGAAGAGGACGAGGAGCAGGAGCGGGAGGACCTGGACGCGGAGGCGAAGCGGCCAGAAACCCATGAGAACCGGACCAACCGGGACCAGCGGGAACGGGAGTAGCGAGCGGGGCGACCGCCACGCGGCCCCTTCGGACGGATCAGGCCGCCGGGAACCGGTGGGCCGACACCGACGCTGGAGAATAGGGTCCAGGGAAGCCGCCGGGCCGATCCATGAAGGGCTGGGTCGACGTAAGGATCAGTTCCAGTTGTCGGTGGTGGCTCCGGAATCGTGGCCGTGGGCTTCGAGCCAGCGCTCGGCGTCGATCGCCGCCGCGCAGCCCGTTCCCGCGGCGGTGACGGCCTGCCGGTAGACGTGATCGACGACGTCGCCCGCGGCGAACACGCCATCGACGCTCGTCGCGGTCCCGGGGGCCTCGACCTCGATGTACCCGGCCTCGTCCAACCGCACCTGGCCGGCGAACAGCTCGGTGTTCGGCAGGTGGCCGATGGCCACGAAGACCCCGGCCACGTCGAGGTCGGACTCGCTGTCGTCCTCGAGGTTGCGGAGCCGCACGCCGCTCACGGACTGGTCGCCCTGGACCTCCTCGACCACTGAGTTCCAGGCAAAGTCGATCTTGGGGTTGGCGAACGCCCGGTCCTGCATGACCTTGGAGGCACGCAGCCGGTCCCGCCGGTGGACGATGGTCACCTTGGTGGCGAACCGGGTGAGGAAGATCGCCTCTTCGAGCGCCGAGTCGCCGCCGCCGACGACCGCCAGGTCTTTGCTGCGGAAGAAGAAGCCATCGCAGGTGGCGCAGGTCGAGACGCCCCTCCCGAGCAACTTGCGCTCGGAGTCGAGCCCGAGCATCTTGGCCTTCGCCCCAGTGGTGATGATCAGGGCCTTGCCCGAGTACTCCTCGTCGTCCACCCAGACACGGAACGGCGACCCTGAGAGGTCCACCTTGGTCGCGTTCGCGGTGACGAACTCGGCACCGAAGCGCTCGGCCTGCTCACGCATCTTGGCCATCAGCTCGGGGCCCAGGATGCCGGTCGGGAAGCCCGGGTAGTTCTCGACCTCGGTCGTCAGCATGAGCTGGCCGCCTGCCTCGGCGCCTTCGATGACGATCGGGTGCAGGTTGGCCCGTGCCGCGTAGAGCGCGGCGGTCAGGCCAGCCGGACCCGAACCGGCGATCAGAACGGGAGCGGTTGTACGAGACGTGGCCATCAGCTCTGGGAGCCTCCTCGAGCGCAAGATTCGGATGCCCGGCCTGCCGGGCAACGCTGTCTTCGCCAACGGTTTCCAGCGAACCCGTATTCCACACGGCCGCTGGGCATCGGGTCAAAGGGCGCGAATCGAGTCGCACGGTAATTGAGGTTTCCTCGTATATTGAGAGTGCTATGGCAACTGACTCAGCGCACGTCGTTCCCGCGTGCGTCAACCATCCCGGGGTCGAGACACGGCTCACCTGTTCGAGTTGCGGCGATCCCATCTGTGCGCGATGCATGGTAAGCACGGTCGTCGGCCAGAAATGTCCGCGTTGCGCCAGGCAGTCCGCCCGGGCGCGGGGCACACCTGATTCGCTCCTGGTGGTCAGAGCGTTCGGAGCCGGCGTGGCGGTGGCGGCGCTCGGCGCGCTGGTGCTCCTCAAGGTGGTTCTGTTCGGTGGGATCCTGCTCGCCGCAGGGTACGGCTTCCTGGTCGGCGAGGCGGTGCGCCAGGCTGCCCGCAAGCGAGTCCATTCGAGCCTCGGGGGCATCGCCGCC
>WNGF01004005.1_pt1 | contig 19497 bp, 21 predicted proteins | sample 5400641 | NCBI WGS metagenome assembly WNGF01 (sample SAMN13153371, study PRJNA577476) | soil metagenome | isolation source: 80 cm soil or saprolite under grassland replicate 2 | place: USA:California | collected 2016-06-15
TAACGGCGCAGTCGCTGCATCGCCGCCGAGCCCTCCTCTCTCCCAAAGATCTCGAGAGCGACCTCCTCGAGCCGGTCGATCGTCGTCGCCGGCCGGCCATTCGCGGTCAGATCGGCCTCGACCGCGATCGCGAGCTCGTAGGCGCGGTCGGCCGCGAGCCCGGTGGCGATCAACGCCCGCGCCATCAGGCCCTTGGAGAAGGGCAGGCCGTCCTCGCCGCCGAGCGGCAGCGGCTGCCGGTAACGACGATCGGTCATCGGAGCGCAGGCTCCGGTACGAGAGCGAGCAGGGCCTCGTCGAGGTCATGTCCGACGAGCTCGTTGTCCGCGAAGACCAGCTCCCGACCGCGGGCGAGCGCCGTCTCGGCGACCACGTCGATCGCAGCAGCCTTGATCTCGACGAGGTAGACGTCGGCGTCCACCTGCTCGAGCTCGGCGCGAAGAGCGTCGCGGCGGGCGAGGTTGCCGGAAACGTGTGCGACCTCCGCCCCGTGCCGCTCGGCGAGATGAGCCGCGAGCGTGCCGTGGACGGCGGCGGGCGCCGTCGAGAAGAAGGCGACCCGGCGGCCCGCAACCGGCTCGACCGGGCGCGGGCGCAGCTCGACGGGCACGACCGGTACGTCCTTGACCGCGGCGATCGCCTCGAGCAGCGGCTCGTCCGCGCCGCCGGTGACGACTACGAGGTCGGAGATCAGGATCCGGTAGGCGTTCAGGTAGCCCGTCGCGACCTCGACGGGCTGGGCCGAGCTGGTTACGAGGACGCGCGCGCCGACCTCGACCGGCGGGATCGCGGCGCCGCTGCCGTCGAAGACGACGAGGTCCACACCACGCTCGGCCGCGAGCGCCGCACCTTCGAGCACGTTCGACTCGCCCGGCGAGCCCGCGAGGCCGCCGCCGCAGCGCCGGCAGCCGATCGTCGGGACGCCTGCCAGCGCAGCCGTCTCGAGGTAGTCGGAAGCGGCATGCCGGCCCTCGCGCGAGAGCTCCAGCAGGCGCTCCAGCGAAGGACGCGGCTCGGCCACCTCGGGCTCCGGAGGCCCGCCGCGGCCCATCGCGACGACCACGACGTCGCGATCGCGGGCCAACAGCCGCGCAACATGCCCCGTCACCGCGGTCTTGCCCACGCGCTTGCCGGTCCCGATCACCGCGAGCGAGGGCAGCGAGAAGGGCGCGAAGCGAGGCGGGTCGAAGCGGAAATCGGCGCCTTCGTAGGGCACCCCGTGCGCGAGCACGCGGCTCGCGACCAGGAAGCGCTCGCGCGGGCCGAGCACCGGCTCGTCGGAGAGGTCGACCACGATCTCCGGCTCGTGCTCGGCGATCCCGGCCTCGAGCTCCGAGACCAGCGGCGCGCCGTAGTCCTCGCCGCCGACCAGTTTCTCGGTCCCACCGACGAGCCAGACTGCCGCGACCTCGTAGGGCAGTGCGGCGAGCGCGTCCCGCACTACCGGCGCATAGTGCTCCCCATCGATGACGACCAGAGCCCTCATGTGCGCGCGGTGACCTCGTCCTCGATCCGCGTCGTGTACTTCTCGAACGCAAGCGTCTCCGTCGAGAACTGGATGATCCGCTCCTCGCCGTGGAACGGGTACTTGCGCCAGACGTCCACGTGCCCGTCGGTGATCTCGATCACGTTGTAACAGGGCCGCGTCTTGCCGCGCAGGCGCCGCGAGGACACGGTGCCGGCGTTCACGACGAACAGGTTCTCCAGCCGCCAGGCGTAGGGAACGTGCTTGTGCCCGGAGAGGACGAGGTCGACCCCGGCGCGCTGCAGGCACTCGAGGCAGTCGCCGGCGTCGTAGACCACGTTGCGCTCGCGGCCGGTCCCCGGAACCGGCAGGAGGTGGTGGTGGAGGACGAAGATCCGCAGCTCGTCGGCGGCCGACTCGGCGAACTGCTCCTCGATCCAGCGGTAGCGCCCGCGCCCAATCTGGCCGTTGTCGAGGTCGGGCTCGGTCGAGTCGACGGCGACGACCGTCACCCCGTCACAGCGCAGCACCGAGTTCCGCGCGCCGAACATGTCCTCGAAGTGCACGTAGCCGACGTTGCGCGAGTCGTGGTTGCCCGGGATCACGACGACCGACTCGCACTCGATCCGCTCGAGGTAACGCTTCGCCTGCGCGTACTCGTGCTCGAAGCCGAACGTGGTCAGGTCGCCCGAGCAGATCACGATCCCCGGCTGCATCTCGTTGATCTCGTTGATCGCCCGCTCCAGCAGGTTCGGCACGAAGTCCGGCCCTCCGCAGTGGATGTCGGAGATGTGGGCGATCGTGAAGGCGCCGCCGTTTCGGCTCTGCATCAGATCGAAGTGTAGAACCCTCAGAAACGCTGGAAATCGCCTCTACCGGATCGACCGGTCATTTCAGACGGGCACACGAGCAAAGCCCGTGCGCCCTGAGGACGGCATCGCAAGCGACGCCTTAGAAAATGCCGGCGATCGGCCAGTACAGCGCCGCAGCGACGAGCCCCGCGGCCGGGATCGTCAGGAGCCACGCCCCGACGATGTTGCCGGCAACGCCCCAGCGCACTGCCGAGAGCCGTTTCGTCGCGCCCGAGCCCATCACTGCGCCCGAGATCACGTGCGTCGTCGAGAGCGGGTAACCCATGTGCGTCGCGACGTAGATCGTCGCGCCTGCGGTCATCTGCGCGGCGAACCCGCTCGCCGGCTCCATGCTGAAGACGCGCTGGCCGAGCGTCCGCATGATCCTCCAGCCGCCGACGTACGTCCCGGCTGCGATCGCCAGCCCGGCGGCGACGATCACCCACGTCGGTATGTAGAAGTGCGAGATGTGGTTGCTCTCGAAGAGAGCGAGCGCGATCACGCCCATCGTCTTCTGCGCGTCGTTCGCGCCGTGGGTGAACGCGACCCAGGTGCCGGACGCAAGCTGGCCGAGACGGAAGGTGCGATTCGCCACCCCGGGCGTGATCCAGACGAGCAGCCAGTAGATCGCCAGCAGCAGCAAGAACGCTCCCGTGAACGCGATCGCGGGCGCGATCAGCGCGGGGATCGCGACGTTGTGCGCCAGCCCGTGCCATTGGACGCCCTTCGCCCCGGACTGGGCGAGCGCCGCGCCGATCAGGCCCCCGATGAGCGCGTGCGACGAGCTCGAAGGCAGGCCGAACCACCAGGTGATCAGATTCCACGCGATTGCTCCGATCAGAGCGGCGAGGATGGTCTTCTCGTTCGCCAGCCCGGTGTCGATGATCCCCTTCCCGACCGTCTTCGCGACGGCCGTCGTGACGAAGGCGCCGGCGAGGTTCGCAATGGCGGCAACGAGAACCGCGAGTCGCGGCGAGAGCGCACGCGTCGAGACCGAGGTCGCGACCGCGTTTGCCGTGTCGTGGAAGCCGTTCGTGAAGTCGAAGCCGAGCGCGACGACGACCACGACGACGAGGAGGACGTCGTTCATAAAGGCGCCGCTTGCGGTGCCGACCTCAGGACGCGCGGGCTTTGCCCGGGCGTCCGTCTGAAATGACCGGTCGATGCGAATGACGTCATCGGAACCGGCGCTATCGGTTTTTCACCAGGATCGCCTCGAGCACGTCGGCGGCGTTCTCGAGCGCGTCCACGGCCTCCTCGAGGCGCTCGTGGATGTCCTTCCAGCGGATGATCGCCTTGACGTCGTCGGTCGAGGCGAAGAGGTCCGCCACCGCGTCCCGGACGAGCGCGTCGCCCTCGTCCTCGAGCCGGCGCAGCTCCTCGAGCTGATCGCTGGAGTCGCGGAACCCCTCGAGCCGGTTGATCGCCTCGTCGAGCTTCGTCGTCGCACGCAGGATCACCTCGGCCTGCGCGCGCGCCTTCTCCGGTACCTGCTCCACGCCCCAGGAGCCGAGGTTGTCGGCCGCCTCGTCGACGTGGTCGCAGATGTCGTCCAGCGCGCCCGCCAGGCGGTACATGTCGTCGCGGTCGAAGGGCGTGACGAACGTTCGGTTGAGCAGGTCGACGACGTCGTGGGTGAGCCGGTCGCCCTCGTGCTCGCGCTCTTTGATCTGATCGATCAGCTCGCGCCCATCCCGGGGGAAACGCTCGAGCAGCTTCACCAGCAGCCGCGCGATCTCGACCGCGTTGGCCGAGGCGCCTGCATACAGCTCGAAGAACTCGTGCTTGCGCGGAGTCAGCCTGACCATCGCCCTGCGCGCTTCTATCAGACGGCGCACGCGGGCGCGTCCGCAGCCGCTGCTACTCTTGCGATAGGGGTGGCAGAAACAGCCGATTTCCAGGCGTATTGCGGAGAGGAAGAGCCGCGCTTCGCCAACGACGCCGAGCGCGAGTGCGCGAAGATCCTCGACTTCTACCGTGTGCCGTGGAGCTACGAGCCGCAGACCTTCGTGCTCGAGCGGGACGCCGACGGCCGCACGATCGAGGCGTTCACACCCGACTTCTACCTCCCCGAACAAGATCTGTTCCTCGAGATCACCGTGATGAACCAGCGGCTCGTCACGCGCAAGAACCGCAAGCTGCGGAAGCTCCGGGAGCGCTATCCCGGCGTCCAGGTCAAGCTCTTCTACAAGCGCGACATCGAGCGCCTGGCTCAGCGATACCGATTCGACCTTGCTTCGTAGCCGTTTCGAAAGTGTCCAATGGCATCGACCGGTCATTTCAGACGGACGCACGGGCAAAGCCCGCGCGTCCTGAGGTCGGCATCGCAAGCGACGCCTCGATAGAACAGGCAGACCCTCCTGTGGGCGAGGTTTTCCTCGGCGCGGGGGAGCTGCGCGCGCGGGTGCGCGAGCTGGGCGCCAAGATCGCCGAGGAGTACGCCGAGCGCGACCTCCTGCTCGTCGCCCTGCTCAAAGCGAGCTTCGTCTTCCTTGCCGACCTCTCGCGCGCCATCCCGATACACCACCAGATCGACTTCGTCGAGCTCGCGAGCTACAACGGGGCGGCTGAGGGCGGGCACTCGGCGGTCCGGCTCCTGCAGGACACGGCGATCCCGCTCGCGGGGCTCGACGTGCTGCTCGTGGAGGACGTCGTCGACACGGGCTTGACGCTCAACTACCTCTGCAAGCAGTTCGAGCTGCGTCGGCCTGCGAGCCTTCGTGTGGCGACGCTGCTCGACCGGCCCTACCGCCGGCTCGTCGACAACCTGCCGGTCGACTACGTGGGGTTCACCGTCCCGGACGAGTTCTTCGTGGGCTACGGCTTCGACCTGGACGAGCGCTGGCGCAACCTGCCCGATCTGCACCTGGCAAAAGTTTAGTCGCGGCTAACTTTTCGCTAGACTGCGCCCGATGATGGCGACGCGGTCAGAGGCAGTCGCCACCGGCGCAGTGCGGGCGGCCGAAGAGGCGCTGCAGGGATATCCGCAGAAGCCGTGGCGCATCCTCCCCTTCCTCGGCCCGGCCTTCGTGGCCTGCGTCGCCTACATCGACCCCGGGAACTTCGCCACCAACGTCGCCGGCGGCTCGAAGTTCGGCTTCACGCTCGCCTGGGTGATCGTCGCCTCGAACCTGATGGCGATGCTGATCCAGACGCTGTCGGCGAAGCTCGGGATCGCGACCGGCCGGAACCTGCCGGAGGTTTGCCGGGAGCGGTTCTCGCGCCGCACCTCGATCGCGCTCTGGCTGCAGGCAGAGCTGATCGCGATGGCGACCGACCTGGCGGAGTTCCTCGGCGCCGCGCTCGGCTTCCACCTCCTGTTCGGGATGGGCCTCTTCCCGGCCGCGCTGCTGACCGGCGTGACGACGTTCGCGATCCTCGGCCTGCAGCGGATTGGATTGCGCCCCTTCGAAGCCGTGATCGCCGGCTTCGTGGCCGCGATCGGCGCCTGCTACCTGGCGGAGCTCTACTACGCGCACCCCCCGCTCGGCACGGTGGGACTGCACATGGTCAAGCCTGAGTTCGCGGGGAGCGAGTCCGTGCTGCTGTCCGTCGGGATCCTCGGCGCGACCGTGATGCCGCACGTGATCTACCTGCACTCCGCGCTGACGCAGAACCGAGTCGTCCCGCAGAACGAGGAAGAGGCGAAGCGGCTCTACCTCTACACGAGGATCGACGTCGTGATCGCGATGACGATCGCCGGCTTGATCAACCTGGCCATGCTGGTGATGGCAGCGAGCACGTTCTTCCGCTCTGGGCTGCTGAATGTCGATTCGCTCGAAGGAGCCCACCGCACGCTCAACCCGGTGCTCGGGGGCGCCTCGAGCACGCTCTTCGCGCTGGCGCTGCTGGCGTCAGGGCTTTCGAGCTCGACCGTCGGCACGCTCTCCGGCCAGGTCGTCATGCAGGGCTTCATCCGGCGGCGGATCCCGATCTTCGTTCGGCGCCTGGTGACGATGCTGCCGGCGCTCTTCGTCGCCGGGATCGGCCTCGATCCATCGCGAACGCTGGTGCTGAGCCAGGTCGTGCTCTCGTTCGGGATCCCGTTCGCGCTCGTGCCGCTCGTCTGGTTCACCAGCCGGCGGGAGATCATGGGCACGCTCGTGAACCGGCGGGCGACGACGGCCGTCGCAGCGCTCGTCGCCGCCCTGATCTCAGCCTTGAACGTGTTCCTCCTCGGCCAGACCCTCGGCCTGGCCTAGCGCTCTACCAGCGGTACCAGCGGGCTTCCGCCCCACGGGCGACGAAGCCGATCAGCCAGAGGACGAGGAGGACCGCTGCGACGAACCAGAGCAAGCTCCATGCGAAACCGCCGCCGAAGAGCAGTGCGATCAGCAACAGAACGAGTATCAGTGCGAGCAAAGTCGACCTCCTTTCAAGGAGGTTGTTCCACGATGCGCGGAGCGCAAAACCTCAGAGATAGCCGAGCGGGTCTACCGGCGTGCCGTTGATCCGCACCTCGAAGTGGAGGTGCGGCCCGAAGCAGTGGCCCGTGCAGCCGACGTAGCCGATCACCTGTCCCTGGCTCACCGATTGCCCCAGGGAGACCCCGATCTGGGACTGGTGCGCGTAGGCGGTCGAGAGGCCCCCGCCGTGGTCGATCGCGACCAGGTTCCCGTAGCCGGACATCCAGCCGGAGTAGACGACGCGGCCCGACGCCGAGGCATGGATCGGCGTTCCGGACGGGACGGCGATGTCGATTCCCTCGTGCATCCGGCCCCAGCGCATCCCGAAGGGGCTGACGACGGGCCCGTTGACGGGCCAGATCAAGCCGGCCGAAGAGGCCGGCCCGGGCCGGTAGCCGCTCGAGGAACGAAGCCTGGAGGCGAGCGCGGCGCTGGCGGCCGCGAGACCCGCCGCCTCGTGCAGGAACTCGCGCTTGCTCTCCTGGACCTCGATCAGGCTCTCGCGCTTGCTGCGCCGAGCGGCGGCGAGGCCGTGCTCCTGCGCGAGCAGTGTCCGGCGCACCGAGCGGACCTGCTCGGTGCGGACGGCGATCGTGCGCGTCTCCGCCGCCACGATCGCGCGAAACCGCTTCGTCCGCTCGCGCTGGGCGCGTGCGGCGCGCTTTGCGTCGCCGACCTGCTCGGCGATCCGGTCGTCGAAACGCCCGAGGTCGTCCGCGTACTCAGCCCGGGAGATCAGGTCGGAGAAGCTGGTCGCTCCGAAGAGCACGTCGAGGGTTCCGGGCTCGCCGCCCTCGTAGAGATCGACGAGGCGGTTGCCGAGCCGCTCGACGGTGATGCCGTACTGGTGCCGGAACGAGAGGTAGCGCTCGGTTTGGACTCGGTAGAGCTCGGTCAGCCGGTCGAGCTTCTGCTGATGCAAGGCGAGGTCGCGCTCGATCGTCACCAGCCGGGCCGAGACGTCGCCGACCTGTGCGGCCAGCGCGTGAATGCGCCCGTTCACTGACGCAACCTCGGCCGAGAGCGCCTGCTGGCGCCGCTCCGCCCACGCGATCTTCGCCCGCACCTTGCTCAGGCGCGCGTCAATCGCGTGCTTGCGTCCGTAGTCGCCACCGCTCGCGGGCGCGGCGAGGATCGCCAGCAACAGGATCGCGAGCGGACTCAGTCTGCGACGAGTCACCGAATCTGGCTTTCGCCGGGTTGGCCGGGCTCCCTGCCGGCGTTAGTTCTGGGGAGTCGCCGGCGGGCTCGGCTCCGGGCCGGGCTCCGGGACGACGACGGGCCTAGGCGGCTCGGACGGCTCCGGGGTCGGCTCCGGGATGGGCACCGGCACCGGCGGTTCCGTCGGAGAGGGGTACGGTTCCGGACTGGGCGGCTCCGGCGCCTCGATCATCGTCGGCTGCACTTCGAGCCGGGCCTGCCCGATTCGGTCCATCGCGCCTGCGGCTGTCTCCTGCATCTGCTCCTCCTTTGCGGCGATCAGGCCGTCCAGCTCGGCCATGTGCTCACGTGCGGATTCGCTCGCGTCGGTGTCATCAGCGTACACCGCTTCCCCGAGGGCACGTGCGGATTCCATCCGCTGAGCAGCCAGATCGAGCAGCTCACGGCGGAGGCGAAAGAGCCCGACGCGCGCGCTGGAGTGGGCCGCGACCGCCTCGACCGCGAAGCCGGCACGAGACCTGACCGCGCCCAGGGCGTCCAGCGAGATGCGCGCGACCCGGTTGTCCGGAAGCCGGCGCGCTAGGCCGGCGAAGATGAGGACGAGCAGCCCCGCGACCCCGAGGAGCACTCCGCCGACCACGACGTGGTCCGTCATCAGCAGCACGATCGCCAGGGCGAGCGATGCCGCGGCCAGCGCCAGGACGGCTGCCGGCGGAGTGACGCCGAAGAACCTCGGCTCTACCGTCACCATCCGGACCGGGACGGGGCCTGTTTCCTGCGGCGGAAGTTCCTGCATCGCCGTTTCCCCAGTGTCGGCGTCGGTTCGAACGCCGCATTGCGGACAGAACCGGGCGCTCTTCGCGAGGCGCGCCCCGCAGTTCGCGCACTTCAGTGCCTTAGCGGCCGGCACGGATCTTTTCCGAGGTTGCGGGATCGGCCTTCGGCTCGAGCGCGCGCAGCGCCTCGGCCGCGCGGCGGCGTAGCGGCCCGACCTGCGCCCGGTAGTCCTCGTCGGAGACCTTGCCGGTGCGATGGTCGAACTCGAGCTCCTTGAGAGCCGCAAGGGCCCGGTCGCGCTCCTCGGCGAGGGCGATCCGCGCCTCCTCCTGCGGTTTCGGGGCGTCGAGCCGATCGTCGGTGGGCGCAGGCTCACGCAGGAAGGGGCGGGCAACGAGCAGCACGCAGGCGATCGCCAAGACGACGCCGAGCGCCAGCCAGACGCTCACGCCTTCTTCGGCGTGTACTTCGACGGGCACTTCGTCACGAGCGAGTCGCGCTGCGCGGCGAAAACCCCGTTGCGGTAGCGGCCGTCAACGACGATGTGGCGGCCCACCTTGAAGAGATCCGGAACGCTGCCGTGATAGACGACGGGCACCGAGGCGGCACCGCCCCCGATGTCGGTGACCGCGAAGCGCAGGCCACGGCTCGAGTAGCCGGCTCCGTGCACCGGTCCCACGACCTTCCCGACCAGCGAGACCTTGCCGGTATGGCCGGCGAGCTCGCTCGGGCTCAGCTGCGGGGTGCGATTGCCCGCGAAGGCGACGTAGACCAGGAAGACCGCGAGGACTGCTGCGACGGACAGCGCAATGACGAGCCGAGCAGTGTGCGATCTCCGCGGCATGCCGGCAATTGTAGGTTCTCGATCGCGGTTCCGCGGAACCGCCGGAGTGCGATGCGTTTAGCGCTCGCGCGCCGGTTCGCTGCGGCGGGCCGGGATCCGGTAGCCGTGGTCCTCGCAGAGGCTGCCCGGATTGTCCTCGGTGAGCGCGTCGCAGTAGCCCTTCCCGTAGGCCGCGCGCATGAAGGCGGCGACGACCTCGAGGCTCCACTCGCCGATGTCCGCCGCTTCCCGCCAGAGGTCGGCAAGCCGGAGGTCGATGTCGAGCTCGAGGAGGTCGATCCGTGACGGTCGCTTGGCCATGACGCGAAGGTACCGGGAGCCTCGGACGGCACCGATCCGGCGGCCGAAGCGGTCGTGTCATTCGTGCCAAAACTGCAACAAACCTTGAACACCAGGGACAGTCCCTGCCGGCGAAGCTACGGTTTCAAGCGCAGCGCCTCCATGCGCTAGCTTGCGCTCGGATGGGACGTGTCCGCTTCGGCCCCGCCCGCGTGCCCTCGCGCAAGAGCCCCGAGGCGGCGATCGAGCTCCTGCACGAACGCGGTTTCACGGCGTGCGAGATCGACTTCGAGGGCGGCTTCTGGATGGACTACCCCTGGGCGGAGCGCTTCGGACAGCTCGCGCGCGATGCGAAAATCGTTCTCTCCGTGCACGCGCCGATCGCCGGCTTCATGGGCCACGTCGAGCGGGACAAGAAGCAGCGCATGGCGGTCGGGATGCTCGACCACTCCGCCGGGATCGCGAAGGCCGCGCGCGCGGAGCTCGTCGTCTTCCACCCGGGCTTCCTGCTCGGCCGGGAGCGAGCGGCCGCGATCGACTCGATCTGCGAGCAGCTCGCTGAGCTGCGGGAGCGGCTCGAAGGCAAGGACCGTGCCGTCCCGTTCGGCGTCGAGGTGATGGGCCGGGTGCGGGAGATCGGGAGCCTCGAGGACGTGGTCGCGGTCGCCGGCCGCTGCGGCTGGGTCCGCCCCGTGCTCGACTTCGCGCACATGCACGCCACCAGCGACGGCGCGTTCACGGACGTGGAGCCGTTCGCAGCCGCACTCGAAGCCGCCGACGCGGTCCTCGAGCCGAAGGCCCCGTTCCACATCCACTTCTCGGACATCGCCTACGCGAACCGCAACGAGACGAAGCACCTCCCGTACGGCGAGGGCACGCTCAGGGCCGAGCCGCTGCGTAAGGCGCTGAGACGCTTCAAGCGCCCCGCGACGGTGATCTCGGAGTCGCCCGACCTCGAGTCGGATCACGCGATTCAGGCAGCGCTCTCGGGCCGCAGGTCGTAGATTCTGGCCCCCACGATCGAGAGGAGGCAAGACGATGCCGAAGGCGTCGAAGGAGACCGCGTCCGAGCACGCGGCGATGGAAGGCTACGAAGGCCACTACGAGCAGTTCGACGGCGGCTGGACGGTCGCGTTCGAGTCCTACAGCGAGGACACGGATGCGGCCCCACTCTTCAAGGGGCTGCCGAACGACCAGTGCCAGTGCGAGCACATGGGCTACGTCATGAAGGGCAAGGTCGCGTTCCGCACGTCGGCCGGCGAGGAGGTCTTCGTGGCCGGCGACGCGTACTACGTCGGCCCGGGCCACACGCCCGTCCTCTCCGCGGGCACCGAGGTGATCGAGTTCAGCCCGACGGAGCAGCTCGGGCGCACGATGGAGGTAGTCATGAAGAACGTCGGGGAGATGCAGGCCGGCTCGTCGAGCTAGCGATCAGGCGATTCGGGCGGCGCTCGGGCTGACGAGCTCGTAGACGCGCGCGTCGAAGCGGTCCGCCTCCTCGTCGCGGCCACGCTCGCGCAAGAACTGAGCGAGCGCATTCAGCGCCTGCGCCTCGTTTCGCCGGTGCCCGGTCGCGGCGCTCATGTCGTACGCCTCCCGCAGCAGCGCTTCGGCCTCGTCGTCCTGACTCTGCGCCGCGCGGACGATGCCGAGGGCCATCGTCGTCGTCGCGACCGAGGTCATGTCGTGGGGGCTCACCGTCTCGCGGGCCGCGAGCGCGAACCGCTCGGCCTCGTCGACGCGACCCTGCGTCACGAGGAGCTGGGCCAGACCCCGCTGGCTCTCGCACAGTGTCGCCCGGTCCTCGAGCGGGGCAAGGATGCGAATCGACTCGCGGAAGATGCGCTCGGCCCGAGCCAGGTCGCCCTTCCACCACGCGGTCCACGCCGAGTAGTTGAGCGTCCGCCCGAGCGACCATGCGGCCCCGGCCTCCGCCAGGTGCTCGCGCGCGGCGTCGAGGGCCCGCTCGGCGTCGTCGAGGTCGCCGCGGTTGAGGTAGAGCTGTCCCGCGAAGCGCAGCGCCCGGCCCCGCGCCTCGGCGCTGCCGCTTTGCTCGGCCAGGAGCAGCGCCTGCTCGATCAGCGGCGCGGCGCGGTCGAGCTCGAGCCGGGAGATGTAGACACTGGCCAGCGTGTCGGCCGCCTGGCTCTCGAAGTCCTTCCGGCCGGCCTCCCGCGCGAGCTCCAGCTGCTCGAGCACGACCTCCTCCTCCTTGTCGAGCTCCCCGCGCGACCACGCGATCGTCGACCGGACGTCGAGCGCCCGGAAGCGGCCGGCGAGATCGTCCGTCTCCAGCACGTCGAGCGCCTCGTCGACCATCTCCTCGGCGCGCTCGACGTCGCCTTCGCGCAGGACGATCGCCTCCGCCAGCGAGACGAGCGCGCGGCCCTGAGTCCAGTGGTCGCCCGCCTCCGCCGCCGCCTGGAGAACCTCTTCCATCTCACGCGAGACGGCCGGCAGGTCGCTGAGCTTCTCGGCCGACCGGGCCGCCAGGTAGCGGCGGCGCAAGGTCGGCTCGAGCTCCACCGACCGCACGAAGAGCTGGCGCGCGGTCCGGTTCGCCTCGCGCGCGAACGCTCGCAGCCCGGCCTCGTCGAGCGCCTCGGCCGCCTCGCGGCGTAGCTCGGCGGGCGCCGACCCGTTCAGCTCGGCGCTCAGCTTCGCCGCGTGGTCGAGGTGGTGGGCGCGGATCTCGAGCAGCTCCTCACCCGCGCGCTCCTTCAGCCACGCGGCGAAACCGGCGTGGTGCTCGGCCCGGTCGGACTTCGAGAGGCCCGCGTACGCGACCTCGCGGATGAGCACGTGCTTGAAACGGTGCGCCTGCTCACCGCGGATCGTCGACCGGGGCTCGGGGAGCACGAACTCGCGCAGAAGCAGGTCCTCGAGCGGCTCCTCGAGCGAGTCGAGCTCAGGCGAGAGGTAAGCGAGGGCACCCTCCCAGAAGATGCGGCCGATCACGGCTGCGCGCTGAAGCAGCGCCTTGGCCTCCGGCGCGAGTCGGTCGATGCGGGCGGCGATCAACGCCTGCAGCGTGTCCGGGATGCGGCCGACGTCGGCGCCTTCCTCCTCCTCGAGCATGCGCAGCGTCTCCTCGAGGAAGAGCGGGTTGCCCTCGGTCTTGGCGAGAACGGCCGCGCGCTCCTCCTGGCTGAGCCCGCGCTCGCCGTCCAGGGCGTCGACGAGCTCCTCGCTCTCGGCCTCCCCGAGCGGCTCGAGCTCGATCGCGGTCGCGCGGACGCGCCCGCCTCCCCAGCCGGGACGGATGTCGAGCAGCTCCGGCCGCGCCAGCGTCAGCACGAGCAGCGGCGCCTCGCGAACCCACGTCACGAGGTGCTCGATCAGCTCGAGCAGCGGCTCCTCGGCCCAGTGAATGTCTTCAAACACGAGCACGAACGGCTGCTCCTGCGCCATCCGCTGCGCCCACTCGCGCGCGGCCCACGCGATCTCCTGCTGGCTGCTCTCGGCCTGCACCGCCTCGAGGACACCCGACGCGAGCCCGAGCAGGTCGGCGACGACCTCATCCTCGCAGCTCATGCGCAGCTTCTCGACCGCGACCTCGAGCGGATCGTCGTCCGCGATCCCGGCCGCGCACTTGACCATCTCCGCCAGCGGCCAGTAGGTGACGCCCTCGCCGTAGGGCAGGCTCCGTCCGGAGAGAACCGTCGCACCCTCGAGGACCCCGGAGAACTCGCGCGCGAGGCGGCTCTTGCCGACGCCCGGCTCCCCGTAGATCGTGAAGAGATGGGCGCGCCGGTCGCGCAGGGCGCGCTCGTACGTGTTCTGCAACAGCTCCAGCTCGTGCACGCGGCCGACGAGCGGCGCCTCGACCGACCTCCGCCGGGCGCTGCCGTTCGTGGTCGTCCCGACGGCGCGCCAGGCCCAGAGGGGCTCCGCGACGCCCTTCAGCTCAACGGGCCCGACGTCCTCGACCTCGACGCGCCCAAGCGTGAGCCGGTGTGCGGCCGGCCCGAGCAGGAGCTGCCCGGGCGCCGCCGCCTGCTCCAGGCGCGCGGCCAGGTTCACGGCCTCGCCCGTGGCGAAGGTCGCCTCACCGTCCTCGGTGACGACCTCGCCGGATTCGACACCCACCCGCGCCTGCAACGAGAGCTCGTCGACCGCCTCGAGGATCCCGAGACCGGCCCGAACCGCCCGCTCGGCGTCGTCCTCGTGGGCCTGCGGGATGCCGAACGCGGCCATGACTGCGTCCCCGGCGAACTTCTCGACGATCCCTCCGTGAGAGATCACGCAGTGGGAGACGCGGTCGAAGAAGGACTGGACACGGCGGCGCACGACCTCCGGATCCGCGCCCCTGACCAGCGCGGTCGAGTCGACGAGGTCGACGAACAGGACCGTTGCCAGCTTGCGTTCCATTCCTCAAGTGTAAGAACGAATCGGGCCTTCCGAGGCTTCCGTCGTTAGCATCGACGCGTGCTCGACCCAAGCGTCTTCAAGGCGTACGACGTGCGCGGGATCTACCCGTCGGAGCTCGACGAGGAGGGCGCGCACGCGATCGGCCGCGCGTTCGTCGACGTTTTCGCGCCGCGGCGGATCGCCGTCGGCCACGACATGCGCCCGTCCTCGCCGGGAATGACCGACGCGGTCGTGCACGGTGCGTCCGAAGCCGGCGCCGACGTGCTCGAGCTGGGGCTCATCGGGACCGAGATGCTGTACTCCGCGGTCGGCGAGCTCGGCCTCGACGGGGGCATCGCGGTCACCGCCTCGCACAACCCGAAGGAGTACACGGGGATGAAGATCGTGCGCCAGGGCGCGCTGCCGGTCGGCGGCGAGTCCGGCCTGCGCGACATCCGCGACCGCGCCCTGTCTGCTTCGGGCCTGTCCGAGGGACTGTCCCCGGGACATGTCCAGCGGTACGACATCTGGCCGCAGTACGTCGACCGCGTGCTCTCGTTCGTCCGCGCCGGGGCGATCGGGCCGCGGCGGATCGTGATCGACGCCGCCAACGGGATGGCGGGTGCGATGCTGCCGCCGGTTCTCGAGCGGCTTCCGCAGGTCGCGACCCAACGCTGGTTCTTCGCCCCGGACGGGACCTTCCCCAACCACGAGCCGAACCCGCTCCTGCCGGAGAACCGCGAGTTCGTAGTCGAGAAGACGCTCGAGGCGCGTGCCGACTTCGGCGCGGCCTTCGACGGAGACGCCGACCGCTGCTTCTTCGTCGACGAGACCGGCGAGTTCGTCCCCGGCGACTTCGTCACCACTCTCCTGGCCGAGTCCGTCCTCGAGAAGGAGCCGGGCGCGAAGATCATCTACGACGTCCGCGCGAGCTGGGCCGTGCCCGAGACGATCCTGCGGGCGGGCGGCATCCCGATCGTCAACCGGGTCGGCCACGCGTTCATCAAGCAGCGGATGCGCGAAGAGAACGCGGCCTTTGCCGGCGAGGTCTCGGGCCACTACTACTTCCGCGACTTCTCGCAGGCCGACTCCGGCGTGATCCCCTTCCTCCTCATGCTCGAGCTCGTCTCGAAGAAGGGCCAATTCCTGTCGGAGATCCTGCGCCCGTTCCGAGAACGCTATTTCCTGAGCGGGGAGATCAACGCGCGCGTCCCGGATCCCGCGCGAAAGCTGGAGGAGCTCGAGGAGCGCTTCGGCAGGGATGGTCGAGTCAGTCATCTGGACGGCATCTCGATCGACGCCGACGGCTGGCACATGAACGTTCGCCCCTCGAACACCGAGCCGCTCCTGCGTCTCAATCTCGAGGCACGCTCGCGCGAGCTGATGGAGCGCAAGCGGGACGAGGTGCTGTCGGTGATCAACGGCTGATCGCCGCTACCCTGTTGCGGATGAGAATTCGAGGCCTCACAGTCCTGGTCGCGCTCGTCGTCCTCGTGTTCGCCGCACCCGCGGCAGCTGCGCGACGCCATCTCACACCGGCCGAGCGCGCCCAGATCAACGCGACTCTGGACTCGTTCGTCAACCACGCCATGAAGCGGCAGAACGTGGGCGCCGCCTACGACACCGTCACTCCGACCTTCCGCGGTTCGGTCAGCCGCGAGGAGTTCGCAAAGGGCGACATCGGCGTCTTCCCATACCCCGCTGCCGGCACGAAGCACCACGGCTGGACGGTCCAGAACCTGACAAAGAACGAGCTCCAGATTCAGCTCTTCCTCTTCCCGCGGAAAGGGTCGGGCGTCGGGACGGCCGCGGTCCTGCTGTCACTGAGGAAGATTCACGGCCGCTGGCTCGTCGACAACCTCGTGCCCGGCGCCTTCTTCGCGCCCGAGGACAAGCCGTCCCGGGTCGTCGGGACGTACGACTTCGGGCCGGGCGGCGGCGATTCCAGCTCGCGAGCCGGCGTTTCGCGCGTCAACAGCAGGTGGGCGTTCATTCCATTCGCGGTGTTCGGGGCAATCCTTGCGGCCATCGCCATGGCGGCTCTCGCCGCGACGATCCGCCACCGGCGCTACGTCGCGGGGCACGGCGGCCCGCTGCCGCCGCTTCCCAGGTTGAGGGGTAGGAAGACGCCGCGCGGCGTGTGATGGCGCTCGAGCTCGGGCGCGTCACCGACCGCAAGCCACCCTTCAAGTACGCGAGCTTCACCCGCGTCGGCTTCTCTGACACCGACGCGCAGGGCATCGTCTACTACGGCCGGTACCTGCCCTACTTCGACAGCGCCCGCGTCGAGTATCACCGCCACCTCGACATGCTCGACACCGGCCCCCGCGACCAGGAGCTCGTCATGCGCGCGAACACGATCGAGTACCACGCGCCGGCGCGCTTCGACGACCTGATCGAGGTCTTCGTGCGGGTGTCGCGGATCGGCCGGACGAGCATTACTTACGACTGTGCGGCGTATCGCGTCGACGACGACGTGCTGATGGTGACGGCCCAGCAGACGCTGGTGCTCGTCGACCTCGACGAGCGCAGGGCCTGCGAGATCCCGGATTGGTACCGAGAGAGGATCGGCGCCTTCGAGGGGGAGGATCTCGAGGCGTGAACGAGCTGCTACGAGAGGTCGAGCGGGCGGGCGGCCTGCAGGAGATCGTCGACCTGCTGCACGACCGCGTCGGGCACTACTCGTGGGTCGGGATCTACCTCGTCGAGGGAGACGACCTCGTGCTCGGGCCGTGGAAAGGCCCGGAGGCCACGGAGCACGTTCGGATCCCCGTCGGCCAGGGCGTCTGCGGCGCCGCGGCGGCGAGCGGCGAGACCGAGGTCGTGGACGACGTGAACGCCGACCCGCGCTATCTCGCCTGCTTCCCGTCGACGCGGTCCGAGATCGTCGTCCCGATCCACCACGACGGCCGCGTGGTCGGCGAGATCGACATCGATTCCGACCGGCCTGCCGCCTTCGGCGACGACGACCGCGCCTTCCTGGAGCGTGTCGCGGAGCTGATCGCCGGTTCGGTGTCGTCGCCGACTGTTGCGCACCCTGCGGATCCGCAGGGATGACGACGAGGAGTAGGCCGCACCAGCTCCGGCTCGCGGGGCTGCACCTGTTCGTCCTCTCCTCGTTCGCGATCGCCCAGCCGCTCTTCGACCTGCTCGGCTCGAACGCCGAGTTCTTCGGCGCCCGCGACTCGACCCGCTGGGACGTCGTCCTCTTCGCCCTCCTGCTCGTCCTCGCGCCGCCTGCGCTCCTGCTGGCCGTCGAGGCAGTCGTCCCCCGGATCCATCCGTTCTTCGTCGCCGGGCTCGTCGGGCTCTTCGTCCTGCAGGCGATCCGGGGCACGGGCGCGTCCGGCTGGCTGCTCGTCGCGCTCGCGGCAGCGGCCGGGCTGGCGGGCGCGGCGCTCTACGCGTCTGCACCGGCCGCGCGCCTCGTCGTGACGGCTCTCGCCCCCGCCCCGCTGCTCTTCCTCGCGGTGTTCCTGTTTGCGTCGGATGCCTCGCGGCTGACGCTCTCGGGCACGCCGAGCGCCTACGCGGCGACCGCTCGGCCGCAGGCGCCGGCAATCTTCGTCGTCTTCGACGAGCTCCCGACCAACTCCCTGCTCGACCGCCACGGTGTCGTCGATCCCGTCCGCTTTCCGCACTTCGCCGCGCTCCAGCGGAGCTCCACCTGGTTCGCGAACGAGAGCGTCGTCTCGGAGGGAACGCTGCACGGCGTGCCCTCGACCCTGACCGGACGCTTGCCGCGGCCGGACGAGCTGCCGGTGTACCACGACCACCCGCGGAACCTCTTCACGCTGCTCGGCGGCGGCGAGCTGCACGTGGTGGAGACCGAGACGCACCTCTGCCCGCCGAAGCTCTGCCACGAGGCCGGCGACTCGTTCGGCACGAGATTCGGCTCGCTCTACGCCGACACGAGCGTCGTCTACCTGCACCAGCTGCTCCCTGACGATCTCGCGCGCGGGATCCCTTCGGTCTCGAACGGCTGGCAGGACTTCTGGCACAACGGCCTCGGCGGCTCGGACCCCGAGCGCCGCTTCGACCGGTTCGTCAAGACGATCAAGCCGACGCGCACCCCTGCTCTCTGGTACCTCCACATCCTCCTGCCCCACAGCCCGTGGCGGTTCCTCCCGTCGGGCGAGCGGTACGAGATTCGGCAACCGCCCGGCTGGAGCTCAGCCGAGGTCTGGACCGACAACCAGGCCGCGGTCGACCAGTACTGGCAGCGCCACCTGCTGCAGCTCGCGTTCACGGACCGGCTGCTCGGCAAGCTCGTGGGACGTCTCCGCGCCGCCGGTCTCTACGACCGCTCGCTGTTCGTCGTGACCGGCGACGAGGGCCTTAGCTTCCGTGCCGGCGAGAAGCGGCGACCCGCGTCGTCCGCGAACCTGCAAGACATCTCCTACGTGCCGCTCTTCGTGAAGCTGCCGCACCAGCGCCACGGAGGCATCGTGCGCCGGCCGACACGCTCTGTCGACGTGCTGCCGACGATCGCCGCCGCCCTCGGTGTCCGGATCGCCTGGCACGTCGACGGGCAGAACGCGCTGTCGCCGAGTCGCCCCGAGCCCGACGTCACCGTCGCGAAGGACCACGGCAAGCGGTTCGTCGTTCCGGCCAAGACTCTGGAGGCGAAGCGCGAGGCCGCCCTGCGCCGGCAGCTCGCTCTGTTCGGCTCGGACGAGCCGGCGTCGCGACTCTATGCCGTCGGCCCGTACCGCTCGCTCTTCGGAAAACGGCTTGCCGATCTCCGCGTGCGCCCCGGCGGGCGCCTCGAGCTCGACAACGTCGACCGCTCGAGTCCGCTCCTCCAGATCAGCGGCAAGGTCGGGCGGTCGGTCCACACCGTCGCCGTCGCCGTGCACGGCCTGATCGTCGCAGTGGTCCCTGCGGAAGACGGGCGGTTTTGGGCTCTCGTGCCGCGCGCCGCACTCGCCGGAACGCCTGAGGTCCTGTCGGTGGAGGGGCCAGGCGAATTGCGAGTGCTGGGCGCCCGCTCACCGTCCTAAGGCATCGCTTGCGATGCCGCATAGAGGCCATGCCGGCTCTGCCGGCGTGGCCGTCTGATCAGCATCTAGATGATTGATTCCAAATTGCCGGCGGGCTGCGAGGAGGCAGCACGAAGGCCGCCGAAGTCAGAAGTCGACCCGGAGCCCACGATGCACGCCCAACTCGACGACCTTCTCACGGCAACTTACGTGTTGGTCGACGACTTCCTCCCCAAGCGCAGACCCGGCCGGCCGCCGCGGATCACGGACGCCGAGCTCATCACGCTGGCGATCGCCCAAGTCTTCATGGGACTGCCGAACGACCGCCAGTTTCTGGCGCTCGCCGGCTACCGGCTCTCGCACCTGTTCGCCTACCTGCCAC
>WNGF01004130.1_pt1 | contig 19497 bp, 15 predicted proteins | sample 5400641 | NCBI WGS metagenome assembly WNGF01 (sample SAMN13153371, study PRJNA577476) | soil metagenome | isolation source: 80 cm soil or saprolite under grassland replicate 2 | place: USA:California | collected 2016-06-15
TGCGGTTCGGGCGCTCAGGGCGATCCTGAGCCTCAGCCTGTTTGCCCAGCTGCTGCTGCCGGCAACGGCTCTGCCGACGTTTGCATCGTCAGTGTCGTCGGCGTCGTTCACCGGTGGCGCTGGCACGGCGACGGTTGGCGGCACGCTGTACGCGAAGAGCGGCGGCGCGTTGACACTGACCGTCACCACTAGCAACGACACCAAGTGCGTCGAGGTATCCGGCGCCCATGCCGCCCGCCAGACATCGAGCACGGCCAAATCAAGTTGGACGTTCTCCTTCACGGCTGGCACAGGCGATGGCGCCCAAGCCGTCACCGCCGCGGCATCACCCAACTTCAACGCCAATAACTGCACCGGTCAGACTGGATCAGCCCAGGCCCCATACATGCTCGACAACACCGGTCCGACGGTGACGGCGGTGCTGTCACCAGCGCCTAACGCGGCGGGCTGGAACCAGGGAAACGTCTCGATCACCTGGACGGCCAGCGATGGCTCCGGCTCGGGTGTCGCCAGCGGCCCCTCCCCGGCCACGGACAGCCAATCCGCGAATACGAGAACCCGACCATCACTGGCAGCCGCACTCCGGCAGCAAACGCGAATGGTTGGAACAACACCGACGTTACCGTCAGCTTTAGCTGCAACGACTCGGTTTCTGGCATCCAGAGCTGCAGCAGCCCCACGACTCTTTCAAGCAGCGGTGCCAATCAATCAGTTGCGGGTACCGCGGTCGACAACGCCGACAACAGCGGCTCCGCAAGCGTGAGCGGCATCAATATCGACAAGGTCGCCCCGACCCTGAGCGGCGCGCCCACCACCAGCCCGAACGCCGCTGGTTGGTACAACGGCAACGTCACCATCCACTGGACGGCATCAGACGCGCTGTCCGGTCTCGCGGGTTCCGCCCCTGCCGACAGCACCATCAGCGGCGAGGGCAGCGGCCTGACCGCCAGCGCCTCGGTGTCAGACAAGGCAGGCAACACCACCACCGCTACCAGTAGTCCGGCGGTCAAAATCGATAAGACCGCGCCCACGACCAACGCCACAGCGCCGGCGAACTGGAATAACACCAACGTTACCGTCAGCCTGAACGCCACCGACGCACTGTCGGGCGTGGCGAACACCGTGTACACGCTGGACGGCGGTGCACAGCAAAGCGGAAGCAGTGTCGCCATCAGCTCCGAAGGTGATCACGCGCTCGCCTTCTGGAGTGTCGACAACGCCGGCAACACCGAAACGGCCAAGAGCGTTCACGTCAAGATCGACAAAACCCCACCGACGATCAATCACACGCAATCGCCCGTGGCCAATGCTAGCGGCTGGAATAACTCGAACGTCACCGTCACCTTCGTGTGCGCGGATGGACTTTCGGGCCTGGCGAGCTGCACGAGTCCCCAGGCGGTTACCACCGAAGGTGCCAACCAGACCATCACCGGTACGGCATTCGACAATGCCGGCAACAGCGCAACCGACCCCGCGAACGTCAACATCGACAAGACGGCACCGACCATCAGCGCCGCGGCCGATCGCGCCGCCAACGCCAACGGCTGGTACCACGCCGACGTAATTGTCACCTTCACCTGCGGCGACACGCTCTCCGGCATCGCAACCTGCCCTGCCGCGCACACACTGGGTGAAGGCGCCAATCAGTCGGTCAACGACACCGCCACCGACGCGGCGGGTAATTCCACGAGCGCCGGCGTATCCAGTATCAATATCGACAAGACGGAGCCGTCGTTGAGCGGCGCCGCAGCGACGGGTCCGAACGCAAACGGCTGGTACAACGGCGACGTCAGTGTCCACTGGACCGCGTCGGACGGCCTGTCCGGTCTCGACGGCCTGGCGCCCGCCGATAGCACCATTACGGGCGAAGGCAACAACCTGTCTGCCAACGCCTCCGTCAGCGACCTGGCTGGTAACAGCAAGAGCGCGACCATCAGCGGCATCATGATCGACCGCAACGCCCCGAGCACGTCGGCGAGCGTTCCCGATCCGCTGGCCAGCGGCTGGTACGCGGGCCAGGTGCAGGTGAATCTCACCGGCGTCGATAGTCTCTCAGGCGTTGCCGCGACGTACTACAACGTCGATGGCGGCGCCGCGCAGACCTACAGCGGGCCCTTCAACCACGACTCGAAGGGCATCCACACCATCACGTTCTGGAGTGTGGACAAGGCTGGCAACACCGAGGACGCTACCGTCGCCGGTCACAGCCTCACGCTCAAGCTTGACGACGTCAAGCCGAGCACTGGCGCCGCATCCGTACCCGCTGTGGCGGACGGTAGCAATAACTTCTACAAGACGTCTGTCGATGTCACGTTGACCGCCGCTGACGCCGAGAGCGGAGTCGCGGCCACGTTCTACTCGATTGATGCTGGCGCTCCGCACCCGTATGCAGGGACGTTCACACTCGGTCTTGACGGCACACACACCGTCACGTACTGGAGCGTGGATAACGCGGGCAATGTCGAGGACGCGACGGCGAAGGGCAACGTCCTTAACTTCGCGATCGACCTCACGCCGCCGACAATTGTGGAGAACAACCGCACGCCGGCTGCCAATACGCACGGCTGGAACAACAGCGACGTGACGGTCAGCTTCACCTGCACCGACGACACGTCGGGCCCCGCGTCGTGCGCCGACCTCACGTTCAGCAACGAGGGAGCCAACCAGCAGGCGAACGCTTCAGCCACCGACAATGCTGGCAACACCAGCACGCCGCTGCTCGTGAGCGGTGTGAATATCGATAAGACGAACCCCACACTGGCGGGCGCCGCCACAACCAACCCGAATGCCTTCGGCTGGTACAACGGCAACGTCAGCATCCATTGGACGGGCCAGGATGGCCTGTCCGGCCTCGACCCGGCGACTCAGCCCGCCGACAGCGTGATTACGGGCCAGGGCAGCAGCCTCGGCGCCGGCCCAGTAACCATCGCCGATAACTCAGGCAACAGTGGCTCGGCGTCGGTCAGCGGCATCAAGATCGATCGCACTCCGCCGACGATCAGCGGCGCGACCGTCAACGACGACGGCACGCCACGCTCGGCCAGCGCCAGCGGCTGGTACAACAGCGCGGTCCGTGTTCGCTTCATCTGCGGGGACGCGCTGTCGGGTGTGCAAGAGTGCGCGAGCGATGTCGTCCTGAACAGCGATGGCGCCAATCTGTCCGCCAATGGCACCGCCACGGACCGGGCCGATAACAGCGCCAGCGCGACGAAGTCGGGCATCAACATCGATAGCCAGGCGCCGAAGACCGACGCCGACCTGCAGTGCACCAGCAAGAACGGCTACTGCCGCGGCAATCAAGCCACCGTGGTCTTGACCGCAACGGACCAGCCGGGACTGTCGGGTGTGAAGGAGATCCATCACAGCTCCAACAACGGAGCCAGTTGGCAGGTGTCGACCGGCGCAACCGCGAGCCTCAGCCTGAACTTGACTGGCTCGGGGAAGGCCAAGGTGCTCTTCTACGCGGTGGACAACGCCGGCAACCCGGAGACCCAGGACGGTGTCGAAGTCAAATACGACACCATCGCGCCGACAGTCACGCACGTGTTGAATCCGGCCGCCAATGCTGCCGGCTGGAATAAGGTCAACACGACAGTCCACTTCGATGCTGCCGACGACAGCGACGGATCCGGCGTCGATCTGCCCACCGTCACGCCCGACCAGACCATCAGCGCGGAAACGCTCGGTCAGCTCGTGTCGGGCAGCGCGTATGACCTCGCCGGCAACCTGGGTTCCGACTCGGTCAACGTCAAGCTCGACAAGACCGCCCCGACGATCTCGGGCGCGCCCACAACCAGTCCGAACGCCTCTGGCTGGTACACAAGCGCGGTGACAGTCCACTTCACCTGCGGCGATCAAAGTGCAGTGCAATCCGGCATCGCCACCTGCCCGGCGGATGATGTCCTGAGCACTGATGGCGCGAATCTGTCCTCCACTGGCACTGCTGTAGACAAGGCGGGCAACACCGCCAGCGTCACCATTGGTGGCATCAAGATCGACTCGCTCAAGCCCGTCATGACTGGCATCAGCTTGACGAACGGCGCCGTGTACACGCTTGGCGATGTCGCGATTCCGTCCGGAACGCCGACGTGTACAGCAACCGATGGCGGGTCCGGTGTGGCGAGCTGCAGCGTGGCACTCACCGGCGGAAAGCCGAACGGGGTTGGTACGTTCAACTTCACTGCGACCGCGAAGGACGTGGCTGGCAACACCACCACCCAGAGCGGCTCGTACAAGGTGATCTACCGTTTCGACGGCTTCCTGCAGCCGATCAACGACACGGCCCACCAGATCGACCAGGCCACGAGCATCTTCAAGGGCGGGAGCACCGTTCCGGCGAAGCTGCAGCTCAAGAAGGCCGACGGCACGGTCGCACAGGCCAATACCGATCCGCAGTGGCTCACTCCACTCAAGGGGAGCGCCACCTCGGCACCCGTTGACGAGACGGTCTACAGCGACACGGCTACCTCCGGCGCCACGTACCGCTGGGACAGCACCGCCCAGCAATACATCTACAACTGGAGCACGAAGGGTACGGCGACCGGCTACTACTACCGCGTCGGCGTAACCCTCGACGACGGGCAGACGTACTACGTGAACATCGGATTGCGCTAGTTCACGGGTCGCTCCCGTCACACGCAACGGCCCGCCGGGACAAACCCGGCGGGCCGTTGCGTGTGTCTGGGCGGGCACTATAATCGCCTGCTCGACGCCCGGGCTTGGAGGAATACATGCCCAGACTACTTACCCGCCGCGATTTCCTGGAGCGCTCCGCGGCGGTCGGCTCAGCTGTGGCTGCTGCGTCGCTGCTGACTCCGGGCGCCGCGTTTGCTCAGCCGCCTGGCATCGACAGCCGAACCGAGAACCTGGAGGACATCGGCAATACCTTCCCCCTCGGCAGCGCTCGAGACGTGACCATTCAAGCCGGTGTGCTGCGCAGTGCGAGCCGCGGCGGCGCGCTGCGCCTCGCTGGCGCCGGCCGCCAGGTATGACTGCGCCAGGTGCGGAACCAGGATGGTCAGCGCAGGAACCCAAGCGTCTGGGCCCAGTCCGGCGACCACGCCAAATGCAGTCGCCGAGCACAGGACCGTCGCAGTCTCCCGTTCGGCCAGGACGCGGTGCACGAGCACGGCAAGTGGAACAAGAACGACCGCCGAGACGGTCAGTGCATACCAAACGGCGATGAGCGGCGTGTCGCCGGCGGCGAACTTGGTCAGGACGTCGGCGGTGGGTTGGCGCAGGATGTCTGGGGTACTCGAAGAGCTGCTGAAGGAGGGTGAAGCATCCTGTGACATGGTCAGGAGGGCCCGGACCGGGAGGACGCCACCGAGACTTCGTGCTGGACCGGGCCGCGGGTCGATAGCCGGCGGGCGCGCGAGGCACCGACCCCAGTGCCAACGCGCGGTAGTTGGACGCGCGAGTGCTTGTTACTCGGCCCACGTGAGTGCGCCGAAATGGATCGACGGCTCGAACATGTGGGCATCCGCGTGCTCATATCAGGAACCGGCTCCGACACGCCGCGCCTGTGAAGCTCGCCTAATCCCACGCGATGTTATCCGCGTGTTGCAGGTCAGGGAAACTGACAACCAGGACCAGGAACAGAGCCAGCCTGAATAGCCTTAGGTATACCGGCAGTACAGCGAACACGGTGCATCCTCCGGGGTGACCCCAACGTTTGCCGTAGCAACCAGCCATCGGGCCGGCTGCTGCTGCAGACATCAAATCGAGCGAATCTCCGATGAAGGCATCCGTGCCGAGGAGAAGTCCCGTCGCGTCTAACGCGAAGCAAAAGCAGCACGACACGGCGAGAGTCACACAATCCAGCGACGATTGTGCAAAGAACTGTTATGCGCGCGGACGGACAGGCCTGGGTACGATGACCGGCGGCAGTCACTCAAAATCGAGACCTCGTTCATGCCGGACTGCGCACGGCGCAACGGTCTCTGCGCTCAACCTACTCTACGGGTAGGCGTTACCGCGGCTTGACGGCCAGGCCTGAGACTTTGCCCCGGTGAGAACCTGGGAGACACGCGAAATGGAACGCGCTGCCGACAGACCTTGTGCACGGCAGCCGATCCGCGACATCTCCGCCACGGGCGGGCGCGAGCTGTGTCAAGCGAAGCTGCTGATTGCGATCGTCGCTGCGTCAGCGGTCGCGCTGTTCAACTGGAGCCCGGTGAGCGAGTCGCGCGCCAGCGAGCTTGGCCAGTTGGCGGCGTTGGCTGTTCTGCTCGCCAGCGCCTACGCAAGTTACCGAGTGCTCAAAACCCACGTTACTAGCGAAAACCACCGAGCTAGCGCACTGATGGAAACCGCGCGCTTGGAGGGCGTGTCGCTGGCGACCGCGACGTTGCGCCACCATATTGCCAACAAGCTCGCCGTGGCTGTTGGCTACAGCGAGATGCTGGCAGACGATCCGCGGCTACCGTCCGAGCTTCACGTCGAAGCCAACATGATCTACACCAGCGCCATGGCGGCTTCGGACATCGTCCACCAGCTGCACGAGCAACTCTCGAGCGTGCAACTTGACATGACGGTTGCAGGCCCGTCGCTCCTTGACGTTGCGGCCTCGACGGCACCTCACGGCACCATCGCGGCTGCCCTGGAGGGACACCCCGCCAGCCAGACCCTGCTGTACCAAGAATAGGTACCCACTACGAACCTCACATGGTCGATCATTGCGGTGCGAGCGCCACCGTGGTGGTCGGCCTACTGGTCGTTCTGGCGGCCGCCATCGGAGCCGGGCAGGTCCTCTCTTGGCTGTGACTGGCTCCCGTTCGGAGGCAGACACGCTCGTTACCCATTCGTTACAGGTGCCTGACTGTGCGTCCTTACGGTGCGGCGCATGTCCACCCGTTCGGACCACGAGTCGAACCTGCGCATTCAATCGGACCATATCCACACGCCTGGCGAGGCGCGGACTTATCGGCTGCTGACCTTCCTCTGGTTGGCGGCGAACCTGGTGTTCTGGGCGTGGTGGCTGCAGCCGGAGCGCGTTGGCGCCCCATGGCTCTACGCCTTGTTCAGCCTGGCATGGGTTTACGAAACGAGCCTGCTTCCAAGTGCCTACCTGTTCTTTGTTGGCCAGATGCGTCGGCCGCGTCCCGTCCCGGCGCCAGCAGGGCTGCGCGTCGCATTGATCACGCTGTGTGTACCAACGCAGGAAGGCCTGGAGGTAATCCTTCGGCAGTTGGAAGCATTAGTCCGGGTGACCTACCCGCACGACAGCTGGGTGCTCGACGAGGGCAACGACCCGTCGGTTCGGGCTGCAGCTGAGCGGCTTGGCGTGCGCTATTTCAGTCGCAAGGACGTGCCGGCGTACAACCAGGTGGGGCCGCCATTCAAAGCCAAAACGAAGGCGGGCAACGTCAATGCCTGGCTGGACGCGCACGGTTGGGATTACGACGCCTTCGTCCAGTTCGACATCGACCACCAGCCACGGCGCGACTACCTGGACCGGGTGCTCGGGTATTTCCGGGACGAACGTGTGGCATGGGTGCAGGCTCCGTCGCTCTATGGCAACCTGGACAGTTGGGTCGCCCGTGGGGCGGCAGAACAGGAGCTCGTCCTACAGGGGCCTCTTCAAAGCGGCTTCTATGGATACAGTGAGACGCCCTTCATCATCGGCTCACATTGCACGTACCGGACGCAAGCGATCCGTGAGATCGGCGGTTTTCAGCCGACACGCGCCGAGGATCACCTCGACACCGTCATGCTCGCGGCGCTTGGCTACAAAGGCGTGTTCGTACCCGAGCCGATCGCAATCGGCGGTGGGCCCGAGACATTCGAGACGTATCTGCGGCAGCAGTTCGCCTGGGCCGTGTCGATGCTGCAGGTTCTGGGCGGCTACACACCCCGACTGCTTGGTCGAGTGCGGCCAGGGCAGGCAGCCCAATTCCTGTTTGCGCAGACCTGGTATCCGTTGTGGTCGATGACCATGGGCGTGCTGTTTGCGACACCGGTGGTGGCGCTCCTCACTGGACAGGAGATCGCTCATGCGCCACTCCCGATGTTCCTCGCTCTGAGTGCGCCGCTCCAACTGACGAGCTTTCTGATCTGGCGGTGGACGCGGCGCTGGCAGCAACCTGTGGGTGTTGGCTTGTCATGGCGCGGGATCATCCTGCACATTGCGCGCTGGCCGATCGTGCTGTGGGCGCTTGTCAACGTGCTGCTGCGCGTGCGGCACCCGTACATGATTACGCCCAAGGGCTCGCGCGCTGGCCTACCGGCGTTTTCCCTGCGCAGCCAGGCGATCTACTTGATGGGTTTCGGACTGAGTGTCGCGGCCGTGTGGCTGCACCTGCTGCGCGACCCAGGCGCACCCGGTTATGTGCTGTTCGTCTTACTTGGTGCGCTGTACATGCTCCTTGTGGTCATCGCTAACGTCGGTACAGATCTGGCGGCACTGCGCCGCCGGCGCGTTGGAGCATGGCGGACAGTGCGTCTGCGCGCAGCACCGCTGCTCAGCGTGGCCATTGCGTTATTCGGGATGGGCTGCACGCTAAATGTGAGCGCGCCGCAGCTGGTTGCTGCCGCGGGCTGGAGTGGGGAAGTGCGGACCGACCCAAGGCTCGCCGGCGCGGGACGTGCGCGCGATATCCTGCGTGTTTCCGCGCCTGTGCCACCCACGCTGCCTGTCGCCCCGGGACAGCCACTCCCGATGCCGTTCCCCATCGCTGCGTTGCCAGTTGCGCAGGCGAAGCTCGATAGCGCGTTCGTCGAGCACGATGCGGCGCCGCCTGAGCCGCCCTCGACGAATGCGCCTCTGGAGTCGCCCGCGGCGCCTGAGCTCGTCATCGGTGCGTACGACCCCTGGCAGCGCCTGGATGGGGTCCCGCTGACACTGGAGCACTGGTATGTGCCACAGGACGAGCCCCAGCTCCTGGCCGGTGCATTGGCGCATGCTCGGCAGCGGCGGCCGCTGCTGATGGTGACGGTGGAGCCGTTTCCGCACCCAGGCGAGTCAATGCCTGTCTTGGAGCGGATCGTTAGTGGTCAGAGCGATGACGAGCTGCGCCAGCTGGCGCGTATTGTCACCGAGGCAACGCCGCAGATCGTCCTCGTGCGCTGGGCTCATGAAATGGATCTCAACATTCTGTACCCGTGGGCCCAAAGCGACGCGGGGCTATACCGCGCTGCTTTCCGCCATGTCGTGGAGGTGTTCAGAGCCGAAGGCGCCAGCAATGCCCGCTGGGTGTGGTCCCCGGCGGGTGAAGAACGTGCACGAGCGTTCTATCCAGGCGACGATGTTGTGGACTACGTGGGCCTGACGGTGCTCGCGGACGCAGGTTGGGATGCGGAGTTGGGCCATTCTCCGCGACAGTCCATGGCCGACCTGCTTCGTCCGCGCTATGCCGCGATGCACGCGCTTGGCAAGCCAATTGTGATCGCCGAGCTGGGCGTTAGCGGCACTCCGGCCGAGCAGTCGGCGTGGCTCGCCGCCGGGGCGGCCGCACTGGACGATTTCCCGCTGGTCCAGGTGGTGGTGTATTTCAACGATTGGAATGCGCCCAACAACTGGCGGTTGGCTCAACCCAACTGGCAGTTGGCCGAACGAGGCGCGCTAATGCCCTTGCTGCCAAACACGGCCAGGACGAGCGGCGCTCGGGGGTAGCAAGGCGTCGGGCGCGCCGGACCCCCAACCTGGTGGACACCGGTAATTGGGAGTTAATAGAGGCTCAGGTTCGCCCGGCGAATCACCGGTGAACAATCCATGTACCCGCATAGGGCTGTGGCACCAATTACGCCCGACTAGTGTGTCTCGCTGCGCACGCATTCCTGAGCCTGCTTGCACGCGAAAGCACACATAGCACCCTCTTGGGGTAGCAGTAGCCGGTCCTCATCGGCGGCCACCTGCCTGTATCTCGGGATCCTGGCGTGTCGCTTTTCGACGATCCACCGTGTCGAACGTGTCAGGGCAGCGCTCATCGCTGTCACGTCGGAGGAGATGGGGCCCTGCAGGACATCGCCTTACCTCGTGTACACCATTCTTGCGTTAAGGCAGATATTTGCTCCTTCGTCATCGGCAACTGCTGGAACTATGGCACTGCAATACGCCACCAACACTACATCGTCGACCACGACCCTGACGTACTGGCCTGACGGGCGTGGCGAGCCGTGATACGGACAATCGAGCGAGCCGCCGTTCTGCTCGATGCCGAGTACGGCCTGAATGAGCTGGATGCTTGCGGCGGAACACCGGAGGCAGACGGCCGACGACCTCGCGCCCGAGTTGCAAGAGTTGATCGCCGCTCCGGTGAGCGACTCGTGTTGTTCAACTCGATAACAACGCTCCTGTCGCAGCGCGAGCTGCAGGCGGCTCTGGCAGGTTAGCGGGAACGACTTGACAGCCTGGTCGTCGATTCGTGGCGTGGGTACAGGCGCACGCGGCGGCAAAACGGATCGCCCCCCACCGCAAGAAGCCGCGCCGATCGGTGGATCGCAACCAGCTGCACTCGGCGTCGAATCAGGCCTGTGAGCTCGTTGCGCAGTTTGGCGAGGGTATCTGGCTCGAGATCGCCCGGGCCATCTGCGACCCTGACCTCCAGCAGGATTACGTTATCGATCTGCGCGTGCTCGATCTGCACGAGCTCGACGACGCCATACTGCATGCACACGTGCGCAAGCGCGGCTTCATTCCCGAGCACGGGCCTGAGCTCCCGACTCGGCCACGATCGCCGCATGCCGTTGGGTGTCACCACTGCCCACGAGCAGGATTCACGGGCTTCATCTCGTCGGCCAGCCTGCCGATAGTTCTGATAAGGAGTATTGCTGTGCGACGCTGCTACGTATGCGGACGTGAAGAGTCACGTCGTCAGATCGTGGAGCCCCTGATGGTGCCGGTCTGCCGCGACCGCGAATGCGCTCGTGTGGCGGCAACTTTACCGCCTGTGCACTGTGGAATGCGACTTCGGGACGGCCGCCTGTGTGGCGCGCCGGCCATCGCCCAATTGGACGTTGACGGACGTCGGTTGTGCTCGGCTCACGTGTAGGCGAGTTGGCACGCGGCATGATCCACACCTAATCCAGGTTCGACACGAACCCGAGCAGCCCCACGAGTGCGACGATCGTGAGCGCAGTAGCGGGCAAGCCGGGTGCGGCCGACGTCCGCCAGCAGCACGAGGACATGCACGCCGCTGAGCACGATGGTCAGCTTCGTCATGCTGAGTCCGACGGGCCCGCTCACCTGAAAAATCGTCCGCGCGATTGGATTCTGCTCCAGGTCGACGCCGTAGACGAGCATCATGCGGATCCGCTCAGCAAATCCAGCACGTTCAGGAATACTGCGACGCCCGCGATGAAAAAAACGATCGCGGGTGGCCGCCGGGGAATCCGCGCTGGAGTAGGGCTGCCGAGCATGGGCGGGACCATAGGGACGGCCATGCAAGACCCCGTAAAGCGCGGGGTAGGCCTGCGTTTAGAAGGTGTAGGTGGCACTCCCCCCCACATGGGGGATTTCGGCGGCCTGGGCTTCGGATGGCCCTAACGCATCGGTCTCCTCGACGTTCCACTATGCGCTCACCAGTTCAGGAGATACACGAATGCAGTCAGCTCGATTGATTTTCCCAACACGATTGCTCGCCAGCGCCGCTGGCCTCTTGCTTGCGGCAGGAGCATTAGCCGGAACCGTTCGCGCCGCTGACGATACGCCAGACGCGCTTGATTCACACACGCACCAGCTTCATGGTGTGGTGAAGGCCACGCCCGCGAACGGCGCGACAGCCTTTACCGTCACCACCCGACGTTTCGGCGATGTGACGGTCTCGTTCAGCGGAGCCACGGCACGTGACCAAGGCGCGCATGCCAGGGCGCGCGCGCACGAGGTGACCGCTGCCGCCAGCGTCAAAGCAGGCGCACGCGTAGTGGTCTTGGGCGAGGCCGGCGAGGACGGCAAGAGCTTCGTGGCACGTCGAGTACGGGTCCTCCCGGAGACGGGCCAGGGCCAGGAGGCGGCGACACGTATCGCCGGCACGATCACTGGTGTGGCGACTGCTAACGACGTGACGACCCTGACCCTCAAACTCGATGATGGCAGCACTCGATCGGTCGCGCTTTCGCCAGAAGCAAAGGTTCGTCCGAAGGGCAAGACGCTCGCCGATCTGACGAATGGGTTGCGCGTCGCCGTGGTCATCAAAGATTCGACCGGCGGTCGAGTCGCGATTCTGCCCGCCTGAGACGGCTGTGGGCGAAGAACCGCGGTGGTCCTTCGCCCACACATGCTTTGTCCATACTAATGGCCCTGCATGCCGGGCCGATCGTCCATCGATTACTGGGGATCGCTGGTTTAGACTCGCTCGTCGCCGTGGGTCCGCTGTTCGCAATACCTGCCGAGTGACGCGCGGCGTGTTCATCGTGATTGCCGAACCGAGCCCAACCAGCGCACAACTACTCCCGGACGACCCAGCTGTGGTCGAGCTGGTCGGGCGAGCCAGCGCCGCGCGCGATCAAGCCGCGTTTGGCGAGTTGTACGACCGCTTTCTGGATCCTGTGTATCGCTACCTGTATTACCGGACCGGCAGCGTGATCGAAGCCGAGGATCTCACTGAGCAGGTGTTTCTAAAGGCCTGGACCGCTATCCAGCGCTTCCGCTGGCAGGGCAAGCCATTCCAGGCCTGGCTGTACACGCTTGCCCACAACCTCCTGGTGGACCACCGCCGCCGGGCGCGTCCGATCACCTCTCTGGACGACGGCGACCGCGCAATGGATGTGGAGAGCGAATCTGCCACCAGGGAACTGACGCAATGGATAGACGCTGAGCTGTTGGCAAGCGCAGTGAGCCAGCTCACGTCGGATCAGCAGCAGGTGATCGTCTTGAAGTTCATCGATGGGTTCGATACCGCTCGAATTGCGGAGCTATTGGACAAACAGGAAGGCACGGTTCGGGCCCTTCAAATGCGCGCTCTGCGTAGTCTGCGGCGGGTCCTGGAGCAACAAGGCATTCGAGGTGCGGCATGAGTGATGAGGCCCGAGCAGTCGCGCTAGATGCCGCACTGACCAGGCACGATGCGGTCGTGCACGGCGGCGCGGGCGAGCTGCGGGAACTCGTCGCGATCGCGAATGTCCTTCGCGCGTCTGCTCCGATGTGCGCTCCGTCGCCGGTGTTCCGCTCGGCCAGTCGGGCTCGGTTGCGCGCGGCCATCGCTGCGGACCCAGCGCGCAGACGGCGGAGGCCCGGAGCGCAGCCGCACCGCTCATTACGTTCGACGCTGCACGGCCTGATGAGCTCGTGGCTAACCCGAGCGGCCGCCGGAGTGGCGACTCTGTCGGCGGTGGGCGTTGCCACGGCCAGCGCATCGGCGGGCGCACTGCCGAGCGACGCACTGTACCCGGTCAAGCAAGCTCAGGAGGTATTTGCTCTACAGCTGGCGGCGGATGACACGGCCCGCGCAGGCGTGCTGGTTCAGCAGGCAGACACGCGACTGGACGAAGCGGCTCGCCTGGTTGAGACCGGGCGGATGCACGAGGCAGTTGAGGCGGCGCAACGCTACGACACGGCCCGTGACCGGGCCGCGACTGCCCTCGAAGTTGCACCGTCAGGAGACCAGCTGCAGCGACTCGACGACCACGATGCCCGCCTTGAGGTACTGCTGAGCGCGATACCAGCTGAGGCGAAGGGTGGGCTCGAACGGGCACTCGCTGCCGCAGAGCGCACGCATCCGCGCAGCGCGAAGGTCCGCGTGGCGCCCGCCACAGACCCCACGCTGGTTGTGCCACCTAGCCCCCCGCCGGCCGTGCAACCATCCGCGGCTGTACCGACTGCCGACCCCGCGCGTGCGGTCGAGCCCGAGGCGATTTCGGTCGAAGGAGGACGTCAGGACTCCGGTTCGCTGGTGCGTGCTACACCTGGTGCGCGCGAATTATCCCCGCCGAAGCCGTCTGAGGCATCGCCAGTGCCCGGCCGAGGCGGGGTGCCAGCGCGCAAGCCCGACGCCCGGCCCGGCCGTCGCTAGAAGGCGGACGTTAACGCAATACGCCCGGGGTCGAGCGTCCCGAGGGCGTAGCCCAAGCGTAGCTCGTCAGGCGGTCTCGAGCATGTAGCCAATGTGCGGGACCGAGCCGATATATCCCGCCTCGCCCTTGGCTATACCGAGCTTCTGGCGGATGTGGCTGATGTGTGTCTTGAGCGCAAAGCTATCACCGCCCTCGTAATTCCAGACAAGCTCGATGAGACGATCGGTGGTAACGACGCGGCCCGCGTTGCTCACCATGTAGTACAGAATCCGTGCCTCCAGCCGGGTCAGGCGGACGGGCCTTCCCGCCTTGCGCACCTCGTGCGCATCCAGGTCGACGGACAGGTCGCCTGATTGGGCCATGCTGCCGGATTCAACTACGGGCACGCCGCGACTGCGCTGCAGAATCGCGCGCATGCGCATCGCCAGCTCACGGTAGCTGACGGGTTTGTTGACGTAGTCATCCGCGCCGCACTCGAAGCCTTCTACGATGTGGGCCTCGTCGCCGATAGCCGTAACCATGATGATCGGCGTGGAGCTCATGCGTCGGATTTCCCGGCACACCTCCATGCCGCTCTTGCCCGGCAGATTGACATCGAGCAGCACCAGATCAGGTTCGTCCTTGCGGAAACGCTCCACTGCCGCCGTCCCATCAGTTACCCCAGTCACCTGGTAGCCGTGCTTGCGCAGTGCGTACGCCGTCACGTCGAGCATATCGGTATCGTCTTCAGCCAAAAGGACTCGCATATACGGTGCTCCTGTTGATGAGGACCGACTCACTCGTCGGCTCACGCCCGGTGCCTCGTACGGCTCCGTGGGCGCTTCCTCTGTCAGGGCGGATTGTGCCCCTGGAGGTTGAGATCCGGTGTACTGGCGGTGCTCCGCGCAGTTGTGCGCAGGCCCTGTCCGATTATCGGATCGGGTAGACGGTCGCCTCAGGCGTACAGCCCGACGCGGGTTAGCGCTTTGGAGCCGCCCTTGGCCGCATACATCGCTACGTCAGCACGTTCGACGAGCGCTTCTATGCTGTTGACGTCTTCGCCGCCAGTCGCGAGGCCCAGGCTGGCGCCCACGCGAAGTGCTAGCGCACCAATACGCATAGGTGGAACAAAGGCCTCCTTGATGCGTCTCGCCACGTCTGCTGCCTCGCATTCCGTCGCTTGTTCGAGCACAACCGCGAATTCGTCGCCGCCCAGGCGAGCGGCCGTATCTCCCTCGCGCAAACAGCGCCCGAGCCGGTCCGCAACCTGTCGAAGGACATCGTCGCCGACGGCGTGTCCGAACGTATCGTTGATGGTTTTGAATTCATCCAGATCGATGAACAGAACAGCAACCGGTGCTCGTTCGCGCTGCGCGCGAGACACAGCGTGCCGCAGCCGATCTTCAAACAAGGCTCGATTGGGCAGCCCAGTAAGCAGATCATGAAAGGCCCGATAGCGAAGCTGAGCCTCGTCTTGGCGGTGCGCGGCGTCAGCCCGGCTGCGCTGGATAGCCGCGCCAATGATGCCGGCCACAGCCCGCAGGAAGCGGAGCTCCTGGGCCGTAAACATCCGATCACGCCCGGTGACGACGTTGAGAATGCCGTAGGTCGCGTCCTGGCCGTGTCGTATGGCGATGCTAATGCCGAGCCGTGGATCACTCGCGTCCACCAGGCGTTCGAGAACTGCGCAATCCTCCACATCCAATGTGCGCGCCACACACGACACGGCCGCGCCCACAACTGTTGCCTCATCGAGCGCCTCGAGTGCTACAAGGGCCAACTCTGCAATCGCGTCTCGTTGCAGCTGGACAGCCCGAAGTTCATCACGGGCCGTTCGGGCAGTAGTGGCCCGAGATCCGGGCGAAGGGGCGCTGATGGGCGGCGTCGATGGCATCTGAGTGTGGTCGCTCGGGACTGTCGCACTCGCTGGTGAAGGATCAGTAAGGCGCGCGTAAAAGAGGCGTCTTCCGCTCAGTCTTACTTTGGAGGTGGAGGCCAGGTTTGAGCCCATGGCGGCGGCGGCAGAGTCTCGGGTTCCTGTTGATTGAAATCTGCAAGCACGGTGGGGCCGCCAGGCACCTGCCAATGCAGCAGTCGGCCGTATTGGGCGCCAACCAGCCGCCCGCGCTGATCCCAGTCGGCCCAGGTCACATCAGGCAGCGCTTCGACCCGCTCGTCTGCGAGTCGGAGCGCGTATTCGACAACGTGTGGGCCGCCAAACGCGCGTGGATTCCAGCCAATCTCGTCGAGCATGAGCCTCAGCGGTCCATCGGGCTGCTGGCGTTGCCATCGCTCGCGAGGAGCCTCGGTGACCAGCTGCCATCCGTCGCGTATGCGGCGATTGTGATACACAGTGCGGTCGGTCCAGTTGTTCGTGCGGTCGACATGGGCGATGGTCTTGGCAATTGTCAGCCATGGCGGCAGTTGCCCCTGGTCTGGGTCATTCCCCCAAGCGGGCCAGACCGAGTGGGTACTCGGGAAAAACCCGCCTGTACAGTACGTACCGCCGACCCACCACAGCGCCAGGGCCGTGAAATACGGTGGTCGGCTGATTGCGATCCATGTGTCAGCGCGTTGGTGCGGCCGTCGGCGAGCGCTCGTGTCACGAATGAACGCAATCAGGAGCGCGCCGTCGGACGAGATATCGGATCGGCGTTCGAAGACGCGCCCGCGGATCCACTGGCCGTGCTCGAACACGTCTGTGTCGGTGTTCCACAGGCTGAGTCGTGTCCATGTTGACGGCCCGCGGCGCAGCACAACGCCGATGGGTGCGGTGCGCGCCAGGAACACGTGCAGCCGGCACGGCGGTGCACTCGACATCAACTGAGGAGACTCCCACTATCGAGGCTGTTGCCCTAGGCTCTCGCCCAGGGCAGCAGCGCCGGCGTCTGCTGAGAATAGACCGCGTACTCGGGGAACGTGGCGCTCAGGACTGCCTCCTCGAGCTGTGCGCGGCGCGCCTGCAGGAGACAGAACAAGCAGAAGATGACCACTGTCAGCGGCGCAAGGACGGGCAGGAGCGCGCCAAAGAAGATGACGAACTCACCCACATACACCGGGTGACGGACCCATCTGTACGCACCCGACGTAACCAGCCCTCGGGCCTCCGGCGCAAGACCGAAGCATGCCCGTAGTGCGCCCAGCGCGTAAATCGTGAACGCCAAACCGACAATCATCAGCAGGTCGGCAAGTGCAAGCACACGCCAGTCATCGATTGTCGAGGGTTGTGCGAGCGCGATCCACATGATGAAGGTGCCGCCCAAGGCGGTCAGCATCTGGATCGGCGCCGCGCGCTGACTGATCGGCGTCCGCCGGATGACGAACAGGATCGTCAGCAGAACCATGAACACGACCCCCAGAACCGCGTGGCCAAGTGCCAACACATGCACCACCGATCCCTGCGCACTTGGCTCGCTCGGGAGCACCCAGACCTCTGCCGTGCGTCGGAGGTATCCCAGCGACAAGACGCCGAACAGGGTCATGGGGAGCATCCGGTCGAACATGATCCTGAGAATGGGGCAGCTCACGGCTGCGACATGATGAAAGATGTTAGCCACGATGAGCGAGACTTCCCAGGACACCGAAGATTTGAATAAGCGCGGGCGCGAGAACGACCACAAAGATCGCCGGAAAGATGAATAGCACGAGAGGCACGAGCATCTTGACGGGTGCCTTACGGGCTTTCTCTTCAGCTACCTGGCGGCGACGCACACGTAGTTGCTCGGCCTGGACCGATAGCGCGTCAGAGAGATTCGTGCCGAGTTCGTCGGCCTGGAGCAGCGCCGCGACCAGGAGCTGGACGTCCTCCAGCTGGGTGCGTTCAGCCAGGTTGCGCAAAGCCTCACGTCGGCTGGCGCCCATCCGCATTTCGTTCAACACTTGGTTGAACTCACGGCTCAAGTGGCCTTCCCACTTGTCCACGACTTCGGACATGGCGCTATCCAGCGATAGACCCGCGGTAACGGAGATCGACATCAAGTCGAGCGCGTCGGGCAATGTGCGCAGCAACATCCGCTGGCGCCACTCGACCCGCCGCCGCAACCACATATACGGCAAGTACATACCGAACCCAGCAAGCATCACCACGAGGGCGATCACCAGCACGGGCGATCGTTTACCAAAACCGGTGAGCTCCAGCACCTCGAACGCACCGATCCCGAGCAACACTGCCAACGTCAGTTCGGCGGCAAGGAAGAACCTGAGCTGTCGATCGGACGCATGACCCGCCTGGACGAGTTTCCGCCGTAACCGCCTGACCTGTTTGTTGGGAACCAGGCGGGCGGTCACACGAGCCGCTGCCGCGACCAACGGATGCACGCGCCCGCGGCGCGTTGAAACGGTGTGCAGCACAGAGTCCAATGACGCGGTGTCTGGCTGACCGGCGACGTAGACCCGGAGTCGGCTGTAGAGCCGGCGGTTGACGCGCTTACGCACCAGGCCAAGAAACAGCAACACCACGCTGACCGCGGCGATACTCCCGGCCATAAGGACCTGCTGCTGGCTGGGAGCCGCCGCTGGGCCAATCATGGCGAGCTCCTGGACCGGGTTGTCACGCTCCACGAAAGTCCGCCCGAATACCGGAGTTGTGTACTTGAAACTCAATTCTGTGGACACCGTGTCAGTTTCGATCCTGATCTGCACCGGCACGTCCGTGCCCCCCACCGGATGCGAACTGCTCACCCAGGACACCTCGTACTGACTCGTGAGCTGTCGCGAGATGAGGCGGAACACCCGCGTGAGGTCTTCGCCTGTAAGAGCCGAGTAGTAACGGCCGCCCGTTGCAGCCGCCAGCTGCTGAAGGATTTCGGCGTCGGCGTCCGAGCCGAGGCCGATCGCATACACCGGCACGGCCGCGCGTACAGCCTGCGCTATATCGTCCTGGAGTGTCCGCTCACTCGCCGTGTCGAGCCCATCCGTGAGCACCACCAGAGCTCGCGCGCCGCTCGGCGAGAGGCTTAGTTGCGTCACACTCTGAGCGACGGCGTCGTATAGCCGCGTATTACCGGCCGGCGCCAGTTTGTCGATTGAGCGCGCCAACAGATTCCTGTCGCGTGTCAACTTTTGGGGAACCATAACGTGATCGCCAAAGCTGAGCAGTGCGACCTGGTCGCGCGGGCGCATCTGCTGAATGAAGCGCTTGGCGGCCGCTTGGGCCTGCGCAAGCTTGTCCTCGTCGGCCATGCTGCCACTGACGTCCAGCGCCAGCGCAACAGACGTGGGTACGGCTGGATTCCGAATCTGCATCAGCTCGGCCGTCTGTTGGGATTGCCCGTTCTCGATGACGTGCAGTCGTCCGCGGGTTAGGACGTCCGGATCCAGATCGTCGGTGTCGGACCCTTTCAAGCGCGCGACGAGGCGTGGAAACCCCTCGGAACGGACCTCGACCACGTCGAGTGTTACGCCGTCGGCGTAGGTCGGTGCGATGGGACCCAGACTGAGTAACAACGCGACCGACGTGGCTAGCAACTGACAATTTCTCCAACGCATTGGTCAGACCTCAATATCCGCGATTCGCATCATGAAGTAGTAGCCGACGACCACGCCGCCCGCGGCGCCGAGTAGCAGGAA
>WNGF01005369.1_pt1 | contig 19497 bp, 21 predicted proteins | sample 5400641 | NCBI WGS metagenome assembly WNGF01 (sample SAMN13153371, study PRJNA577476) | soil metagenome | isolation source: 80 cm soil or saprolite under grassland replicate 2 | place: USA:California | collected 2016-06-15
TCGACCTTCAAGCCCTTCACGTACCTGACGGCGCTGGAGGCAGGCTACACGCCGTCCGACACGGTCTTCGACGGCCCTCTGGCAATCGTGATCGACCCCCGCGAGCCGCCGTACTCGCCCAAGAACTACGACGACAAGTTCCGCGGCATCGTCACGCTGCGGCGCGCGCTCGAGAACTCTTTGAACGTCCCGACGGTGCGGCTCGGGCAGATGGTCGGCCTCTCGCACATCATCGATGCGGCGCACCGCTCCGGGATCCGCCAGAAGCTCGAAGCGTATCCCTCGCTGCCGCTCGGCGCGTTCGAAGTGACTCTGGCCGAGATGACGGCCGCGTATTCCGTCTTTGCCAACCAGGGTCTCCTCTACACGCCGTACCACTTCGACCGGATCACGGACGCCAACGGCGACGTGCTGGAGCAGACCAAGCCCGATGCCCGCGAGGTGGCCAACCCGCAGGCCTGTTTCCAGCTCCTGCAGATGTTGAAGGGCGTCACGCAGCGAGGCACCGCCGCCTCGGCGGCGAGCCTGGGCCTGAACATCGCCGGAAAGACCGGCACGACCAACGACTACACGGATGCCTGGTTCATCGGCATGACGCCCCGCTACACGATCGGAGTCTGGATCGGAAACGACTTGAAGACGACCCTGGGCCGCGAGATGACCGGGTCGCGGGTCGCCCTGCCCATCTGGATGCGGATCGTGTCGAAAATGAAGGCCTCGGGCAAGATCGACCCGAAGGCCGACTTCGACGCTCCGCCCAATGTCGTCTTCACCGCGGTGGATTACGAGACGGGCTTGAAGGCCACACCGTCCTCGCCGCGCCCGATCCTCGAGGTGTTCGTGAGCGGCTCGCAGCCGACGGAGGAGTACAGCCAGCGCTGGGAAGAGATCACGCGCCTGCCCTGGTCGCTGCAGAAGTCCTTCTACATGCCGAAGAAGGGTGAATCGATCGACGAAACACCCGAAGCGGCCGCCACGCCCGCGCCGGCCCCGTCGCCGCCGCCGCGTTGACCGAGCCGCGGCTGCCCTGGTTGCGCCAGGGACGCGCGCTCGTCGTCGCGCGCGGGAGCGATGCGTTCCTGCGCTTCGGCCTGTTTCTCGCCACCGCGCGCGTGCTTCTTCCCCGCGACTACGCACTCTACGCGCTGCTCACCGCCGCGCTCGCGACGAGCCAGTGGGCCGCCGCGCTGGGCGCTCCGCGCGTGGCGCTTTATTACCGGGCGAAAGGTGTCCGCGGCCCGCTCTTCGGCTGGCTCTACGCCCTGGCGGGGGCGGTCTCGGCTCTGGTGCTCGGCCTGGCGGCCCTCCCGCCCTTGCGCCGCGCAGTTTTCCCGGATGTGCCTTCGGGTCTGCTTCTCCTCGGCCTGGCTCCCCTGCCCTTTTCTCTGCTCGCCGACTCCCTGTCCTCCTCCTTCGTCGCGGACGGCCGGCACGGCGCGTATGCCGCGACGCTCTGGGCCCGCAACATCGGGACTGCGGTCGTGCTCGCGACGAGCCTCGCCGTGGAGCAAAGGCTCGTCTGGATCCTCGCAGGCCGCCTCGCGGTGAGCGCCGCGGTCACGGCCGCTGTCGCCGTGGTCGTGCGCGCCCGGCCGGACTGGACGGCCGCACGCGCCTTCGCCCCGGAAGCCCTGCGCTACTCCGCACCCACCGCCCTTTCGGACGCCGTCGTCTCTCTTCATCGGCGCGCGGACGTTTTTCTGCTCTCGGCCTTCGGGCGCACCACCGAGATCGGGCCCTACGCGCTCGCCTCGGCCTTCGGGGAGGCCCTCTGGGTCGTGACCGACTCGTTCGAGGCGGCCTTCTTCGTCGAGTCGGCGCGCCGCGACACGGCAACCGCGCGCGCGGCGGTGGGCCGGGCGCTGCCCCTCTATGCGGCGATCGGGATAGGCGGACTCGTTCTGGGGTACGCGGGGGGCCGGCTCGCGCTCTCGCTTCTCTTCGAACAGCGATACCCGGGGGCGAGCGCGCTCCTTCCCTGGTTGCTCGCCGCAGCCGTGGCCTGGGGCATGGCCCGGCCGTTCGCGTCCTTCTTCCTCTCGCAGGGCCAGGCGGCCACCGCCGTCCACTGCCAGCTCGCGGGCCTGAGCTTGAACGTCCTCTTCTGTGCGGCGTGGATCCCCGGCTACGGGGCGCGGGGAGCTGCTGTCGCGTGTCTGGCCAGCTACGCCGCCGAAGCGCTCGTGTTCGCAGCAGTTTTTCGCGTGCAGGCGCGCGCAAAGTAGCGCGACGGATTCCCCGCTCCACCCGCTCGCGGAGGGAGAGGGGTGAGAGAAAGGCAGCGCTCTGCGCTCGAACCTGACGACTAAGTCGTCACTGCAGCCATCGGTTGCACGTCTACAGTGACTTCGGAGACGACGTCGCGGTGGAGGCGGACATGAACGGTGTGCTGTCCGAGGCGCTTGATCGGCTCCTCGAGCTCAACGCGCCGGCGGTCGACCTCGATACCGCGGGCAGCCAGCGCATCCGCGATCTCGGCGGCCGTGACCGAACCGTAGAGGTGGTCGCCCTCGCCGGCCTTCTTGGCGATGGTGAGGGTTAGCCCCTCGACCTTCTTCGCGACCTCGGCGGCAACCGCTTTCTCCCCCAGCATTTTCTCGTCGTACTTCTTCTTCTCTTCGGAGAGCCGGCGCAGGTTGGCATCAGTCGCCTCGTACGCGACGCCCTGAGGAAAGAGGTAATTGCGCGCGTACCCCGGCTTAACGGTGACCGTGTCGCCGCGATGCCCGAGCCCTCGCACATCGTCGGCCAGAATGACCTTCATCGCTTTCTCACTACGCTTTCTCGCCTCGGCGGCGAAAACCAACGTACCAGTCGAACAGCCCCAGCAGAGCGACCCCGACGCTCATCGGGAAGTAGATGACCAGGGTGTAGAGACCAACACGCAGGATCCTTGTCTTGAACCATCTCCGGGCGAAGTGGCAGATGATAGAGAGCCCGGCCACAAAATACAAGGCCGCCAGAGGGATGAGCACGTCTCCGGCGACCTGCCGCGCGGTGTCCCGGGCAAGCGCCGAGACCGCCCCGGCGGCCACGAAGACCGGGGCCAGAAACGCCGGCAGGCTGAGCGCCTCGAATCGCGTGCGCTCCGCGGGCACCAACGTAGAAGCTCACCGCCGAGCCCAGGACCCAGAACGAGCCGACGAGGCCCAGCCAGTACCGGCGCGAGAAGTCGCGGGCCGTCTCGAGAGTGGACCGCACCCGGGCCACGGTCTCCGGATCGACCTTCGCCTTCGAGTAGGAAGCGATGGCGCCCGGGATCATGCTGTCGAAGGCCGCTGCCACGTCGTCGCCCATCGGGCGAGAGCCCAAAGCCGGCGGAACCATCAGCACCGCAGCGAGCAGGACACAGCCGGACACGGCAAGCGCGAGGTATTCTCGGGAGGGATCCGCGCCGCCCCGCACGAGGCCGGAGAAAAAGACTGGCAACCCGGCCATGAGCCCCACGAGCACGACGGGCGACACCAGGTTTCGGGAGCTCCCGTCCAAGAACGAAAGGCCGGCCAGGAGAACGGCCGCCAGCGCCGTGGCAAGCAGGCCCGAGCCGAGGCCCCGGCGGTGCGCGACGCGCACGACCGGTATTCCCACAAACGGCAGCCCGAGCGTGCCCGCGGCGCCGAGCGACAGGAACAGGATCGCGAGCAAGGCCGAGGCCAGCGCGGCCAGAGGGATGGCGAACCGCTCGAGGCGGTCAGGTGGCGCCTGCGCAAGATCGGTGTTCATGACCGAGTCGAGAGTCGAGAGTTCAGAGTCGAGAGTCCGGCGAAGCGACGCTTGCCCGACTCTCGACTCTCCACTTCCCTTCAGTCCGTCGCGTAGGGCAGAAGGGCGACGAAGCGCGCGCGCTTGACCGCCGTTTGGAGCTTGCGCTGATGGAGCGCGCAGGTGCCCGAGATCCGCCGCGGCAGAATCTTGCCACGCTCCGGAATGAAGGACTGGAGCAGTTTGACGTCCTTCCAGTCCACGTACTCAAGCTTCTCCGCGCAGAACTTGCAGACCTTGCGGCGGCGGACGAAGAACTTCTTGCGCTGGGTCGGTTTGCCTTCGCGATCGCGGGGGCCGCTCCTCCCGCCCATGCGGCTCGGCATCGCAGTCATGCTTCGCTCCTCTCCCCGGCCCCGGCCTCGGCGGCGGCGGCGGCAGGCGTGGCCGGCTTGCCCGCCATGGCCTCGGCGGAGGCGGGCGGCCGAGGCGGCCGTCTGGCGGTCTTCGCCGCGATGCGCACGGCCATCTTGGCCGAGCGCTTCAGCTCTTCATCGGCGCGCACGGCGAGGTGGCGCAGGACCTGGTCGGAGAGCCGGAGGCGGCGCTCGGTCTCGGCGACCAGAGCCGGCTCGGCCTTGACCTGGAAGTGGTGGTAGAAGGCATCTCTCTTGCGCAGGATCGGGAACGCCAGGCGGCGGCGGCCCCAGGCCTCATCCTTGACGAACTCGGCACCGCCGTCCGCCAGGATCTTCCGATAGTCCCCCAGGATCTTTTGAGCTTCCTCGTCGGTCAGGTCGGGGGTGACCAGCACGACGATGTCGTACAGCCTCATCGTTTCCTCCTCATGGATGTCAATCCGGGTCCGAGGCAGGGCCCGGAGAGGAAGGTTTCTGATTTGCGCGCATCATGGCGGCATCGATCCCGTGGGTCAGCCAGATCCGGAGCGCCGCGACCGCCCGCTCGACCGCGTCCTCGAAAAGCTCCCGCTCCTCTTTTGCGAAGGGCTCGAGGACGTAGTCGCCCAGGTCCCGTTCCCCCTTCACGTACCTCTCTCCGCGCACGCCGACACGCAAGCGCGGGAAGTCATTCGTCTGAAGGTGAGCGATGATCGAAGCGATTCCCTTCTGGCCTCCCGCCGAGCCCCGCGCGCGCATGCGCAGGATTCCGAGCGGAAGATCGATCTCGTCGTAGACGACACAGAGGCCCGAAGGATCGATTCCGTTCTTTTGACAAAGAGCCGAGACCGCCTCGCCCGAGGCGTTCATGTAAGTCTGAGGGAGAACCAGAAGCACCCGTTCTCCCCCGATCGACCCGCGGCCCACACGCGCCTGTGACTCGCGCGAGCGGATCCGAATTCCCTCTTCCGATGCGAGCTGTTCCACCACGCGAAAGCCCGCGTTGTGGCGCGTGTCCTCGTAGCGGTCGCCCGGGTTCCCGAGGCCGACGATGGCGCGCAGGCCCTACTTCTCCTTCTTGTCCTTCTTCTCCTCGGCCTTTTCCTTCTTCTCCTCGGCCGCCTGTTCTTCCTCGGTCAGGACCTTGCCCTTCTTCAGGACCTCGGGCTCCGTAGGCTCGGCCGCGGCCTCGGCCGCCGCCACCTCCGGGGCCTTTTCGGCCGTCGGGTGCGTCACGTGCACGAGCACCTTGTGGGCGTCGTCCATGAACGTCACGCCCTCGACCGGCTTCATGTCCGCCAGGCGGATCAGGTCTCCGATCTTCAGCTCGCTGACGTCCACCGGAAGGTGTTGCGGAATGTTGCCGGGCAGGCATTCGATCTCGATCTCGCGCGTGACGATGTCGAGAATGCCCCCCTCGGTCTTGACGCCGATCGCCGTTCCGACGATCTCGATGCCGACCTTCACGCGAATCTTCTCATCCATCAGCACCCGCACGAAGTCGATGTGCTGAGCCTTCCGCGTGAGCGGGTCACGCTGGAGCTCCTTGATCATCGCGTGCCGGCTCTGGTCCGTTCCCCCGAGCTTCAGCAGGAAGATGGCATTCTCGCCCGCACCCTCCCGGAAGACGTCGGACAGAGCCTTTCGGTCGACCGTCACCTCGACGGTCGGCTTGCCCGCGCCGTAGACGACGGCGGGGATCTGGCCCTTCGCCCTCGAGCGGCGAGCTTCGTTCTTGCCCTTGGTCGAGCGCTTTTCGACCGTCAATTCGATCGTTTTCATCGCTTTCTTTCCGGCGCGGCACACCGTGCAAAGCGGGGCATTCTACACGAAAAGCGATGAAACGGAAGTCCCCTCGTGGATGCGCTGGATGGCCTCCCCGAGCAGAGGAGCGATCGAGAAAGACCGGATCCGGGGGCAGCGGGCGATCGCCGCATCGACCGAGATGGTATTCGTGACGAGCACGGTCTTCAATTGCGATGCCTCGATCCGCTCGACGGCGGGCCCTGAGAGAACCGGGTGCACGCCGGCGGCATAGGTCGTCTTGGCCCCCTGCTGCCGCAGGGCCTCCTCGGCCTGGACGAGCGTGCCGGCCGTGTCGATGATGTCGTCCAAGATGAGAGTGTTCCGTCCTTCCACCTCGCCGATCACGTTCAAGATCTCGGTCTCGTTCTTGCCGGTGCGGCGCTTGTCGATGATGGCGAGCGAGGCCCCCAGGCGCTTGCCGATCGCGCGAGCCCGGGCCACCCCCCCCACGTCCGGCGACACGATAACGAGGTCGTCGAGCTCGAGCTTCCGGATCGCGTCCAAGAGCACCGGAGCCGCGAACAGGTGGTCCACGGGGATGTTGAAGAAGCCCTGGATTTGAGCGGCGTGCAGGTCCATCGTCAGGATCCGGTCGGCGCCCGACGCAGTCAACAGGTCTGCCATGAGCTTTGCCGCGATCGGGACGCGCGGCTTGTCCTTCTTGTCCTGTCGCGCGTAGCCGAAGTACGGCATGACGGCCGTGATCCGCGACGCCGACGAGCGGCGAAAAGCGTCGAGAAGGATCAACAGCTCCATCACGTGCTCGTTGACCGGGCTCGACGTGGGCTGCACGACGAAAACGTCGGCGCCTCGCACGTTCTCGTCGATCTGGCCGTAGGTCTCGCCGTCGGAAAAGTTGTAGAGTGTCAGCTCGCCCAGTGGAAGCTTCAGGTAGTCGCAAATCTCCTGAGCGAGCGCCGGGTGCGCCCGCCCCGAGAAAATCTTCAGTTCGCCGTAGGAGAAAGCGTGCGTCAAGCGAGCCGGATTGTAGCCGATCGCTCGCGCGGTGCCGGATGGCTGGGGCGGGAGGACTCGAACCTCCAAATGCCGGCTCCAAAGGCCGGTGCCTTACCAATTTGGCGACGCCCCACCGGTTTCGATTGTAAGCCGTAAGTCACGCGGGTGACGTCCGCTCGCGGTATTCGTCGCGCCCCAGAGTACGGGCCCGGAAAAAACGGGGGGCGGGAACGAGGCCGGCGAGGCGGCGGACCGCGTCTCCGGCCGGCCAGTAGAGAACGATCGCCGAACCGCTGCCCGTGATCGTGGCTTCGGCCGCTGCGCCTCGTGCGGCCGCGAGCAGGTCGGCCATCTCGGGACGGAGCTCGAGGATGGCCGGCTCGAGGTCGTTGGGTCCGAAGAAACGGCCGGAGCTCTCGATCTCGAGCCTCTCGGGCAGCGCACCGCGGCCGGCGTGCAGCCGGCGGTGCGCTGCATAGACCGCGGCCGTCGCCATCGGGAAGGGCGGCACGAAGACGAGAAGCTCTTCGGCGGGCCCGTCCTCGCGCTCCGCGACGATTTCGCCGCGGCCCGAAACATCGGCTTGTCCCCCCGTCAAGAAGAATGGCACGTCGCTTCCGAGTTTCGCGGCGAGATCGAGAAGCTCGCCGGGCCCGAGCGCCGCATCCCAGAGCGTGGAGAGCATTCGCAGCGTCACGGCACCGTCCGCGCTTCCTCCCCCCAGCCCCGCCCCCGCGGGCACCCGCTTTTCCAGGCGGATCCGCGCGCCGGCGGCCGTGCCGAGGCGAGAGATCAGCAGATGCGCGGCGCGGACGACGAGGTTGCGGTCGTCCGCCGGGATCGTGGGGTCGTCGCACGAGAAGGCAAGACGCGCCAGCGAAGGCGCGCCGGTCAGCCGGTCGGCCAGGTCGATCGACGAGAACCGCGAGGCGATCTCGTGATAGCCGTCCGGCCGGACGGCGCCGACCCGAAGCTCTCTGTTGATCTTGGCGGGCGCTTCGGCCGTCAGCATCGCGGATCGATTATTCCTTGATCGCCTCGATCGCGACGCGTCTCAGTCTCAAGGTTCGGCCCGACCGAATATCCGCCAGCAGCACTCCCTCCGGCCAGGGGTCAAACGCCCCGGAGAACTCGACCGTGACCTCTCCGCTCGGGCCTTTGACGCGCAGGCTCTTCAACCGCGCGGCGGCGATGTCGAACACACCTTCGGCCACGGCTCCGCCCGCGGCCTGCCAGCGCAGCAGGCCCTCGCCGCCGTCGGCGCCCGCGACGGTGGGCTGCCCGCCGCGCCAGACGCCCGCGAGAACGCCGCGCAAGAGCTGCGGGTCGAGGAAGTAGCTCTCGCCTCCCTTGCCGTGGAACCTGCCGTCCTCGTAGGCGCCGAGCTCGCCGCCCAGGGGGCCCGTGGCCTTCGCGGTCAGCGAGTCGCTCCGCGCGACGACGGCCAGATTGCCCGGAGCCTTGACAGCCCCTTTGCCAAACTTGGCGTCGTAGAGCAGCCGCGAGGGCGGCAGGGAGTCGGCACGTTGCAGAGCCTCCCGCCAGGCAGCGAGGGCGCGAGCCCGGAACGTCTCGTCAGCCGGCGGAAATGCCCTCAAAGAAGCTGCCAGGCGCGAAGCACAGCCAGCGGCCAAGAGAAGGGCCGCGGCGACGAAGAGGCGAGTTGTGAATTGTGAATTCCAAGTTGTGAACGGGGCCGGAGGCCAGCGCGCGGTCCTTCTCAATTCACAATTCACAACTCACAATTACTTTTTCGCGTTCTTGAGCTTCTCTTTGATCTTCTCAGGCGTCTCGTGCTTGAGCTCGAGGGCTTTCTCCCACTCGGCCACGGCCTTGCCGAGGTTGCCCTGTTTGTGCGCCAGGTCGCCCAGGTGCTCGTGGATCGTCGGATCCTCGGGATCGTGCTCCGCGGCGACCTTGAGGTGCTTCTCCGCGAGGTCGAGCCGGCCCAGGCGGAAATACACCCAGCCCAACGAGTCCTGATAGGCGCCGTTGCGCGGATCGCGCGCGACGGCCCGCTCGAGCATCTCGCGCGCCTTGTCGAGATGAACGTTCTTGTCAGCCCACATGTAGCCGAGATAGTTCAGGGCCTGTCCATCGGCCGGGCGCATCTCCAGCAGCCGATGAAACGCCTTTTCGGACTCGTCGAGCTCGCCCGCTCGCTCGAGACTGGATGCCAGACGGAAGAGCGCCTCGGTGTTTTCGGGATTCTTCGCCGCCGTTGCGCGGGCGATCCGTGCTGACGCCGCATACTCTTTCAGCCGGGTGTAAGCGTCGGCGGCCGCAAGCGCCTCTTCCGGGTCCTCGGAGGCGCCGAGCTTGTCGAGGGCGTCCACCGCCTTCTTGCGGTCGCCGGCGTGCCAGCGAAACTCCGCCACGGCGGCCGACCACTCCGGACTCCTCGGCTCGGCAGCCGCTGCGGCTTGCGCGCGGTCGAGGCCGTAGGCCCAGTCCTCCGACTCGCGCGCGACCCCGAGCAGGATGCGCATCGCCCGTCCGTTGACGGTAGACCCGGAGATGGCCAGCGGAGCGAGCTGCGCCCTGGCGGCGGCGTAGTCCTTCTGCAGGAGGGACAGATAACCCAGCTCCACCATCGCGGCCTGCCGTGGCTCCCTCCGTTTCGGATCATCGGCGCCGCGCTTGACGGACTCCTCGAGCAGAGGCTTGGCCTCGGAGAACCGGCGTTCGCGCATCAGCTCGCCCGCGAGGGTGCGGCGGCTGCGCTCGTCGTCGGGGTCTGCGGCAACGAGCGCTCGCAGGATCTTTTCACCCCCCGCGACGTCGCCTCGCTCGAAGAGGACGGAAGCGAGAAGCCGACGGATGTCGCGATTCTCGGGCAGCTTCGTCGCCAGGTCGCGAGCGCGCTTCTCGGCTTCGTCGAAGCGTCCGGCCCGAGCAAGGTCCAGGGTGATCTGCTGCGCGATTCCAGCGTTCTCCGGATCTCTCTTCTGAAGCTCGGCGAGCATGTCCAGAGCCTTGTCGATCCTGTCCTGCTCCTCGTAGATGCCGATCAACGCCGCCATGGCGTCCCGGTCGTTCGCGTCGGCTTCCCGCAGCGACTGGAAAAGGGCCTCTGCGTCCTTCAGTCGCCCCGCCTTCGCCCGGGCCTCCGCGGCGAGCCGGATCAGGCCGGGTTGCGTGCGTGCCTCCGGCAGATCGTCGAGCAGCCGCGCGGCGTCCGCAGCGCGGCCCCGCTGGAGCAGCGCGCGAGCGAGCGACACCGTAGCCGACGTGTCGTTGGGCGAGAGGCGCCGCGCCACCGAAAGCTGCTCGATCGCGCGGTCGAGCGCGGACGGGTCCTGGTCCGACGCCGCGAGCTCGAGCGTGCCGAGCAGGCGTCGCGCCTCCAGCAGATTCGCGTCGAGACGGACCGCTTCGCGCGCCTGCTTGATGGCCTCGTCGGACACGTTCAGGTCCCGCAGGAGCTGGGCATACTCGTAACGCACGACGGCGTCGTCCGGCAGGATCACGAGGACGCGCCGGTACTGCTCGAGCGCGTCCCGAAAACGGCCGTCCGCCATGGCCACGCGGGCTCGCAGGTACGCCTTGCGGCTGTCGCGCGTCGCGTCGGCCCAGACTCCGGCCGGCACGAGCAGCGCCGCCGCAAGAAGCAGTCCCAGCGAGCGCGACGTCACGGCTCTGGAATGTAGCATGTCTCTCGAAACGCGACGGCCGGTCGCGCGATTCCCCCGCTGCGAGCTATGCTCTCGTTCTCGTGAGAGATCGAGCTCCTCTTCAACTGTCCGCTGCCATCCTCGCGCGCGCCGCCCGTTCGACCGGATCGGGCGCGATAATGCGAGACTAGCGCCATGCCGCGCATCGGGCAGATCCTGGTCTCCCTTGGAGCGACCACCGAGAACCACGTGGCAAGGGCCCTCGGCGTGCAGGGCTTTGCGGGCGGACGTCTGGGCACGCTGCTCCTGGAACGCGGATCCGTCGCGGAGGACGATCTGGGCGAAGGTCTGGCGCAACAACATGGGCGTCCCTACGTGCCCTGGACCGTGCTCGGCGAGGTGCCTCCCGATGTGATCGCGTCGCTGCCGGCCAAGTTCGCGATCCGCCACGCGGCGATCCCTTTCGAGAGGAGCGTGAACTATCTCAAGATCGCGCTGCGCGATCCGAGCGACCTGCGGATCTTAGACGAGCTCTTCTTCGTGACGGGACGCAAGATTCTCCCCGCTGTCGCCCCCGAAGTGCGCATCTACCACGCGCTGGAGAAGTACTACGGCGAGCGGCGAACGCCGCGTTACACGATCCTCGGCGAAAAGCTCGCCCGGCACGCGCCTCGCAAGGCGCCGAGCGCAGGGCCGCCGCCGCCGCCGGACTTCTTCCCCTCGGGCCAGCAGCCATCACCGCCGCCGCAGCCGCACGAAATCTGGGGCGACGCACCCGAGAGCGATCTCGCGGAGGCGCCGATCATCCAACGCTGGAAGATCCCCGACGCGCCCGCAGCCCCGTGGTCTCTCGCGCCGGCCCGGGCCGCGAAAGCCGCCCCCGAATCGCCGGAAGAAGAGTCGATCATCTGGGAGGAGTCGCCGCCGCCGCCGCAGATGTGGCTGCCGGAAACCGGGCCAGCCGCCCCGTCGGCGACCTCGGCCCAGGCTCCGCCGGAACCTGCCCCGGCTCCTGCCGGTCCGCCACCCGCGCCCGAGGCACCGGCAGTGGATCTGACGCCCGCCGCCGCGGCGCTGCCCGAGATCTTCGTCTCCGTGGAGCCGCCGCCATCGGCTCCAGCGGCGGCCAGGCCCGTCTTCGGCCCCGCGCCGGTCGAAACGCCGCGCGTGCCCCCCTCGGAAATAGACTTTCCCGAAGTCCTCGCCGCCCGCGGCCGCGACAACATCGCGGCGGCGGCGCTTGCGGCCCTTGCTCGCCGCTTCGGGCGCGCCGGCTTCTTCGTCGCGCGACCCACGCAGGTCGTGGGCCACTCCGCGACCGGCCCCGGGATCGATCGCGACGCCTTCCGGGCCGTCTCGATCCCCTGGAGCGAGCCGTCCGTGTTCTTGAACGTGCGATTGTCGCGCGCCTTCTACCTGGGCGCGCTGCCTCCCTTGCCGCGCCACCGCCCGTTGGTCGAGGCGCTCGGCGGCGAGCCAGAGGAATGCCTCGTCCAGCCGGTCGTGATGAAGGACAAGCCTGTGGCTTTCCTTTTTGCCGAGTTCGGCCGCGATCAGGGTGCCACGCCGATGGACCTCGCCTACATGCGGGGGCTTGCAGCGGCGGCCGCCAGAGCCTTCGCCGCCGCGATCCGCCAGAAGAAGAAGGAGCCTGTATAATGCCCGCCAACCTCCGGAGGCTCAATGATTAAGGCGGATATCGTGGACCTCGTCGTAGACCTTGCGCAGATTCCGCGAGCCAAGGCGGCGACCGCGGTCGAGACGGTCATCGAGGCGATGCGCTCAGCGCTCGGAGCCGGAGATCGCATCGAGCTGCGTGGATTCGGCGTCTTCCAGGTCAAGCGCCGAAAGCGCGGCATCGGCCGCAACCCGAAGACCGGAGTGGAGGTCACGATTCCGCCGGGCAATACGATTCGCTTCAAGCCGGGAAAGGACCTGCGCGACTTGCCCTAAGATTGGGAAGCAGGCTGCAGAGAAGGAGGGGTTCACACCCCAGTGCCCGCGCGTCGTATCGGAGAGATCCTGGTCGCAGAAGGAGTTCTGACGGACGCGGCGGTCGACCGCGCGCTGGGCTTCCAACGTGTCACCGGCGAGTGCATCAAGCTCGGTACGATCCTGCTGAACTGGGACCTTCTGGCCGAGGACGCGCTGCTTCGCGCGCTCGCGCACCATCACCACGTTGCGGCGGCGCCGTGGTCTGCGCTGTCGGCCGCTCCGATCGAAGTCACGCGAGTCATACCGACCGCGACGGCGATCCGTCTCGGGGCGTTTCCCTACGCCGCGACGAGGACGTCGGTTCACGTCGCTTTCCTCGACCCGTCGAACCTCGGTTCGCAGGACGAGATTGCGGCCGTCGCCGACAGACGCGTCATCCCCGCCATCGCGCTGGAGATTCGCCTGCTCCAGGCGCACCAGAAGTTCTACGGCAGGCACATTCCCATCGAGTACCGTTCGATCGCGCAGAAGCTCCAGCGCCGCACCGCGAAGGAGAAGCTGCCGGGTGCGCCCTCCGCCGGCGTCGAGCGAACCGCCGCTTCTAGACGGCCGGCCCCGCCTCCGCCCCGGTCCATCCCCGTCCGTCGAGACCTGCTCGACCACGATCTGGTGCCGGACGAGATGCCCAGGATCGAAGTTCCGGAGATGCCCGTGCCGGCGCCGCCGCCTCGCGCGTTGGCGTCTCTCGCCGACCCCCTTTCGAACATGCGCCCGATCACGCCCTCCTCCGATCGCCTGTCGGACACGCATCCCGTCCGACGCGCCACGCAGAGCGAGAGGTTCGGGGGGACGCGGTCCGGCAGGCACGGCGCCCCGCCGACGGCCGCGCGTCCTGAGCGGACCTCCGATGGGGATGACACGCTGCCCCGCGGCGCAGCCGCCCATCTGCCTCCGAACGACGTCGTCGCCGGCATGTGGCGGCCGACCGGCGGGCAGGACTCCGGCGACGACTCTTCCGTGTCCCGAATGTGGGCGCCGACTGCGGCGGAGATCGAGGCCTCGCTCGGCGAAGCACGCACCCGCGGCCAGATCGGCCATGTCGCGCTCGAGACGCTGCTGTCCGACATGCCGCGGGTCCTGCTGCTGGGCTGCGGCAAGACCGCCATCACGGGATGGCAGGGCCGGGGCGAAGACCTGACGCCCGACTCCATCGCGGGCATCCGAATTCCGCTCGAAGAGAGCAAGGTGTTCGCCGTCGTGCGAGCGACCGGTGTACCGCACTTCGGCCCTCTCGAAGGGACGCAGTGGCCGCAGGCCCTCGCCGAGAGGCTCGGCGAGAAGGCTCCCGACTGCGCCGTGTTCCCGATCCGGATTCTCGAGGGAACCGCGGCCTTCCTGTACGCCGACCGCCTCGGCGCGCCGCTGCACTATGAGGATTTCGCCGTCGTCGCACGAGCCGCAGCGGCGACGGCGAACGCGCTCGCCCGCTTCCTCTTGCGACGAAGCCATCCCGCGCCGGCTGTTTAGCGGTATAACCAGCGGGCCGTGACCGACGACCCGCGCTTTCGGATCGACGCTCCGCCTTCTCCCAAACGGTCTCGATTCTGGTTCGTGGATCATCCCCTCTTCCACCTCGCCCTCTTCCTCCTGACGTTCGCAACGACCACGATCGCGGGCGCGCTCTTCGCCAGCGGCAGCGCTCCCCTCCTGCAGAGCTGGCCGACGGGGCTGCGCTTTTCCGTGCCCGTGCTCGTCATCCTCGGCACGCACGAGATGGGCCACTACCTGATGTGCCGGCGCTACGGCGTCGCGGCGAGTCTGCCCTTCTTCCTGCCCGCGCCAACTATGTTCGGGACGTTCGGCGCGCTCATCCGCATCAAGGAGCCCATCCGCGACAAGGCGGTCCTGCTCGACATCGGCGCGGCCGGGCCGCTGGCGGGGTTCGTTGCCACGCTTCCGTTCCTATTCTTGAGCGTCGGCCGTTTCGCGCCGATTACCGAGGTTCTGAAGCCAGGAACCAGCACGTATCTCTTCGGGTATCCGCTCCTCGTCCGTTTCGCGCAGGATTGGACCGGCGTCGCCCGCTACTCGAGCGCCACGGTTCACGAAGACCCGATGTTCATGGCGGCTTGGTTCGGGATGCTGGTGACGGCCCTGAATCTGCTGCCCATCGGCCAGCTCGACGGGGGCCACGTCCTGCGGGCCGCCGTCGGCCGCCGCCAGCCGATCGTGTCTCTGGCGGTTCTCGGCCTCGCAGTGCTTTCCATTTTCGCGGGCGGCTTCGCGTGGGCGATCTGGGCTTCGATCGCCGGACTGCTGGTCGGCATCCCGCATCCGCCGGTCGACAACGACGACGAGCCAATCGGCACCGGCCGCCTCACGATCGCTCTGCTGTGCCTGGCTGTCTTCCTTCTCTGCGTGACCCTCGCCCCGATCGAGATCGTCGACTAGAACGAGCCGGGCGAAGCCTTGGGCGGAACGTCGAGGAGAAACGTTGCCGGGCCCACGTTGACGAGCGAGACGTCCATCATGGCTCCGAACTCGCCCGTTGCGACCGGCACGCCCTGCAGGGACAGCGCTTTGACGAAGTGCTCGTAGAGCGGTCGGGCGTCCGCGGCGGGCAGGGCTTTCTCGAAACCCGGGCGCCGGCCGCGCGAGAGGTCGGCCGCGAGCGTGAACTGCGAGACGACCAGAGCCCCGCCGCCCACGTCCGCGAGCGCCAGGTTCATCTTTCCGGCGGCGTCTTCGAAGACGCGCAGGCCGGCGACGCGGCGCGCCGCCTCTTCCGCGCAGAGCGCGTCGTCTCCTCTCTCGGCCCCCACCAAGACGAGGAATCCCCTTCCGATCTCGCCGACCGTGCGGCCCTCCACTTTGACGTCGGCGCGCGACACGCGCTGGATCACGAGCTTCATCCGCGCCGCCTTTTCAGCAGCCTCGAAAGCTCCGCGGGCTCAGGCGAGCCGAGCGCGTGCGCGACGAACCAGTACAGGAGCGCCGCTCCGGCGATGAGGGCGACCAGAGCTCCCGCGGCGGCTGCGAGCGGGAGCCGCGCCAGATCGATCGTCCGGTCCGCGCCCCAGACGAGGACACCCATCGCGAAGGCGGCCGCCAGGATGCGGCCGACGGAGGCGGCGATCTCGCGGCCGTGAAGGCGGCCTTCGCGTTTGCGCAGCACCCCGAGCAGGATCGCCACATTCACGGCCGCTGCGGAGGACGAAGCCAGCCCGATGCCCGGAAGGCCGAACCGCCCCGTCCACAGGGTGCACAGCGTCAGAAACACGGCCATGTCGGCGAACGCGGCGACGACCGGCAGCCTCGTGTCGCGCAGCGCGTAGAACGCCGGGACGACGACACGCACGAGCGCGAAGAAAAAGAGGCCGACGGACAGAGCGGCCAGGACCGCCGCCGTGCCCTGAGTGTCCTCAACCGAATAACGGCCCCCCTGGAACAGGACGCGCACGATCGCAGCGCGCAGGAGGATCAGGCCGACTGAGGCCGGAACCGTCACGAAAGCGATCAACCGAAGGGCAAAAGCGAGCGTGGCCTTGAACTCCGAGCGATCCTCGGCCAGCGCCTGCCGCGACAGCAGCGGCAGGATCGCCGTGGCCAGCGCCACGGCGAAGCCGCCGAGAACGAGCTCTTTCAAGCGGTTGGCGAAATAGAGCCGGGAGACGTTGGCCGTGCCCAGGTTCGCCGCGAAACGCGTGGCGAAGGTCAGGTTGATCGTGTTGATGCCGTACGCGAAGAGGCGCGGTGTCATGAGCGTCAGAACCGAGCGGACGGCCGGGTCCCGCCAGCCGAGGGCCGGCCGTCCCACGGCGGACAGCCGGGCGAGCTGCGGCCATTGCACGGCGATCTGAAGCAACCCTCCCACCAGCACGCCGGCCGCGAGCCCATAAGTCGGCTCCGAAAGGCGCGGGGCGAGCAGAAGCGTCGCCGCGATCATCGCGAGGTTCAGGAAGATCGGCGCGGCAGCCGACACGGCGAAGCGATGGTGGCTGTTCAGGACCGCCTGGCAGAGGGCCGAAAGCGAGACGAGCAAGATGTACGGAAAGATCCAGCGGTTCAGGGCAACGGCGAGGTCGAACTGCCAGGGCCGCGTCGCAAAGTCCGGCGCGAGCAGGCCCACGAGCAGAGGCGAGGCCAGGATTCCAGCGACCGTGACGACCGCGAGCAGGAGCGCGAAGGTGCCGAAGGCGCGGCCCACGAAGGCGCGGGCCTGTTCCTCGGAGCGCTCGGCCGAGACCTTCGCGTACACGGGGATGAACGCCGAAGACATCGCCCCCTCGCCCACGATGTCCCGCAGCATGTTCGGTATCCGAAACGCCACGAGGAACGCGTCCATGCGGGTCGAAGCCCCGAGGACATGCGCGAAGGCCTTGTCTCGAGCGTACCCCGAGAGGCGCGAGAGCAGGGTGAGCGGAGTGATGGCCGATGCGGACCGCACGACCCGCCGCCGGGCCTCCTCCATCTCGGTCGCTGTCATGATTTCCACCGATTGTAGACGCGTATACTCGGGTTTTGTCTCTGAGGTGGGCGCGGTTTGAACAAAGGAGGCGGGTCATGAAGACACGTGTCGCAGTCCGAGGCCAAGCGGGCTTCACCCTGATCGAGTTGTTGGTGGTGATCGCGATCATCGCGGTCCTGATCGGGTTGCTCCTCCCCGCCGTACAAAAGGTCCGCGAGGCAGCCGCCAGGATGGAGAAGCGTCCGCACCTGGCGACGCTCGCCGCGAGCCTCAATGCCTTCGCTGACGGGTCGGTGAAAATCCAGGAGGACGTGTCTCGGTTGGCGACCGACGCGGTAAACAGTGGAGAGGAGGGCTCGCTGGACCGAGCGGCTTTGCAGAACTTGTGCACGGATGTCCTCGGGAGCGACCGCGCCGCGGAGGACCTGCGGGCGCAGATCGGGACTCTTCTCGCCAGGCGACATCTCCCGGACGACGAACGCTCGATGCTGACGGAGGCCCAAGCTGCCCTGAAGACTTGGGGGGACGGCACGAGCCAGACGAAAACCGTGCTCCTAAAACTCCTCCCGTGTGGCCCAACACCAACACCAACACCTTAAGCGGGCGACCGACAGTCGAGCGTCCGAGAGGAGCCGTCGAGGCTTCTCTCGGACCGCGTCACGGGACCTAGTGCTCCCTTTTGATGCCTGGCTACCGCTTCTGGAAGCGGAGTCTCGCGAGCCGGCTGTTCGAAACCGCGAGGACATCATTTGTCCGGCCCTCGGGATATCGTTCGCTCAGCACCTGAAAGGAGGGCGAACACATGGCCAGCGTCAACAAGGTCATCCTGATCGGCAACCTGGGCAAGGACCCCGAGATCCGCACGACCCCGCAGGGCACTTCGCTCGCGCGCTTCTCGGTCGCCACGACGACGAACTGGAAGGACGCATCCGGCGCCCGCCAGGAGAAGACGGAGTGGCACGACGTCGTCGCGTGGGACAAGCTCGCGCAGATCTGCGGCGAATACCTGCATAAGGGCAAAATGGTCTATGTCGAGGGAAGCCTCCAGACCCGAAGCTGGGAGGATCAGAACGGGCAGAAGCGCTCCAAGACCGAGATCAAGGCGAACAACGTCGTCATGCTCTCGCCTCGGGACGCCTCGCGGTCCCCGGGCGGGCCGCGCGACGTCAGCGAAGTCGCCGAGCCCGCCGCTGCGGCCGCGGAAGACGACGGCGTTCCGTTCTAGCTTTCCGACTGAGGACTGAGGACCAGGGACTGAGGACTCGAGAGGCACTCGCCTCGAGGCGCCTTGTCCTGGAGCAACGCGGCGGTTGCCGCTGGAGTCCTCGATCCTCAGTCCTCAGTCCGCAGTCTGGCTCTGCAGTTCCGCAATGTCGGCGGCCAGTTCCTCGATCGGGCGTAACGCGGGAGCCGCGAGCTCGCGCACCATTTCGAGGTGCCGGCGGTAGAGCTGCAGGCGCCTGGCCGCCTCGGCGCGCCGACGCGGAGGAACCCACCGGTGAACGGTGTCGACGCAGTCCGGGTACGCCTCGATCTGCTTGCAGACGAAGAGGAGGTCGCAGCCGGCCAGCGAGGCTCCCGCGGCCCGCGTCGGCAGATCGCCGAAAGCCGAGAGCGCACCCATCTCGAGATCATCGGAAAACGCGGCACCCTGAAATCCCAGCCCGCCGCGCAGCAGCCTCGTCGCCGCCTCGCGTGAAAGCGAAGCCGGCACGCCGTCGCGCCGGGCCGCGTGGGAGATCATGACGGCGCCCGCCGCGTCCATGAGCCTTTCAAAGGGTTCGAGATCGAGGAGCTCTTCCTGGGGGTCCGGGTCGAGCCGGGGCAGCGACTTGTGCGTGTCGAGCCGCGCGCGGCCGAGGCCCGGGAAGTGCTTCAAGCAGCCGCCGATTCCGCTCGCGTGCAATCCCTCCAGGAACTCTCGGGCCGCACGCTCGATGCGATCCGGCTCCGCAGCCGCGCAGCGCTCGCCCAGCACCAGGGCTCCCGCGTCCGGGAGGCCGCGGTCCACGACGGGAGCGAGGTCCACGTCGAACCCGAACTGCCGGCAGCTTTCGCCTGCGAGCTCCCCCGCTCGACGGGCCGCCCCCGCGCGCGCCGCCGCGTGAAACGAGATCGTTCGCCCCAGAACCCCTTTGAGCCGGTCCACGGGTCCGCCCTCCTGATCGAGGCAGAGCACGGGAGGCCCCGGCAGGGTCTTCAAGTCCGCCACCAGCGCCGACAGCTGCGAAGCTGTTTCGATGTTGCGCTGGAAGAGGATGACGCCCCAGGGCGGATCGCGCCGCAGGATTTCGCGCTCTGCCTCGGTCAGGGCCGCGCCGCCGATTCCGACCCCGAACAGGCGCGCGCTCATTTCGCCTTGAGTCGGTCCTGCAGCGAGGCGAGCAGCGAGAGCGCGGCGAGCGGCGTCAACTGGTCGATGTCCACCTCGCGCAGCTTCTCGAGCGCCAGCTCCTCCTGCGCCGTGAAGAGCAGAAACTGCCCGCCTCCGGCGCTCTCCCCCGACTGCCTTGCCAGGACCGGCGCTCCCTTCACGTCCAGTTCCTGCTTCTCGAGGTTCGAGAGGATCTCTCTCGCTCGCGCTGTCAGGACCGCCGGCAGACCCGCCAGCTCCGCG
>WNGF01004011.1_pt1 | contig 19474 bp, 18 predicted proteins | sample 5400641 | NCBI WGS metagenome assembly WNGF01 (sample SAMN13153371, study PRJNA577476) | soil metagenome | isolation source: 80 cm soil or saprolite under grassland replicate 2 | place: USA:California | collected 2016-06-15
GTACACCTTCACCATCGGCTGGCTCTCGTGCTTCCGGAGGACGACGTCGAGCTGGTGCAGCATGTCCGCCGGCGCGACCTCCTGCGCGACGTCGTTCACGTACCCGCACATCGAGCATCCACTCGCTCGCGCCCAGTAGCAGCCCCGGGTCCGGAAGATGATGACCCAGGCGTCGACGACCTTCCCATGCAGGAGGTCTTTCTCCGTCCACGTCGAGATGTACTCCCTCGGGTCGAACTCCCGCGGACGTCGCTCGTCCTTCACGGCTTCTTGGAGGCGCATGGAGGGCGGTTCGAACGTCGAGGGGCAGAAAAACCTTTGCGGCTCACCGGCGGTCCCGGACGGAAGAGAGGCCGAGGATCGCTCCCCCGGCCACGAAGACGAACGCGAAGAAGCGCAAGCCCCACGCGATATCGGGGGTGAGGACGATGCCGGTCTGGAACGTCAAGACCGCCGGGAGGTCGACCAGCGCCTCGTAGAGGACGAACAGCACGAGGCCGAGCGCGGCCAATCCGATTCCGCCGCCCGGGCTTCGATGCCGATGCACCACCACGGCGGCGGGTTGGTAGACCGCGGGCCGGACCGCTCGTTCCGCCTCCACGGTCGCGGCGACCGGCATCGCCGCCCGTACCGGTCGCGGGAGGTCCGCGGGCGCGTATCGACGGCACGAATCGCACCACCAGCGTTCGTATCGATCGATCCAGCGGAGGGTCGCGCCGCAGTTGGGGCAGGCGTTCTTCGAGCGCGCGACGGGCGAGTACGCACGGCAGGAGTAGCAATACCAGCGGTTGTACTGGGGGATGTAGGTGAGCTCGCGGCTGCATGTGGGGCACGGGTGCTCGACCTTCGGGATCTCGCGGACGGTGGGCGTCTCCTGGACGACGACCATGGGCCCCGCCGGACGGGCCGTCTCGGCGATCGGGGTTTCGACGACGACATCCGGAGCGGCGGTCGTCACGGGAGCAGCCGGCTCGGGGCTCTCTTCCGCGGCCGTGTCGATCGGTTCCTGCTGGGACGGTTCCTCCGGCGCCGGCGATTCGAACACCGGTTCGGACTCCTCGGCGCCCTGGGGGATCTCCTCCGGGGCTTCGATCTCGGATTCCGCGGCCGGCTCGTCCTCGGGATGGACCTCTTCCTCCACCTCCCTTGACTCCGGCTCGAGTTCGTCGAGATAGCTCAGGAGTCTTCCACGGAGCTGCTCCTTCGTCCCGGTCGGGTCGAGTCCGTACGCCTTGCACAGCTCGAGGAGCACGGGCTTCTTCGCCTGCCAGATCGACTTTCTCACAAGGGGCGGCTTTGATGAGGCCTCTCCGTCTGTCGGGACCTCCTCTGCCGTCGGCTCGACAGGTGTCGGCGAAGGCTCGGCCGCGGGCTCGGTCGCAGGCTCCGAAGTGGGCTCGGTCGGTCCTTCGCTGGTCGTTTCGACGACCGCAGGCGGGGCTTCCTCGAGCTTCGAAGGCTCTTGGACGACGGCCTGATCGGACGGGTCGGCTTCGACCGTCGGCGCGATGACGACTGGCTCGGGTTCCCGCTTCTCGGCCACCACTTCTTCGGGAGGATAGGCGTTGCATCGGTAGCAGTAGTATCGTTCGTACGCCGCGATGTACGACAGGACGCCGCCGCACGTGGGGCACGGCTTCGTACCGCGATCCCCGTACCCCTCGGGCGCGTACCGACCGCACGAGTAGCAATAGTGCCGGTTGTACTGCTCGAGGAACGAGGTCTCGCTACCGCAGTTTGGACAAGGAAGGCCCGTCAAGCAACCGTGCGGAGGCCGGGTGGCGCGAATAAAGGCTCTTCCGTGATTTTAGGAAATGATACTCTTCGCGCCGCGCACGGCCGAATCGCGCGCGAAAACGCTTTTACACGAAGCACCGATGAGCTCGCCGCGCCACCATAGCTCAGTCGGTAGAGCAGCCGCCTTGTAAGCGGCAGGTCGGGAGTTCAATTCTCCCTGGTGGCTTCCGACTTCCGTTCATCACGGAAGCCTCTTGCGCCCTCCCGTTCGAGCAGGAATCCCGCCGTGTTGCGGCTCCGAGGGATCTCTTCGAAGGTGACGTCGAGTTGCGCGGCCAGCGATTTGGCCTCCGAGTTCAGGGCCCGAAGGTGGTCCGCCTTGACGCGGTAGCGGCCCTTCATCTGTCGGATCACCAGCTGCGAGTCCCCATGGATCACGTAGGCCCGTCTCCGGCCGGTCTCCGACTCGATCTCGCGAAGCCTTCGCAACAGGAAGATCAGCCCGGCGTACTCCGCGATGTTGTTGCTCCTCAGGGCCCCCCTAGCGGTACCGAGATCCGGCACATCCCTCACATGTTCATGCCCGCCGATTACGTAGGCAGCCCGCATCGGTCCTTTCTTCTCGAGCTGATTCCCGGGACACGCTCCGTCGAAGAAACATTCGGTGCGGGCGGAATGTGACTGCGCCATTCGGCGTCGACGGTACACCGCCTCGCGCCTTGAGACTTCCTTCAGCGTACGCCGGATTCGTGTGTCTGAATCCGCCGTCCGATAATCGCGCAAAAAGTGTTACGTACCTCGTCTTGCCGTATACCGTCTCGGCAGGTTGCGATGCGCCTGTTCCGCTCTCGTCGGTCAAAGATCGCCTCTGAAGGCGAGCCGGATCCTCATCGGATCCTCACCGAGTACGTCCTGCACATGTCGATCACGTGCCTCGGCGACGAGGACGTGACGCCCCTCTATGAGGAGTACATCAAAGACTCGCGGCTCGGTCGATCGGAGCGTGAGGAGCTGACCGAGGTCTACCGCAGCCTCCTGCCGAGGACGTCGTCCAGGCTCTCGGCCCGGTAGGGCGTTTCGCCCACCTGCGGTCCGCGTCTCAGCAGCACGGTTGGCTGACGTCGCGCGGTTCGGCAGAGGCCGCGCAGCATCCGCAGCCGCAGCAGCAGGGCCCGCAGCAGCAACAGGTGGTCGTATCGGAGGTCTTCGGTTGTGCGTTCATGTTAGCTACTTCCCCCGAGTAGTAGTCAAGTTCATATACTCTCCCTACCTCCGCCTCCCAGATGGCGGAAGCCCGCGTGCGCGCGAATGTGCTATTGCAGGAAGCGCTGGGCCCCGCGCTGGAGCGGATCGGGGGCACGCTGCGGGACCTCGGCCTCAGCGGGAACGCGGCGAAGGTGTTCTGCGCCCTCGTGCGGACGAGCCGCGGGACCGCGAGCGAGTTGGTCTTGAAGACGGGCATCCCGGATTCGAAGATCTACTACGCGCTCGACGAGCTCGCGGAAAAAGGCCTGGTCGAAGTTCAGGACGGGAAGCCGAAAGTGTATCGAGTCGTCGCTCCCAAAGAAGTCGAGGTCCGCCTCGCCCGGATCGCCGAGGAGGACTATGAGCGCCGCCGCGCGTCGACGGCCCGCCTGCGGTCGATCCTCGAGCCTCTCGGTGTCGCGACCGCGTCGCCCGCCACGGATATCGCGTACATCGTCAAGGGGCTGCCCAACGTCGTCTCCCGCGCGCGGGGACTGATTTCCTCCGCTCGGAAGGAGATCGTCTTGCTGGCCTCGGACGAGTCGCTGTTCCGGAAGCTCGAGGGCGATTTGGTCAAGGCGACGAAGCGCCGCGTGCGTCTCAAGCTCGCGCTTCCGGCCATCCCCGTCGAGAAGGAACTGGAAAAGGTCGCCGATGTCCGCTCGATCGTCTGCGACTGCATGCTCCTCGTGGTCGACGGCCAGCAGGTCCTGACGGTGACCCGCACATCGGACGCCGAAGCGTACGCGATCACGTCGACGGACGGGACCCTCGTCCGAATGGGTCTTGAGTACTGGGAGAGCCCCCGTTGCTGCGCCGTGTGACGCGGGCGACGTCTCCGCTGAGTCCGTAGTGATCCGCCGCGGAACGATGGTCGAGTGGAGCCGCGATTTTCTTCGGTCGATGCTGTCCTCGATTGAGATGATATCCTTGTCAATTCTGAAAAGAGTCACGGTTAAATACCGTGTTATACTGTATTGCACTCCGGCCGGAGAAGGCCAGGCGCAACGGATGCTTCAGCCCCAGGAATTGGTCGTCGCCAAGCTCCTGCCGACGATCCGTGCGCGTCTCGCCCTCGAGCTCCTTCAAACCTATAAGATGAAGCAGGTCGACGTCGCTCGCTCGATGGCGATTACCCAGGCGGCCGTCAGCCACTACAATACGCAAAGCCGCGGAGTCGACCAAGAGATGCTCCGCCTGTTCCCAGAAATCAAGCCGTTCGTCCACGGGCTCGCCGAGCGGATTGCGCACGGCATGACCCTTTCCGACCAGATTGCGAGCGTCAATGAGTTTTGTTCCGGCCTCATGCTGACCGCTCGTTTCTGCGAGTACCACAAGAGCCTCGGGGACATCGACCCGCACTGCACGGCGTGCTTCCCGTCCCCGCCGAGGCCCTAGGCCTGGGAGCCTCGCCTACGTATAGAGCGCCCGCATCTTGCGGATGAAAATCGCTTCATCGAACTCACGCGCCCTTGCCACGCAATCGTCCTTCATTCCCCGCAAGGTCGACTCGTCGAGTTCGCGGACCTTCGAAGCGAACGCGGCAGGGTCCGGCGGGAGCAGGTACCCCGTCCTCCCGCTCACGACCGTCTCCCGGTAGCCACCTTCGTCCGTCGCGAGGACGCATTTCCCGGAGGCCATGGCCTCGACGGGCGTGATGCCGAAATCCTCGTCCACCGCGGTCGTCAGGAAGCCACGACATCGCGCGTACAGATCGGCCAAACGCGCCTCGGGGATCTCGCCGACCAGCGTCACATTCGGCGGAGGCCTGAGGCGCGCGAGGTAGCGCTCCGCGAAGTCGCCGGCCGAGTAGCCGCCGACGAGGACGAGACGTTCCTGAGGCAGCCGTCGAAACACGTCCAACTGGAGTTCGATCCGTTTCTCCGGGTAGACGCGGCTCACAGAGAGCCAGAAGTCGCCGATTTCCTCGAAGCGAAATCGCGACGTCGCGACGGGCGGATAGATGACGTGCGCATCCCGATCGTAATATCGTCGTACGCGCCCCTGGACGTTCTGACTGATCGCGACGATGTCGTCGCACGACCGAGCGGACTCTCGATCAAATCGGCCGTGGTACGCCGACCAGGCTCGCGCAATCCAACGACTCGTCGCCGGGAGGCGGGCCAGCATGGCCTCCCGCTGGTCGTAGAACATCCGCATCGGCGTGAGGCAGTAGTATACGTTCGGGTGATGCCGTCGAGACGCGTAGTGGGCGGAGTTTCCGATGAGGAAATAGAAGTCGTAGCCATCCAAGTCGGCACGCCCAAACTTCCAGGAGGCGTCGATTTGCTTGAGGGGTGGTCGGCGCAAGATCTGACCGAGAGAAATCACGCGGATTCCGGAAAAGCCCGCGCGTTCCGGCATGCGCGGATCGTATTGCGTCGTGATGAGGTCCGCGTCGAGGTGCTTTGCGAGCGTCATCGCGACGCGCTCCCCGCCGCCGACCGTCTCTAGATAGTCGTAGAAGACCGCGACGCGCATCAATCATCCTCGGGATGCGGGGTCCGGAGGCTTCGGCAAGTGTCTGTCGCTATTATAGATTGGCCTCTCAGCCGACCCCGGTGACGCGGAAGCATGGAAGGGAGCAATCGTCACGTGGATCGCCGCATTTCGGCGCGTCGCACCGGACGCGTTCCGAATCCAGGCCGTCACGCTGCGACCGCATCCTTCAGCGACAGGCCATATCGGCGGAGCCAGCCGCCCACCGTCCGCGCATCGACCCGGCAGATCCTCCGGCGCTCGCGTCGCTTCGCGAACGCCCGGGAGAGTCCCGCATACGCGTCGATTCGGGCGCGTGCCATCGCCGCGACGGTGTCGCGGAAACCGCTGCTCGCGGCTTCCGCGTCGCCCGCGTGGACTCCGTTCCAGGGGATTGGGCCGGCGAGGACGCGCGCAAAGTTCCAAGGGATTGCGAGGGGCACATACCGTTGCGGGTAGTTGTGGATCAGATTCCAGATCCGGTTCCGCTCGCACAGGTACGTCTTGAAGGACCCTCCCTTCCCGAACGATGCGGAGAACTTGTGGTACACGATTGAACGAGGCGCAAACCTTGCGTCCCACCCGGCAAGGCGCCCCCGCCAGGCGAGGTCGAGATCCTCGTAGTACGCCAGGAAGTCCTCGTCGAACAGGCCGACGGCCTGGAGGAGCTCCCGTCGGTACAGGGCGGCCCCTGCGGTCGGGCCAAATACATCGAACGCCTCGTCGAACTGACCCTCGTCGGGTTGGTTCCACCCTCGGTCCATTGCGCTCCCATCCTGAGCAATCCAGAACCCCGTCGAGTTGATGAGCCGGGTTCGGTCCATGAAGAGCATCTTGCAAGCGGTCATTCCGGCATGTGGTTGGCTCGCACGGACGAGCTCGTGCAGCCATTCCGGATCGACGCGTGTATCGTTGTTCAGGGTCACGACGTACGAACACTGCGAATCCTTCAGCGCCTCCTGCATTCCGACATTCGAGCCCCGCGCAAAGTGCCGATTCTCGGGAAGGCCGATCAAGCTCGCCTCGGGGAATTCCGAGGCGATGATACCGGGCGAACCGTCGGTACTGCCGTTGTCCACGACGAGCACGCGGTACGGCGAGTACGTCTGGTTCAGGACGGAGCGAAGGCACTCGCGGATGCATGATTCGCCATTCCAGTTCAGGACAACGACGTACGCGAGGTCATCCATTCGGCAGGCCAATACGCGAGGCCCCGATTAGAATCTGATGGGCGTCGGTCAACCGAGGCCGCGATACCGAACGTCGGAATGGGGATGTGAGGTTGCCCCCTTGATCGGTCGCCACCACCCCGAGTTCCTCCGGTACCAATCGATCGTCTCGCGCAGGCCATCCTCGAAAGCGTTCCTCGGTGCCCAGCCGAGACGCCTCTTCGCCTTCGACCAGTCGACCGCGTGTCTCCGGACGTGGCCGGGCCGGTCTGCGACCCGCTTGATTAAAGACTCAGGCTTGCCGAGTTCGGCCAGGATGCGCTTCCCGATCGAAATCGCGGAGTGCTCCTGCGACGCGCCGATGTTGAACACTTCTCCCTCGACGCCCGTCGCATCCAGCAAGAGATCCAACGCGGCACAGTGGTCCTCCACGTGGATCCAGTCCCGCGTGTTCGTCCCCGTGCCGTAGACGGGCAGCGCCTTGTCCTGGAGCGCGTTCGTGACGAAGAGCGGGATGAGCTTTTCCGGATGCTGGTACGGCCCATAGTTGTTCGTGCATCGAGAGATCACCACGGGCAGCCCGTACGTGGCGTGGTAGGAGAAGACCAGCCGATCGGCGCCCGCCTTGCTCGCCGCGTACGGGCTCTTCGGCTTCAGCGGGGCGTCCTCCGTGCACGGCTCCCCCTCCGCCTCCCCGTACACCTCGTCCGTGGAGATGTGGACCAGGCGGCCCACGTCGTTCTTCCGGCACGCCTCCAAAACGGACCACGTCCCCACGACGTCCGTCATGACGAACGCGCCGGCTTCCAGGATCGATCGGTCGACGTGGGTCTCCGCCGCGAAGTGCACGACGGCATCCGCGCCCTTCGTCACGCGATCCATGAGCTTTCGGTCGCAAACATCCCCGCGTGCGAACCTGAGCCGTCGGTCCTCGGCGTAGTCTTTCAGGTTCTCCGGATTCCCGGCGTACGTCAACTTGTCGACCACGGAGACATCGTCCCCTCCCGCCGTGAGTCGTCTCCGTACGAAACAGCTGCCGATGAATCCCATGCCTCCCGTGACGACCAGGCGAGCCATCGACGACTATCCCATCCTCACGTCCCAGTCGTACGGGATCTCCTTCGAGTCGTGGGGGATTCGGAATTCGTCGGGCTCGTCGTAGCGGTACAATTGGGTAGGAAAATTCACGACGTACACGGGCTCGCTCCCGACCGCTTTGAACCCGTGCACGACCAGCGGCGGGATCTTGATCAACATCGGGTTCCGCTCCCCCGGGAAGAATTCGTTCAGCTTGCCTTTCGTGGGAGAGCCCGTGCGGTTGTCATAGCAGACGACTTTCGCGGCCCCTCGGACGACGACGAAGTGGTCCGTCTGAACCTTGTGGTAGTGCCACCCCTTCACGATGCCAGGATATCCGATCGTTACGTACGACTGCGCGAATCGCTCGAACTCCGGCCAGTCCGTGCGGAGCATCTCCATGAGGTACCCGCGCTCGTCGTGGATTTGCTTCAACGGTCTCACCGCGACGCCTTGAATCAGCTCCATGGGGTCCCTCGAGGTATTTCGGCGACCGTACATAGGCTTTCACCTCGGAAGGATTTTGGCTCGGCCCTCCATGGGGGAGGGCGTGACGAGCGTCCTCGTCGTCGGGGGGACCGGACTCCTCGGACAATATGTCGGCCAGGAGGGCCTTCGCCGGGGCTACCGGGTGTTCGGGAGCCACCGGTCCCGTCAAGCGCCGGATGACCCGCGGGTCGTCTGGCGTCGGCTCGACATTACGGATTCGGAGGCGGTCAAGGCGGTCGTCCAGGAAGTCAGACCGGACCTGGTGGTGAACGCGGCCGCGATGACGGATGTCGACGGCTGCGAGCGGGCTCCGGAGGAGGCTAAGCACGTGAACGAGACCGCGGCCGGATATCTCGCCGTCGCATCGAAGGCCGTCGGCGCGGCCTTCGTCCACGCTTCGACGGACTACGTGTTCGACGGGACCGGACCGGCGACGGAGGACACGGTCCCACACCCGCTGGGCACGTACGGGCAGACGAAGCTTTGGGGCGAGGCGCTCGTCCGGAAGGCCGACCCGCAAGCCCTCATCCTCCGCCTCTCCGCCGTGTTTGGATGGAACCGGGTTTCCGGCAAGACGAATGCCGTCACATGGATTCTGCAGAAGCTCGAGGCGGGCCGGGAAGTCCCCCTCTTCCACGATCAGCGGGTCACACCGACATATGCGAAGACCGCGGCCGAGGTTGCGTTTGACCTCGTGGATCGACGCGCGTCCGGAGTCTTCCATGTGGCCTGCGAGGAGTGCCTCTCCCGCGCGGACATGGGGCGCTCGATCGCCGATGTCTTCCGCGTCCAGAATCCGAGGTTGGTCCCGACATCGATTGCGAGCGCCGCCCTCTTGGCAAAGCGGCCGCCGGCCCCCTGTTTGATCGTACGCAAGGTGCAGGAAGCGTTAAGAAGGTCCTTGCCGACTTTCCGCACTTGCCTCGAAGATATGAAGGCGGATCGATGAAGGGACTCATCCTATCGGGAGGCCACGGCACCCGGCTCCGCCCCCTCACGCACACGGGCCCGAAGCAGCTGATCCCCCTCGCGAACAAGCCGAACATCCTCTACTGTCTGGAGGACCTGAGGGAGGCAGGGATTGTGGACATCGGCGTGATCCTCGGCGATGTCATGCCGGAAAAGGTGAAGGAGCTCCTCGGAGACGGATCGAATTTCGGCGTCCGAATCACGTACATCGTCCAGGGATTTCCGCATGGGATCGCGCACGCGATCCTTTGCGCCGAGGGGTTCGTTTCCGGAGAACCCTTCTGCGCATATCTGGGCGACAACGTCCTGAAAGGCGGGATCGGTCCCATGGTCGAGGACTTCCTCGCGAACCGATACGACGCCGAGATCATGTTGTGCCGTGTCCCGAACCCCGAGAAGTTCGGGGTGGCGGAGCTCGACGGCCAGGATCACATCCTCTCCCTCGCGGAGAAGCCAAGCGCGCCGAAAAGCGACCTCGCCCTCGTCGGGATCTATCTGCTCCGCGACAACATCTTCCCGATCATCCGGCGGCTCAAGCCTTCCTGGCGAAACGAGCTCGAGATCACGGAGGCGCTCGACGACCTTCGAAAGAGCGGGGCGCGGCTCAAGGCCCACCTCGTGAGCGGGTGGTGGAAAGACACGGGGAGGCCGGAGGACATCCTCGAGGCGAATCACCTCCTGCTCGACGACATCGAAGGTCGCGTCGAGGGAATCGTCGAGAGCGGGGCCCGCGTCGACGGACGCGTGCAAATCGGACCGGGGACCGTCGTGAAGGCCGGCAGCGCGATTCGGGGTCCCGCCGTCATCGGGAGAGACTGCACGATTGGACCGAACACGTACATCGGACCGTTCACATCGATCGGCGACGGGTCCGTCCTCGTCGGGGCGGACATCGAGGCGTCGATCGTGGTCGGAGACGTCGTCATCGAAACGCCGCACAAAATCGTGAACAGCCTCATCGGGCGACACACGGTCGTCAAGCCTGCGGATCACAGCCTCCCGAAAGGCCAGCGGCTGGTCGTGGGCGAGAACTCGACGCTCTTTCTTTAGCGGGCGAGGTCCGTGGGTTCGGGTCGGCTCGCGGTGGACGGCCCCTCGGGTGGAGGGGTCCAGGACAACGGGGGCATCCGCGTTGAGCGAGCCCCGTCGTGCCCGCTGTGCGCGACCTCGGGCCGCGTCCTCTACGAGGGCCTCGTCGATCGCTCCTGGGACGCTCCGGGCACCTGGGCCCTCCGCAGATGCCCCCGATGCCGCCATCTCTGGCTTGACCCGCGCCCCATCCCCGACGATATCGAACGTCTATATGTTTCGTACTATACGCACGGGGTCGAACGACCCTCGCCTTTGGACGGAGAAGGGTTCTGGCCGATGTGCCGGCGAGGTGTACTCGACGCGTGCGGGTATCCGGGGACGGCACGGGATTCGAGGGAACGGCTCCTCGGGCGGGCGGCCCGGCTCCTCCCCCCGATCTGGGAGGAATGCGAGGGAATTATCCAATCCGTCCGGGGTCCGCCCCGCGGGCGGATCCTCGACGTCGGATGCGGGGACGGCGCCTTCCTCCGGACCGCGCGTGACCTCGGTTGGGCGGTCCAAGGCATCGAGCCGGATCCCAGGGCCGCCGCGGTGGCGCGGGGGCACGGCATCGACGTGATTGAGAGCCCGCTTGAACACGCCCCGCTCCCGGTCGATTCTTTCGACGTGATTACGATGAGCCACGTAATCGAACACGCTCCCGATCCCGTCCCGGTCCTTGCCGCATCCCGACGCGCGTTGACCCCGGGAGGAGACCTCCTCGTTTTCACGCCGAACGCGGAAAGCTGGGGCCATGCGATGTTCGGCCGAGCTTGGCTTCACCTCGACCCGCCGCGGCATCTTCACGTGTTTCGAGTCGGGAACTTGGTCGCGTGCGCGGCGCGCGCGGGTCTGCAGGTCGTGTCCGTACGCACGACGGGTCGCCTCCATCTGCTTTTCGATGCGAGTGTCGCGATTCGCCGCGGCCGGAGGTTTCGCCTCGACGACCCAACGATCCGGGCATCGGTCGCGGACCGGGTTTTCCGGGTCACAGAGACGCTCTTGGTCCGGGCTCGACCGGACGCGGGCGAAGAGATTGTCATGCGCTGCACGAAGCGCACCTCGGCGTGAGGCTCGACTACGCGACGTCCCTTCGAGCGAACCAGAGTTTCAGGAGTTGCCCCATTCGGTCGACGAACACCCGCGTGTCGAATCGTTGGGCCCGTGCCTGGCAGCGCTCCCGCATCCCTTCGAGGAGGTCGGGGGTAACACCGGAGATCCGCGCGGCGAGGGCCTCCACCGTTGGGGGCTCCAACCATCCTGTCTCGCCCGGGACCACGCTCTCTCGGTACCCGCCCTCATCGACCGCCACGACCGCTTTCCCGGACGCCATTGCCTCCACGGGCCCCAGGCCGAAGTCTTCGTCTTGGGCGGTCGCAACGAGTCCGCGGCAGGTCGCATACAGGTCTCTGAGTTTCCCGTCATCAATCTCGCCGAGGAACTCGACGTTCGGAGGCGGCGCGAGGGACCGGATTGCGCGCTCGATACGCACGCCGCGTTGGGCGGCACCGACCACCACGAGCCGCTCTCTCGGGAGCCGTCGGAAGACCTCCATCAGGAGCCCGAGCCGTTTCTCGTGCGACAGACGGGTCACGGAGAGCCAGAATTCGCCCACCGATTCGAACCGATATCGGGACGCATCCACAGGAGGATGGACGACCTCGCTCGAGCGTCCGAGGTAGCTGCGGATGCGGTCCGCAACGTTCGCGCTGTTCGCGATGACGTGCTCCGTGGCACCGACCGCGGCCTCGTACTCCGGACGCCGGCGTCCGATCCAGCGCTCGGCGACGAGACGGCGCCAGGGGGACAGGCTCTCGAGGGAAGCCTCCCGGAGGTCGTAGAAGACCCGGATCGGCGTGTGGCAATACCATGCGTTAGGATGGGATTTCGGCGCCGCGAAGACGGCCCAGTTCCCTGAGAAGAGGTACCCATCGTACGGAGGGAGGTCGGCCTCCCGGAAGGCGCGGGCCTGTCGATCTTGGCGAAACGGCGGCCTTTGCGGTACCCTCGCAATCTCGTGCACCCGGACCTCCGCCATCCCCGCGCGCTTGGGCAGGCTCGGATCGAAATCGGTCACGTAGAGGTCCGCACCGAACGCCGCCGCAAGGGTGAGCGCGACGCGTTCGCCGCCTCCGATGAAACGGAGATGGTCGTGGAGGACGGCGATCCGCACGGCCGCGCGATTCGGCCGTCGACCATAAAAGGGTGAGGCTTAGCCGGTCGTTGGCGTCAGCCCCAGCCGATCCAGTAGAGGCGCGCATACCCGTTGTCGAACACCTTGATGAACGGCGCGTTGTCGAACTTCGCGATCACGGCGGGGTCCATCGGCACCGCGGCCTCCCATGGGGTGAGCCGCACGCCCGCCTCCATGTCCCGGTCGATCCAGACGTACGTTCCATTCTTCTTGCCGGAAGGGGATTCGATCCCGGCGAAGTCCGCCGGGTCCCACGCGGGGTCCGAGAAGGGCGTTCGCGTCCGGTCCCACGTCGCGTTGATCCCACCGAACCCGAAGACCGTCGAGGAGCCGTGGTGGTCCGAGACGACCAGACCGCTCACATGGTCTCTCGCCCAGTACGCCGGTTCGAGGGCCGCGGGGATCGTGCCTTCCCGCCATCCGGCGAGGGTCGAAGGCGGTGGGATCCCGGCGAAGCCATTCGCCAGGAGGAGGCCGCCGCAGAGGGCGAGCGCGGCGTATCGCCTCCAAGCCCGGAGGCCGCCGAGATCCAGGAGGCGGAAAAACCCGACACCGGCGAAGAGCGCGAACGGGATCATGAGATACTCCGCGTGGCGGTAGGGAATGAGGACCCGCGGCGCCACGAGGATCCCGACGACCGCGGACAACAACAGGGCGACGAACCACGCGTTCGGATGGATGCCCTCCCGTGCGAGGTCCAGGAACTTCCTCCCCGAAGCGGAGAAGGACATGAGGACCGCGAGGGGCACGAAGTACAGGAGGCCCATGACCGGCACCCGGAACGAGGTCCCCGGGACCACGAAGACGACGGTCACGACGCCGATCACGAAGAGCGTCACCAAGGCAGTCCCGCACGCCGCGGCCGAAGGGCCGAGCCGGGGGAAGGCGGGTCGGTACCGCCACGCGAGCCGGGCCCTCGCGGCGATCAGCCCAGCCAGCGCGGCGACGCCCACCGCGAAGCCGACGAAGAGGAGCCACCAGGGCTGGATGTCCACGTCCGGGAGGATCGATTCGCGGAACGCGGTGGCGTAGCCGAACCAGTACGCGAACGTGCCGCCGATCAGGACGACGGCGAAGGCGACCTGCCGTCTCGATTCCGCGTCCGCCCGCCACGGTCGCGCGAGTCCCCGGATGACGATCGCGCCCAGGACCATCAGGATGAAGAAGTACAACGAAAGGTGGTGGGTTGGGATGAGCGCCCCCGAGACGAGCAGGAGCGGCGCCATCGCCCGTCGGTCCGTGCGGAGCCGCAGGAAGAGGACCAGCCCGGTGAGGGCGAGCAGGTCCCCGAGGGTCGCTGGAGCCGCGTGGGTGGTCGTGTACGCGTGCGGGATCGCGCCCGCCAGGAACGCCGCGGCGAACAACCCGATGCGGTCGTCCCTCGCGATTCGGACCGCCACGAGGAACATCGGCACGACGGCGAACGCGCCGATTACGGGCACCAGGAGGTTGAGGACCGTCGGGACGTCGAGGCCGCCGAGCTCCACGAGGCCCGCCTGCGGAAAGAACACGCCCGGGAAGTACGGATACGTGACGCCCCAGCCGTAATACGTCGTCGAGACGTGCCCGGTCCGGACCAGGTTCCGGAGGATCGAGAAGTACTCCGCGGTGTCGGAGCCCCAATACAGGAACGACCACAGAGGCGCCAGTCGGACCGCGATCGCTCCGAGGACGATTGCGCCCAAGGCGATCGCGGTGGACTTCCGCATCGGCCGCGAACCCGGCCCCGGCTACTAAAGGGTTGTCTCGTCCCGCCGACGCGCATTCCATGAAACCGGGTCGCAAACTATTTCTTTCGAGGGCTTTCTGTCCGTTCGATGTCCTTCCGGTGCCCGGAGTGCTACGCCGAACTTCCGGAGGACACGATGTGGGTGTGCCCCGTTTGCCGGTACACGCTGCGGACGCCCGGCGCCGCGAAGGTGGGGGTGGTGTTCATGGTCCTCGGACTCGTCCTCCTCGGCGCGTTCGTGTATGGACCGGACCAGCTCGGGCTCACCAACGGATTCGTCCCGACGGATCTGGCCCGGATGACGATCGCGAACTTCCCCTTGCTCGTCTTCGGCGCCTTCGCACTCGGTGCGCTGCTCGTCGCGGCCGCGGCCCTGAAGATCCGTAGCGAGCAGGCGCGGGTCGCGTCCGCCTAGAAGAAGTCGTCGAGCTTGAGGTCCTGCGTCTTGTCGTTCGTGAAGAGCGACGTGATCGCGTCCTCGATGAGCTCGATCCGCTGCCGGAGATAGTTAGACACCTCGAACTGGGCGCTGATTCGCTTTGAGATCTCGAGGTACTTCTTGACGGAACTCTCGTGGACCGTGAGTGTGAGGTTGCCCCCGCAGGCGAGGCATCGACCCCGGAGGGGGATCCGGCGGTACTTCTCCCCGCACCGGGTGCAACGGACCTGCTGACTCGAGAACGCCTTCAGGTTCCCGATCAGGTCCGGGAGGAAGTGGTGGACGACGATCCGCGCGACCACATCGTTCGGGTCCACCGCCCGGATCCGGAGGGCGAGCTCCAGCTGCTTCTCGATCTTCTCGGCCATCGATCCTTCCCCATAGGCCGATGCGAGGGGGCCCTGCGCGACGCTCGACGTCTCGTGCGTATAGGAGAACCCCTCATACTGCAGGACACTCCCGATCCGCTTGCTCACCGTGTCGATCTGCGGCTCGATCTCGCGCGGGTGGGCGAAGCGCTCGGCCGCGTCGTAGAGGCTCAGCGGGTACGCCGCGAGGACGTCGAGGTTGTGGGCCTCCTTGTCGATCTCGTTCGGATCGATGCGGGTCGTGATGACGAGCGGCGCATCCATCAGGCCGCCCCGCTTGTCCGGGAGGAACGCCCGGGAAAAGTTGATGAGGCTGTCCAGGAGCAAGATGACCGAATCCTCGTCGCCGTCGCAGTTCCGGCGTCGGGCGGCGATGAGGAACGGATGGGCGAAGCACGCCTGCGCGTCCGTGAATCCGACGATCCGGGCGACGACCCCTGCGCTCGTGTGCGGGGCGAGCGTGACGACGAGGTGGCCGAGGAGGTCCTCCGGTTGCGTCGCGTCATAGAATCGGGACAAGCCATAGACGCGTTCGAGGAGATCGTCGACGAACGACGCGACGCGCACGAGGTATTCGCCGCACGACCGGGCGACGAGGATGTCTTGCGTCCTCAGCTCGAGCACCTGATCGTCGCGCTCCAGCGGATGGCCCCGCGAATCCCGCGAATAGCCGAGGCGGCGCGCTGCTTCGACCGAGATTCCTGCCTCGTTCGGGGTGAAGTGGGTGAGCGGGAGGTTCGTCATGTCGTACCGCGTCGTGCCGTCCTTGAAGACGTAGATCTCGTGTTTCGCGCGGAGTACGCCTTTCTCGAGCGGCTCCGGCGTCTTCGTCTTCGAGATCATGCCCTGGACCGCCTTGATGTCCGGGGCCTTCGATTCGCCGACGCGATCGAGCGCCGCCCGGAGGACGTCGGCGAGGGGGACGCGTTGCCTCGTGGGCCCGTTTCGCGGCACGGTGTGTCCTCCGCACGAGCACTTCGGGAGGAACCACCGCTTCCCGCACGCCGCGCAGATGCGCAGCCCGACCTCGACATCGATTGTCTCCTTCGATGCGGCGTTGACCAGGAGGCGCTGCGCGCCGCCCTCGTGGCCGATCGGGAAGAGGGCGTGGGGTGCCGGCTGCATCTTCCGCGGGGCCGCCTTCTCCGGCCGGGCCATCCGGGCTCCGATGCGGGTCGGCCCGCGCGCCTTCACGGGGAAGCCCGCCAGGGACGACACGAACGCGAGCGGGTCGTCCGCCTCCGGGGAGGGTCCGATTCGGAGCACCGCGCCGTCCTGTTCGATGCCCAGGGCCGCGAGCAACGATTCCGAGTGCCGCTCGACGATCAGCTCGTCTCCCCGGGCCTGATACGGCGCGCCGAGTCGTACGAGCCATTCCCGCGGCTCCTCGTCGCTCGGGAGCCGGAGTCGGCCGTCTTCGACGCGCCCGTGGACCGCGATGAGCTCGCGGAGCCGGATCAGCTCCTCGACGGTGAGGTCGTGGTAGAAGAGATTGTACCGGGGGTGGAGCGGCACGCCGTGCTCGCGGGACCACGCAAGGGCCTGCTCCGCCGTCGGCGTCTCCCATCCGTCGGGCAAGGAGCCGAGCTTCGCTTGGAGCAGCGCTCCGTACCATTCGAGACAGAAGGCGCCGGGCATGAGCAGGTGATTGTTCTCGAGGAACTCCCCGAACGGGACGAGGATCTCGCCGAGATCCGCGATGACGCGGACGCGGGGGGTGAGTCGCTTCGCCGTCGCGGCATCGGAGATTTCGACGAAGTCCCCGTCGTCGAGGACGACGAGCGGTCCTTCGATCGTATCGCACGGCGTTACCGCGCCCGCCTTTCCCGGTCGCTCCGTCTTGATCTGCGTGCCGACCGCGATGAAGTCGTCGAGGATGTGCATCGTCGCGGGATGGAGGGCGAGCGCTGCGAGGCCCGTCGCCCGCGTCCGCCCGTACCGGAGGCGCAGGCCGCCGGCCCGGCTCGGATGACAGAGGACCGGCCGGCCCGCGACGATGTTCTGGATGAAGACCTCGCTCGGTTCGACCCCCGCTTCGTCCTTCAGCTCCTCCGGACGCGCCGATTTCTCCTCGAGGTACGCGTCGATGAACTCCCATCCGTCGATCCGGAGCTTCTTCACGTGCTTCTGGATCTTCGGCGCCTTCAGGCACATGCCGTCCGCGATGACGAGGCACGCGCCGCCGCGGATCCGGTTCGTCTCGATCCGCGGGAGGTCGCGGAATCCGCTGATCTCGGCGTCCTCGGTGCCCTCGCCGTTGATCCCCACGGGGCAGTGGGCGACGATGAGCGCGATCTCCTCCTCGGACGGCGTGTATTGGAGGTGCTGGGCCTGCTTGTACAGCGGGATTTCCTCCTTGAACCGCTCGACTTCTTCCCGCACCGGCTCGTATCGCCCGATGCCGAGTTCCCGCCGGACGACATCCGCGATGAGGACGCTCAGGGCTTGGCCGGTCCCGCCCGCGGACCGGATGGGGCCGGCATAGTACAGGTCAACGTACGAGGAGCCGTCGCGGTTCCTCTTGAGCTTCACCCCGGCGAGGCCTTCGAGGGGCGCGACGAGGATCCCCTCCGTCAGGATCGCCAGGCCCACGCGGACGGCACGTTCGACCGCCTTCTCCTTGCTCGCCGCGGGCCGCTGGGCGATCTCCTTCGCCACGAGGATCGCGAGTTCCTCGCGGTCGTGGTGCTTCGCGAGCTCGCGGATGCGGCGGGCGACCCCTTCGACGTCGTAGTTCTCGAGCAGCTTCTCGACCCGGGACGCGAGGTCGTCCGTCAGCGGGATCTCCACGTCGAGTTCCGGATCGTATCCGCGCGCCCGCGCGGCTCGGCCGACCGCGTACGCGGCCTCGACCTGTTTCTGCAGGGTCGCGAAGTAGGATCGGACCCCTTCGGATGCAATCGGAGAACCCATTCCATCCCTTCCGGAGGAGGAGAGCGGCGGGCCGTATCCGGAGGACCGGGTATATGCCTTTGCGTGCGCTGGGTCGCGGACGCGCGAAAGTTCACGGGTCAACCTTTATCCGCGCGCGACGACTCGGTTCCTCGATGCTCAAGGTCCGGGACCCGGACGCGTTCCAGCGGGAGATCCTCGGGTCGAAGGAGCCGACCGTCGTGATGTTCTCCGCGACGTGGTGCCCGTTCTGCCGCCGGTTCCAAGCGGATTTTGAACGCCTCGCGTCCTCCCGTCCGTGGCGGTTCGCCGCGGTCTACCTCGACGACGAGGACAACCCGCTATGGGACGACTACGCGGTCGAGGTCGTGCCGACCCTCGCGCTTTTCCGCGACGGGACGATCGCCGCGCGTCAAGACGGCGTCCTCGGCTACGGCATCGACAAGAAGATGATCGCGGAGTTCGTCCGAGGCGTGGAACCCGTCTTGGCGTGAATTCGCTCTCGCACCTGATTCTCAGGTCGGCACGTTTTTAGCGTCCCCGCCGGGATGAAATCGCGTGCGCAAAATCCGGAGCGGAATCTATGGACTCAACCCGCTCCTCGACGGCGGCCTGAATGAGAACAGCACGACCGTCGTGATCGGCCGGTCGGGCGCGGGCAAGACGACCTTGGCCACGCAGTTCATCCGCCGGGGCTTGCAGGAAGGCCAAGAGGGCGTCTTCGTCTCCCTCGACGAAAACAAGGAGCAGATCATCCGCGAGGCCGTCGAGATGGGCTGGTCCGACATCCTCGAGTACCTCGACGACGAGCTTCTCGTGTTCATCGACGCATCGGGTCGAGAGTTCTCGAACTTCATTCGCAAGGAGCTCCCCGCGTTCGTCGCGGACTGGAAGGGGAGCAACGCGCGCATCGCGATCGATCCGCTCACGCCGGTCTTGTGGTCGACGAAGGACCTGTACGAGCAACGCGACCTGATCGGCTACATGTTCAAGCAGACGCGAAAAGTCGGGACGGTCCTCTGCACGCTCGAGGAGCACGGACAGGCGGACCTCGCCGGCCCGGAGACCGTCATCCCGATGTACCTCGCGGACTGCGTGATCCACTTGAAGTTCAACAGCGACGGCGCGGACCCGTCGCGCCTGCTGAAGATCGTGAAGTGCCGGAACAGCCGCCACAGCCAAGGGGCCCATGCCTACGAGATCGTCCGCGGCCTCGGGATTGTCCTCGAGGATGTCGACGGACGCAAGCCCACGACCTCCAAGGCCCCGTCGCAGTTGCGGCAGATGCTCCTCACCCGGTCGATGCCGAAGAACGTGAGGGACCATCTCGAGAAGTCCCTCGACGGGCTCACGGACGAGGACTTCCGCTCCTTGAAGCCCGAGCGGGTGCTCGAGATGATCCTCCAGGAGTATCAGGGGGCGTGAGATGGCGCGCGGTCTCGGTCGCGCGCTCGAGCAGGCGGTCGCCCGGGACGGCCCGGACGAGGACCTGGAGATCGAGGGACGCAGCCTCGCGAACGCGCGCCGCCGTCTGATGTTCCGCTATCTCTGCCTCAAGCCGTGCGCTCGCGTCGGAGAGATCGGGCGAGACCTCGCGATGTCCCAGGCCACGGTGCG
>WNGF01004214.1_pt1 | contig 19472 bp, 18 predicted proteins | sample 5400641 | NCBI WGS metagenome assembly WNGF01 (sample SAMN13153371, study PRJNA577476) | soil metagenome | isolation source: 80 cm soil or saprolite under grassland replicate 2 | place: USA:California | collected 2016-06-15
AGGGCATCGCCCAGCGGCTCGGGATCGCGGACGAAACGGCGCGCAACCATATTCGCGGGTTGTTGCGCGCGACCGGGACACATTCGCGGCTGCAAGCGGTCGTGCTGGGCATGCGGCTCGGCCTGCTCGATCCTGCAGCGGCCGCTGCCGGCGACTAGGAGGTTTGGCGGAACGTCGCCCGAGGGCACAGCCGATGTTTCGTCAGGCCCTCCTAGGTGTAGTTACTGAGCACGTTGGTCCATCCGGGCCTCTTCGGAGGCTGAGGGCTGCCAAGCACTCTCAGCCCCAAGGAGGAGATCCGGATGAGGCTTCACGGTAACGCGGCGCTCAGTTGGAGTGGCCGGCGACGGCTGGCCGAGCGGGTGGTTGTTGAGGGATGGACGCTGACAGCGGCCGCCGAAGCCGCCGGCGTCAGCCTGCGCTGCGCGCGGAAGTGGGTGGGCAGGTACCGACACGAGGGCGAGCGTGGCTTGCTCGATCGGTCTTCGGCGCCGAGACGAGTGGCCAATCGGACGCCGGAGGAGCGGGTGGGCCTGATCGTGGGGCTGCGCCGTCTCCGCTTCACCGCGCCCGAGATCGCCGAGCTGCTCGGAATGGCGCTCTCGACGGTCTCGGGGATCTTGACTCGGCTCGGATTGGGCCGGCTCGGGCGGCTCGGGCTCGAGCAGCCGCTTCGGTACGAGTGCTCGCGCCCGGGCGAGCTCCTCCACCTCGACGTCAAGAAGCTCGGCCGGATCGAGGGCGGCGCCGGCAAACGGGCCTTCGCTAGCGAGCGCCGTCTGCGGCACAACCCGACCCGCACCGATCTCGAAGGCAAGCGCCGCCACTACGTCGGTTAGGAGTACGTCCACGTCTGCGTCGACGACTACAGCCGACTCGCCTACGCGGAGGTGCTTCCGGACCAAAGGACGAAGACCGCGATCGACTTCCTCGCACGAGCGGTCGCCTTCTACCGGCGCCATGGGATCCGCGCCGAGCGGCTCCTGACCGACAACGGCTCCGCCTACGTCTCTGCCCTGCACGCGCTCGCTTGCCGCAAGCTCGGGATCCGCCACAGCCGTACCCGTCCCTATCGTCCGCAGACCAACGGCAAAGCCGAGCGCTTCATCCGCACGCTGCTCGGGGGCTGGGCCTAGGGCGCCATCTACGGCTCGAGCGTGGAGCGCACGCAGGCACTTGACGGCTGGCTCTGGTACTACAACCATCGACGGCGACACTCAGCGCTCGGCCGCCAGCCGCCCGTCAGCAGGACCTACGTGCTCGGGTCTTACACCTAGGAAGGAACGCGCAGGCGCAGCGCCTGGGGCACGACTTCGAACCGCGCGGGCGTCGTCCCGGGCTGTTCGCCGTCGAGCTCGACGGGCACCGGCTCCCGTGTGGCGACCTCGACGGCTGCGCCCCGCAGGACCTCCGCTTTCGGGTGTGGCAGGTGCCTGCCACGGTAGGTCTTCGGCAACGTCAGCAGCAGATCCCGCTTGGTCAGGTCGCCGATCAGGAGGACGTCGAAGAGCCCGTCGTCAGGCTCGGCTTCCGGGCAGATCTTCATGCCCCCGCCGAAGTAGCGGCCGTTGGCGACGACGACGTCGTGCATTGCCCCGCGCCGCTGCTCGCCGTCGACCGTCACGTGCACTTCATCGTTTCGCCAGCGTGAGAAGACGGCCAGCGTCGCCCACAGGTACGAGGCCTTTCCCCCGAGCGCCTTGGAGCTCTCGTTCGCGCGCTTGGCGATCGCGCCGCTCATGCCGGCGCTCGCGATGTTGGCGAAGAGCGAATCACCGTCGCTCCCGTCCCAGCTGCGGTAGCGGGCCCGGCCGAGGTCGATCGTGCGTGTCTGCCCGTGGAGGGCGACCTCGACGGCGTCCTCGAGGCGGCGCGGGATGCCGTAGGTGCGCACGAAGTCCCAGCCGGTGCCGCGGGCGATCACGGCCACCTCGGCAACGGCGCCACCGCCGAGCCCGTTCACGACCTCGTTGACGCTGCCGTCGCCCCCGACGACCACGAGCAGGCGTGCCCCTGCATCGACCGCCTGCACTGCGAGCTCGGCGAGGTGGCCGGGCCGCTCGGAGAGGAGCGCGTCGCCCCGCAGCCCCAGCGAGGCCGCCCTGTGCGCCATCTCGGGCCAGCGACGGCCGGTGGTGCCGTTCTCCGCCGCCGGGTTGACGAGAAAGACGGTGTCGGGCCTCAATGCGTGACGGTTGCCAGCGCGACACGCGTCATCCGGTCGACGGCCGCGCGCAGCTCGTCGTCGGAGATCCGCGTGAACTCGTCGCCGATGACGATGTCGCTGACGGTGAGCAGGCACCCCGCCTTGACTCCGCGCAGCGAGCCGATCGTGAAGAGGACGGCCGCCTCCATCTCGACGCCGAGCACGCCGCGCGCCGACCAGCGCTTGTGCCGCTCCGGATCGGGGTCGTAGAAGGTGTCGCTCGAGGCGATCGCACCGACGCGTACGGGCTGGTCGAGGCCCTTCGCGGCGTGCACCGCGGCGTGCACGAGCCCCCAGTCCGCGGTCGGCGTGTGCGGGTCGCCGCCGACGTAGTGCCTGGCGGTGCCATCCGCCGGGACCGCCGAGACCGCGACGATCAGGTCGCCGAGCTGGAGCTCGTGCTGAAGCCCGCCGCACGTGCCTACGCGCAGGAAGCGCTTGACCCCGAGTTGAACGAGCTCCTCCATCACGATCGCCGCCGAGGGGCAGCCCATGCCGGTGGCCTGCACCGAGACGGGCGTTCCTTCCCACTCGCCGGCGTACCCGAGCATGCCGCGCTCACCGTTGCGCTGGACCGGGTTGTCGAAGTAGGTCTCCGCGATGTACTTGGCGCGAAGCGGGTCGCCGGGCAGCAGGCAGGCCTCTGCGTACTGCCCAGGCTCGGCTCGGATGTGGATCGGCACTCGGAAAGCCTAGAGTTTCTAGGGCGTATGAAGACGTTGAACGAACCTGCGCTCGACGAGATCCTCGACTTCTGCGCCGGGGACTCCATCGAGCGGGTGTTTCTCGAAGACGTCGCTCGGCGTGGGCTCGGCCGGTTCACCGGGCTCACGGACGACGGGCGGCTCGTTGCCCTCTGCCACGTCGGCACGAACCTCGTCCCGTCCGGGAGTGGTTGCGGCGCGTTCGCCGGGGTCGACGGCGCCGTCCGGGCCCGGCTTGTGATCGGCGAGGAAAACGCCGTGGGCGACTTCTGGGCCTCGGCGCGCAGTCGGCTTCCGCGGCCGCGGGAGGACCGGCCGGGCCAGCCCGTCTACGTGCTCGAGAGTCCGCCCGAGCCTGGAGAGACGGGCCTGCGGCCGGCGACCCAGAACGACTTCGAGCTGCTCGTCCCCGCCTGCGCCGAGGCGCATCGCGAGGAGCTCGGGACCAACCCGCTCGACCGGGACCCCGAGAGTTTCCGCTGGCGCACGCGAATGCAGATCGAGGACGGCCGTTCGTGGCTCTGGAGCGAGGACGGGGTGATCTTCTTCAAGGCCGAGGCGTCCGCCTGGACGCCCGCAGCGGTGCAACTCCAGCAAGTCTGGGTCGATCCGCGCGTGCGCGGCCGCCGCTACGCCCAGCGGGGCATGCGCGACCTCTGCCGGCTTCTGCTCGAGCGCGTGCCGACGGTTTGTCTGTTCGTGCGGGCCGAGAACGCGCCGGCGATTCGTGTGTACGAGGCAATCGGGATGCGGCACACGATCTCCTATCGCAGCCTGATCTTTTAGGAGCGGTCGGCGCAAAACCCCGGGAAGGGGGTTGCTCGGGGCAGCCCACTGCCGAGAATCTGCTCCGATGCGGCGATCGGCTTCACTGCGGCTGCCCGCTCGCCATGGTCACGCTTGCGCTTGCCCTCGTCACGAGCCACGGGGATGCGTGGCCCACATGTACCGCGCCTACGGCCTTGCGAAACTACGCCCACACCGTCCTCGAGCGGGCGCAGATGCCCCTGCTCAAGCTCGGCTGCGACGTCCGGCCCCTGCTTTGACTCAGGCGGAGACCCTGCCGGGGCTCGGCTTCCCTTACGAGCTCGTTTCTAAATGAACCGGCGCTCTCCCTGAGCTGCGGTGTGCAGCCCAGGGAGAGCGAAATTGGACGGCAGCTACTTCGCGGGTCGGAACGCGACCTGAACCTGGAGCGCAACGCCGGGTGGTGCCTGGAAGCCGAGGATTTCGCTGGTGCTGTAGTGACCCGGCACGGCAGGGAACCCCGTGTCTTCGTTCGTGAAGTCAAAGGTCTCCGTGCTCCCGCGGAAAGTATCGGTCTCCTCCCCGCTCGCGTAGAAGGTCTGCGGGCCCGCAGAGCCGGGAGCGATGAACCAGCTCTCGATCTCGATTGAGCCGTGGCCGGCACCCGCCCCGCCGCCGCCCACCGTGTGGAAGCAGAAGGCGATCTGGGCATCGCCCCAGGTCTGCGTCCCGTCGGCGGAGCGGTCGAACTCGACCCAGCCCCAGTTGCCGCCGGTCCCCTCCTCGCAGATGGTCGGATCGGGGTTATTGCAGTTGAAGGAAAACCCGATCTGCCACATGTCGTGACTCGCTCCGCCGCCGTAGGCGCCGGCCGACGAGGCAAATCCCGCGGCCAGCGCCAGCGCCGCGGCAAGTGCCGCCAACATCAGAACCGAACGTCCCATGACTCTCCCCTCTCCTGGCCTGCCTGCCGTCGCAGATCATCCTGAAGCAGTCGTTGTTGAAGGGCAAGCGCCACCTCGCAAACCGAAGGCTCATTGTGAAACGGGCTCTAAGACGGTTCGCCCAGCCTCCTCCCCGAGGCGAGCGTATCGAGGAGAAACGCAGGCCGTGTGCCGGCTTCGTGTCGCAAGCGTGACGCGCCGCGGCGGCCCCCTTCGCTGCAAGACTGTCTCCATGAGCACCCGCGCGAGGAGGCCCGAGGCCGAACCGGCCCGGTTGCGCGCGCGTGTCGAGGAGCAGATCAGACGCCACGACCTGATCGCCCCGGGGGGCGACGTGCTGGCGCTCGTCTCCGGGGGCCCCGACTCCACCTGCCTGCGGCATGCCCTCCTCGCGCTCGGCTACCGCGTCACGGCCCTGCACGTGAACCACGGCCTGCGCGGGGCCGAGTCGGACGAGGACGCGCGCTTCTGCCGCGAGGCGCTGGGAGCCGAGGTCGTGGAGGCCCCGGCACCGGCGAGGCCAACCGAGGCAGCGCTTCGCGAGCTGCGCTACGGACTCGCGACCGACCGGCTGCGCGCGACCGGCCACACCGCTTCCGACCAGGTCGAGACGGTGCTGTATCGGCTCGTCTCGAGCGGCATCCCGAAAGGGATCAAGCCGAAGCGTGAGGACGGCGTCGTGCGCCCGCTGCTCACGCTCTGGCGCCACGAGACCGAGGCCTACTGCCGTGCCGAGGGGCTCGCCTTTCGGAACGACAGCTCGAACGCCGGCACGCGGCGCGGCCTGATCCGGGAGGAGATCCTGCCGCTCCTACGCCACCTCAACCCGGGCGCCGAGCAGAACTTGCTCCGCCTCGCCGAGCAGCGCCCGACGAAGCTCGACGAGCTCCTGGCCGCGAGGTCGGGATCGAAGCGGCTCGACCTCGGTGGAGGCCTGACGGCGGTGCGCGAGTACGACCGTGTCTGGCTCGAACAGACCCCCGTAGCGCTCGAAGGCAGCGTCCGCTGGGGACGGTGGTCGATTGAATCCGAGCTCGCAGGCCTTAAGGTACGAAGCTGGCGCCCGGGAGACAGGCTCGCGGGCCGTCGAAAGAAGGTGCAGGACGTGTTCGTGGACGCCAAGATCCCGCGGTCGGAGCGCGAGGCATGGCCTCTCGTTGTGCGCGGGCGCGAAGTTGTCGCGGTGCCGGGCCTGGTCGAGACACCGGGCGTGACCGCGGAGAGGGTGGAGTGACCCAGACCGAGCTCGAGCGGGCCGTCGGCGAGATCCTGATCGACGAGGACACGCTCGCCGCGCGCGTCGCGGAGCTAGGAACCGAGGTCTCGGCCGACTACCAGGGCCGCGACCTGCTCCTGATCGGCGTCCTCAAGGGCGCCGTCTTCTTCATGGCTGACCTGATGAGGCATCTGACGGTCCCTTGCGAAGTCGACTTCATGGCCATCTCGAGCTACGGCGACTCCACCGATTCGTCCGGGATCGTCCGCATCCTCAAGGACCTCGACATCAACATCGAGGGGCGCCACGTGCTCGTGGTGGAGGACATCATCGACTCGGGCCTAACTCTCTCGTACCTGATGCGAAACCTCGAGTCCCGCGAGCCCGCCACCCTGGAGGTGTGCGCGCTCCTGACCAAACCCGCGCGCCGCGAGATCGACGTCCCGGTCCGCTACGTCGGCTTCGAGATCCCGAACAAATTCGTAGTCGGCTACGGCCTCGACTTCGCGGAGCGCTATCGGAACCTCCCCTACGTGGCAGTTCTCAGCCAGGAGCTCATTCCAGCCGGGCTGTAGCCAGCCTGAAACGGGTAGTGGTGAGGTTCATGCCCGCTGGTACCCTTTGCCGATAGAGGGCCTGTGAATCGATTCTTCCGTTCAGCGCTGTTTCCACTTTTCGTGATCGTGCTGCTCGTCTACCTGGCGAGCCAGACGCTGATCCCGCATTCCAAGAACGAGACGAAGGCGACGTACTCGCAATTCCTCCAGCTCGTTCAGGACAAGCAGGTACAGAGCGCCGAGTTCAACCCGGGCAAGCACTCGATCACCTTCGTCCGCAAAGGCGACAACCACGCGAAGAGCTCGGTGCACTACCCGGCCGATCAAGCCGTTCCACAGATCCAGACCGCGCTGCAGCGTGCGGACGTCAAATTCGACTCGAAGGGCACGGGCGGCTTCTCCTGGGTCGGCGCGCTCTTCTCGCTGCTCCCGTTCGTCGTTCTGATCGCGTTCTGGATCTTCCTGATGAACCAGGTGCAGGGAGGCGGCTCCAAGGTGATGAGCTTCGGCAAGAGCCGCGCCAAGCGGATGGCGCCGGACTCGCCGAAGATCGGCTTCAAGGACGTCGCCGGCGTGGACGAGGCAGTCGAGGAGCTCCAGGAGATCAAGGAGTTCCTCGAGAACCCGAAGAAGTTCCAGGCTCTCGGCGCGCGCATCCCGAAGGGTGTGCTGCTCTACGGGCCGCCCGGCACCGGTAAGACGCTGCTCGCGCGGGCGGTCGCCGGCGAGGCTGGCGTGCCGTTCTTCTCGATCTCGGGCTCGGACTTCGTCGAGATGTTCGTCGGCGTCGGCGCCTCTCGCGTTCGCGACCTCTTCGAGCAGGCCAAGCAGGCCTCGCCCTGCATCGTCTTCATGGACGAGATCGACGCCGTCGGCCGCCATCGCGGAGCCGGTCTCGGCGGAGGCCACGACGAGCGCGAGCAGACGCTCAACCAGCTGCTCGTCGAGATGGACGGCTTCGAGCTGAAGGACAACATCATCCTGATCGCCGCCACGAACCGGCCCGACATCCTCGACCCGGCGCTGCTGCGCCCCGGCCGCTTCGACCGGCAGATCGTCGTCGACCGGCCCGACCGCATCGGCCGCCGCAAGATCCTCGAGGTGCACGCGAAGGGCAAGCCGATCGCACCCGAGATCGACCTCGACACGCTGGCCGCGGGCACGCCTGGCTTCACTGGCGCCGACCTCGCGAACCTCGTCAACGAGGCCGCGCTGCTCGCCGCGCGCCGGGGCAAGAAGACGATCGAGCAGGAGGAGCTCGAGGAAGGGATCATGCGCGTCATCGCCGGCCCCGAGAAGAAGACGCGCCTGCTCTCCGAGGAGGAGCGGAAGATCACCGCCTACCACGAGCTCGGTCATGCGCTCGTCGGCCACTACCTCGAGCACACTGACGACGTCCACAAGATTTCGGTCATCAGCCGCGGGCAGGCGCTCGGGTACACGATCTCGCTGCCGCGCGAGGATCGCTACCTGACCACCAAGACCGCGCTCATGGAACAGCTCGCCATGACGCTCGGTGGACGCGCTGCGGAGGAGCTCGTCTTCCACGAGGTCACCACCGGCGCCGCCAACGACCTCGAGAAGGTCACCTCCATCTCCAAACAGATGATCATGCGCTTCGGGATGAGCGAGAAGCTCGGCCCGCGGGTGCTCGGGCGCAACCACGACATGCCGTTCCTCGGCCGTGAGATGGGCGCCGAGCCGGACTACTCCGAGGAGATCGCCCGTGAGATCGACGACGAGATTCGGCGCGTGATCGAAGAGGCCCACGAGCTCGCAGTGAAGGTGCTCACCGAGCACATGGACGATCTGCACAAGGTCTCCGGGATCCTGATCGAGCGCGAGACGATCGACAAGGACCAGTTCGAACGCCTGCTCGCCGGCGAGGTCGAGGAAAAGGTGTTCCCGGACGAGTCGCCGGCGACCCCGGAGGAGACCCCCTCCGAGGAGCCGAAGCGCCGGCCGCAGCCCAAGCCGCGCCCTCTGCCGTTCCCGGGCGCGACGATGCAGCCGCCCCCCGAAGGTAGTACGACGTAAGCCCGGCTCGCGCTGCGCGCGAGCCATGACGGGCAAAGCCCGCCACCGCGGCGTTAGGTTCCCGCAGTGGTACGCGATGCGCAGCTCGAGGACGCTGCCGACCGCCGGGCCGGCTCGATGGGGCAGAGTATCCCTGTGGTGCAGGAGCCGATCGAGCAGCGTTTCCCCCGGCCCTCGGTGATGGGCGTGGTCAACGTCACCCCGGACTCCTTCTCCGACGGCGGGGTCAACTTCGAGCCGCAGGCGGCGGTTGCCTCGGCGCGGCGCATGTACGCCGAGGGCGCCGCGATCGTGGACGTCGGCGGCGAGTCCACGCGCCCGGGCTCCGCAGGCGTGGAGGCGGACGAGGAGCTGCGCCGGGTCGTGCCGGTGCTCGAGGGCCTCGCGGGCGAGGTGCCGGTCTCGATCGACACCTCGAAGGCGGAGGTCGCGCGGCGGGCTCTGGAGCTCGGTGCGGAGCTCGTGAACGACGTCACCGCCTTGCGCGGCGACGGCGAGCTGGCAGGCGTTGTCGCGGGGAGCGGCGCCCACCTCTGCCTGATGCACATGCAGGGCGAGCCGCGCACGATGCAATCCGACCCGCGCTACGAGGACGTCGTCTCCGAGGTGGCTGCGTTCCTCGAGGAGCGCCTGGCCTTCGCGGTCGCCGCAGGCGTGCGCGAGGAGCTCGTCTGCCTTGATCCCGGGATCGGTTTCGGCAAGACCGTCGAGCACAACTTCGAGCTCCTCCGCCGCCTGGACGAGCTGACGGCGCTGGGTCGCCCGGTGGTGATCGGCTTCTCCCGCAAGAGCTCGCTGGGCAAGCTTCTGGGCGATCCCCAGGCGACGACCGGCTCGGTCGCCGCAAGCGTAGGCGCTGCGGTGGCGGCCTACGAGCGCGGGGCCACGATCCTGCGTGCCCATGACGTCCGGGAGCACGTCGAGGCACTTGCGGCCGCCAGAGCCGCTCTCGCATGAGCACGCTACGCGTCCGGCTTGAACCCTCGAGCTGGCCGCTCTTACGGCGAAACCGAGCCGGCACAAAGCTGGGATGCCGAGCATGAGCGTGGTTGTCGAACTGGCGGGTCTCGAGATCCCTGGACGGCACGGGGCGGATGACTGGGAGCGGGAGAACGAGCAGCCGTTCCTCTACGACCTCGAGCTCGAGCTGACCGAGCCCGCCGCGGACCGGATCGAGGAGACGGTCGACTACCGCGAGGTGGTCGAGCTCGTGCGGGGCGTCTCCGGGAGCCGCCAATTCCAGCTGCTCGAGTCGATGGCCGGCGCCGTCGCGGCCGCCCTTCTCGAGCGCTTCCCGCTCGAGCGCGCGCGTGTGCGGGTGCGCAAGCCGCAGGTGCAGCTTGGCGCGCCGGTCGCCTACACGGCGGCTACTGCGGAGCGGTCGAAAGCCTGAGCGAGTAGGAGCCGGCGACGATCCTTCGCTCCAGGAACACGTCGAGATAGACGTAGCGTCCGGGGGCGCGGCCTCGGATCACGAGGCCGCCGGTGGTGCCGCCGGCGACGAACGAGCTGCCAAGGAGGTTGCGGCGCTGCGCCCGGCCGATGGAGTACACGGTCCTCGTCGCGGGGCCCCATGCCTCGACCCTCACGTCGTCACTCGCGCGCACCGTTGCGACGAGTCGGCTTGTCGCAGGGAGCCAGACCCGGTAGACGTCCACCGGGTCCTCGGCCAGGTCGAGCCGGGCGCGCAGCGCTGCGCGTGGCCGGGCGGGCCCTGTCAGGGGGAAATGCCCGCGGCGAGAGATCCCGTTCGGCTTCACGAGATAGACGTCCTCGTTCGGCTCCTGCGGGTCGACACTGGGCGCCGCGACGTGGAGCGCGTTCGGGATGTTCAGGATGCCGAAGCCGGTGTCGGGGTCGCGGCCGGGGTCGCCGACGTCGCGTGCGCTCGTGCGCATGACCTCGAAGAGCTGCGTCTTGTCGAGCTTCGGCCGCCGCGTCCAGATCGCGGCCGCCGCGCCAGCGACCATCGGCACGGAGAAGCTCGTCCCGCCGAGGGTGAGGTAGCCCGCCGGGTAGAAGACCCGCGGCACCGCCACCGGAATCTGGTCTCCCGGAGCGGCGAGGTCGAGGGCGGGGGTGGCGCTGGAGAAGATCGTCACGTTGTCGGTCTCGTCCGTCGCGCCGACAGTGAGGACGTGCGCGAAGTTCGCCGGGTACTCGATCGGGCTCAGGATCTCGCGGAAGTTGCCCGCGGCGGCGACCATCAGCGAGCCGGAGGCGAAGGCGGCGAGGATGGCGTGCTGCTCGACCGGGAAGTAGGTCGAGCCGCCGAAGCTCATGTTGACCACGCCGCGCCCGCGTGCGCTGACGGCGGCTAGTCCCTGCAGCTCGCCCGCGATCGTCGGAAGGCCCTGTGGGCTGATGTCGAAGCTGCGCAGCCGGGCGCGCGGGTAGACCCCGACGAGCCCGACGCCGTTGGCCGGGGCCGCGGCAACCGAGGAGACGGCGGTCCCGTGCAGCTCCGACTCGTCGTCGGTGAGGATCTGCCGGTTGAGCGTGGCCGTGTTCGGCCGGCGGCGGAACTCCTCGTGCGAGATGTCGAGGCCGGAGTCGATCACGGTCAGCGGCACCCCGGGGCCGGGCGGCTGCCAGCGGTTGGCTCCGATGCGGGCGATCCACGACTCGGTCGGCACGAGCGGGTCCGTGAGCTGCGCGAAGAGTCCCAGGCCGCTCCAGAGGCTTGAAGTGAGCGGGCGGTCCGGTGTGACGGAGCGAACCGCGCCGGCTTGCAGCAGGCGCGGGAGCAGTCGCCGCGCTTGTGCGCTCGGCAACCGCCAGACCTCGAGCGGCGGAGAGATCAGCTCGCCGCCCGCGCGCCGGAGGCGACCTGCCAACGCAGGCCCTTTGACGCGATCGAGCTCGACCAGTGTTCGCGGGTAGGCGTCCAGGCGCTGGAGCTCCCGTGGCGAAGGGAGCGGTCCAGGGAGCACCGCTTGACCCGGGGGCGGTGGCGACGCTGCCGCGGAGCCGCAGCACCATAGTGCGACGACTCCGATCACGGCAAACCTACGCAACCAGGAGACCCTAACGCGGTCGCGACCGCGCGCCTAGTCGCTACCGCGAGGAGGGTGCGACGCTGAGCGAGTACGAGCCACGGAAGACGCTCTTCGCGAGGAAGACGTCCACGTAGACGTACTGCCCGACCCCGCGGCCCTGCGCCGTCACCCGCTCGAACCTATGTCCTGCGTGTGCCGACGCGCCGATCAGGTCGCGCTGCGCAGCCCGGCCGCGCTCGAAGACGGTCTTCGTGCGGCGGCCCCAGACCTCGAGGGTCACGTCGGCGCTCGGCCTGGCGGTCACGACGAGCCGCCCGCGCGCGGGCAGCCAAACGCGATAGACGTCCTCCGGGTCCTCGCGCCGCTCGAGCTGCGCCACCAGGTTGGCGCGCAGGCGGTTCTGCCTCGTGAGGGGCGCGTGCCCGCTCTTGGTCAGGCCGTTCGGCTTGACGAGGTAGACGTCCTCGTTCGGCTCCTGCAGATCGGGGGCCGGAGCGCGGCGCGCCAGCGCGGCGGGGAGGTTGAGGATGCCGAAGCCGGTGTCGGCGTCCCACCCGGCCTTGCCCACGTCCCGCGCCGAGCGGCGCATGATCTCGAACAGCTGCGTGTTTGTGAGCGTCGGCCGGGCGGTCCAGATCGCCGCTGCAGCACCCGAGACGAGGGGAGCGGAGAAGCTCGTCCCGTCCAATGAGGCGTAGCCCGTCGGGTTGAAGACCTTGGGGATCGCGGTCGGGATGTCCTGGCCGGGCGCTGCGAGGTCGAGCGCCGGCGAGGCGCTCGAGAAAACGGCCACGCGGTCGGACTCGTTGGTTGCGCCGACGGTGAGCACATGCGGGAAGGTGGCGGGGTAGGACAGCGGGCTGTCGTTTTCGCGGTCGTTCCCGGCCGAGGCGACGATCAGCGAGCCGCCGGCGAAGACGCTCATGATCGCGTGCTCCTCGATCGGGATCCTCGGAGTGCCGCCGATGCTGAGGTTGACGACGCCCGGGCCGGTGCGCCGGGCAGCGAAGAGGCCCCTGATCTCGTCGCTGACGGTCAGGTCTGCGTTTGGGCTCGCATCCCAGAGCTGGAGCTTTGCCTGCGGGTAGATGCCGACCACGCCGACGCCGTTCTCCGGTGCGGCGGCGACCGACGCGGTGGCGGTGCCGTGCAGTTCCTCTTCTTTGCCCGTGTACGTCATCCTGTTGAGCGGAAAGGTGTTCGGGCGCGAGGCGAACTCCTCGTGCGAGAGGTCGACCCCGGAGTCGATCATCGTCAACGGCACTCCCGGGCCCGGCGGCGTCCAGCGATCGGCACCGACGTGCGACACCCACCACTCGGAGGCCGAGAGGGGGTCCGCGAGCTGGCCGAGGAACCCCGAGACCCGGCCCGGCTTCGTTCCGACCGGCACGTCGGGAGTGACCGAGCGCACGAGCCCCCGGCGGAGCAGGCTTGGAAGCAGGCGCTGCGCGGTCCAGGTTGGGAGTCGCCAGAGCGCGAGCGGAGATGCGATCAGCTCTGCGCCGGCACGGCGCAGCGCCGGGGCCGCTTCGGGCCCTCGCACGCGATCCAGCTCGACCAGCGTCCGCGGGTAGGCCTGGAGACGCTGGAGCGCCTGAAAGCCGACCGACGGCGCGACGAGGGGGCGTCCCGGGTGCTCGAGCGGCGCGGCTTGGGCCGTCGCGCAGCAGGCGAGAAGTGCGACCGAGGCGAGGATGAAGTGGCGCATTGGTTCCGGAACGGTACAGACGCCGCGCGAGGCCCACCCAGAAGTCGTGGCCCGGGCCCGGCTAGATGGGTGATGCCATGAGCTCGTCCGACTCGGGGCGCGAGCTGGCAGCTCTGGGGCACGGCGACGGGACGGTGGCGATGCCGGCAGCATCGGTGCCGGCCCGGCGGCGGGAAGCGGACGACGGGCGGAGGCCGGCTGCGCCGGTCTCTGCCGGACGGGAGCGGCCCAGACACGCCAGATCGCGCAGCCGAGCGCGCGAGATCGTGGCATCGACCATCTAGGACTCTTGCCGTACTCGCGCCGGAACGCCGGCGACCGTCTCGCCGGGCGCCACGTCTTGGGTGACGACCGCGCCTGCTCCGACGAGCGCACCGGCGCCGATGCGGATTCCGCCGAGCACCACGGCGCCGGATCCAAGCGCCGCACCCCGCTCCACGATGGTGCGCTCGAGGTTCCAGTCGTCGTCGGTCTTCAGCGCTCCGTCCTCGGTCGTCGCCCGCGGGAACCTGTCGTTGATGAACAGCGTCCCGTGCCCAACGAACACCTCGTCCTCGAGCTCGACGCCGGTGCAGATGAAGCTGTGGCTCTGGATCTTACACCTGGCCCCGACCACGACCCCTCGCTGAATCTCGACGAACGGGCCGACCCGCGTCTCGTCACCGATCCGGCAGCCGTAGAGGTTCGTAAACGGGGCGACGATCACGCGTTCGCCCAAGTCGACATCGTCGATCAACCGGTAGGGCGCGTCGTTTGCTGGGCTACCTGACATGGGCATCGGCGACCGGCGTTCGACGTTCGGCCTAGGTCCGCCTCGGGTCATCCTAGTAGTACGCCTCGCTGCAAGCCTTCGTCGCCAGACGCCACCGCCGGACCGACTCCGACTCGGCGCTGGCTCTACCTTTGAAAGCCTCGCCCTACACTGAGACGGTGGCGACGCTGACGGTCGTGATCCCGGCAACGGACGAGCGAGTAACGCTGGAGCGCGTGGTCGCCGCAATCCAACGGGCAGAGGACGCCCCTGAGGAACTGATCGTCGTCGACCGGCCTCGCCACCTCGGTCCTGCCGCCGCACGAAACCTCGGCGCGGGGCGGGCGAGCGGCGATGTGCTCGTCTTCGTCGACGCAGACGTCGAGGTCCACGACGACGTTTTCGACCGGATTCGTGACGCGTTCGAGAACGACACTAGCCTCGCGGCGGTCTTCGGCTCCTACGACGACGAGCCGGGGGCCGACGGCATCGTCTCGGACTTCCGGAACCTCCTCCATCATCACGTCCATCAAGAAGGTGCTGGAGTCGCTACGACATTCTGGGCAGGGCTCGGCGCGATCAGGCGTGACGTCTTTCTGGCGCTCGGCGGCTTCGACGAACAGCGCTTTCCAACGCCCTCGGTGGAGGACATCGAGCTCGGGATGCGCCTCCACGCGCAGGGAGGCCGCATAGTTCTCGACCCGGCGATTCAGGGGAAGCACCTCAAGGACTGGTCGCTAGCGAGCATGGCAAAAACGGATTTGCTTCGGCGCGGTGTGCCATGGCTTCGGCTCCTCCTCGAAAACCAGCCGGGCTCGACGGCTCTCAATCTCGGGTGGCGACATCGGATCGGGACAGGGGCATCGTTGCTGCTGCTCGCCGGACTGGTTCGCCGGAAGACGTGGTTGGTCGGAAGCACCCTGGCGCTCCTGATCGTGCTCGACCGGAGGTTCTACTTGCTGCTCCTGCGCCGGGGCGGCCCCCGGTTGGTGGTCGTCGGCGTGCCGCTCCACATCGTCCATCGTTTGATCTCCGCCGCCGCCGTTCCAATTGCGATTACGAGCCATCTCGTAACGAAGAGCCGGAACGCCTCGAGCGCTTGAGACGAGGCCACCTCGCGCGCTCGGCCGCCCACGCAGAGGCGAAACCCACCGCCGTGACCGCCTGGGCGACAGATACGAGGAGTCCGACTGCCAGGCTCTCCGCGAACGCTCCCTGCAGGAATGACCAGTAGAACGCAGGAGATTCGAGCGGGCGCCGCGCGCCACCTTGGACACGGAAGCGGAATGCGCCGCGTCCGTAGCGAGCCTGCTGCCGTAAGAAGCGAACGAACGTCAGCTCTTGGTGGTGGATCATCCGCGCTCCCGGTTCCGCCCGAAGGACGTAGCCGGCGGCGGTGAGCCGTGCGCACCACTCACGATCCTCGCCGGCGGCATCCGGGTAAGACTCGTCGAAGGGCGTGGCCTCGAACGCCGCCTTGGTGCAACCGAGATTGTTCGAGGGCGCAAATGCCAGATCGCTGCCATCCGGTGGCCGCGCAGCGGCCGGAGCGTGCGCGGTGATCTCGGAGGCTGTAGCCAGGACGCCTTCGCCGCTCCGTGTCGTCCCCGCAGCGGCGTCGGCGCCTTGCCGGAGCCGCTCGACCAGATGCTCGACCCAGTCGCGCTGCGGCTCGCAATCGTCGTCCGTGAAGCAGAGAAACGAGCCTCGCGCTTCGAGCGCGCCCGCGTTGCGCGCCGCGGCGGGGCCACCTCCACCCTTCCGGATCAACCGCGCTCGAGGATGGCGGGCGACGATTCTCGCGACCTCGTCCTGCGCGAGCGACCCGTCATCGACCACGATCACCTCGAGCCGGTCCACGAGTGTCTGAGCAGTGAGCGAATCGAGGCACCGGCTCAAGGCCGTGGCTCGATCACGCGTCGGTACAACCACGGAGATCAACGGCTGGTCGGTGAAGTCGGGCGCGTCGTGCGAGCGCGCGTCGTCAGGCAACGCGCTCGACGGGCCCGGCGTCGGCCGCGCTGAACTCGAGGAGCGCTTCGACGAGCTCGCCCTCTTCGAGGTATTCGTCCTCGGTGTTGACGCTCCAGACGTCGTGGTTCGCATCATCGGCGACGTTCAGCGCCGCCAAGATCGCTGTCCACATCGAGTGATCCTGATTGTTGTAACGGTGGAGACCGTTTCGACCGCACGTCTGCAGATTCTCGAATCCCTCGAGATACGTTCGCAAGGTGGCGACCGCGCTCTCGAAGTGTGCGTCGTACGTCGGATAAGCCTTGGGGACGAGCACCTTGACCCCGTCGATGACCTTGTTGGGATCGATCAGGCCGATGCGAGCGAGCTCCTGGGTCGCGAGCTCGACCGCCTGCTCGTCGGACATCTCCCAGATTTCGTCGCCACGGAAGCAGAAGTACTCGACGCCGAGGCACGTCGTCCCCGGTTTGACCATGTCCGCGCTCCACGCACCGTAGTTCTGCACCCGTCCTGCTCGCGTCTCGGGATCGTGCAGGTAGATCCAGTTGTCGGGGAATGGCTCCTCCTCGGTCGTCATCAATGCGACGAGGACAAGGTCGCGATACCGGAGCTTTCTCGCTGCCGCCTGTACGGCCGGTGGCGCGGGCGGGTCGAGATTGAGGACGAGCTCGCTCAGCGGGATGCTCGAGATGACGGAGTCAACGGCGTGCTCGAATGCGTCGCCGTTCTGGCGCAGGAGGATGCTTTCGACCCGGCCGTTCGAATGCTTGACCGACACGCAGCGCTGGTTCAGGTGGATCCCGATGCCGGCTTGCACGGTCCGCTCGCCAAACGCCTCCCACATCTGCCCAGGGCCGAGACGCGGATACTTGAACTCCTCGATCAACGTGGTCACCTGCTCGCGACGCAGCCCCAGCACCGTCATGATGGCCTTGCCGAGCGAGAAATTCTTGATTCGCTGCGCCGCCCACAGCGACCGGATCTCCGACCCGGGAATCCCCCAGACCTTTTCCGTATACGAGCGGAAGAATGCGTCGTAGAGGCGGCGCCCAAAACGTGTCGTCACCCAGTCTTCGAACGTCTCCGCGTCGTCGTTGCGGTGGCGGGCCGCCCACAGGTACGACAGAGCGCAACGACTCGACTCGACCAATCCGAGGCGTCCAACGACATCCTTGGCCGTGATCGGATAGGCGAAATACTTTCCTTCGTAGAAGATCCGGGACAGCCTGGGGCGGGTTAAGAACTCTTCACCGAGCATCTCCTCCCAGAGTCGCTGTACGGGCTGGAGTTTCGTAAAGAACCGGTGCCCTCCGAGGTCGAAGCGATAGCCATTGAACTCGATCGTCTTCGCTATCCCTCCGACAGTTCCGTCGGCTTCGAACACCGCACCCGGCCGTCCTCGGCGCCCAAGGATGTACGCAGCGGTCAGCCCAGCGGGGCCCGCGCCGAGTATGGCCGTCCCCATGCTCCCACCGGGCTCGTCGGATTGGAGATCGCCGGATCTCCGTGGGTCCGGTCCCACCTTTTCGATCCGTGTCTGAAGTGCCTCGCCCAGAGCTTGGCCGGCCGGCGCCAGCGAGACTGGCATCCCGCCTTCGGCGAGTGATTGGTCGACGGCCTCGACCGTCCGGACGACGTCGAGGCCAACCTGCGGAGAAGAGACGAGCCGGCTTTCCCCGCGGATCGCCGCCCCGAAATCCGCGAGCTCGAGGGACAAAGGCTCCGTGGCGTCTATGCGGGGCGACACGATGTCGCCTGTTCGATAGCTCAGGCTGTACTCGCCGAACGTCTCCGGATCCGGGATGGTCGCACCGGAATCGAAGATCTTGACCGACTCCTTCGACGTGTCGTCGTAGACGACCATCTTTTTCGAGCCGACAATGGCGGTTCGCCGGAGCTTGCTCGGCGAGAGCCAGGACAGCTCGACGTGAGCGACGGTCCCTGAGGGATACCGGAGGTTGATGAAGCAGACATCCGGGACTCCGGGCAGCAGGCAGCTCCGGCTGAGCGCCGACACCTCCGCCGGAAGCGCTCCGAGCCAATAGCGCAGGATCGAGAAGTCGTGCGGGCCGAGGTCCCAGACCACGCTCACGTCAGGCTGATGCAAGCCGAGATTCACGCGGCTGGAGGAGATGAAGTAGATCTCTCCCAGCTCGCCTGAGTCGATGAGGCGCTTGATCGTCGTCACCGAGGGGCTGTAGAGGAAGGTGTGGCCGGGCATGAGGACGAGGTTCTTCTCCTCTGCCATCTCTGTCAGCTCGATCACGTCTTCGCTCGAAGCGGCGAGCGGCTTCTCGACGAAGGCGTGCTTGCCGGCCTCGAGTGCGGACATCGCAAGGGCGTGATGCGTCGACACCGGCGTTGCAATCGCGACCGCATCGACGTCGCCGTCGCGCAGGATCTCCTCGTAACGCGTGGTGCACGGAATGCTCGGATAGCGCCGTGCGACCGCTTCGAGAGCCTCGGGTCGAAGGTCGCACAGATGAGCGATCTCGAAGGCGGGCGATTCTGCGAGGTTTCGGACGAGGTTCGGTCCCCAGTAGCCGACGCCGACGACGCCAACCCGGATGGGTGCGCCGGCGCCAGGATCGCCGCTCGTTCGCTTGGACGTCATCAGCCCGTCTCCCGCTTCCGGAGAATCAGCAGTGGCGTCCGCAGGAGCAACCGTAGGTCGAGGCCGAGCGACCAGCTTCGAGCGTAGATGACGTCGAGGTCGAGCGCCTCCCCGAACGTCGAATGCGCCCGCGCCTCCACCTGCCACAGCCCGGTCAACCCCGCCGGAACGACGAAGCGCTCGAAATGATGAGGCGCGTAGAGCTCGAGCTCGTACGGAATGGCGGGGCGGGGCCCGACGAGTGACATCTCGCCCCGGAAGACGTTGAGGAGTTGCGGCAACTCATCGAGGCTCGTCTTCCGCAGCCAGGCCCCTACTCGTGTGACAGAGTCCGCACGGTCGAGCTTGTAGAGGTTGTTCGAATTGGGAAGCGCGTCGACGCTCATGATCTGCTTCAGGTATTCGCGGTGCGGTGCGTCGTCGGTGCCGTCCCGCATCGTGCGGAACTTCAGCAGGGTGAACTCGCGCATATCCATCCCGAGACGTTCTTGTCGGAAAAAGACGGGACCTGACGAGTCTCGGCGGATGAGCAACGCGATCAATCGATGCGCCCACGAGGTCCAGGGAGCGCTTGAGCAAGCGCGACGAGCGAGGTATGCGCGTCGGCGCCGCGCTGAGCAGCGGAAGTCCCTCGATCCCGTGGACCGGGGCGCTTGGACTGACGGCCTCGAACAACCGCGGAACGACGTCGATCTGCACGTCGTGATTGCGCAAGGCACGGACGAGCTCGAGCATCTGCTCGTGTCGATCCTGTGAGAACGCCACGATCACGCGGTCGACCTCTCGGCGCTCGACGATCTCGACGATCTCATCCGGCTCGCCGATGAGCTCGACGTCTGCTAGGTCGCGGCGCATCTCCTTCGGAGTCGCATCGACGAAGCCGAGCAGGTTGATCCGGTATTCCGGATGCTGAAGGAGCTTGCGCCCGATGAGCTGCCCGACGTCGCCGGCGCCCACCACGACGGTGTTCTGAAGGTAGGCGCGATGACGGCGTGCCAGTGCCCGGGCGGCGGAC
>WNGF01007308.1_pt1 | contig 19469 bp, 15 predicted proteins | sample 5400641 | NCBI WGS metagenome assembly WNGF01 (sample SAMN13153371, study PRJNA577476) | soil metagenome | isolation source: 80 cm soil or saprolite under grassland replicate 2 | place: USA:California | collected 2016-06-15
CGAAATTGCTTCATCATACTTGCCGCGCCGGAACGTCATGTCTGATTCCGTGCCCAGCCTGTGAGCTTCGTCCAACAAACGGTCTCGTTGCGTCGCCGCTCCAATTTCCCTTACTCGAATTTCGTAGCTTCCCAGCGCGTCCCTGACCTTCGCTTTGACCTCCAAACGGTAAGCTCCCGCGGTCTCTGCGACGAAGCCCAGCTGATCTGCTTTCTGCGATCGAAACTCAGAGTCGAACTCCGCGACTAACCTCCCTTCGGGCGCGAATACCCTCTCGACAACATCAACCCCACGTTGTTGAACGGTTGCTAAAACAGATTGACCGGCAGTCACGATGATCCGGTAACTCTGGATCTGACCGCCCAGGATTTCGCTTTCGACAGGCTTATCAGCTTCGAGCAAAGTGCTCGTCGGCGCGTTGGGAGCAACAGTTACCTGCTGTTGCAATGGCGCTTGAGCAGATGGCCGGTCGCACGTTTGCGCATGGGCCGTGATGCCGTCCGCGGATCGCACCGGGAGCATGAGCAGTAAAAGAATGGCTAGACCTGCGCTCTTATGAAACGAACAGTATCGTTTCAGTCGACTGATTCCCTGTTTGAACATTACTACTTTACGCTGACTGTAATGGTGCCGCTATCGTCTGGAGCGCCTCAGCGCCGGCCGTCGAGGTTGGCCCACTCACCAGAAAGAATGAAGGTGATCGGGTCCCAGCACTTCTTCCCGAATCGCCAGAACACGCTCTGCCAGCGGGCGCGCTTCACTGGCTTTTCCTTCGCCCAACAATCTGTTTACCTCTGTGGCCAGTTCATTTACTCACGACTCTGAAGGGGTAATCACTAATAATCTCGGCTGCGCCATTCGGGGAGACGCCAGTAAGTCGTACGAGATAAGCTTGCGGCCTTAGCAGAGCGGCGGGAAATTTTACGCTTATCGTCTTTCCATCCCGTGCCCCTCTCGCCTTCAGCTCACCGCTACGCCAAAGAGTTTGCTGGTTAGCCAGATCCATTAGGGCAGCTCTGTATGCAGGATGATCGTCGGGTTCGAGGTTCAACTGCATGGAGACGTAATCGATTTTAGGGGGAATTGAAACTGTCGGAGGCTGCTCGGCGCTGCGCATCTGAGGGGAGAGGACGAAGGTAGCAATACTGACGCCGCCGGGCGATGACGGTTGTAGTTGATTGGGTTCACGCTGTTCGGGGGTTCGTCGTTCCTGTTCCTTTTTGACCTCTTGCTCTAAGCGTTCGCTTTCCGCGCGCACTCGGGCCAACTCTTGTTCGGCGGCCACACTGGCCGTGCGCTGCCTTTCGAGTTCATTTTGTACCTGCTGTTCACTGAGCTTTGCAGCTTCGCTCCTCGCTTGCGTTGCCGATATTTCCCGTCGCAAGCGCAGGTTTTCAAAGGCCAGCCAGAATCCCCCGATAAGTAATATTGCGGCCGCAGCGGCGAGACCCCACTGCACAGCCAAACGCGGAACTTTGAAGACGCTCAGAATAGAAGACCATGCTGAATGGGCAGCGCGGGATTTGATGGCGAACGCCGCATCTTGCGCCCCAGAATTCGCCTCCGCGAAGAGTTGGAATGCTTGTGCGAATTCCACCTTCTGGCGACCTAACGGTGAAGCCAAATAGTGGGATTCGAATCTCTCTAACTGCGCCCCGCTCAGTTCGCCCTGAACATAGGCGTCAACCAATTCCTTTTCCGCAGCCTTTAACGAATATGCGAACTCATCATCAGTTAAACTCAGCTCATCCAACCTCTCGGTCTCTGCTCCCGGCAGGGAGCCGAGCAGATACTGAGCAATCGATTGGTCGTTGTGTATCTCTTTACTCATGTCCGAACAGAGCAAACCATTCCAACTCTATAAGACAATATTGAGAAAATGTTTCATTCTGCATCTACACATTTCCTGACGCAGGCTTCGAGTTTATCGCGTATCCGGCAGGCACGAATGGTCAGCGCATTCATGGTAATGCCCAGGCTCTCTGCTAAAGCACGGCGATTCTCTATCTTGACTCGCTCTTTCCCCGTGTAATAGCGAAGAATAATCGCCCGGTTCACAGGCTCTAGCATGCTTGTGCAGTGGTCCAGACAGCTGAGCATCTTCTCTCTAATCTCTTTTCTGTTATCCGTATCAGATACAACGAAACTGCCGCCCTTCGGCTGTCGGTTTACTTCATCGAGCGGCACATTGCCTTTCTGTGCTGCCCGCAGATACTCCATGAAAACGAAACGAGCAACTGTGTAACAGTATTTTGCCGGACTGTCGCTTTCGGTAATGCCCTCTTCCGTCAGTCTGCGAGCGACGCGGTTCAAAGTTTCATCGGCGAGTTCATCGGGGGCAGGACAATGTTTACGGTCGAAGTATGCCACCAGGCGCCGTCGCATCTCGAGGTATCTTTCCCCACTCGAGCCCTTGCCTTCATCGAGCCAATGGAGCAGTTGGTCAAACGCATCTGGCGTGAGCACCCATTCCTTTTTTTGCCCAACCCTTTGCACGGTAAATACTCTTACCCTCTGCGCGAGATAATCTCACGTATCAAGAGATGAGATTGTGGCCATTTGCGGCCAATCCTTCTGCAAGTACAGCGAAGCTACGTCGGGAATGAGTGGCTGTTGCAGCAACTAAGCAAGAATCCGCTGGGATAATTCTTTCCAAAGTTTTGCCAGCGGTCAAGGGTGAGGTGGGTTACGGTATGCCACCCCTAACGGGGTGAAATCTGCTTTAACAACCGTTTGGCGTGGTTGCGGGCTATCAGCGGAAGGTGTTCGTCGGTAGTGATTTCATTTAGAAGTGGGACCAACTGCCGGGGATCCGACAGACCCGACCGTTTAATCAAGTATTCGAGTTGTTCCATTAGTTTGGGCGCATCCAAGGGCTGATTTTCACGGGCGACGGAAATGTCGAATATTAGAATCGCCTGATCAGCGACGCGTCTGTATTCATTCACGAGGGCAGAAGCGTTTTCGTCATGGGTCCAATTAAACTCGGCCGTACGCTTGCGGGTCCCCTGCTCCATTCGCAGCTTCATTGTGCCCAGGTGGGCAAACTGCTTATCAGACTGATAGTTCGTATCGGAATCAATGAAATGCAATGCTTGCCAGAGGCCGGTTATCTTTGCCAAAGCCGTGGCCGATAACTGGATAGGTTCGACAATCGAACTCTCTTCTCCCAGCTTCTCAAATGTCATCTTGCCGCGACCACTCTCGTCATGCTCGATCACGATATGGCGAATAACAAATTGTGGTTGACTGAATTCGTAGGCATAACGGACATCGGCTCTGGCTGTATCATCTGTCGTAGCAGCTGGCTCGGATTGTTCTGGCCGAGAGTTTCGTTTGGCCGCTGCTGGAGGTTCCGCCGGTTGAGTCCCGGGCAACCTCTTGCTTCCTTGAAAGCCCGAGACCGTCGATCCAAACGAGAAAATCGCCGCGCCTGAAATCATAAGCGCGGCGGGGAGAAGTTGCCGAACTAGCCTGTTTTCTGACTTCACAAGATCTTACTGAACGGCCCCGAATCTCAAACTATCAGGGCTACTCGAATTTTACCGAAACGAGCTTCGAGATGCCAACCTCTTCCATCGTCACGCCGTAGAGAGCCCGGGCCATCTCCATTGTTCGTTTGTTATGCGTAATGACAATAAACTGCGTGCTAGTCGACATCTGCGCGACCTTATCAGTAAAGCGCCCCACATTGGCTTCGTCAAGTGGCGCATCAACCTCATCGAGCAAACAGAAAGGCGCTGGGCGATAGTGGAAAATTCCCAGGACGAGCGCGAGCGCCGCCATTGCCTTCTCTCCGCCCGAAAGGAGCAATACGTTTTGCAACCGCTTTCCGGGAGGTTGGGCGATCACGTCAATGCCCGATTCGAGAATGTCGTCGGCTTCGATCAAACTCATCTCGCCCCGGCCACCACCAAATAGTTCCCTAAAGAGCTCACCAAAATTGTGATTGATCTGCTCGAAAGCGTGCCGGAATCTCTCACGTGATCTTCGTTTAATCTCACGGAGTGCCTCTTCAGTTGAAGAGATGCCATCGACGATGTCCTGCCGTTGGGTTGTGAGAAACAAGAGGCGTTCTTCCGATTCTGCCAATTCCTCGAGCGCCATCATGTTGACGGCGCCAAAACCTTCAAGTCGCGAGCGCAACTCTTCAACCCGCGCATGGCCATTATCGAAATCGAAATCTTCTTCCAGCGCAACTTCGCGCGCCAACTCTTCCAACGATTGATTGAGCTCGGTCTGGCAGTTCTCATGCACAAACGACAGCCGAGCCTGGGCCTCTGCACGCTGCACTTCAAGAGCTGAGCGTGCGTCGCGAATCTCACCGGCGCGACGATTGAGATCCGAAAGCTCTGCCGAGAGGGCATCGGCTTTTTGGCGTGCTTGTTCAAGCTGAGCCGAGAGCGAAGCAATCTGCTGCTCTTCCCTGGCCCGTTCTTCGTCAACCGTATTCGCTCGTGCTTCCAACTCCGCGATTGATTCTTGCAACTGATCGGTCCGCTCGCTCATTTCAATCAGCTCTAAGCGATGACGATCGACTCTCGCTGCCAACTCGACGAGTTCGCTTTCCATGCGACGCAGTTCACTGGATGTAGAGCGGCGCCTCTCGGCAGCTGCGGCCGCGGTGGCGCGCTGGCGTGCCAGCAACTCACTTTCAGTTTCAGCGGCTCTCCGAAGATCAGTCAGCGAGGCCGAAGACTGCGCGACAGTTGAAGTTGCAGCATCCCGAGCTGCCTCCGCAGCCTCCGCATCTGCAAGCGCGGAATCGCGCCGTCTGAGAATTTCAGCTCGTTCCTCTGCCAGTCGCGCGGTGTCGTCAGCAACCACTCGCAGATGACGCTCAGCGCGTTCTACCTCTTGAGCCAATCCCGCCGCTGTCAACTCGCGGGACATCGCTTCGCGTTCTTCCCGGCCGATAGCCTCGTTGTAAAGAACCACCGCCTCTTCGAGAAGTGTGACTCGGGTACGGGCTTGCCTGGCAGTGTTCTCTGCCGCCCCAACTTCAGATCGCAGGACCTCGGCGCGCGCTTCCAGTTCGCGCAACTCGCGTTTGAAAGTCAACAAGCCGGCGCCTTCTTCGACGTCGCGTGCATCGCCTGCGTTCACAAACTGGCCGCCTGCAATCCAATCACCATTCAACGTGACAAACATCTCGCCGCTCGCGATCGATTTTGTCATCGCATCTTCGAGATTGGTCGCGATACGGGCATTCATTCGCTGCGCCAGGGTGCGCTTTAGAACAGTAATTAATTCGCCAGGCGCTCCCAGCAAGTCGCTGACACATAAATCCGGTGGAATTTCATCGGCGAAAGTAAGGGACAGGGAAGGACGTTCTTCAAGTTTGCAAAGAAACGTATCCGTCTCTTCGCTGCCGCCGTGCAAACCTGCGACCAGGAAGCTGGCTCGACCGCCGCCATTTTCTCTTAGCCATTGGGCCGCCCGCACCGCGTCGTCAGGCGTGGGGACCACGATGGCTTGCAGCGACGAACCGAGTACACCTTCAACTGCTCGTTCCCATTTCGCGTCGACATTTAGCGCATCCGCGAGAGTGCCGATGAAATGAAAGTTGCGAGTTGCGTCGCTCTGGGAAAAGATCAGCTGCACGGCGGGGGAATAGTATGCCCGCCGCTGATCAAGTTCCTGCAAACTTTCAAGCTTGTGTTTTGTGCGCGAGTATTCGTCGCGAACTCGCGACCATTCAGCTTCTGTATCGCTCACGGCCTCGTGTCCCTGAACAACAGCATCAACTGCGGTCTCGCGTTCGCTGTTCAGTCGCGCAATGTGGCCTCGGGAAGCTTGAATTTCCTCCGCGAATTTTTCCGCCTCGGTCTTCCTGTCCGCATGCTGAGTGGCCGCCCTTTCCTTTTCATGCGCCAGACCCTCAGCCTGGAGAGTCAAACGCACCAGAGCGTTATCGAGTTGGCGGGCAATCTCTCGGAGGCGCTCAGAAAATGCGGTCTGCCGTAGCAGTTCTGCCCGCGCATTTTCTATCTCGGTCTCGGCTTCTCCCGCAGCCGTCAATTTCTCCGCATATGCCTCTTCGGCTGTTTTCAGCAAGGACGCGCTTTGATCGGCTTCAACCTGCAACCGCGCATCTTCCTCCTGCAGGCGGCGACATTCGGCATCGACCAAAACGAGCCGCGCAGTGAGTGCTTCAATTTCAGATTGAACGTCGGCTTTGCGCTTTTCCAGAGCAACAAATTGTTCCTGCTGGTAAACACATTCGCGCGCCTGCCGATCCCGCTGTAGCACAGCTTCGGCGGCGGCGGCGCGCGCCGCAGTCAATTCGTCTTCTATCGTCCGGGCCAGACGGGTAGCGTTGCGAGCATCCTCCTCACGCTGGCTTAATTCCTCCGTCACACTGCGCTCGAGATTCGTAACCTCTTCGAGCTTCGTCCTTGTTTCTTCAAGCACGCCGGCGAGCTTTCGATCTTCCGCGATATAGACACGTCGCAAAAGCTCTCGTAGTTCATCTCGAAGGACCGCATATCGCCGGGCTTTGCCAGCCTGGCGCCGTAAACTGTTTACCTGACGATCGATTTCGGAAATGATATCGGCAATGCGAGAGAGATTTGTGCGCGCCGAATCAAGCCGCGCTTCTGCCGCGCGCTGACGCACTCGAAACTTAGTGATACCGGCCGCCTCTTCAATGATCGTTCGTCGATCCATCGGTTTGGCGGAGAGTATCTGGCCTATGCGGCCCTGCTCGATGATGGCGTAATGGCCGCCAGACAGCCCGGTTCCAGAAAACAGGTCCTGAATGTCACGAAGCCGGCAGGGACGATCGTTTAGCAGATATTCGCTTTCGCCAGAGCGATAGAGACGCCGAGTGACCGAGACACTCTCGCCTGGCGCAAACTCCAAAGCGAGATTCCGCCGTCGCCAGTGGCGCTTGTGACTCTTATGCGAAGGCTCAGGAGCGGTAACGGTGGCGCTATCGGCGGCAATGGCCGGTACAGCGTCTGACTCAGCGTCTTTTTCAGGAAGGAGCGCCGACTCAGTGTTCGGCGTTTCTGCCTCTAATTCCTGAGGCAGGACCCGATCCAGGTCGACAACGCGGTCATCAATCTGTTCGAGCGTCGAATCGATGTCTTCGATGTCGGGTTCCGCTTCGACGAGTTCGTCACGCACCATGTGCATCACGACCTCGGCCATGCCGCTAGGTGACCGATTTCGCGAACCCTGGAAAATAACGTCCTTCATTTCAGCGCCCCGCAAATGCTTTATGCGCTGTTCGCCCAGGACCCAGGCAATAGCGTCCGCGACGTTACTCTTGCCGCAGCCGTTAGGGCCAACGATGGCGGTTATTCCATCTCCTGTGAAGACAATTTCGGTGTAATCGGCGAAGGATTTGAAGCCAGTGATTTCTAGCCGATGGAGTTTGAACATTCGTTAATCGTCTGTAAACGGCTCACCTGCTGAAGCCAGGAAATCGGGGCCCAACGGGGCGACTTACGAGTGAGCCAATATAAGTGGCGCGTGCTTAGAATGTCAACCAAAACTTGAACTTAGCACACGTTAATGAAGTCAGGAGCAAAGTTAGAAACGGTGCTTAACCGAGCCTTGGCTTGGCAACCGTCCCAAACCTTCGGTAGTGTCCTAATTTCACGTCCCACGAGTTCTCCACGAAGACAATCTGAAATTAGGACACTACTAATCTTTCAGCGCGTTGGAGCACGGTCGGGACATGGTGGGGGAAGACGAAGGAATAATGACTTGGATCATCGAGCTATGTTGCCGAGAGGCTATGTCGCGCCTGACCAATATGAGCAGTTCCACTCCCGGACGAAGCGAATAGCTCCCTTCCGGGTTCAGGCCTGAATTCACGAGCTGATAGCGTTCGCCAAAAGTGGCTAGAACTTCGGTTCGTTGGGCTTCCGAAGCAATCACAACAGGCTCGGTAGAGGCCGTCATTCGACCGTAGTAGCCAACCCGGCTGTAATCGCGCAAGTACCAGGGCAGGGGCCAGTAATCTGGGGACACGATGGTGACACCCATGCGGCCACCTTCGCCGCTGACGCGAGCGATCCGATTGATTTCATTTACCAGGTTTAGGATCTCTCGGCGGGTGTGCGCGTAAACATAAACGTAGTACTGATAATGTATCGGCTCCTTTAGGAAATCCAAGTCTATCGTTTTCTTATCATTGTCATAATTGACAAAGTTTAGATCGATAGCCTGGTAGCCGCTGACGGAGATCCCCAGAACCAGGATCGCGACGACCAGTTTTAATGACTCTCGGCCGCCGGACTCATATAGAACTTGCAGCGCCCAACCAGCAGTGAGTGCGAGAGGCAAAATCATGTTTAGCGTTAACCACGGAGTCTTGTAAGGAACGAGTGAGTAAGCCGCAAGAGTCCCGAATGCCCACAGCGCCGAAAAAAGCGCAAACGAATTCTTTGGCCGCCAAACGGTAATCGCAGCGCCGATGATGCCCAATAATAGAAGCGGGCTCTCCTGCAGCGTCAACCACTCCAGGTACTTCCCATACGGATGCACGTGAGCGCTTTGCCCGGTCCTGGTCCAAACCTGAAAGGTTTTCAGCGAATCGGCGACGCCCTTAGGGTAGTTAGTAAAGAAGGAAGAATAGAAAAGTACTGCTACAGCCAGGAACACTGCCAGGGCAAACGCTCCCAACATCACCAGGTGGGTTGTGCCACCAAGGCGCTCAATATCCTCTCGCAGTCGCTCACCAAAACTGGACCTATCGCCCGCCGGATACTTCAGACGGTTTCGCTCTTTGTAGTTCCGAGTTCTCAGCCGCAGATAGAAGCGAGTGACCACCACGGCAATCAACAATACCGGAGCGTTAATTATGAAGGTTTCTTTAGTTGCAAATAGGAGTGCCGACGACGCGGACGCCAGAATCAGATAAATTGGATGACCATCTTCGTAGTACTTCAAACCTGCGACGACTATACCAAGCGTAAAGAAGACAAAGAGAGTTTCATGAATAAAGTATCGAGACAGGTAAATCGCGCCAGGCGAAACCGCCAGCAACGCGGCTGCGGTTAAGGCGCCGATCGTTCCCAGACGCCGCCTTAATGTCAGAATCAACCCGATGGTTGCGAGGCCAAACAGCGCGGTAACCATTCGGATGGTCACCGTGTTAAGCCCGTATCGATTCTGCGCTTCTACTCCAAAAAGAAATCGTAAAATCCACGAGATGATTGCTGCGAAGTAGTAAAGCGTAGGTCCGTGATAGTTTTGAGGGTCATATTGATAAGCGCCTTCGCGAACGAGTCGAACCAAGAAATTCCCGTTAACGCCCTCGTCATGATGAAGAGGCACCAAAGCCAAATCGTAAAGACGTAGAAACGCCGCGACTAAGAGAATCAGGAGGCAGCTGATCAGCCACGCGCGATTCGATATCTCTGGAGCAGGAGGATCTTCCGGCGCGGTCTTGATCTGGGCCCTGGCCTTCGATCGCGACGACGCTGCCGAACCTTGCCGTCTAGCGCGTGATTTTGAAGAGGCGGTACTCACCTACTTCTCCGATCTTTGTAAAGCGTGAGAAGAACTGCTCATTGACGGGCATTACATTCCTTTCATGTGGTCCAACAACGGCATACTGGATATTGTATTTCGTGAGCAACGCTTCGGCATCCGGAGCGCCGGAATAGATTCTTCTAACTTCGCTTTCGCGTTCTGCAAACTCAAGCCCATGTGTCCAGATATGTCCAGGGTAGCCCATCAATGACCGCCGGCCAGTCAAGAACACAGGATGATTATGAACGGGCGCATGGACAATTACCGCCTGTGGCTCGGTTCTTTGCTTCACCACTTCCGCGAAACGAACTCCGTGTGAGTCGAAGACTTCATATTGCTTCGACCGTAATGCAATGCCGGCGACGTCCAGAGCTCCCGCAAACGTCACAGAGATAAATAAAACGACAGCCAAAATCTTCTGAGGCATACCCTTTCGCCAGAGGCGCGCCAAAAGCAGGGCAACCAACGGCGCCGATGCAAGCCACCAGTAAAACAGCACCTTAATGTTATCCCAAATCCAAGGCGCCATCTTCAGCACATTCGGAATGATGAAACAGAGTGTAAACGGCAAGTAAAAAAGAAGCAGGCGCTTTGATACGAGATAGTCTCTCCCCCGCCAAAGAATTGCCGCGACAATCAGCGGTATGAACAATCCGGTATTCTTGAACCAAAACCAAAGAGCGTTTTCTTCTCCCCGGTCCCAACCAAACTGCCACTTGAAGAATTTTGTAGCATCAACTGCGCTGTGATGAGTTGACCACCACATCTGCGGCAATGCAACCACGGATGCAACCACCAGGAAGGTGGCCCAATCGCGCCAGCGGCGTTGAAGCAGTCCGATACACCCACCCACCATCATGACAACTACAAAGCTATGCGCATGAACCAGAGGCAACAATCCCGCGATGATTCCCGCCGCTGCCATACGATGCCAGGGCCGGACATCGAGAAGCGGAGAGAGAGACAACATGAAATCGGGAGAACGGGAGACAGGGAGATTTCCGCTTCGCGCTTTCTTCTTCCGAGTTTTCTTATTCCCACGAAGCCCTTCTCTCTCCAGATCTCGGGGTCTGCGAATCTTCGAGGAGCTGCTACTCCCCTTCTCTGCTTCGCGTTTAGTCCCAGCCGCGCCCTCGTCGGTCGCCAACCACCATTGGGTAAAGACCATCACCGCCAGAGGTAAACCCAGAAGAATTCCGCGTTGGGGAACAAGCAACGCTGAAATCGCATTGCCCCACCGCCATGTCGTTTCCGGAATTACAGTGAATGAAGGCGGAAGACTCTGCAAAAACCCTGATAGCCCGTGTTTCTTGTATGGCTCCCAAAGCAGAACCCAGCCCAAACCTCCGTTCAGTAAAACCAGTAAGGGGGTTAATACGGCGGCCAGACGATCGCGCAACATCACCCAGGCCCAACGGTGAACTAATCCCACAAACGCCACCGCGACCATAAAGTTTTCAATAAACATCGACTCTCGCAGATTCGCCCCGCAAACAACAAAGATCGCCGAAACAAAATCCGTGAGAAATGGATAGGTAAAGTGCACTCCGGCAAAGGTGGGATCCTGTGGTGGAAAATTATTGCCAAAGGCAAAACTGGTGATCACACTGATGTGAAATGGAAGGTCACCAAAATTATTGAGCAAGCCGGTGGAAATCCCGTCCGGAGCGACAATTACCGCGCGGTCAAAGATGCGCCAGAAAAGAATCGATATCCCGGAATAGAAAGCCGCATAGCTCAGTGTAATTCGATCCGGGTTACGAATGGCTTGCGAAGCTACTGCCAAGTCTGCCTTTAAGGCGCGCTTGCGGTTTTTGTCGATTAATAAGAGAAACGAACTCGAAAGGAAGGCAGCCGTCAATAAGATCGCCAGCGGTGTCAATCCGAGAAATGAAGCAAATACGAATCCAGCTAAACCTAAGACGGTCAGGCCAACGCATGCCCCGCCACAAATGCGTGTGGCAAGGGACGCGCCTTCGTCGTAAACGTAAGAGGCAAGCGTGCCGCTGACGGTGGCGAGCAGCGCGAGGGCGAGCGAAATAATCATCTAGTGAGAACTACCGCCAGTTTCTCCTTTTTTGCACGTGCAATTCGTGGTGATACCGGATGCGGATTATAGCCTGAAGAGTCGAGAGTCTGGAGTCTGGAGTCGAGAGTCTGGAGTCGGAAATCAAGAAAGAGCGGACTCAAGACTCCTGACTCAAGACTCCCGACTCCTTCTGGACGTTTTTGCATCACTGAACTCGATCGGTTAGTTTGGTTCTTAAGCGAGGAGATTGAATGTTAAGAGCAGGCATCGTCGGCTTGCCGAATGTTGGCAAGTCGACTCTTTTTAACGCGCTAACAGCGCAGACAGCGGCGCTCGCCGCAAATTACCCGTTCGCCACAATCGAACCGAACGTCGGCGTGGTACCGGTACCAGACGAGAGACTTGAACCGTTAGCGCGGCTTGTGAAGACCACTGTGATCGTACCGGCGACGGTGGAGTTTCTCGATATTGCCGGGCTGGTGCGCGGGGCCTCAAAGGGCGAAGGACTGGGCAACCAGTTTTTAGCAAACATCCGCGAAACCGATACTGTAGTGCAGGTAGTTCGCTGCTTTGAAGACGACAGCGTGGTTCACGTCGAGGGTTCGATCGATCCGCGTCGCGATATTGAGACCATACAGATCGAGCTGGGACTTGCGGACCTGGCTACAGTTGAGCGGCGCCGCGAGAAGGCCCAGAAGTCAGCGAAGAGTGGCGACAAGACGGCGCGCGCAGAACTGGAAGTCCTGGACAAGATTCAACCCGCGCTGGAAGATGGCCGCGCGGCGCGTACCGTCGCGCTAACCGACGATGAGCGCGCAATATTGCGCAGTTTCTTCCTGCTCACAGCCAAGCCCACGATTTATGCGGTAAATGTCGACGAAGCCACACTTGCAGATCCGGAAGCAAATGCAAATGTCAAAATCGTGCGCGAGATTGCCGAGGAGGAATCCGCTGAATCGGTGGTTATTTGCGCGCACCTCGAGGCAGAGTTGGTGGCACTCCCTCCGGAGGAACGTCTCGACTTTCTGAACAGTTCCGGTGTCACGAGTAGTGGTGTCGACCGTTTAATTAAGAGTGCTTATCACTTGCTGGGGTTGATGTCGTTCCTCACTGCGGGCGAAAAGGAAGTGCGTGCGTGGACGATACCGAAAGGGACTCGGGCGCAACAGGCCGCGGGAGTCATTCACTCAGACATCGAGCGTGGTTTTATCCGGGCAGAAGTAATCAACTATGCGGATCTTCTGCGGTCAGGATCGTACGTGGCAGCGCGCGAACAGGGGATCTTGCGGCTCGAGGGAAAAGAATATTTGATGCAGGAAGGCGATGTAGTGCACTTCCGCTTCAACGTATGAAATTTTGGAGTATGAGACTTTGAGAAAAGGCCGAATTGGACAGGACCAGGAGTTGACGGAAAAAAGCTGAGTCGCTGGGTACGAGAAGCTGTTTCCCGGGCTGCAAGATGAATTTTGTTGATCACACCTTTTCCTCACTCCGTAGGAGTGAGATGTTTATAGATCGGTACCTAAGAAGTGCCTCGCGCGGTTCGGAGGGGCGGAATGAAACTAGATTGGTACTGGTCAAGTTGAGTTCCGCCCCTCCGAACCGCGCCGGAGGTTATCGGTCCTTTGAGCTATAAACATGTCACCCCTACAGGGTGAAACCTGCGCCTCTTGCGCTAGCGATAAACAGTTGGCTCCAGTCTGTTTTCCGACCGACTCTTTAGGAGGAAGATTTTCCGTTTCTCCCTTTTTGAATGATATCGATTAACGCATCTAGACGTTGATCTGTATGGGTCTGTGGATCAATTAATCTCGTTTGGGCCTCGACCAGTTTCCCGAATCTCTCTTCATTCTTTAGCCGCATTTGCTGACGAGCACGCAGTCCCGCCTTAACCATTAACTTCGTGATCCGTTCTAATCGGTCTAACCTTTCCTCAGGCATCATCTCTTGTAGTCCTTCAGTCGCGAACTGCTGAGGCATCATCGCGCGAATGCTGGAAATGCGTCAAGAATCGCATTCCCGCGCCACATACAAATTGGAGGTAAACAAGAAAAGAGGTACAGACTCTTATTGGTGAGGGTTCAGAACTGTGAGTGGCGATTCACTTCACTCTTATTCAGCGCAGCAGGGCGCGAATGCCCACGAGGATCAGATAGCCGACTGCAATTACAACAGCAAGCTTAATCAGCAGCACGGCGATGAAGAACAAGACCTTAAGAATCCCCAGTGTTACGCCGGCCGCCGTCAAGATAATCGGAACCCCAACAGCAAAAACAAACACACCCAGCAGAATCATTCCAACAACTCTTAGAACCTTCTTTGCGTCGCTCATCGTGTTAGTCTCCCAACCAAAATCTTTTTCGCGCCCGAAACAATCAGTATCTTGCGCTCGCCTGCCTATACGAACCCAACAGACTGAGCGTTCCGTCGAAGATTTCGGGCCGAAGTTTGATTTTTTGCATATTAGATGGCTGGTGCAGCCCTCCCCCAAATACCTATCACAAATGGCTTCAAAACGCCAAAATAAGACGGTAACTAATTGAACTTTTTGCGATTCGTGCCCGTCCCGCCAGTCGCATCCCCGGCTCGTTTGGGCGATAATTATTGCTTTATGGCTACTTCAACACCGCGAACTCTATTCGGCGATATGACTGCGCAACCCGGCGCTGAGAAATCGGCGCCGCTCGCTGAACGCATGCGGCCACGATCCCTTGAGGAGTTTGTCGGCCAGAACCATTTGGTCGGCGCGGATCGCATTTTGAGGCGGTTGATTAACAGCGGTGGCAACTTACCGTCCCTGATTCTCTGGGGTGCTCCGGGCACGGGCAAAACTACGCTCGCGCGGTTGCTGGCGGAGAAGAACGGCTCGCGTTACGTGCCGCTTTCGGCCGTTTTTTCTGGTGTGAAGGATTTGCGTGAAGCCATCACTGAAGCACGCAGAGAGATGAAATTCGGCCGGCAAACAATTCTCTTCATCGACGAGATCCATCGTTTCAACAAGGGCCAGCAGGACGCGCTCTTGCATGCAGTGGAAAACGGAACTGTAACACTGATCGGCGCCACCACTGAAAATCCATCCTTTGAAGTAACCGGTGCGCTCCTTTCTCGCACTCGCGTACTCGTACTCAATCAGCTGTCTGAAGACGAAGTGAAGACGATTCTCGCGCGGGCTCTCAGTGACGAGGTACGCGGGCTGGGGCGCTTCAAAGCAGAGATCACTGATGAGTTGCTCAGCCGGATAGCCCACTCCGCAGCTGGAGACGCACGAGTTGCACTTGCCGCCCTGGAGGCTGCGGTTGAAGCGACCTCGACGAACGATTTGGGCGTGAGGGAGATCACTGAGCAGATCGTTATCGAAGCGCTCGGTCGTGCACACTACGCTTATGACAAAGGCGGCGAAGAGCATTACAACCTTGCTTCGGCATTGATCAAGTCGCTGAGAAATTCCGACGTCGACGCATCGCTCTACTGGTTAGCGCGCATGATCGAGGGTGGGGCTGATCCAGTCTTCATTGCTCGGCGGTTGTGTATTCTCGCTTCTGAGGATATTGGTCTGGCGGATCCGCAAGCGATGGTGCAGGCTGCCGCTGCCGCCGACATCGTGCAGCTTATTGGGTTGCCTGAAGCGCTCTTCCCGCTGTCGCAAGCGACTATCTACCTGGCTCAAGCGCCAAAATCAAATGCCGTGAAGAACGCCTATCACGCAGCGGTCGTTGACGCCGCCGAGACCGCACGCGAGCCAGTCCCTTTACATTTGAGAAACGCGGTCACGCCGTTGATGAAAAACCTGCAGTACGGACAGGGTTATCGTTACGTGCATAATGATCCTTCTGCCGCTGAGGAGATGAAGTGTTTACCGCCGCGACTGCAGGGAAGAAAGTACTACCAGCCCAATGGTCCGGAAGATATAGCGAATGAGGGTTGATTGGTGATTACGCAGAAATCTGACAAGGAACTCGCCTTCCTTCAAGACATCTTTGTGGCTACCGACTGGGGTGAAAGGTTCGCCGAACTCATTGATAGGCATGTCGTCCTTCCTAAGAAAGGCCGTATGCTTTACCTCGGTTCGGGAACCGGAGGCCACCCAATCTCTCTCCACGAACGGGCAGGTAACAACGTATCCCTGGTCGGTATTGAGGAAAACGATGAGTCGCTGGAACTGGCGCGCGCGAAAGCTACAGTCGTAAGAGAGCCGGCAGAATTCCGCTCAGGAAAGCTCGATGAGTTAAACCTCGAGGACAACCAGTTTGACTGCGTGATCGGGAACGCCTCGCTTGTTTCTCCTCGGCGGGCCCGGAAGATGCTCTCGGAAATGATAAGAGTCGCTGTGCCGAATGGAACGGTGGCATTTTGCCTGCCCACCTACTCGAGTTTTGGAGAGTTCTTTTCAATCTACTGGGAGGCGCTTCACAACTGCGGTCTAATCGAACACGAAACTGACGTTGAGCGTCTAATCACGGAACTCCCCACGATTACAGAAATTGAACAAGCGGCTGAACAGGCCGCGCTGGAAGACATTACTTCGTGGTGTCAGATAGAAGAGTTTGATTACGAATCAGGAGAGGCTTTTCTAAACGCGCCGCTGATTTCCGATTTTCTCATGCACGGATGGCTGGAGTCGGTCGATGAGGACGACAGGGAGAAGGTCTCGCGCGAAATCGCGCGCATCATCAATGAGGAAAGACACGAAGCGGAATTCGCACTGTCAGTTAAGGCGACTCTCGTGGTTGGGCAAAAGGCTCACTCTCACTAGTTGATCTAAACCAACAACAGGTTGTCTTGCACAATCATTTCTTCGGAACTTCTTTGGGTATTTGTTCCTTGTCGCCTTCATCCAGGCCCTCCTTAAAGGCGCGTTTGCTTTGACCCAGGGCCTTGGCCAATTGTGGGAGTCTGGTTGCTCCGAAAAGCAGGACAATCACAACGGCGATCACAAGAAGCTCAGGAGTTCCCAGCCCTCCGATTGCCAACATCATCTGACTCATAAACAGCCTCTTTCGGTAGTAAGACGCAGTTCCCGAAGCGGACCGTCACCTACCATTGTTAGATTCGTAAAAGAGATACTTTCTCCAGGTTTCATCCGCCCGCCCCAGAAAGCGCATTATCTGTCGATTGACATGCAAAGAAAAGCCGCGCGGTCTGCGCAACAGATGCATGTTCGACTCTTCCGGAGTGCGGTTTCCCTTCCGATGGTTGCAGCGTTTGCAGCAGGCAACCAAATTGTCCCAGGTCGATTCACCGCCGCGCGAGCGCGGTTGTATGTGGTCCAACGTTAATTCCGAAGGCGAATATTGTCTGCCGCAGTACTGGCAAGTCGAATGATCGCGTAACAGAATGTTCTTGCGCGAGAGGGAACGACGCTCAAAAGGAATATGGATGTACTCGGTCAGGCGAATCACCGAAGGGGCATGAATCGCCAACCTTTCAGAATGCAGCATGTGGCCGTTATGTTCTTCTACCCGAGCCACACCTTTGAAAATCATCACTACGGCGCGCCTTTCAGTGCACACGTTGATGGGTTCGAAGGAGGCGTTCAGTACTAATACCCGGCCGGTCATACTGAACCTGATATTACGCGAGCCTGCGAGATAGTGTCAAAATTAAAGGCTAAAACTGCCCCGTAGCGCTACTCGATCCCGCCCAAACACGCGGGCAAGCGCGTTTTGGTTGAGCCTTTTGACCAGAGAATCGGGAGAGCAACGGGTCAGTACCACCAGGCGGCAGAACTTGTGAAAGAAAGGAAACTAAGAGAATTTAGCCACAGATTAACGCGGATGACACGGATCAGAGAGAGGGGTGACTGGCGGTCTGGCAGCACGTACGAAATTATCGATGAGATTCATTTCTACCAACGGCAGTTGGCAGACTGTTCAGATCCAGCCTACAAACCACCGCCCTCTTCTGTCTCACCAAGGAACTTGGCCGCGAATCCTACCAACGGCAGTTGGTAGATTGTTCAGATCCAACCTACGAACCACGGCGCTCCCCAAAGTCCCACCAAGGAACTTGGCCGCGAATCCTACCAACGGCAGTTGGTAGATTTTTCAGATCCAACCTACGAGCCTGCCCTTACCAAGGAACTAGGCAGGCATTAGCTCTGTGCCGTCTCAGTGTTCTCTGTGTCTCGTGGTGAATTTACTTACCGGGAGTAAATTGGCCCGCTCTCGCATTCCTCACGAATTTGCATCCCCAAACTCAAAAGCGCCGCCGAGGCTGCCGAGGCGGCGCACTCCAAAGAGACGTCCTCATTCCAACGCTGTGAGCAATCTCCAAATATCTACAAAACGCATTCGCCAACTCCATCTGTCTCGGCGTCTGCATTGCACCTCAAACAACGCGTTTTAGCTACTTATGCGCAAAACAAATGTTCTGTTGACAGGTATACGTGCAAGAGGATAGCCTGTCGCCCCCCCAACCAAACAAACAGTGCGCAACAAGTTGTCCTACAAGAGATCGGCTTGTCGGAACAGTTGACTGAGGCAGTAGGCCTTAGACGATTCCAAAACTTGATTGAAGTTATTAACCACCTCTCCGGACTGGAAAGAGCCATGAAAACTATCAAGATCGTGTGTCTGATAAGCGTTTTGCTCTCCTTCGCGATGGCCTCACAGTTTGTGCCCCACGCCCTAACTCACAGTTCGCCGGGCGTATTCGGCTACACAGACATCGGCGCGGCCTACGAGATAGACACCGGCGCCGGCCTGGTTTTTCAGGTCCGCAAAACCGACGGCAGCATCATTTCCATTCTATTCAACGGCACGGAATACAAGTCAACCACGGGCAGGTTTTCGCAAATTGCTTCGGGGCTCGGCACCCCAACAACGGTAACTCCCGAGACAGATGGCGCAACCTATGTGAAGGTCACATTGCAGACCGCTCCGACAAATGGTGTGGTAGCCAATCTCACACATTATCTCATCGTGAGAAATGGCGAAAACACAATCTATATGGCCACGTTTCCCACTGCCGAACCCGGAGTCGGAGAGTTACGCTGGATCACACGGCTTAATTCGGCGCTGATTCCAAATGGACCAGGGCCGTCCGATCTTCATGACACCATCGGCGCAATAGAGAGTACAGATGTTTTTGGGGCGGCCGACGGCACAACCCGATCGAAGTACTACGGCGACAACATTACTCACGGAAAGGATCGGGCGATAGATTTGAGCTACTCCGGAGCCACTGGACCAGGCATTGGCTGCTGGATGGTTTTCGGCAATCGTGAAAGCAGCTCGGGCGGGGCATTCTTCCGCGACATAGAGAATCAGAGTGGCGACGACCAGGAAATCTATAATTACATGAACTCGGGCCACAACCAGACCGAAGCCTTCAGGCTGAACGTTCTTCATGGTCCATATGCCCTTGTTTTTACAACCGGTGCGCCGCCCGCTCTGCCACTGGATTTCTCATGGCTAGGTAATCTTGGTCTCAACGGTTGGGTGCCGGCCTCTGATCGCGGCAATGTCAGCGGAACGGCGACCGGGATTCCGGCAGGATTTCAAGGAATCGTAGGTTTCGCTAACGCTGCGGCCCAATACTGGACCGCCATTGCTGCTGATGAGTCATATATGAGTTCCGGTATGAAGCCCGGGACGTATACCGCGACTCTCTATAAAGGCGAGCTCGAGGTAGCAACGAGTCCGGTGATTGTCACTGCGGGCTCAACGACGACGCTCAACCTCGCGTCCAGCGAGCCTACCCCATCGACGATATTCAGAATCGGCGAGTGGGACGGAACGCCTGCAGGACTCATGAATGCCGATAAGATCGTACAAATGCATCCGCAGGACGTGCGGATGACTCCGTGGGACGTCACTACCTACACCGTCGGCGTTGATAACGCGAGTCGGTTTCCGGCGATCCAGTTTCGCGGTCAAAATAGCCCGACAACTATCAAGTTCAACCTCGCGCCAAATCAGATCGTAAACCTGACGCTGAGGATCGGCATCAG
>WNGF01015314.1_pt1 | contig 19467 bp, 20 predicted proteins | sample 5400641 | NCBI WGS metagenome assembly WNGF01 (sample SAMN13153371, study PRJNA577476) | soil metagenome | isolation source: 80 cm soil or saprolite under grassland replicate 2 | place: USA:California | collected 2016-06-15
CTGTTGCCCGGATTAATCGACGCGTCGGTCTGCAAATAATCGGAGATGGAGTAGGCGCCCGTCTGAAACAATTTGCTGCGGCCTTTGCCGCTGACTACGCCGTAAGTGAAGGTGTAATCGAGCTTGAATGGCGCCCCGATCGCGAACGCAAACTGACCGACCCGCACCGCATCGCTGTCACCGAGCTGGACGACCGGCAAATCCTTAGCGTCGATCTTGATGACCGCAATATCGGTCTTTTCGTCAGTACCCACGACCCGCGCCGGAAAATTCCGACCGTCCCTCAATTTCACCTCGATTTTATCTGCGCCTTCGACCACATGAAAGTTCGTGAAGATGTAACCATCTGGTCGAACGATAAATCCGGAGCCTTCGCTTTGGACCGGGCGTGGTCCGCCCGGGTTGCGCCGTTGATTACTCTCATCAGGTGGCCCCTGAAAGAACAAGTCATCGAGTGGCGAACTTTCGGTGATGTCGTTTTTCTTAGAAACCTCTATAATGACAACACTCGGAGCGACGGTTTCGAAGACTTTTGCAAATGCATTATTTAATTGATGAACGACATCTTTGCCTGCCTCGGCCACAGCGGCAGGAACGGTCGACGTTGGAACAGCCTCAGGTTGCGCGGCGAACGATGTACTGAGTGCAACGCACAGGGTCAAAATGGATAAGCGCATGGGTTGGAATTTGGACAGCAGGGAACATGCAACGTTCAACTGGATACGTCCAATCCCGGCTTGCTCGAAGGTAGGTTCGCAGTTCCATCCGGCCCCTGTTACAGCGCTGGACACGCCCCGTATAATAGCTGGCTCAACCCTGCATATGCGCGTGTTCAAGAGGCGATTCGTCTTTCGCATCGGCGTCGTAATTTTGATATTGTACTGGGCGACAGCGCTTGGACCAGAACCTCCCGCGCGCATCTCCATTTCGCCTAGCGAACTTGTTCGCGCTGTTACAATTCAGCGGGACTCGCTCATCGAATTATGCCTTATCGACCACGTCGATCCAAACGGGCACGATGCCCAGGGCCGGACGCCGTTGCTGATCGCAGCGTCGCAGCAAGATTGGAAAACGGCCCAGCGCCTGATGGGCGTCGGTGCCCTGGTTGATCTTGCTGACAAGAATGGTTTTACGCCGCTCATGGCCGCCGCTGTGCACGGCAATCTCGAAGTCTTTCGGGAGCTGCTGGCCCGCTCCACGAAGCTTCAAGCGGGAGCCCGCTGCAAAGATGGCACAGATTTGCTGGGAATGGCGCTCGATGGCGGCAATCCGCAAATCGTCAGGTCTGTCATGGAACGTTTACCCATCATGCCTCAATGGCGAAGCAGCACCCGGCGCGCTCTTCAAACAGCCTTGATGACCGGAGACAAGGGCGAAATCCAATTGCTGCTGAGCAAGCACTCCGCGCCTCCAACGCCCGATGGGAAGAACGTGCCGCTGCTTGCGTACGCCATCGCTGGAAACGACGCCTCCCTTTTCGGCACGCTTTTGGCTTGTGGCGCCGATCCCAACACAGTTCTGCCGTCACGCTGCGATAAGGATTTTCTGGCGATGCTGCCATCGAAAGGGTTCAGTAGTTACGTTGAGGCAGACAAAGGTCTGACGATGCTGATGCTGACAGCGGGCCTCGGCCGGGAAGATTACCTGCGCGCTCTGCTTGCGGCTGGTGCTAACCGGAACCAGCTGTCCAAGCGGGACAAGATGTCTGCGCTCGACATCGCCGCGGAGACTGGTCACTGGCGTTCCTCGCAAATCCTTCTTGGCGGTGGGCCTTCTCCGGACCAATTGCGCGTCGAAATTTCTCTCGCTTTGCAACGGGTTGCTCTCTTTAAGAACGGCGTGCCAGTATATCGCACGCAATGTTCGACTGGTCGGCAAGGTTACTCGACGAAAACGGGCGAATTCGTGATTACGAACAAGGAGCGAAATCATCGTTCCACCATCTATCATGTGGAGATGCCTTATTTCATGCGCCTGAGTTGTCTCGACTTCGGAATGCACGCCGGCCTCGTGCCGAATTATCCAGCCTCACACGGTTGCATTCGATTGCCTCCCGAAGCAGCACAAAAATTCTTTTCCGAAATCCCGATCGGCACGTTGGTGACGGTGCAATAGGGAGAGCTGATTCTCTAATGGTCGTCATCCCGGACGAACTGAGGGACCTCACGCTGGGCACTGCGGATCACACAAGAATACAGTGGGTGATCTTAGCTCCGATTGGGAGGTCCTTCGCTTCGCTCAGGATGACATTTTAGTTGAGCGTTGGGCGTTGAAGAATCCTCACATGAAACCGTTAATCTTATTTGCTCCCGGAGCAGGGGCACCATCGTCGCATCCCTGGATGCAAAATTGGAAGCGTCGCTTGTCCGAGATCGGCGACGTTGAAACTCTCGATTATGCCTACATGCGCGAGGGCCGGAAACGCCCCGATCCATTGCCAAGGCTTATCGCAGCGCATCGAGGGGCGTTGAGCGACGCAAGAAAACGACATCCGACCGAATTAACGATCCTGGTTGGCAAGAGCATGGGTGGCCGCGTTGGATGTCACCTTTCGCTCGAAGAAGAAGTGGACGGCCTTGTTTGCCTCGGGTACCCGCTTTGCGCGATGGGAGATCGCACAAAACTCCGCGATGAAGTCTTGCGGCACCTGAATACATCAATTCTCTTTGTGCAAGGCACGCGGGATCCGCTTTGCCCTTTGGATCTCCTTGAGCGTGTGCGTACCGAAATGAAAACGCAAAACGTCTTACACGTCGTTGAAGGTGGCGACCATTCATTGCGCGTGCCGAAACGCCAGCTTCAAGCGACAGGCAAGACGCAAGAAGACATCGATCAAGGAATCTTCCAATCAATCGCAGAGTTTCTTTCCGGGTTGACTGGGAAACAAAAAGGTTAGTGCCTCGGGATATGCGATCCTTCGTTCGTAATAAAGTGGCGGCCTGGAGTAATGCTCCACGGAACGTCCACAATGCGAGGCGCGCCAGGCTGAGCTCGCCAGTGGATGAGTGTCTTTAGTGCGGTCACATCCGCAGGCCAATCCCCGAAGACCCCCATCTTCTTTAGAATCTTGATCTCGGTAACCTTGCCTTGCGGGTCGACTGTCAATCGATAGATGCCAGTCCCACTTATTTTGGCAAATCGATACTGGGCGGGTATATCAGGATACGGAAAATACGTGAAGATTTGCTTGGCCTCGGGTCCGGAATGGACAACGAGATGAACAGCGTCCGTCTTGCCAGAAGTGGGGCTGGTTGCTGCGGCTTTGTTTGGTTGCGGGGATGCATGCGATAGGTCGTTCACCATGAGGCTGGCTGTCAACATGGTTGCAAACAGTGCGTCTTTCACAGAGTTTGCTTATCAAATCGGCGGTAAGTCTGTCACGATATTTTCGCCGTCATCGCTATATGTTGCCGATACCAATAATGAAATGAAACCTATTCCTGTTTCTTTGGCGGAAGTCCGCAGACGAAGCGTAAAATCACGCGCGTTTCATTCCGTCCGCGCAGGCCAGATCGAGTTCGTGAAAGTCAATACCGACGCATGGAGATGGCGCGACGTTTATCGCTGGTTGCTTGGTTGTTCGTCGGCACGCTTTATATCGCGCTCAATCTTCTTTTCGCCGCGCTTTACAGTTTCCAGCAAGGCAGCATCGCTGGCAGCACCGGTGGGCATTGGTTTTTTGATTGCTTCTTTTTCAGTGTGCAAACGCTGGCCACCGTGGGCTACGGCCATATGTATCCGCAAACGCTCTATGGCCACGTCGTCACGACCATTGAAATTATGAGTGGCATCTTTCTGCTCGCGGTGATGACTGGGCTCATCTTTGTCCGGTTCTCGCGACCGAGTGCGCGAGTCGTTTTCAGCAACTCAATCGTGATCGCACCGTTAAATGGAAAGCCAACGCTGATGGTGCGCGTAGGAAATGAAAATCAACATAGCATGGTCGAAGCGGAATTTCGGATCATGTTTTCGCGCGATGAACCGTTGCTCGAGGGCGGCGATTTCAGGTACTTCTACGTGTTGAAACTACATTTCGACCGGCTCACGGTGTTCCCGGCGGCCTTATCTTTGCGACACACGATCGATGAAACGAGTCCCCTCTTTGGCGCAACCCCCGAATCGCTCGAATCCAGCCGGGTCCTCTTTATTGTCTCAGTGGTTGGAATCGATCCAGTCATTGCGGCCGCAGTTCAAACACAAAAGGATTACAGCTGGCGAGATGTCCGTTTCGGCGAACGTTTCGTCGAGATGTATACCGAACATGGCGGCGGTCGGCTCACGGTGGATTACGGCCGCCTTCACGAAACTGAGCAAGTGGAGTTTACAGTTCACGGTAACGGATCTGACGAGTAAAATGAGTGGGCGCTGGCTCCTGAATTTGACTTGTTCATGTTTACTCCGCTCCGATACTTTCCCGGGAGATTGGCGCGTCTTTAATCTTTATTCGAAACATAAACGCAAACTAAAAGAGCAATAAAATTATGGGATTCCTTGATTCGATACTCAGCGCAGTAAGTGGAGCTCAGAAGCCTTCCGGGGGTGACGAAGGCAATCAGCTCTTGGGGATTCTCAGCGGTCTCCTCGCGCAGAGCGGAGGTCTGCAAGGCCTGGCCAACAGATTTTCCCAGAGCGGCGAGGGCGACGCATTTTCGTCCTGGGTTGGCATGGGGGAAAACCAACCCGTTTCCAGCAATCAAATTCAAGAAGCGCTTGGTTCCGATCAAGTTCGTGCGATCGCAACTAAAATGGGAGTGGACCCCAATCTCGCCTCGCAGTTCCTGGCTGAATACCTGCCAAAGATCGTTGACAAACTAACGCCAACCGGAAAAGTGGATCCCACGGCGGATCATCAGCAGGGGCTAGCTGCCTTGTTGCCATCACTGTTGCAAAGCCTTGGCGAGAAACCTGACAGTGGTCAATCCCCGCAAGCATGGAAGCAGGTTGCACCGTTGGAGCACTGCCGATAGTTGCAGCTGCTGCAGCGCGAATTCTAATCTTGATCGCTCTGTTGCTGCTCCGGCGGAAGCAGAATGATCCGCGCAAACTGAAACATAGCGGCTAGCAGGTGCACGATGATGCCGGTGAAGAACGGCCAGAACGTGTTAAGTATTGCGATGTTGCAGAACTGCAGTAGCACCGCGCCGATTCCCAGGATCCCGAACAGATAAAAACCAAATCCTGTACCGCGCACACTTTGTAACTGGTGCGGATCTAATCGGCGAAAACCCTTGGTTGTCGTTAGTGCGAAGGGCAAAACAATTACCAACATCAACCCGCTGCACCACCTCTAGATTCCGGGTAGAACGGGCTTAACCGTCAGCAGAAGCATCCCAACCGTGCAAAATGCGAGTGGCAGAATTGAATTCATTAGAAGTAGCCGGAGGCGGTACTTGTCGATCGGCGACCACTCATGCACGGATTCGCGCCGGAAAACCACGACAACACCTGCAAATCCAGCGAGCGCAACCGCGATCTGCGCCGCCGTGCTGAGAGCTTCACTCGGTTCCATAGCTCTATGTGAGTTCAGCGGTTCACAGCAAGCTTTGGAAGCATTATTTTCAGGCTTTACCCGCACTGCAAAGCAACTGCTACACCGCCTTCTTGCCAGCGACTGGCGCAGCAGAAAGGTGTTGAACGGAAACAGCGCGAGACTTTCTGGTTCACTGATCAAAGATAACTCACGATAAATAAGGCTACTTAGTTGCTGGAGCTTGCTGCCATGAACATAGTGAAAAACGTAATGAGCTTCTTCGCCATTGTGTATCTTGCCTTGACGATAGCCTGTGGACAGGATGCGCGACCCGACCTTGATGCCACAAGGCTTCAACCGGGATCCTTTTCCTTCCGAACGTTGGCGGACGGTATGGAGGTTGGCCGAAGCCAGATTCAAATTCGCAGGGCCGCCGATTCGGGAAACTATGTGTTCTCAAACCTTGTCACCGGAAGTTTCAGCCAATCCTGGGAGGCCGTCGCCTCGCCGACGTTTGCTCCAGTGTCGGCAAAGCTCAGTTTCGGGCAAGGCAACGCGGCACGCACCGCGTTCGAGCTCTCCTATCGGAGCAATCGAGTGACTGGGTTCGTAATCCCGCGGAAAGAACCCTCCAAGAGACGTGAAGTGGACGAGGCGATTCCTGACGACACCGTGGATCAGCGCATAGACTGGGCAGCCGTCGCGGCGCTCAAAGAATATGTCGAGGGACAAGAGTTCAGATTTCATGTCTATGACCCCGGTACCGGGAACTCGCCTGTTAGCGTGCGAATCGGCGAAAGCGAGACGATCGCCGTCCCTGCCGGATCGTTTGAGACGGTGCGTGTGTTATACCGGATTGATAAACGCGGTCACACTGAAACCTATGAGGCATTCATAACAAAAAAGGCTCCGCGGTTTATGGTGAAAGAAAAATTTCCTAATGGGTCGATAAGCGAGCTGGTAGAGCTTACCAAATCAACATTAGACATGTCTTAGTATTCGCTCGCGCTCCATAGCGGAGTCATCTGATTCGATTCGAACTTGCAGATATAGGAACATGTTAGGCCGTCGCGCGATCTGTCGCGACAGGTGGCAGCAGCGCACGCCGGACGATAGCTAATTTTGATCGCAACTTCAGGTTCGAGGTGCGAAAGCAGACGTGAGCTAGTTAACGCAGTGCGCGTCTGACTCTTAATACATAGCCCTGCCGAAACAGCGGTCACTATCACGCGAGCACGTACTCTGCTCGATCGAGAATCCTCAACTACGGGGGTTGCCCAAACCCTCGTTTCTTTGGCCTAGGGCAAAAACTCTGTCCCGAGTTATACCCGGTTTCGTGCGCGTACAACCGCATCTAACGAAACAACACCCTAAGGAGAAACAATGATCAAAGAAATATTGACCAAATTCATCCGCATCAGTTTTCCGGTCAGCGTCGGTGTGATCGTGACCGGTTCGAACATTCCCACAGCGGAAGAGACCGGGCCGAACCCGGTGGACACCTATCGTCCGCAGGACATCGAGAAACTGGGCATCCGCAACGCAACGGACCTCACTACCTTTATCCCGCAGGAAGCGGGCGGCACAGTGAACCAAAACATGAGCAATGGCGGCGACGGTACCGTGCAACTGAACCTGCGCGGCATTTTGCCAAAAGAGACCCTGATTCTCATCGATGGAAAACGCATCGCGCAAGCTGCACTGTTTGGCGGCTACGACATCCAGTTGATTCCCTTCTCCATGATCGATCACATCGATATCCTGAAGGACGGCGCTTCGGCTGTGTACGGAGCGGATGCCGTGGCGGGCGTGGTCAACTTCTTCTTGATCCACAAATTCCGTGGCTTGGAGATCGGTGGCACTTACGGGAACACGAACCTTGGAGCGTCCAACGACATGGGTGAATGGGAAGCGTGGTTGAAAGCCGGCACGGGCGATGACAAGACCGACATCGTCGTGATTGCCGATTTCTACCAGCGAACCGGCGGCGTCTTCAGCCGTGACCGCGATATTTCGGCCAACGCGAATTTCCGACCCTTTGGAGGATTCGACCCACGCAGCAGCAATTTCCCTGGCAGAGTGCAGACTTTCCGGTTGATTCCCAAGTTGTTTTTCAGCACGAACTCGCCGAAGCCGCATTCGGCTCCTAACGCCGCGACTTCTCCGTTTTATACCCTCCCGGGGGACGTCCCTGGAATCCAGAATTCTGTGTTGGGGGATGGGGACTACCAAGCCTATAACTTCGCGGCTGTCACGCCAGCGCTGCCTCCGGCAGATCGCCAGGTGTTCTATGGTTCGTTCACACGCGATATTTGCGACAAATACCTGACCATATTTGCGGATTTCAAGGTGGCGAGGTCGTTCTTCGATTCATCGGCCGCTGCCGTGCCGTTCCTGCCTGACCCGTTTAAGAACCCCGGGCAGGCCGTTGGCGTTAGTGGTAGTTCGGGTGGGGTTAGTGTCCCAATTCAAAATCCGTTTAATCCGTTCACGGTAGCGGACACGAACTGGATATCGCCCAGTGGGGAGTTAGTCCCGGTGACTACCGGCGTCCGGTTTCGCGCTATTAACGACACCGGCGTGAGAAGCATCAAGCTTACCTACTGGGATTACTTGTTCGACGTGGGGTTGAAAGGCGAGATGGGGGAATTTGGCGACTATTTCAAGACGTGGAACTGGGAAACTGGGTTTCGTTACGCTCGCAACGAGGGCTTGCAGTTGTCCCTGGGCAACGTCAGCCAGCCCGGGCTGCGCGACGCGTTGCTGGACACGAACCCAGCCACAGCGTTTAATCCTTTCGGGGGCTTCTTCAGCACCAACTCGAATGCGGCAAAAAGCCGGGTTTATGTCAACCTGCATAGCACCGCTACCTGGGAGCAGCCGTTGGCTTACGCCACTATTAACGGCGACCTGTTTAATCTTCCTGCGGGGCCAGTCTCCTTCGCGATCGGCGGCGAGTACTACGGTGAGAGATGGGATCTCAAACCTGACTCGCTGAACACGACGTTTAGCTCGATTGGCTCTACCGACCGGGAAGGCGCGCGGGTGAACCGGGATGTGTGGTCGATCTACGAGGAAGTGCGGGTACCCTTCACCAGTCCCACATGGAACTTCCCCGGCTTCTACAGCTTCGAGGTTGACTTCGCCGAGCGCGAACAGTGGTTCAGCCAGAACACTTCTGAGGTTCTGAGCACGAATACGCCAAAGGCGCACACCAGGTATAACGCGCAGAAACCAAAGGTATCTGTACGCTGGCAGCCGCTTGACCCGAAGTATATCGGCGCGCTGACCTTGCGTGGGAGTTACACCGAAGCGTTTCACGCCCCATCAGTGCTTGAGCTTAATCCTGCAGGCGCACAGAGCTTCCCGCTGGTGGTCGATCCGTTTTCGTCTCAGACTGACCCGCAGATCGAGGAACGTCAGTCTGGGAACCCCTTCCTGCATCCGGAAGTTGCCTACGAATGGACCTACGGGGCTGTTTACAGCCCGAAATGGCTCAAGGGCCTGACAGTTAGCGCGGATTGGTGGCACATTGACATGCGCGATATCGTGGCGCTCCTCGGCGCGCAGTTCATCATCCAAAACTTTACCGGCACTGACCTGGTGCAACGTGGGCCGAGTACTATTCCTGGTGAGCTTGGCCCAATCAACCTGGTCCTTGACCCCTTCTCGAACCTTTCTGGCATAGTCATGGAAGGTCTCGACTACGAAGCGATCTATATCCTGGATTCATCGATCTTCGGCCACGGGGATTTTGGAAGGCTAACGACCACGGTCAACGGCACTTGGTTGTCCAAGGCCGTATTTCAACCGGTACCCGGTGAAGACAGCTTCGGTATCGCAGGTGAGTTTTTGTCAACGTCATTCACTTTGACCAATTCACTGCCACGAAATCGGGCCAACTTTAGTATCTTCTACGATGGCCCGGCTGATACATGGATGGGTGGACTCGATGTCGGCGCGGTGGTCCATTGGATCGCCCAGTATGAAGATGACAATATCGACCTGGTCGGCAGCAATCCCCATACGCCGCGAACGGATCCCGCCACTGGCTTGGATTCTCCATTTGCGCGAAAAGTGGACACTTGGGTTACGTTCGACCTGCTCTTAAACTACACCTTCAACTTCCCGGCGCCGGCTCCAGCCGAAGTGCCTGGCTTTGCCAAGGATGGCGGCAAAAGCGTGAAGATGAAGGATGGCAAGGAAAAGAATGTCGTCCCAGTGTCCACGGCCGAATACGGTTGCAGCAATTGGAAATGGTGGCTCAACAATACGACGGTCACGCTCGGTATGCAGAACGTGCTCGACGAAGATCCGCCGTTCGTGGCCGGCAACTTCGAGAACGGCTATGACGAGTCGCTGACCACGATCAAAGGCCGGTTCTGGTACGTTGGGCTAAAGAAAAGGTTCTAAACTTTCTCCGTTAGTTAGGTTACAGAAGAGGCAGCCTGTTCGGGCTGCCTCTTTGTCATCCCGAGCTGCGCAGACGGCTAGGGATCTCTCAGCACCAATGAGGATCCAACGCGTCTTCATAGACGTTGTAGACGCTTTGTCGGCATTGTTGTCTCGGCAGCACGCCCGACAACCCGCCGCGGCGGGCAATCTCCGCCATGGCCGCGGCGCTGCGAATTTATGATAGGTCTTTAGGCAGCGCGCAATACACTCGATCTTGCGCGCGCAGTAGATTTGGGAGGCTCCACATTGGCCGAACCATTGCCTTTCGGAGCTCGCCTCAGTGCGCGGTAGATGCGCGGTCGGATGCCCGTGAACCGCTCGAAAGCCACACTGAAAACATCCGCGCTTCGGAATCCGAGAGATTGAGCAATACTCTCAATACTATTGCGAGGAATTAACAATCGTTGCTGGGCTTCCGCAATGCGCGCTTCCGCAACAAATTGAGCAGGGGTTTTGCCAAAGGCTTCATGGAACAAACGAGTGAAGTTACGGCGGGACATGGCCGCTCTTTGGGCGAGAGCGTCTATGGAAAGATCGTCGCTGAGATGAGAAAAGATCCACGCAGGAAGATCAGCGAAACGGTCAGACGATTGGATCTGAAATTTCAGGACCTCAGAACACTGTTCCTGTTCGCCTGACCTCTTAACGTGAACAACCAGTTCGCGCGCTAAGGCCAGCGCGACATGACGACCGTAATCATCCTCAACCAAGCCAAGCGCGAAATCGACGGCTGAGGTGCCCCCCGCACATGTATAGAAAGGGCCGTCTTTGACAAAGAGATTGTTGGGATTAACACGGAGCTTGGGAAATCGCGAAGCCACATCTTTCGCGAACCGCCAATGGATCACCGCCTGGCGCCCATCCAGGAGCCCGGTTGCTGCAAGTGCGTAGATACCTCTCCCAAGAGCTGCGATGCGTCGCGTATTCGGTGCCCGCTGCTTTAGCCATTTTATCAGCCTCCTGCTGAGTTTTTCACCGTGGCGTCCGCTGCTGCTGCAAACAAATACAGTATCAAGCGGCGGAGCCCCTTCGAGGTCAACATGCGGCCTGATCACGATACCGCATTCTGTGACGCACGGTTCTGCGTTGATACCAATAGTCATCACTCGGTAACAAGGGGATTCACGCGCTTCCGGCTGATCCCCTCTTCGAATTGTTGCCCGTGAAAAAACTTCGGCGGTACCCATCAGATCAGCCGCGGCTATCTCTTCGGCTACAATCAAACCAACCGTCTTCGGATTCATGGCTACAGCGAATGCTTCAGCCAAGTTCTCGATCGTGGCTTTCTTTACAATGTCCAGTCGGCGAGATTCGATAAGTCCACTTTGGACACGGAGTGGAGGACGATCCGAGGCGAAGTTGCTACATTTTATCGATCAATGCGCGCTGCCGCTGGAGCGTAACGATGCATCACCAGCGCAATGGGCAGGCCTACGCAGAACAGGTGAATGACCAATTGCGACCAGCCCATTGGGGGCTTGAATAAGATCGGCGTATGCAGGTAGAGACTGCGAACCCACGACATGAACGGCGCCGTAGCGAAGTTATTGACCGCAAAAACGGCCGCCCCATAAAGCAACCCCACAGCCACGACTCCCAAAATGTTCCTGGGTCGGGAAAACCGCCGGCTCAGTACGTAGAAAATCGTCGCCACCGTCAGCGCCATCGTAAAATGCATCGCGAGGCCGAGGGCAGCTGTGCCGAATCCTCCTTCAAGTGCGCTCCGTCCCAGCAAACCGCCGGCGACGCCTTTCAGTACGCGCGCAGGCGTAAAACCCGCTACAACGCGTGCATTGATGCACGCCGCAGTGATGTCGAGGACGCCGACAATCGCGCCTGCGTATAGAATCGGTTTGAGGCGTCTCATCACGCTAAGGTCCTTTTCTTAATTCCTGCTCGTATTCTTACTCTTACTCGCACTCTTGCTCGCTTAGAAGTGGCAGTGATTAATTGGGTCACAAGGTCCAGTTAGTGAACCTCCATAAGGCCACTTTGTCTGCAATCTTGTAGCTCAGGTCGGTGATTCCGGCCAATCTGGCCGGACGATCACTGCTGCGGTTGGGAAGGCACTGACCCAGGCTCGGGAACCGGCTGGCCGAGCCTGACCCATGCTCCGTTCTTGCGCTGAAACGCGCCCTGGTCGAGATGCCAACCGACGTCGACCCACTTGCCGTCGCGGCGTACGAAGATCTCCGTGCCACGTCCCGTGTCGACCGTCACCTGGTCGCCGAGCCTCTGTTCCATCACATAGGTGTAGTAAAGAATAGCCGTGTTGCCGAACAACTGAATCTCAGTGCGAGGGAATTCCAGACGCGTGAGTTGTACGTTGCGCTCCTTCATTGATTGCGCCATCTTGAGGAGGCTGGCACGGTTATCCCATCGCTCCACCTGCTCCTGGATCGCGATGAGCTCCGGCGCCAGGATCCGCTCGAGCACGGTCAGATCCTTCTGAAAGAAGGCGCGCCAAGCAGTTGACCTCGCCTCCAGCAGCTCTCTGCGTATTTCCTCGGTCGGCGCGGAGCCTTGCGCGGCCGACCCGTCAGGGGTGGCGCTTGGCCGACCGCTGTCAGCGTGAGTCTCTAGCGGATCACCCGCGCGAAGCAATCCAACGCCGAGAGTCAGCGTGGCAATCCCTAGGATCATAGCAGCCGCATAGACTACGGATAGAATCGGTTTGAGTCGTCTTATCACGCTAAGGTCCCTTTCTTAATTCCTGCTCTTACTCGCAACCTTGCTCGCTTAGAAGTGGCAGTGATCATTTGGGTTACAAGATCCAGTTAGCGAAGTGCAAAAAGGCCACTTTGCAGCGATGTCACGCGAGCCATTCCAACGAGCAGCTGGTGCACTTTTGCTATTTCGTTCTATGCATGATGAAAGCCCTATTCTCTCTTACAAACCCTACCTTAGGGTAGTAATCCATGGCCGTAGGGACTGAAAGTAATAAGAGCATCGATTGTTCCCCAATTCTTTCCCTCGTAAGCTCGATAAGTTTTTTGCCAATTCCAGATTTCTTGTAATCAGGACTAACGGCTAGATCGGCAAGATAACTAGACCAGACGCAATCTGTAATTGTACGAGAAACACCTACCAGCTTGTCCCCATCCCAGGCGGTTACAATCAGATTCGAATTTTCGAACATTGCTCTTATTCTTTGAGAATCGTGCGTAGGCCTTGGAAGATCTGCATCGTTGTAGAGCTCAATAACTTGTTGTGCAGTCGGTACGACGTCGAACTTGTAGATTATTTTGCTATTCCCGTGCTTCTTTGTGGTCATGCAAGTTGACGCGTGGTTCACTTGGGTGGTTTTAAAGCTGGCACGGCGGAGACGTCGATAAGGTAAATGTCACCGACTCCGTTGCCAGGTGCGCGCAGCTCCTGCAACACTTCGTCAGTCGTGCGTTTGGGTGGTTTGGCAGCGAGCGCTGGCAAACGGCAACTCGTCCAGACCAGGTATTTGCCATCTGGCGTCAGTTTGGGCGATAGCTCGCGTTCCGGCGAGTTGATTTCCGGTCCCAGATTGACCGGCTCACTCCATTTGCCGTCGGCTTGCTTGTGCGAGACGTAAACATCGTAACCACCAAGAGAGTCGGGTCGCTTTGTGGCTGCGAGCAGCAGCATCTGCTCATCTTCGGTAACGAAAGCTTCGTACTCGCCCGCTCCAGTATTAACAGGGGGTCCGAGATTCTCGACCGTATAACTCCCGTCTTTCTGCGGGACAGCGCGATAGATGTCGCCCAGGCCGTTGGAATCCTTGCGTTGCGAGCCGAAGTAGAGAGTCCCGTTCTTTAAGGCGATCGGATAAAAATTATCCGTATCGCTGTTGACCGGCGCTGGAAGATGGCGCGGCGCGCTCCAGTCCGCCAGTCGGACGGACTCGTCCTGTGGCGAGCCTGAGTCCGTCTTGTCCATGACCCAAATGTCGTGATGCGACTGGCGTTCGCCGCCAGTCTCCACGGGGCGATCGGAGATGAAGTAGAAGTGTTTTCCATCAACGGTAATGTAGGGATCGGCGTCTTGAAATTGGCCGGAGAACGGCGCGACCTCCGGTTGCGACCAGCGGCCGTCCTTGTAGCGCGAAACGAAAATGGTCCACCGTGAGAAATTGGGCGCCATCTTGAGAAAGTATATCTCGCGGCCATCAGGCGTGAAGGTTGAGTGCGATTCGTAGTCGCCGGTGGAGATGATGGCTGGCGCAAACAACGTCGCGTTACGTAGCGGTTTCGCCGAATCGTAGGGTGCGGTCTGCGCAGCCGTTGATGCGATCATGAAAAACGTTATTGCGGAAGCGCACGAGAAATTCGGTCCTGTTAAGCCCATAGTAAAATTGTGGCATCAGTCGTGTTTTCCCGCGATTTCGTATCGCATGAAACTGTCGTCACTTCTCCTTCCCCTATTGCCGCTAGCGGCAGGCATCGCAGACGGCGCATCCGCCTTCGCTGGGCGTCGGCATGACAAACAGCGCGGTGGCTACAGCCCTGCGTAATCATGAGGCGGTGAATCTGTAGTCTAATCTGGAATCTCAGCCTCAACGAGTTTCGATAGAAGGCCGAGCGATTCCTGCCATCCAAGATAGCAAGCCTCGGCAGGTATGGCGCCCGGCACTCCTTCCTGCACAACATTCAATTCGGTTCCGCAGGACACCTTCTTGAGGGTTATGGTCGTCTGCATTTCTCCAGGCAGATTCGGATCGTCGAATTTGTCTGTATAGCGAATGCGTTCGTGTGGCTTCAGCTCGACATAGGTTCCGCCGAAGGAATGGCTCTTGCCGGTAGTAAAATTGGTAAACGACATCTTGTACATTTGGTGGAAGCCATTTGGCCATTGCGTCCGCATCGAGGAACGCGCGATAGATTTTCTCAGGCGCGGCACGGAGCACGCGGTGAAGTCGGATCGTGTTTGTGGTGCTGGTTGACATAATATTGTCCTTTTAGTTGTTGATTCGGTTAGTTCCCTTTTGTGTTGATGCGTTCTGAGTTGATCCTCTACAACGAGCAACGGCCCTCTGGACGACCGCTCCGAGTTTCGGCTCACAACGCGCGTCGAAATTCCATGGTCCAATTCGTTTCCCAGGTCTTTCCTGCGTCTGGCGAATAGGCCTGTTCCCAGCGCGCGGATGTCGGTGTGATGTTCGACCAAATGAACCGTACTCGCGTCGGTTTGCCATCGTGAATTTCATCGCTGTAGAAAGTACCGACGCCGTTCTCAAACCGTCCTTTGACTGGTGGATCGAGGGGACCCGAAGGATAGCGTCCGTCGAGCCACCAAATCGCCCATTGGTCTGTCTTCGAATCGTATGCGCGTAGCGCGATGGCGCGATAAGCGCCATAGGGCGCGTCGAGCGAATGTTCTTCCAGGTTGGCCGCGTCATTCATCAGCTTGCGATTGCTGCACGTGCCCTCGAAATCTACCCACTCCCGACTGTTCGGTTTCAAGCGATGATGATGCACCCGCCATTCGCCGACTAGAAAATCGAAATCGTGAGCGCCCGTGTGGCCGGTGGCGGCCGGCTCTGGGCTGAACCTATCATGGGAGTGCGCGTCAGAAGGTGAACCCGTTAGCATCAATGTGTTGGCAATGAACGCGGCGCAGAAGTTTTTCATGGTATTGGTGCTGATGCGGATTCATGATGCCGCGATCGCAAGATGTACTCTGGTGCTTCGATGCCATCGGTGAGTCGAGAATCGCGTATAGGCGATTTCGCCTCCAGGCCCAGAGGAAGGATGCCGGCCCAGACTGACAGACCATAGTCCTCTTCATCGTCGAGAGGCGGGCCGGTCCGAACCTTTGCAGAAGCTTCCTCAATGGAGAACTCCAGCACCGCGGTTACCTTCAACTCCTTTTCGCTCGGGTTGCGCACATCATTCCAACGGCCGGCCATTAAGTGTTCAGAAATCACGCGCAAAGCGCGCATTTTCTGAGCTAGGTCGTCGATTTTATGCGCAGTGCCGAACGCTACAACCGACCGGTAATTCATGGAATGATGAAAGGCGGACCGCGCGAGAACCAGGCCATCCACAAGAGTCACTGCTATGCACCCAGGGATACCGGTTTCGAGTGTCCCGAGCATCCGACTCGCGGCCGAGCCGTGCAGGTAAAGTTTTTCTCCATCTCTGCCGTACAAGGTCGGAATAACATACGGCTGGCCATCGACACAGAATCCGACGTGAGCGAGAAAGCCCGCATCCAAAATTGCATTAATCGTCTCCGCGTCGTGCGAGCCTCTGCGTGGCAGGCGACGAAATTCAGTGCGCTTTGTCCGCTTCATCTTTCACGCGCGTGTCTATGGCGATCCAGTTCACTTCCCAAGTCTTGCCTCCATCATCCGAGAATGCCTGTTCAAAACGGCACGAACCCGGAGTGATGTCCGATATAACAAATCGAACAAGGACGGTTCGGCCGTTAGGGCCAGATGGTTCGGTATCGAAAAACTCGCCGCGACCATTTTTGAACTCGCCGATCGTGGGTTGGCTCAGGGTACCGCCTTTGCTGTTGGCAAAATTCAGGCTCCACTGGCGGGATTGCGGATTGTATAGACGCAGGTTCAGACCTTCGAAGTGACCTGCTGGGCCATCGGCCACGAGCTCCACGAGATTGGCCCGGCCATTCCAAATTTTTCGGACGACGCTAGTGCCTTCATATTCGACCCACTTCGTGGAGCCGGTTAAGGGATCCACGAGGCGCCACAGGTGAGTGTTCCAAGTGCCTATCTCGAAATCAAAATCGTGTTGTCCGTCATGTTCCGCGGAAGCGTTTTTTAGAGTGGGTTTGGGTGCGTCGGAATTCTGCTGTGGAAATTCATCTTTCACTCGTGTGTCCACGGCGATCCCTTTCACTTTCCAACTCTTGCCGCCATCGTCTGAGAATGCGTCTTCGAAACGACAAGAATTAGGGGTGATATCCGATATGACGGATCGAAAAAACATGGCACGTCCATTCAGCTTTTCTTGGAAGAAGAATTCGCCGCGGCCATTCTCAAACTCGCCGATCATGGGCTTGATGAAGGTGCCGTCCTTGCTGGTGGCAAAATAATCGCTCCACTGGTGAGCTTGGGGATCATAAAGACGCAGATTTAGAAATTCGAAGGGACCTGCTGGGCCCTCGGCTATCAACTCCACTAGGTTGGCGCGGCCACTCCAAACCTTCCGGACAACCACAGTCCCCTTAGACTCGACCCATTCAGTGGAGTCAGTTAAAGGATGGCGGAGGCTCCATAGGTGAGTTTTCCAGGTGCCAATTTCGAAATCAAAATCGTGTTGTCCATCATGTTCGGTGGAGGTCTGTTGAGAGGTTGAACTGACTGCCGGCGCCGACGCTTTCTTGTCGTCCTCCTGCTGCCCGAGCGCGAACGGCATCGCCTTGATAAGAAGAAGCAGTAGAGTGAGAAGAGACGCACGCCACAGCAGATATGTCCTGGTGGGAGGAGTGTTTTTTTTATTCATTCCAGCGGTGTTCTTATAGGCGCCTCGCTACTTGGCGCGCGTGAATGTCATGATCCAGTTCCTCTCCCATGTCCTTTCCTGAGTCTGATGAATAGGCCTGTTCCCAATACGCGGACCTGGCGGTGATCTGAGACCAAACGAACCGCACGCGCATCTGCTTTCCATTGATCGTGGCGCAGAAGTCTTTCATGTATTTGGTTCGTTCTTATCGGTGTGTAGTCAGTCAGCGCGTAGAACCAGCTACTTGGCTGCCTCAAGCAGTATTTCGCGGATGATCGTACGACGCGGCAGTGAACCGGCTGAGTCGTTGACATACTCGTTGATGTAAAGCCTGCGCCCCCACTGAGAATAGGCGATTCCGTTAGGGAAAGAGAGCCGCGCCTTTACGCCCGCTCCATCCACAACCCCGCGCTTGCCATTGCCGAGGATGCGCTTAACGGTTCCATCCAACGTTACCTCGTAAATTTCGTGCGATTCAAACGCGGTTACATAGAAGCGATCCACGTTAAAGCACAAATGCCCTAATCCCTTTTCGGATATTGTCGCAAATGGCGTGACAAAGCCTTTCGGATCAACCTTCAGCATCCTATTGTCTCTGAAGTTGACGACATAAAGATTTCCATCGCGATCGAAGGAGATGCCGTTTGGGCAGCTGAAAAGATCACTTTTTGCGAATGACGACACGGTGCCATCCGTCGCAATCTTTGCGATCGAATTGCCGCGGCAATTTGCAACATAGACATCGCCCGTTTGCCTGTTGATGGCTATGCCTACTGGGCCGCTCAGGCCGCTGGTGACAAACGGCTGCATTTGACCTTTTCGATCAATCTCGGTTATCGAATCGCCGTAGAAATTCGATTGCAAGAGGTTGCCTTCATGGTCGATCGCGTTGCCAGACGCACCGTAAAGGCCCGAGGCAAATACGCTACGCTCTCCCTCCGGTGTGATCTTCCACACGGTATCGCCAAAGTCGGCGACATAGATATTCCCTACGAGATCGGTCGTTACACCTCCGACAGCGTGGCCGTTAATAACATCGGTAAGTGAACGGATTTTCGTCTGTGCGCGCGCAGAAACAGCGGCAACCAGCAGCGCCAACACGAACAATAGCGCGCGACTGCGACCAAAATAAAAATCCCGCCTCATCCGCGTGAACAATAAATTTTCCACATAATCAACCAACGTTCGGCATCCGTTACCGATGAGATTGAGTGTGAGAATACGATCGGAGAGCGTCGTCATCATAGAACACGTAGAGAAAGGTCGCGCCGCGCTGCATGAGACTTCAATCGTTGCGTTTCGCGAAAATTGCGCAGGAGCGCGAGTCCTTCAGGCCAATCGCCGAAACCGCTAGCAGTGTTGATGTGACCGGCTTCACCGATCATTACGAACTTACTACCCCACGTACTCGCGAATGTTTGCGCCCGCGCGACAGTAACGAATGGGTCGGTGGAGCTGGCAACCACAATACTTGGAAATGGAAGTCGCAGTAGGGGAATCGGCGCAAACCCTGTTGCGCCAGCGGGAAAGCTCGGAACCTCGGGGTCGCTAGGTGCAACCAGGAGCGCTCCGCAAACGAGTCCGCTCGCGCAGCCGACCGCCCAATGCGCGACCAGCGCACATCCAGCGCTGTGCGCCACGAGCAAAGTCTCCTGCCCCGTGTTCGCGAGCTCTTGATCGAGCCTCGCAACCCAGTCGGCGCAGTGCGGCGTTTCCCAATCATCTTGAATTACGCGAAGCAGCGTCTCGTCTCGAGCTTCCCACCGACTTTGCCAATGTCCGGCATCGGAGTCATGAAGTCTCGGAAGAATTAGGCTGCGCGTCATCTGGCTCCTTCAGGTGCGGCGGAGACATTGAATGTGCCGTCAACCGCCTCCAGGAAGGTACGTTCTTCGCGAAAGATGATGCGTTTAGCTACCGCTGTCTCGAAGTTCTTGCGCGCCTCCGCATCGGCTTTCAGCTTTTTTCGGTACGCTTCATAAGATGCAAGGCTGTCGAAGGCAATCAGTCCCCAGGCAACATTGTTAGTGCCCTCGTAGGGCAGGAAGTAGCCCACCAGACGGCCACCACACCGCGGGATGATGCGGCCCCAGTTTTCAGCGT